>Ga0194136_1001409_pt1 | contig 11996 bp, 9 predicted proteins | sample TARM_MetaG_T3A_1_FD_134023 | JGI IMG/M metagenome (GOLD analysis project Ga0194136, IMG submission 134023) | Freshwater microbial communities from Pennsylvania, USA, analyzing microbe dynamics in response to fracking - TARM_MetaG_T3A_14 (version 2) | ecosystem: Environmental > Aquatic >...
GGCCGGTACCACACTGGTGCTGGTGACCCACGACATGACGCTGGCGCGGCGCTGCCGCCGCGTCTACCGGATCGACGGCGGCCGCCTGCTGCGCGCCGAAGACGGCACGGTGGCGGCATGAAGGTGCTGCGTCAGGCCGCGCGCGCGGTGCGGCGCGAGTTCTCCGGCGGCGATCTGCTGACCGTGTTCGCCGCACTGGTGCTCGGCGTGGCGGTGATGACGGCGGTCGGCACGCTGGTCGACCGGGTCACCCTTGCCCTCACCGGCAGCGCGGCCGAGACGCTGGGCGGCGACCTGGCCGTGTCCGGCAGCGAGGCCATCCCGCGCGCCTTCGCCGATGAGGCGGCGCGACGCGGCCTGCAGAGCACGCAGGTCACCGCCTTCCCCAGCGTGCTGTTCAACGGCGATGCCAGCCAGATGGCCAGCATCAAGGCGGTGGGCCACGGCTATCCGCTGCGCGGCCAGTTGCTCACGCAGGCCGCCGCCGACGCGCTGCGGGCCGATGCCTCGCCGCCACCCGCCCCCGGCACCGCCTATGCCGATCCGCGCCTGCTGCAGGCGCTCGGGCTGAAGGTCGGCGATCGGCTGGAGTTCGGTGCCGGTGCGGTCCGCATCACCCGCGTGCTGCAATCCGAGCCCGATGCCTCCGGCGAGCTGTTCCAGTTGTCCCCGCCGCTGCTGGTGAACCTGGCCGACATCGAGGCCGCCGGCCTGCTCGGCCCCGGCAGCCGCGCCAGCTACCGGCTCAACCTCGCCGGCACGCCTTCGGCCATCGCCGGGTTCCGCGACTGGCTCAAGCCGCAGGCCAAGGCCTGGCGCGTGACCGGCGTGGAGGATGCCCAGCGCGGTCTGCGCGAAACCTTCGACCGCGCCGGGCGCTTCCTGTCGATGGCGGCCCTGCTGGCGGTACTGCTGGCCGGTGTTGCCACCGCGCTGGCGGCCAACCGTTTCGCGCTGCGCCGGATCGACACCGTGGCGGTGCTGCGCTGCCTCGGCGCGCGCCAACGCGACATCCTCGCGATGCTGTCCGTGCAACTCCTGCTGCTGGCGGTGCCGGCCTGCGTGCTCGGCATCGCCTTGGGCATGGCCGCGCAGCAGGGGCTGGTGGCCGCGCTCGGCAGCCTCGTGCCCGACCGCCTGCCGCTGCCGCAAGCTTGGCCGGCGCTGAGCGGGGCCGGCATCGGTCTGGTGCTGCTGCTCGGCTTCGGCCTGCCGCCGCTGCTGCGCCTGCGCGACGTGCCGCCGATGCGCGTGCTCAACCGCAGCTTCTCCGCGCTGCCGCCCACCTCGTTGCTGGCTTACGCCGCCGCGCTGGCGGCCACGGCGGCGCTGACCTTGCTGGCCACCGGCGACACCGCGCTGGCCGGCTGGGTGCTGGGCGGACTGGCAGCGCTGGCGCTGGTGGCCGCTGCCATAGGCTGGGCCTTGCTGACCGTGGTGCGCAGCCTGCAGCATCGCCTGCGCGGCGCATGGAAGCTGGGGCTGGCCGCGCTGACCCGACGGCGCGGGCTGGCGGTGGTGCAATTGGTCGGCCTGTCCTTGTCGCTGTGCGCGCTGCTGCTGCTCGCCGTCACCGGCCCGGGCCTGCTGGCGCAATGGCAGAAGCGCCTGCCTGCGGACACGCCCAACTACTTCCTGATGAACATCCAGCCCGACCAGACCGATGCCGTGCGCGCGGCGCTGGCACGGTTGGGCGTCGCCGATGCGGACCTGGAACCGTTCAGCACCGGCCGCCTGCTGGCCATCGACGGCAAGCCGCCGGCCCGGACCGACCGCGACCCGCAGGACGGCGATGCGGTCAACCGCCCGGTCAACTACTCGTGGCGGCATGTCTTCCCGCCGGCCAACACACTGGTGGCCGGGCGCTTCTGGGCCGAAGACAGCACGGCCGCCGAGGCTTCGGTGGAAGAAGCCTGGGCCAAACGCTACGGCCTGAAACTCGGCGACACCGTCACCGTACAGATGGGCGACCAGGCTCGCAACTTCACCGTCACCAGCCTGCGCAAGGCACAGTGGGATTCGTTCCGGGTGAACTTCTTCCTGCTGCTCAACGAAGGCGCCATCGGCGATGCGCCGTACAACCTGATCTCCAGCTTCCACCTGCGGCCGTCCGAAGCCGGCAAGCTCGGCGCACTGATCCGCGACTACCCCAACGTGTCGCTGCTGGACATCGACGCCATCCTCGGTCGGGTGCGCGAGGTGATCGCGCAAGTGGGCCAGGCGGTGCAGCTGGTGATGGGCTTCAGCCTCGCGGCCGGCGTGCTGGTGCTGCTGGCCGCGCTGCAGGCCACCGCCGGCGAGCGCCGCTTCGACAGCGCGGTACTGCGCACGCTGGGTGCACGTCGCGGGCAGTTGCGGGCGGCAGTGATGGTGGAATTCGGTGCTCTCGGCCTGCTGGCGGCCACGCTGGCCGTGGCGGCGGCGGCGCTGATCGGCATGGCCGTGGCACGCGCGCTGTTCGACACCGCATTGCCGCCGCCATGGTGGCCCTTGCTGGCCGGCGGCGCGGCGGGCGTGCTGCTGAGCGTGCTGGCCGGGCTGCTCGGCACGCGCCGCATCCTGCACACCCCGCCGGCATTGGCCTTGCGCGAAGCCTGAACCCGGAGCCACCGCCCATCGCCGCGTGCCGCCGTCGACGGCACGGTTGCGGCTATCTTCGCTCGCCCTCCGGAGGGCGACGAAGCGGACACACGCGCATGCAATACGGCAAACGGACATGGCTCGGCGGCGGATTGGCACTGATCGCCCTCGTCCTCGCATTGGTGCCGGCCGTGCGGGCCTCGCGCCTGGGCGGGCCGTTCGGACATGTCGACGTGTCCCGCCCGGCCGGCGCCCCCGCCGGGCTGGTGGTCCTGTATGGCGATACCCCCGATGCCCCGGCGCTGGCCCGCCAATTGGCGCAGCGCGGCATGCTGGTGGCCCGCATCGACGTTGACCGCTATCTGCGCAAGCATCGCGACATGCCGGCAGGGCAATGCGCGCTGCTGGACAATCAGGTCGAACATCTGGCCGACCGCCTGCTGCGCCGCGAAGGCATCGACCAGTACCTGCAGCCGATGCTGCTCGGCACCGGCCGTGGCGCCGGGCTGGTGCAACAAGTGCTGGACAGCGCCGATCCGGACGTGCTGGCGGGCGCGATCGTCGACGATGCCGCCGCGCCGACACAGCTGCCGCAATGCGCCGCGGGCATGCCGGACGAACACCACGGTTTCCTGGTCGCCGCCGGCCACACGCCGTCATCGCTCGCGCTGGCCGCCGATGCGCACTTGCCGCGCCAGCGCGGCGGCGCGCTGCCCGGCCTGCCGCTGGTGGAAATGCCCATCCCGGGCAGCCGCCGGCTGGCCATCCTGATGTCCGGCGACGGCGGCTGGCACTACCTGGACAAGGGCGTGGCCTCGCAACTGCGCCGTGCAGGCGTGTCCGTGCTCGGCTGGAACAGCTTGCGCTATTTCTGGGCGCCGAAAACACCCGAGCAGGCCGCGACCGATCTCGCCCGCGTCATTACAACCTATCGCGCCGACTGGAATGCCGACGAGGTGGCGTTGATCGGCTATTCGTTCGGTGCCGATGCAATGCCTTTCCTTTACCGGCGTCTGCCGCCCGACGTTCGCCGCCATGTGCGCATCGTCGCCTTCATGGGCACCGCCCACACTGCCGACTTCCAGGTGCATGTCGGCGGCTGGCTGGGTCTCAAGAGCGGCGATGCACGGCCAACTCTCCCGGAAATCGCCGCATTGCCGCCGCAACGCCTGCTGTGCGTCTACGGCCGCGAGGAAAAAGACACCGTGTGCCCGCAGCTGCGCGCGCAGGGCATCGACGTGCTCGCCACGCCGGGCGGCCACCATTTCGACCATGACCCGGGCAAGCTCGCCGGCCGCATCCTCGCCCGCTGGCAGGCCGCGCCACCGACCGACGGCTGAGCCTGAACGTTCCCACTTCGCCGCAAGCGCTTATGCTTCGGCGTCCCCTTCCGCCTCAACCCGTTCCTGCCCGTGCCGTTCAACTCCGCCTACATCGTCCCCGTCGTGCTGCTGTTCGGCAGCAACATGTTCATGACCTACGCTTGGTACGGCCACCTGAAAGGCCGGCCGGGCACGTTGTTGGCGACGATCATGACCAGTTGGGGCATCGCTTTCTTCGAATACATGTTGATGGTGCCGGCCAATCGCATCGGCAACCAGGTGTATTCGGTGGTGCAGCTCAAGACCATCCAGGAAATCGTGTCGCTTACGGTGTTCGCCGGCTTTTCGGCGTTCTATCTGGGCCAGCCGCTGCGCTGGAACCAGTACGCCGCTTTCGGGCTGATCGTGGTGGCCGCGTTCCTGATGTTCCACGACGGCAGCCAGAACGCCGCCGCGCACTGACGCCCAGAGCTTGCCACGCCCACGCGGCGCGTTTCACGCCGGCCGGCTCACTCGCCGACGGCCTGCTCGTCGCGCTTGGCCCGATTCCACAACGCATCCTGCGCATCCAGTGGCAACGTCGACAGCGGCGCGCCGGCGCGTTCGGCCAGCGCCTCCATTGCGCGGAAGCGGCGCTCGAACTTGTGGTTGGCCCGGCGCAACGCGGCGCCGACGTCCACCTTCGCGTGGCGAGCCAGGCTGGTGCAGACGAACAGCACGTCGCCGATCTCGTCCTCCAGCCGCGCGTGGTTGTCCGCCACGTCGCCCCGCGCGAACTCGGCCTCGACCTCGGCGGTTTCCTCGCGCAGCTTGGTCAGCACGCCGGCGGCATCCGGCCAGTCGAAACCGCTGCGCGCTGCGCGCGATTGCAATTTCTGCGCACGCTGCCACTCCGGCAGGCCGCGCGCAATGCCGGCCAGCGCGGAAGCGTCGGCCTCGCCCCTGGCTTCGCGCTCGGCGCGCTTTATGGCATCCCAGTTGTCGCTGACCGCGCCGGCGTCGGCCGCGTCGGCATCGCCGAACACGTGCGGGTGGCGGCGGACCATCTTGGCGCAGATCGATGCCACCACGTCGCCGAAATCGAAGGCGCCCTGCTCCTCTGCCATGCGCGCATGGAACACCACCTGCAGCAGCAGGTCGCCGAGTTCGTCGCGCAGGTCGGCCAGATCGTGGCGGTCGATCGCGTCGGCCACTTCGTAGGCTTCCTCCACCGTGTACGGCGCGATGGTCGAGAAATCCTGCTGCAGATCCCACGGGCAGCCGCCCTGAGGATCGCGCAGGCGTGCCATGATCGACAGCAGCGCGGCGATGTCGCGCTGCCCGTTCATGCCCCCGGCCCGGCCTGCGGCGGCGCGTCCAGCCAGTCCATCCACGGCAGGTCCGGGTCGCCCAGCGCGATGAAATCTCCGTTGAGCAAAGATTCGCGGCGGTTGTAGCGGAACGGCTTGCCCTTGGCGACCGACAGCAGCATGCCGCCTGCGGCGTTCAGGATGCATTGCCCGGCGGCGGTGTCCCATTCGCAGGTCGGGCCGAAGCGCGGATAGACGTCGACGTCGCCCTCGGCGATGCGGCAGAACTTCAACGACGACCCCTGCGAGACTTCCTCGATGCCGCCCATCCGCGCCAGCAAGGCATCGGTGGCGGCATCGCGATGCGAGCGGCTGACCGCCACGCGCAAGGGCGCGGTGGCCGGCGCGCGCACGCGCAGCACGGTGTCCTGATAGCCGTCGCGGCGGTAGGCATGCTCGCCGCGCATCGCGTACCAGAGCTGCCCGGTGACCGGGGCCTGCACGACCGAAAAGATAGGCGCGCCGTCATGGATCAATGCGATGTTGACGCTGAATTCGCCATTGCGCTTGACGAACTCGCGCGTGCCGTCCAACGGATCCACCAGCCAGAACGTCTGCCAGTGGCGACGGACTTCCCACGGGATGCTCTTGCCTTCTTCCGACAGCACCGGCACGTCCGGCGCCAGGCGGTCCAGTCCTTCGCTGATCACCCGGTGCGCGGCAAGATCGGCCGCAGTGAGCGGGCTGTGGTCGGCCTTTTCCTCGACCTCGAACGGGCCGTGGTAGACCGAAAGGATCGCCTCGGCGGCTTCCTGGGCGATGGCGATGACGGTTTCGCGCAGATCCAGCGTCAAGCGGATCATCGCGCCGCAGGTCCCTTGAGCCACTCGCGCACGATGAACAACGCGGCCAGTGATCGCCCCTCGGAAAAATCCTCGCGCAACATCAATTGGTCCAGCGCATCGAGTTTCCAGGGGATCACTTCCAGCTCCTCCGGCTCGTCGCCGGGCAGTTTTTCGGGGTAGAGGTCGCGTGCCAGCACCAGCCACGAAGCATGGCCCATGTAGGTCGGCGCGAGGGTCATCTTGCGCAGCACGTCGAGCCGGCGCGCACCGAAGCCGGCCTCTTCCTTGAGTTCGCGGTCGGCCGCCTGTTCGGGCGTCTCGCCGGCATCCATGCGCCCTTTCACCAGGCCCAGTTCGTAACGATTGACGCCGGCGGCGTATTCGCGCACCAGCAACACGGTGTCGTCATCGAGCATCGGCACCACCACGACGGCACCGGGGCCTTGCGGCTTGAGCCGGTAGTAGCGGCGGCGCTCGCCGTTGGCGAATTCGAGGTCCAGCTCTTCCAGCACGCGATCGCCGGGCCCCTCGGCACGTTCGGTAATGGCGTGGATGATCGGCAACGGATGCGGCATCACCGCGTGCCCCGCTCAGGCGCCGGGCCGGCCGATATCATGTACGGATGAGGGAGCGTTTCCATCAGCCAAACATCCTAGCAGACGCACATGCGCGCGATGCAGTCCGTGCACGCATGCGCCACCTATCCAGTTGCCCCTTTTGCATTCGATCGCCGGAACCCCGCCCATGCGCCTGACCCGCAGCCACGTCGACCTGCCGCTTTCCGGCGGCGCACGCATCACCCTGCCCGAAGATTCGGCCGCGCACCTCGTGCGCGTGCTGCGCCTGCGCGAAGGCGATGCCTGCGTGCTGTTCAACGGCGACGGCCACGACTATCCGGCACGGCTGGTGCAGGTCGGCAAACGCGAGGCGATGGTCGAGCTGGGCCACGCCACGCCGGCAAACAACGAATCGCCATTGCAGATCACGCTGCTGCAAGGCATCGCGCGCGGCGAAAAGATGGACCTGATCCTGCAGAAGGCCACCGAACTGGGCGTGGCCGCCATCATGCCGGTCAACGGCGAACGCACCGAGGTGAAACTCGATGCCGAGCGTGCCGGCAAGCGCCTTGCGCACTGGCGCGAGGTGGCGGTCTCGGCCTGCGAACAATGCGGCCGCGCCACGGTGCCCGGCATCGCGCCTCCACAATCGCTCGAGCAGGCGGTGCAAACGCTCGACCGGGACATGACGCGGCTGATCCTCGACCCCGAGGCCGTGCACCGGCTGGCCACGCTGGCAGCGCCGGCATCGATGCGGATCGCGATCGCGATCGGCCCCGAAGGCGGATGGTCGCCGCGCGATCTGGCGACGCTGGTGAATGCCGGGTTCACCGGCCTGCAACTGGGGCCCCGCGTGCTGCGCACGGAAACGGCGGGGCTGGCGGCGATTGCCGCGCTTCAGGCGCGCTTCGGCGATTTGTGACGCGGATCAGGCAGGCTGCGGGACATCGACCGTCGACAGCGCGGCCGACGCCGAGGCCTCGACGGCTTCCAGATCGGGCAACAAGGCACTTTGTTCACCGAGCAACACGCGCATGTGCACGCCGCGCGGCAGGGTTTCCTCCGACGCATCGGCCAGCAGGCCGTCGCGCGGCACCGATATCAGCTGCGGGAACGAGGACGTGAGCAAGGCGATGTAGGGCTGCTCCGGCCGCTCGCCCTGCGCTTTCAGCACCACCACCTTGCTCTGGCGCTCCACCGGGTCGTGGCCGTAGCCGGCCAGATCGGCGAACGCGACCAGCGGCACCTGCCAGCCATGCCAGCCGATGCGACCGACCAACCACGCCGGGACATCGGCCAGCGGCTCGATCTGCACCCGCGACATCACCTCGGCGACGGTGGCGTTGGGCAACAGCAGGCGTTCGTTGCCGGACTGGATCAGGACGCCGCGGACTTCATCGTTGTTGTAGCTCATCGGGATGATCCAGGTTTTCTCACGACCAGCGTTCGGTCAGGGACAGCGCCAGTTCGGCCGGCGCGGCAAGCGGAAGATTCCGCCCGGCCAGCAGCCTGGAAGCGGCCGGGTCGTAGCAGCCTTCCAGCGATTGCCCCGCCACCCAGCCGCCTTCGGCCGCCAATGCGAGGGCGCGATCCACGCGTGCGGAGTCGCTGCCGCTGAGCATCAATACCGCACTGTCGCCCGGAGGCAGTGCATCGATCACGTCGCCACCCGCCGCTTCCGCGAAACGCAGCGCTCGCCCGTCGACCACCAGTCCCACGCCATCGGGCAGCACGTGGACTGTTGCCGGCAGCAGCATCTGCCCCGGGCATGCCAGTTCAACCGGCAACTGCGACACGCGCGCCAGCTGCTTGACCAGATTGTCGTAACGGCCTCCGTCCAGGCGCAGTTGCACGAGCACGGGGCGGGGGAAATCGGACGGCAAGGCCGCCAGCAGCTTGCGCACCGCATCGGGACCGCCAATGCCGGCCAGCACCAGCACGGCACCGTCGATTGCGTCGGCCTCCGGATCGATCAGGCTCAGGCCTTCGATCGATATGTCGGGAACCACCACGGCCGGCGCGCTCGCGCGCACCTCCGATTCGGTCGGCTCGTCCACCAATGCCCAGCTCGATGGCGGCGGGACAAAAGACGCGGCCGCAGACGCCTCCGGGAACGATGCGCGCCCGGCCGCATCCGGCCCCGTGCCCGGCGCTCCTGGAAACAACGGCTCGGCTGCGGGCTCATCGGCGGACGGCGTATTGGTCGTCGTCTCCCAAGGCAACACGTCCAGCACCGCATCGGGCGCCTGCGCATGCATCGGCGAGGGCAGCGGCGCAGCCAGCAGGCCATCGGCCGGCAGCGCGTCGGCCAGCAAGCCGGCTTCGTCCAGGTACGGGCCGATCACCGCTCCGGCGTGCCGTTGCTGCGGCGTCACCGGCAAGCCGGGAGCCGGGATCGCGTCGCCTTGTTCGTCGTGCCCAGGCGGGAGCACGTCGGCATGGCCGTTCAACTTGGCCGACAGATGACGCACCTGCCGCTGCGCGTCCCAGCCGGCACGGCCGGCGGCAACCTCGGCATCGTCGAAGATCAGGGTGATGCCCGGCGCTTCCAGCACGGGAGCCAGACGCTCCATCGCATCTTCGATGGCAGGCTCCAGCGCGACCAGCACCGCCGTCGGTGCCGCGGCCGAGATCGCCTCGCAATCCAGTGCCGCCGGATCTTCCTCGAGCACGATTCGTGCCCCGGCGGCCAGCACCGCATCGTGCAACGCGGCACGGGCCGGGCCCGAGCGGGCCAGCAGCACCACCCGATGGCCGGCGGCTGCATCACTGACGGACACGGGCAATCCCCAGCAGGTCGTAGACGTTGCGCATCAGGTCAAGCTCCTGATAGGGCTTGCCGAGATAGCGTTGCACGCCGATGTCCATGGCGCGTTGACGATGCTTGTCGCCGGTACGCGAAGTGATCATCACGATGGGAACCTCCTTGTAACGCGGATCGGCGCGCATCGCCGTCGCCAGCTCGTAACCGTCCATGCGCGGCATTTCGATGTCCAGCAGCATCAGGTCGGGCACGCGTTCTTCCAGACGTTCCAGCGCTTCCACGCCATCGCGTGCGGTGACGACCTCGAAGTTGTTGCGCTCCAGCACGCGGCCGGTGACCTTGCGCATCGTCAGCGAGTCGTCCACCACCATCACCAGCGGCACGTGGCGGGCTTCGACCGCCTGCGGCGCGGCCTGCGGACGCTCCGGCTGGGCCAGATGGCGGCGCACCAGCGGCGCCACGTCGAGGATGACCACCACCTCGCCTTCGCCGGTGATCGTCGCACCGTAGATGCCGGGCACCGACGCGATCTGCGGGCCGACCGACTTCACCACGATTTCGCGGTTGCCGAGTACCTGGTCGATCGCCACCGCGGCTCGCAGCTCGCCCGCGCGGACCAGCAACAGCGGCACCTGGGCCTGACCTTCGGCGCGCGCGGCACCGTGCCCGACCAGGGCCCCCAGATCATGCAGCGCGAAATCCTCGCCGTTGTAGTGATAGCTTCCGGAACCGGCCTCGTAGCGCTCGCGTGCAATGCGGCCGATGCCACTGACGGAAGCCACCGGGACCGCGTAGGTGGTTTCGTCGATCTGGACGAACACCGCCTGGGTCACCGCCAGCGTCTGCGGCAGGCGCAGCGTGAAGGTGACACCCCGGCCATCGGCCGAAGCGATTTCGACCGAACCACCCAGTTGCAGCACTTCGTTGCGCACCACGTCCATGCCGACACCGCGGCCGGCCAGCTGGCTGACCGTCTCGGCCGTGCTGAACCCGGTCTGCATGATGAGACCATCCAACTCGGCATCCGTCAGCGTCTGGCCCGGCGCGACCAAGCCACGCTCCTCGGCGCGACGACGGATCGCGGCACGGTCCAAACCGCGGCCGTCGTCGGACACCTGCAACACGATTTCCGAGCCTTCGCGGCGCATCCGCAGCCGGATCATGCCTTCTTCCGGCTTGCCGGCAGCCACGCGCGCCGCCGGCGCCTCGATGCCGTGGGCCACCGAGTTGCGCAGCATGTGTTCGATCGGCGCCACCATGTGGTCAAGCACGCTGCGGTCCAGCTCGCCGTGCGTGCCGTCGAGCTGCAGCTCGACGCGCTTGCCGGTCTCGTCGGCGGCTTGGCGAACGGCACGACGCAGCCGCGGCACGACGCCGTCGAACGGCACCATGCGCGCACTCATGAGGCCGTCCTGCAATTCGGTGCTGACGCGGGACTGCTGCTGCAACAGGCCGTCGTACTGGCGCGACAGGTCGTCGAGCACGCCCTGCAAGCCGCCAAGGTCGGCGGCCGATTCGTTCAATGCACGACTGAGCTGCTGCAGCGTCGAGAAACGATCCAGTTCGAGCGGATCGAAAGTGCGGTCCGCGTTGTCCTGTTCGCGCTGGTAACGGGCGACGATCTGCGCCTCGGTTTCCAGATCCAGACGACGCAACTGGTCGCGCAAACGCGCATTGGTGCGATCCAGTTCGGCCATCGCACTGCGGAACGCGCCCATCTGCTGTTCCAGGCGCGAACGGTAGATCGCGACTTCGCCGGCATGGTTGACCAATTGGTCGAGCAGGTCGGCACGCACGCGGACCTGCTCCTGCGAGGCACGCGGCGCGACTTCCGGCTCGATGAGCTCGTCGGCCGGCAAGGGCGCGGACAGCGGCGTGGCCACGAATTGCGGCACGACAGATGCGGACGCGACCTCTGGGGCCGCACCGGGCATATCGGCCGGTGGCTCGTCGACAGCCGCCGCAACGTCCATTCCTGCTTCGGCTTCGGCCACGGGCTGTCCGGCCGCGCGCGCATCGAACACCTGCACCAGTTGATCCGGCGACAGTAGGGCACGGCGCGAGGCGACCCGTGTCAGCAGGTGGTGCAAATGATCGAACCCGCGTTCGAGCAGGCGGACATCGCCGCCCGAGAACACGGTGCGACCGGAGGCCACCGCTTCCAGCAGCGACTCGATCGAATGAGCCAGATCGCCGATGGCGTTGATGCCGGCCATGCGGGCACCGCCCTTCAGCGTGTGCAGATCGCGCTGCAGGCCGGCGAGGATCTCGTGATCCTCCGGGGCTTCGCGCAGGGCGGCGAGCAGGCCGTCGCAATGGTCGAGCAGGTCGCGCCCTTCTTCGACGAAGATCTCGACCAGCTCCATGTCCAGCCCGCTCTCGTCGAGCGCCTCCTCGTCCTGCTGCGCAGGCTGCAAGGACGACGCTTCATGCCCGGCGAAAGAGCTGGGCGCGGCATCGGCAAGATCGTCGACGAGCGCAGGCCCGGGGGCGGACACGTCATCCGCATGCACGGGTCCGGGCGTGGCGGACGCAACTTCGGACCAGGCGAACGCCTCACCTTCCTGACTGGGAGCGACTGCATCGTGTTCGGCTTCGAGCGTGGCCTGCTGCCACTGCGCAGGCCCGCTCTCCGACAC
>Ga0194136_1001413_pt1 | contig 11973 bp, 9 predicted proteins | sample TARM_MetaG_T3A_1_FD_134023 | JGI IMG/M metagenome (GOLD analysis project Ga0194136, IMG submission 134023) | Freshwater microbial communities from Pennsylvania, USA, analyzing microbe dynamics in response to fracking - TARM_MetaG_T3A_14 (version 2) | ecosystem: Environmental > Aquatic >...
AGACGTGAAAATGCGGCTAAACGTGTTGATAATAAGAAAAATCGTGATTTTAAGGTCGATGAGATTTCTGAGTTTAAAACTAGAAAAATGTACATTGATCTTGAGATTGAATTAAGTGGGTGGACTATAGGCAAAGATTGCCTTGAAGAAGTTGAAGTAGATGGTATGCCTAATCAAGTAAAAATTGGTTTTGTAGATTATGTGCTTTATGCAGACAATGGCAAGCCACTGGCAGTGATTGAAGCTAAAAAAACCTCTGTGAATCCTAGAATGGGTCAGATTCAAGCCCAGCGTTATGCAGACTGTTTAGAAAAAGAACATAAATTTAGACCCATGATATTCTATACCAATGGCTTTGAGTATTATTTATGGGACGACCGCAGTTATCCAGAACGTTTGGTATCGGGCATATATACCAAGGAAGAACTTGAGTGGCTTCATTTCAAGAGACAAAACAAAGCGTCTTTAAAAGACCCTATTATCAATGACGATATCACCAATCGTCACTATCAAAAAATGGCCATTACAGCAGTATGTGATACTTTAGATAAAGGTAATCGTAAGGCACTTCTTGTCATGGCAACAGGTTCTGGTAAGACTAGAACAGCCATATCCATTGTAGATGTATTGATTAAAAGAGGTTGGGTTAAAAACATTCTTTTCCTTGCAGATCGTACAGCTTTAGTGAAGCAAGCCAAGAAGAACTTTAAGGCATTATTACCGGAGCTTTCCCTTTGCAATTTACTGGACAGTAAAGACAATCCAGAGAGCAGAATGATTTTTTCAACTTATCCGACCATGATGAACGCCATTGACGATGTAAAGAATAAACGAGACCAAAAGCTCTTTACCAGTGGGCATTTTGACCTCATTATCATAGATGAAAGTCACCGAAGTATTTATAAGAAGTATCAAGATATTTTTAATTACTTTGATGCCATTCTATTAGGTTTAACAGCAACACCTAAAAGTGATCTTGATAAAAATACCTATACTATCTTTGAACTTGAAAACAATGTGCCAACTTATGCTTATGAGTTAGGCGAAGCTATCGAAGATGAGTATTTGGTGCCTTATCATACCATTGAGACAAAGATGAAGTTTTTAGAACAAGGGATTCATTATGATGACCTTACTGAAGAAGAAAAGGAACTGTTTGAAGAAACCTTTGATGATGATGTAAAAGAAATAAGTGGCGAAGCTTTAAACTCATTCTTATTCAATGACAACACCATCGATACGGTTATACAAGAATTGATGGAAAAAGGCCTTAAAGTAGAAGGTGGCGACAAATTAGGGAAGACCATTATCTTTGCTAAGAATAAGAAACATGCTGATTTCATAGTAAAACGCTTTAATGCACTTTATCCGGAATATAAAGGTGATTTTGCTAAACCAATTTATACCGGTATTAATTATGTGGAAAGCACCATGGATGATTTTGAAGTGAAAAACAAACTGCCTCAGATTGCTGTATCTGTGGATATGCTGGATACTGGGATTGATATTCCCGAGATTCTTAATCTTGTCTTCTTCAAGAAGGTGCGTTCAAAGACTAAGTTTTGGCAGATGATTGGTCGTGGCACCAGACTATGTGAAGATTTGTACGGTGTTGGTATTGATAAAGAGAGCTTTAGAATCTTTGATTACTGTGGTAATTTTGAATTCTTTAGAACTAATAAAAATGGTAAAGAAGCTAAGATGATGAAGTCACTAACAGAAAATCTTTTCAATATCCGTATAGGCATTATTAAAGAGCTTCAAAACTTGGATTATCAAACAGATGAGTATATAAATCACAGAAAGGCATTGATTGAAGCGATCTTGAAAGAAGTAAAGGCTGTTGATGAAACGAAATTTAATGCCAGAATGAAGCTTCAATTCCTCCATAAATTCAATCAAGAGATTGCTTTTGAAAGTTTATCAGATGCTGATGTGAGAGAACTGGAAGAACACGTTGCCCCAATTGTACCAGCCATAGATGATGATGAGCTGGCTAAGCGGTTTGATTATTTGATGTACACCATCGAATATGCAGACTTAAAAAGAGTGCCTGCATCAAAACCGAAAAACCGAGTGGTAACAACAGCAGAGAAGCTTACTTTTAAGGGGACTATTGAAAAGGTGAGGAAACAGGAAGCCTTAATATATAAAGTTCAGACCAATGAACACTGGGAAGAAGCAGATATTTTTGATCATGAAGAAGTCCGTGAAGCATTTAGAGAATTGATTAAATTCTTAGACAGCAAATCTGGTGAAATTTATTATACTAATTTTACAGATGAAATTATGGAATCCAAGGAAAGCCCAGGGGAGTACTCTGTGAATGACATGCAAAGTTACCGTAAAAAGGTAAATGAGTATTTGATGGAGCATCAAAATGATCTGGTCATCTACAAGCTTAGAAATAACAATCCTTTAACGGAAGAAGATATTAAATACCTAGAAAAAGTATTATGGCAAGAGCTAGGAACGAAAGATGACTATGTCAAAGAATTTGGTGATGAACCACTACTTAAACTGGTGAGTAAAATTGTAGGATTAGACCCTCAAGCAGCCAATGAAGTGTTTTCAGAGTTCTTATCGGACGAAAGTCTTAATATCAATCAAATGGAATTTGTGAAGTTGGTGGTCAATTATATGATTAAAAACGGTAGCTTAGACAAACGGGTTCTCAATGAACATCCCTTTAATAAGCGTGGCAACGTTATGCATTTATTTGATGGTAAGCTTGATGTGGCAAAACGTATTATTGGTGCTATTGATCAGATTAATGGTAGGTTGAGTGTCTAGAGGAGGTGATTCTATGGCAATACCAAAATATCATGAATTTATGAAACCCGTATTGGAACTATTGAAAGATAATCAAGTCCATAAGCGTGTGGACATGTATAAGGTTTTAGCAATGCAGTTTCAATTAACTGAAGCTGAACTTGAAGAGTGGCTGCCAAGTGGCAAGCAATTGGTTTATAAAAACAGAATAGGCTGGGCACTGACTTATCTGAAAAAAGCTAAAGTAATTGAATCACCTGCTAGAGCCAGTTTCAGAATTACTGAACTTGGACATAAGGTGCTTGAAGAAAATCCAGAGGTTGTGGATCAAAATTATCTCAAGAAGTTTGAAGGTTTTCAAGATTTCATAAACAGTACTTCGGAAAATACCCTTCTTGATAATGATATTTCGTAAGCGATTAATAATCCGGCGTATGTAAAATGAAATCCAACAAATGTTGGATTAGATGGAGACGTTTACTTCATTTCGGCACTACAACTTTCTTTTACCGCTTCATGCCATGGCGCTAATGCTTCGAGTTGATCATCACTCATCGTGGATGAAGGTTGGTGCTTCAAGATAAAATTTAGATAATTATAGATATTTAAATTATTGACTTTTGCCATTTCCACGATGCTATAAACGATGGCACTTGATTCAGCACCTGCAGGTGTGTCACAGAATAACCAACCTTTTCTACCGATGGTAAATGGTCTTATGGCATTCTCAGACAGATTGTTCGAAAGGCTACATCTTCCATCTTCAAGGTAAACATCCAGGTAAGGTTTGCGACCCGCTACATATTGAAGTGCCTTATGAAACTTGGTATTCCTAACGGGACATTGCTCAGAGACCCAACTCCAAAAAGCCTCAAGAACAGGCTTTGCCTTCTGGAGACGTATCGCTTTACGCGCTTCAGGATCTAGTCCTTTGACCCTGATCTCTTCTTCAATTTTGAATAGCTTCGTACAAAACTCAACGCCTTGTACTGATGGCTTACTCAAATCGTATTCGTGTCCTTTTGGAACGGATTCGATGAAGTATCGCCTGATGTGCGCCCAGCAACAGCATCGTTTGACGCCAGTAAGCTTATTATAGCCCGCAAAACCATCCGTCATCAGGTAGCCTTTATAGCCCTTTAGGAAATCTGCAGCATTGTAACCTGCGCGTGTAGGGCTATACTTGTACAAGACGATGGGTGCCAGTCCGTCTTCACCACTGCGATAAAGCCACATGAAAGAATCCGTTTCAGCACTTCGTCCATCTTCTTTCAGTACCTGAACCCTAGTTTCATCAGCCATCAGGAATTCCCTTTTCAGAAGCATCCGGTGGAAGTGATCATAAAGGGGTTTTAAGTAATGCGTCGCTGAGTAGATCACCCAGTTGGCCATGGTTGCTCTGCTAAGCTCTATACCGTACATTTTCCAATCCTTCTCTTGCCGATAAAGCGGAAGTCCATTGGCATATTTCTGATACATGACCCATGCGACGGATGAAGGGGAAGCGATACTATGTTTCATGAGTGGTTTTGGTACCGGTGCCTTTTCAAAGTAAGGTGTTTCATCTTCTTTGCATACTGGACAGCCGTAATGAATACTGACGTACTCCAAAACTCTGACTTTTGCTGGAATGAACTCAAGCTCTCTACGAACAATCTCTTGACCGATTTTTACTAGGTCAGTTCCACACTGCTCACAAAGTTTGTCACCTTCGATATCGCATATAATCTGCTGTACAGGGATGCCATTTATCTTTTCAGAAAGTGTCTTCTTAGGCTTTCGAGTATGACTTTTAACAACTGCTTCAATTTCGGAGATCACTTCACTTTGAAATTCTTCAGCTTCATTAAAAAGACTAATCTGATCATCACTTATATCTGCTCTTCGCTCGCTTGAGGTTCCAAAGAGTTTCTTCTTTAGGTACTCAAGTTGCTCATTCAAAAGCTTGATCTGCGACGTAAGCTGCTCGGACTGCGCATTGCTTGTAGCCAAAGCACTGTTCAGAGCACTAATGAGCTGTTTTTGATCCGTGATGATATCTTTAAGTTCTCTGATTTGAAGATCTTTAGCAGTCATCGTCGCGTCATTTCCCCCCATGGTTTTATACTTATATTATACCATGTACAGGGTGAAATCACCATCATTAACTGTCGATAAAACTAAGTGTTTTCAATGCTTTCAACCTTTTTTATCCACAAAACATCACCGTTTTTCAAAAGTTATCCACTATATTTGTAGGTTTGATAGCTTTCGGTTGATCGATTTCCAGACCATCAAGTAACCACGAAAATTCTTTCCAGGTCAAGTTACGGACTTCAAGTTGATGACGTGGCCACTTGTAACTACCACTTCCTGTTAGGCGCTTATAGAGAAGCACAAAACCGTCCTTTTCCCATAGAAGTGCTTTGATTCGATCACGCTTTTTGCCACAAAACAAGTAAAGTGACGGACTAAACGGATTCAGCTTCAGCTGATCTTGAATAAGACCACACAGTCCATCGATTGATTTCCTCATATCGGTGTATCCACAAACGATGTAAATCTCTTCTGCATTTGAAATGTCACCTAGCATAAAAGACCCCTTAACATCTTAAGCGTCTGAGCCAGCAAAGCAGGATCGGCTGTATTCTCAACATGGAGCTTGATGCCTTCGATTTCGATGAGGATTGGAGGATTAGAATTATGGGGGGTCTCTGCCACGGGTATCATTTTAAGTTCCTGTTTTGGATCTTCTGAGTATAAGTTTAGCTTTACAACATCTTGCTTTAGCACAACACTGTTCTGAGGATTATCAACGACCGTTTCTGGGATTTCATAACAGGCAGCCGCTCTGAGCTTTCTAAGCCATAGATAAAAGGTACTCTGAGGGATGCCTTTGCTGAAACACCAGTCTCTGTCTGATAAGCCACTTTTTCTACACTCCAGCAGTAGATCATACTTTTCTTCAAGTGAAGTTCTTCGATTTGCCATCTAACTTTACCTCCGCATTGTAGTAAACGTCTTCATCAACTCCATCATCGAAAGGATTTAATGAAGTAAACGTCTTCATGTTCTACAACTATTATGCGGTTTTCAAGATCATTTAACAATCCGCTCGATTATTGAGCGCTTACGATATTTCAGATATCGGTAGTGATGAGTCGCCCCAAGATTTATTGGATAGAGCTTATAAGACCATATCAAACACGTTAGCTGATGATCTATTAATAGAAGTCATGAACCAGTCACCGGACTTCTTTGAAAAACTAGTGGTGGATTTGTTGGTTTCTATGGGCTATGGTGGCAGTAAGATTGAAAATAGTCAAGTTCTTGGAAAATCTGGCGATGAAGGTATTGACGGCGTCATTAAAGAAGATAAATTGGGTTTTGATAAGATTTATATTCAAGCGAAACGTTGGGATACTGAAAAAACAGTTGGAAGACCTGAACTTCAAAAGTTTGTTGGTGCATTAACCGGACAAGGCGCATCAAAAGGCGCTTTCATAACAACAGCAAGTTTTACCAAAGAAGCTAAAGAGTATGTAAGCAAGCAACACGCTTGCAAAATTGTCTTAATAGACGGCAAATCTTTAGCAGCCCTTATGGTTGAACACGATCTTGGTGTTTCAGTAGAAAATACCTATTTGATTAAAAAAATTGACACAGATTATTTTAACGGAGAATAAAACAAAATAATTTCGGCACCCCCCTATCTATTTTCGGCTTATAGATAGGGGGATTTTTTTGTATTTTTTTTCGTACACCCTCTATGATTTTTCGGCTTAATAGTGAGGGGCAAAAATTAAAATGCAAAAATGTATAGACCAGACCCCTCGAAAAATCGGCTTATAAGTAGAGGGGCAAAAAGGAGGTAAACAATGGAGCATGAAAATGAACTAAAACTCATCAACATGAACGATGTTGAGGTAACAGAAGTGAAATGGTTATGGAAGCCCTATATTCCCATTGGAAAAATCACCATTATTCAAGGTGATCCAGGGGAGGGCAAGACTACCATGATTTTGGCAATCGCATCAGCAATGACGACTGGTGCTATATTGCCTTTAAGTGAGGAGGCACTAGAACGACGCAATGTTATTTATCAGACAGCAGAAGATGGCTTAAGTGACACCATTAAACCAAGATTATTGGCAGCAGGTGCTGATTGCAACAAAGTAATCGTTATTGATGAAAGTCATAAGGAGCTGACTTTATCAGATAAGAGAATTGAAGAAGCCATTATAGAGACGAGTGCTCAGCTACTGATCATTGATCCATTGCAAGCTTATTTAGGTTCTGGTGTGGATATGCATAGGGCAAATGAAATCAGACCCATTTTCAAAAATCTTTCTAGTGTTGCAGAGAGGACAGGCTGTGCCATTGTCATTATTGGTCATATGAATAAGGCTGGTGGTACTAAAGGGCTTTATCGTGGACTGGGTTCTATTGATATTACAGCTGCCGCTAGGAGTGTTCTCTTAGTAGGGCGTGTAAGAGCTGACCCATCTATTCGTGTAATAGCTCAGATCAAATCAAGCTTAGCACCTGAAGGAATGAAAATTGCCTTTAAGCTGGATGAAGAAAATGGCTTTAAGTGGATAGGAGAATACGACATTGAGTTAGATGTATTACTTGGTGGTAGTTCAACGGAAAGTGTTCTAAAACGAGCAGAAAAGCTGATTAAAGAAGTTCTTGATGATGGTGCTAAAGCCAGTGATTATGTTGTTGAAAGAGCAAAAGAGAAGCAGATATCTCAAAGAACACTGAAGACCGCTAAAAAGAATCTTGAAGTGAAATCTATTAAAACAAAGGAAGGGTGGAAATGGCAGTTATAAAATTAAGGGTGCAAGGGAGCAATGCTTATAACCTTTGCACGTTTGCACCCTTGAAAGGCAGGTGAAGATATGTTAGGCAAATTATTTGGTGTAGAAGAAGTAAAAGCAGAATTGCAAGAAGCGAGGGAAGAGATCCAAGTACTTGAACATAAGCTTGAGCTCAAGGAAAAGGTCATTAAGCAACTTGAAGATGCTGTGAGGATATTGGAAGAGAATATTAAATCACTGCTTGATGAAAATGACCAATTAAAGGCACGTCCAGATCATTTTGGACGAACATCAAGAGCATCTGGTGAACATATGCGACTTCTTAAAATGTATCAGTATAATCAATTATCCTATCAGGAAATTGCAGATAAAATGACGGAATATACCGGTGAGAAGTGGTCCAAAAGCACGGTTCATTATTTGCTGACCAAGTCATAATGCCTTTATCTTCAATATCCTAGAATAAATCCGATAGTGTCTAGTTTGTTACTGGACGGAAGGAAAAGGTAGAGGATTTATTTACCCTGTTTTAACAGGGGCAAGCTTCCACTTTGTACAGCCAAAGTGTTTAAAAGTGGGCAAGCCCACACCCATTTGCAGGAGGAACATTATGAGACAGCGAAACAAGCAAATCAATATACGCGTAACAGAAAAAGATAGAACAAAAATTATTAAGTTAGCAGCTAAGAGTGAGTGTAAATCATTAACGGATTATATCCTAGATAAAGCTTTAAATAAAGAAATAATCCAGTATGATTTGCATGAAATAAATGCAAGGCTATCAAAGATTGGGGGTGAGTTAAATCATTTGGTGATGTTATGTCATCAAGGAAAGATTAAATTGGTGAATCTGACAGAATACACCAAAGAACTAGAAGGGCTACAGGAGGCTCTTAAGAACATAAAATAATATGAAAAGAAGATCAAGCAGGAGGGTCAGATGGAAAACTTAATGAAGTTTACAATACAGTTAGCCATGCTTTCCAGCCTGCTTGATGAAAAGATGATTTCAGAAAAAGAATTCATCAAAATCAAAGCTGAGTTGGAAAGAAAATACAAAATAAAACGAGGTTTATGTGGTTAAGTTGTAACCACTGTGGTAAAATTAAAACAACAATTAGGAACATATACGAACTATCCGGAATTACCGGATAGTTCACTTAAAACATCAGACGGTGTCTGATGAATTGATTAATAAATTACTGAAATGGGGGATAATGTGGAAAACAAAACAGACATTCTTATTTACCAATTGGAAGACGGAAAAACCAAAGTTGATGTAAGACTTGAAAATGAAACCGTATGGATGACACAGAAGGCGATTGCTGAGCTTTATCAAAAAGGCGTTAATACCATTAATGAGCATATAAAAAATATTTATGCAGAAGGTGAACTTGAAGAAAATCGAACTATTCGGGAAAACCGAATAGTTCAAACTGAGGGAAATAGAGAGGTTGAGAGAACAGTACGCTTTTACAACCTAGAATTAATCATTGCTGTTGGCTACCGTGTACGCTCTAGCCGAGGTACACAATTTAGACGATGGGCAACGGAGAGGTTAAATGAGTACTTAGTTAAAGGCTTCACCATGGATGATGAGCGTCTTAAGGGTATGCGTAACATCGGTGATGATTACTTTGATGAGCTTTTAGAACGTATTCGAGATATTAGAGCCTCAGAAAAAAGATTTTATAAGAAAATCACAGATATCTATGCTTTATCTATAGATTATGATGGAAAATCAGAAGAAGCTAAAAAGTTCTTTGCCACAGTGCAAAACAAGCTTCATTTTGCTATTCATGGTCATACTGCTGCAGAACTTATTGAACAAAGAGCTGATGCCTCAAAAGACAATATGGGACTTACCACTTGGAAGGGTGACAAGGTACGTAAAGGGGATATTACCGTTGCCAAGAATTATTTGACGGAAAAAGAAATAAAATCCCTAAACCGTATTGTAACCATGTATCTAGATTATGCTGAAGATCAAGCTGAAAGACGTAACCCAATGCATATGAAGGATTGGGAAGAAAAACTCAATGCCTTTCTAAAATTTAACGAGCGAGACATTCTTACTGGCGCAGGTTCTATATCTCATGAAATAGCCAAGGAGCTTGCTGAAAAAGAATATGAGAAGTTCAATCAAAAGCGTCTAAATGCACCTGAAAAAGATGATTTTGATGTGTATTTAGAAGAACATGAGTGGACACATAAGAAGTAACCTTGTTATAGTTTCCGTGAAGGAAGTGATGTCATGAAAGAAGTAGAAGTTATAAAACCTAAAAAGAATAAATTTGACCGTGCATCGGGCAAAGAGCTTTCAAAAATAAGAGTTGCCCCATATTGCAGAGTTAGTACTGATTCGGCTGAGCAGATGGCAAGTTATGATTCTCAAGTAGCTTATTATGAGCAGAAGATTAAAGAAAATCCTAAATGGGAACTAGCTAAGATATATTCTGATGCCGGTATTAGTGGCACTAATATTGATAAACGTCTTGGCTTTCAAGAAATGATTCGGGATGCCATGGCCGGTGAATTTGATCTAGTCATTACCAAGAGCATCTCAAGATTTGGTAGAAATACAAAAGACGTATTAGAATACACTAGACTGTTAAAAAAGCACAATGTAGCTGTATTATTCGAAAAAGAGAATATCAATACCTTCTCCATGCAAGGGGAAGTTGCTATGACTGTTCTAACTTCAATAGCCCAACAAGAAAGTGAAAGTATTTCAACTAATGTAAAAATGGGTCTTAAGATGAAAATGAAACGTGGTGAGTTGATTGGTTTTCAAGGTTGTTTAGGTTATGACTACGATAAGGAAACCAAAGAACTTGTTATCAATGAAGAAGAAGCTGAAGTTGTACGATTTATCTTTGATTCTTATAATAAAGGCAAAGGTGCCCGCCTCATTGGAAATGAATTAAAGGACAAAGGTTATAAGACTAAAAGGGGCAGTACTAATTGGCCTGATAGTACCATCAGAGGCATATTAAAGAATGAAAAATACATGGGTGATTTACTCCTAGGTAAGACCTTTACCGTTGATCCAATTACCAAGCGGCGCCTTGATAATATGGGTGAAGAAGAAAAGTATTACATCAAAGATCATCATGAGCCCATTGTTAGTAAAGAAACCTTTGAAAAAGCTCAAGCCATAAGAAATAAACGTAATTGCAACATGGAAAAAGGGCGTTTGAAACGTTATAGCAGACAGTATACCTTTAGCAGTAAAATTGAGTGTGGTTTCTGTGAAACAACAGTAGGCAGAAGGGCATGGAACTCAGGCACCAAGAATAAAAAAGTGGTGTGGCACTGTATAAAATCCAGCAAACACGGCAAAAAGTATTGTCCTGATAGTAAAGGTATTCATGAAGCTGTTATTGAAGAAGCATTTGTAAAAATCTTTAATGAAATGTGCCAGCATAACAGAGAAATCATAGAAGAGTTTATTTCAGCCATTGAAAGTACTTTAAGTGAAAGTACCAGTAAGAAAGAACTTTCAGCTCTAAACAAAGAGCTTAGCCAAGTGGAAGATAAAATCAAGAAGCTTATTGATCTTCATATTGATGGCGCCATTGACCGAGAGAATTATGAAAACAAGTTTATAGAGCTAAATAAAGATAAAGAACGATTGATCAAAGAAACCAACGAGCTTGCGTTGACAGCCAGTGAAGAAAAGGAAATGAAAACAAGGCTTAAAAGCTTTAGGAAATACTTTGATGCTAATAAGCCACTTAAAAACTTTGATGCTGATGTCTTTGAATCCATTGTCGAGAAGATTATACTCGGTGGCATTGATGACAAAGGTCAAAAAGACCCCCATCAATTGACTTTTGTATTTAAAACTGGACCTAAATCGACGATTACTATGGGAAAGGAACCATATTCCCACTTGTCACCCGACACATGTTGAGATGGTAGTATTGATGTCAAGGGTGAAAGAGTGAGTGTGTGAAAAAGGCTTGAAATAAAGGCTTTCCGGGGTTTTAGAGTGAAAATTCGAAGTGTTGAAATCGTAAAAATATCTACTCGTGGGAACAAGTCCAAAGGCATGATTTTGAACGTGACAGAGCAATTTAGATTTCATAGTTTGGTGTGTGGCCAGTTTAGATAACATGTGTTTGTGAGTGGTCAATTTAGATGTTTTTTGAATTTGGCAGGGTTGTGTGGTCAGGTTGAATGTTAGATGAAAATATTTTATTTTCATAGAGCAACTTAATCATGAAACATATTTTCGTCACATTCTTGATGTATAATTATATTAAACAATTTTAAAGCAATCTGGTAATATGTCAAGAAGAGATTTTTAAATAAATAATCCAGATGAGCCAAAGGAGGACAGCCCAAACAGAACCTAGGATTTTCAAGGGAAAAACAGGCTTAAGATCAGAATATA
>Ga0194136_1001418_pt1 | contig 11956 bp, 7 predicted proteins | sample TARM_MetaG_T3A_1_FD_134023 | JGI IMG/M metagenome (GOLD analysis project Ga0194136, IMG submission 134023) | Freshwater microbial communities from Pennsylvania, USA, analyzing microbe dynamics in response to fracking - TARM_MetaG_T3A_14 (version 2) | ecosystem: Environmental > Aquatic >...
CATTTGAATCATATCGGTAAACATCGATGCCCGAAGGCCTCCATAGGCGGTATAGATCATGGTCCCCACCCCAATGATAAGGGCGGTGAAAAGTAGTGGAATTCCTGCAAGTTCATAAGCGACAAGTGAAATCGCTGTAAGCTCCGCAACCAGATGAACAAACATATAAAAGATCGATAATAAAAGGATTAATCCGTACATTTTCTTTCCGTATCTTTTTTTGGCATAGTCGGTAAGGGTACTTCCCTGAGGAAGGTAGCTTCGGATACGGGGACTTAGGATGATAAAGGCGAAATACAGACTGCCGAGGCCTAATGCATAGCCGATAACCGTGGTAATACCCCCGATGGAACCGGCTTCCGGTGGTGTAAACAGAATAAATACTCCCAAAAAAGAGGCCAGAAAAGTGGTGGATAACATCTTGCTACCGGCGGTTCCCCGGGCGGTGATAAAGTCATCCAGGGTTTCGAATTTTCCCCGACTATAAAAAACTCCCACTGCGGTAAAAGCAACCACGGTAAAAATAAGTAGCAGATAGACGTTAGTAGATGAGATCATGAATGATTACCTCCTGATGTTTAATAGAATTTGCTTAAGTCATATGCGGCCTGTTGAACATCTTTTTTGCCAAGAATGGCAGAGACCACAGCCACTCCATCAACGCCTGTGGAAATGACGGAGGCAATGTTTTTCTCTGAAATTCCTCCAATCCCAACAACGGGGATAGAGACGTTCTTCTTTATAATAGAGAGTTGATCCAGGGAGACCTTTCGGGTATTGCTTTTCGTTGCCGTTGGAAATAAAGCTCCGACGCCGATGTAATCCGCACCTTCCCCTTCTGCTTTTTTAGCTTCTTCCAGGGTGGCGATGGAAGCACCGATGATTTTGTTCGGAACCATCAGTTGCCTTGCTACTGTAATTGGCATATCCTCTTGACCCAGATGCACTCCTTCGGCGTCTACGGACAGGGCAATATCGATCCGATCATTAATAATCAGTGGAATTTTGTACTTTTTTGTCAGCCTCTTAACCTCCAGGGCAAGGTTGTAAAATTCTTTAGAAGAAGCGTCTTTATCCCGAAGCTGAAGCATCGTGACGCCGCCGAGGATCGCTTTTTCCAAGCTGCTCAGAAAATCCCTTTCTTGTAAAACCTTTTGATCGGAAACCAGGTAAAGTCGATAGGAAATGTTTTGGTTATCAAACCTATTAGGACGATTGTTAGGACGATTGTTGGGACGATTGTTGGGACGATTGTTGGGACGATTGGATTTCATAAATTTTACCCCTTTCCAGATAATCCTTTAATGTAAAATCACTAAGCGCATCGAATAAACGGACCTTAAAGCTACCAAGCCCCTGGCCTTCTTCCGGATTCAGGCGCTCTTTGGCAATTTCTCCGGAAATTCCCATAATGCTGAGCCCAAGGAGGGCACCGTGAATCGGAGATTTTCCCGGAGCGCAGCAAAGGGCAATAACAGAAGAACTGATACAACCGGTGCCGGTGATTTTTGAAAGATCCTCATGACCATTTTCAATATGATAGGTAACCTTCCCATTGGAAATAACGTCAACTTTCCCGGTAATGGCAACGGTGCAGTCAAGTCTTTCTGCCAGAGCCCTTGCAGTTTCATCGCCGCCTTCTTCCGAAGATAAGGAGGAGTCCACACCTTTCGTTGGTGAGGAAACTCCATATAGATTTGCGATCTCGGACATATTGCCACGGATCACCGCCGGGCGAATTTGGCTTAATATCTCCGCTATAAAATCTCTTCGTAGGGTTGTAGCGCCCAGTCCTACGGGATCTAAAATCACCGGGATTCCCCGTTCATTTGCTTTTCTTCCCGCCAGCAGGAAAGATTTCATCTTTTGCTGATTCAGGGTTCCGATGTTTAGCACCAGGGCCGAGGCTAGAGAGACCATCTCTTCCACCTCTTTTTCATCGTCAGCCATAACAGGACTTCCCCCTAAGGCAAGGACCGCATTGGCCGAGTCATTGGCGGTTACATAATTGGTGAGATGGTGAATTAACGGGGTATTTACTTCAATATTTTTAAAAATTCCTTCGAATTCTTTATACAGTATCATTACAGCACCTCCTGAATAGTAGCGGGATTAAGAATCTTGCTGATAGAGATGATAAAAATGGTGCACCGGGCCGGGACCCTTTCCGATGGAAAAGGAATGCTTAATGGCTGTGGTAATATAAGCTTTGGCAGATGCAACGGCTTCGTGAATGCCCTGTCCGTTCCCGAGATTTGCAGCGATGGCGGAGGACAGCGTACAACCGGTGCCGTGGGTGTTTTTCGTTGCAATACGCTTGCTCGTATAATTCTTGTAGATCGTACCGTCAAAGAGGACGTCCACCGCATCTACATCAAGATGACCGCCTTTGACTAAAACATATTTTGGACCCATTTCATGGATGACTTTTGCGGCGTTTTTCATATCGCAGAGATTTTCAATCTTCATAGCGGAAATCTCTTCAGCCTCGGGAAGATTGGGGGTGACAATGGTTGCCATAGGAAGCAGATACTCAATAAGGGCCGCCTTAGCCTCCGGCTGCAGTAAATCAAAACCACTCTTCGAAATCATAACCGGATCCACAACCAAATTATCATGGGGAAACTTTTTAAGCGTCTGGGCAATGATTTTAATCGTTTCAATCTGGGAGACCATGCCGATCTTAATCCCGTGCACCGGTATATCTTCAAATACGGCTTCGATTTGTTTTTGAATGATTGCAGGGTCTATATCCTGTACGGCAAATACTCCCCGGGTACTTTGAGCGGTCACGGCGGTAATAACACTCATCCCGTAAGCCTTGTGGGCGGAGAAGGTCTTGATATCCGCTTGAATTCCTGCTCCACCACAACTATCAGACCCTGCAATCGTTAAAAGATTTTTCATAATTATCTTCCTCCCTGCTCATGATAGAATTGAATGACGCCGGATTTTTCCATCAGTTTATAAATGATGTAGCCGATGATCGCACCGACAATGGAACTTAAGGCAAATGGACCGATAAAGAAAAAGATGGCAACCTCTGATCCTAGCAGATACCTGGCTATTGGGTAAGCAACCAAGGCTCCCAGGATACCTGTGCCGAAAATTTCTCCAACAAGAGCAAAAGGAGACTTTTTCGTAGCCATAAATAACACTCCCGCAAGGAATGCCCCGATCATACTGCCGGGAAAAGCCAGCAAAGAACCGGTACCTAAAATATTTCTCAGTAGCGAGGTTAAAAAAGCCAGGATTACAGCGTAATAGGGGCCGAACAAAATTGCAGCCAATACGTTGATGGCATGCTGCACGGGAAATACCCGGGATACGCCGATGGGAATAGAAATCAAATGGGAACTTAAAACCCCTAGGGTGATCAGTAGTGCACCGGTGGTAAGTTTTCTGGTATTCATTGAGACATCTTCCTTTCTGATTTTAATAAGCATTTGAGATATAAGAGTTGACTTGATGTGGGATAGATCATTAAAGAATAAAAAAAAGCACAAACCCGATTGTAGGTTTGTGCTTGAAGACACAACAGTATTCGTCTATTAAATAATAGACGCACTTTCCTACGCTGGCATGATCCAGATCAGGTAATAAGGATTAAAGACGTTAACGGGTCTTTTTCTCAGCTGGCCTACCCAGCGCTCCCAGTGATTCGTATGTTCTTTGTGTTAGCAAAATAATCATAGCATAAATAAAATGGATTAGCAAATGTTAAGTTTTCTTAACATCGTTGACATGCCATCCGGCTTGCCGTACAATTTAAGTATAATTAACTTTACTCATATGCAGATAATTAAGAAGGAGGCGTTGAAATGAAGAAAAAAGTGGCTTTTGTATGCGTTCATAATTCCTGCCGATCACAAATGGCAGAGGGTTGGGCTAAAAATCTGGGTTCTCATGTTTTGGATGTTTATTCTGCAGGAACGGAGGAATACCCCGAGGTCAAACCCAAGGCGGTAGAGGTTATGGAGGAAGCGGGAATTGATATGAGTGAACAATACCCGAAACTGCTTACGGATATTCCTGATGAGTTAGATATCTTAATCACTATGGGCTGCAATGTGGTTTGTCCTTTTGTTCCCAATAACCATAGTGAAGACTGGGGTCTGGACGACCCATCCGGCGGTCCCATCGAAGACTTTAGAGAAACCCGGGATCTTATTAAAACCAAAGTGCAAGCCTTAATTAAGCAAGTGGAAGATGGAGAAATTTAGGGAAAAATGAAAGAAACCAGCAATAAATGAAGTGATATGAAAAGATTGAATAAATAATGAAAAGATGACTCGAAGAATAAGTAATTGAAGAAGAGCAAGTGCCCAGAAAAATAAAATTCCCTGGTTAATAAACAGCGCTTATGCAGGTTGTTGGTTATAAAGGGAGTTTTTCTTTGAGTATATTTGAATATAATTGAGGATTATGGAAAGAACCCTTTAATTTCCTTCGGATTTCCGTTATAATCAACGTTAGTGATTAAAGAAAGGAAGTAGAAAATGAGTATTTTAACGGTAAAGAACTTAAGTCATGGTTTCGGAGATCGAGCGATCTTTCACGAGGTGTCCTTTCGCCTATTAAAGGGGGAGCATATCGGATTGATCGGTGCCAATGGTGAAGGAAAATCCAGTTTTATGAATATGATTACCGGTAAACTCCAGCCCGATGAAGGGGAAATTCAATGGGCAAAAAAAGTACGGGTGGGTTATCTGGACCAACACACGGTACTGGAAAAAGGGAAAAGCATCCAGGACGTACTGAAGGGAGCTTTTCAATACCTATTTGATATAGAAAGAGAAATGAATGAAATCTGTGAAAAAATGGGGGAGGCCTCCCCGGAGGAACTGGAAGTTCTGATGGGAGACATGGGAAACATTCAGGATACCCTAACCAATAATGATTTTTATATCATCGATGCAAAAGTGGAAGAGGTGGCAAAGGGACTGGGTCTTAGCGACGTGGGACTGGAAAAAGACGTTCATGACCTGAGCGGAGGACAACGGACGAAGGTGCTGTTGGCTAAACTGCTATTGGAAAAACCGGATATTCTTTTGTTGGACGAGCCCACCAACTTTCTGGATGAGGAGCATATACAGTGGCTCAAACGATTTTTACAGGACTATGAAAATGCTTTTATTCTCATATCCCATGATATTCCCTTTTTAAACAGTGTAATCAATCTCATTTACCATATGGAAAATCAGAAGCTGCATCGTTATGTGGGAGATTATGAGGAGTTTCAAAAAGTTCATGAAGCGAAGAAACAACAATTAGAGGCGGCCTATAAGAAACAGCAGCAGGAGATTGACGGACTGAAGGATTTTGTAGCAAGGAATAAAGCCCGGGTAGCCACAAGAAATATGGCCATGTCCCGACAAAAGAAACTGGACAAAATGGAAAAAATCGAGCTACCCCAGGAAAAACCGAAACCGGAGTTTCATTTTAAGCCGGGAAGAACCTCGGGAAAGATGTTGTTTCAAACCAGGGATTTAGTCATCGGTTATGATGAACCCCTGACGAAGCCCTTAAACATTCGAATGGAACGGGGCGAAAAAGTTGCCATCACCGGAGCCAACGGCCTGGGAAAAACCACGCTGCTGAGAAGTATTTTAGGAGAAATTTCTCCGGTTAAAGGAAAGGTTGAAAAAGGAGAGCACTTACAAATCGGTTACTTCGAGCAGGAAACCAAAGAAGCCAATTACAATACCTGTATTGAAGAGATTTGGAAAGAGTTCCCCTCCCTGAATCAGCACGAGGTGCGCTCCTCTTTGGCGAAATGTGGTCTGACCACAAAGCATATTGAAAGTAAAATGGTTGTACTGAGCGGAGGAGAGAATGCTAAGGTTCGTCTGTGCAAACTTCTCAATCAGGAGACCAATTTATTAATTCTCGATGAGCCTACCAATCATTTGGATGTGGATGCGAAGGAAGAGTTAAAGAGGGCACTGAAGGCTTATAAAGGCAGTGTACTGCTGATATCCCATGAGCCGGAATTTTATCAGGAAGTGGTAACCGATATCTGGAACTGCGAAGATTGGACCACGAAAATATCATAATATGACGAATACCGAAAAAGAGGCCTATAGCTATAATATGATAAGCTGGTAGCGCCTCTTTTTATTTTCGGTTAGGCTTATAGAAAATCAATGGATTTCAAGTTATAATAATGGATTTCAAATAAAATCAACTTTAATCCGTCAAAAACATTTAAATGCAGGTAAGAATATTTAATTTTAATAAAGTTCGGTTAAAGAAATTAAGAGGGTGGCCGATAATATAAGGTAGAGTGTACATAAGAACGGGTTTGATAAAAAAATATCAAAAGTTGAAGGGTAGAGTTCGAAAAAGCTCAAATAATACATACAAGGAGGGAAGCTGATTATTCAGCGTTCAAAATGAAAAGCATTCGTATGAAATTAATTCTTTATTTTTCAGTAGTAATCTTACTTATTTCCATTGTTTTTGGTGGAGCTTCCATTTTTACTACGAGTAACATTATTCAAGAGGAAGCGGAACGGTCCTTGCTAACCCAATCCCAGGAGATCGGAGAGCTGTTTGCCAGTGAGTTGAGAGGGAATCTAAACACCCTTGAAGCCATTAGTGATAGCAGTGGAATGGGGACCATGGGATGGTTCACCCAGCGACAGATTTTAGAAAGATATCTGGAAACCTCGGACTTTATCGGTCTCGGAGTGGTAAGTCCCGATGGCACAACCCAGTATGCAGACGGATCCACTGCGGAGTTGGGAGATCGGGAATATGTAATCAGAGCCTTTGACGGAGAATCCAATGTATCCGATGTGATCATTAGCCGGGTAACCAACTCCCCTGTGGTAATGATGGCAACCCCCATTGAGAATCGCGGGTCCGTTGTCGGAGTATTAATCGGTCGAATGGGAGGAGAATTTTTAAGTGAACTTGTAGAGGGTAAAGGCTATGGAGATCAGGGTTATGCCTATATCATCAACGAAAATGGAACCGTGCAGGCCCATATAAATCGGGAAATGGTAATGGATCAATTTAATCCGATTGAAGCCTTGGCTGAAGATTCATCCCTGGCACCGGTGGCGGAAACCTTTCAAATAATCCTTCAAGAGGAGTATGGAGTGGAGGATTACAGCTACCAGGGTGACGATCTTTATGCAGGATTTGCACCGATCGAGGGTACTGAGTGGCGCATGGTGGTAACGGCAGAAGATGGGGAAGTACTCAGCGCACTGCCGACGATGCAGCGAAATGTGATGTTATTGACGCTGGTTGTTTTAGTGATCGGAATGATTATCGCTTATCTAATCGGGAATGCTTTTTCTAAACCCATTACCGCAGCGTCGGATGTTGTACGGAAATTATCTAATTATGATTTAACCTATGATGAAAACCATCCCGCAGTAAAATACTTAGATCAAAAGGATGAAGTGGGTGTAATGATTCGGGGAATTGGAAAGATGCAGGAGAATTTTGTCCTGCTGCTAAAGGGCGTATCCAATAATGCCCAAGAAGTGGCTTCTTCTTCGGAGGAGTTGACCGCCACCAGTCAGGAATCCTCCAAAGCGGCGGATGAAGTGGCAAAAACCATCGAGGAAATGGCGAAAAGCGCCAGTGAGCAGGCACAGGAAACCGAAACCGGTGCTGAGAACATCAATGTATTAGGCTCCTTTATTGAGAAGGATCAAGCCCTTATTAAGCAACTAAACGTGTCAACTGAGACTATAGACAGCTTGAAAGAGGAAGGAAACATCATTTTAGCAGACCTGGTGGAAAAAACCGATGCCAGCTCTCAGGCGGCGGGTAAGGTACAAAAGGTCATTGGGGAAACCAATGAAAACGCCCATCGAATTGAAAGTGCCAGTGGGATGATTCGAAGCATTTCGGAGCAAACCAATCTGTTAGCATTAAATGCAGCCATTGAAGCTGCCCGGGCGGGAGAAGCAGGACGAGGCTTTGCCGTCGTGGCAGAAGAAATTCGAAAGCTTGCAGAGCAGTCGGAGTCATTCACACAGGAAATCGATGAGGTAATCAAAGACCTTAGCGAGAAAACCCAGAGCACGGTAACCATCATGAATGAGGCGGGACAGATTGTTCAAAAGCAAACCCAAGGTGTGGAAGATACCAAGGAGAAGTTTAACGGAATCAATAAAGCCATTGAACAGATGAAAGCGGTATTAGATGAAGTAAACAGTTCCACCGTGGAAATGGCCAAAAAGAAAGATGAAATTATCGGGGTGATCGAAAACCTTTCTGCATCTTCCGAAGAAAATGCAGCAGCCACGGAGGAAGTTTCCGCTTCCGTTGAGGAACAAACTGCGGCAATGGAAGAAATCGCAAATGCCAGCGAAGCCCTTGCGGAGTTATCGGAAAAAATGCAGGAGAGTATCAATCAGTTTAAAATATAAATGTAAAAATGCTAAAGTAAAAAAACCAAAACCCATGAACTCCTGGGTTTTGGTTTTTTTAATCAATAATCAAGATTTATTATTCGATACTCATTAATAGCTGTCCGGCCACGACCATATCCGCATCTTTGACCATGATTTTTGATATGGTACCACTGATGGGAGAGTTGATCTCAAGTTCCATTTTCATCGCTTCGAGGATCAGCAGAGGTTGTCCGACGGTTACGGGATCTCCCTGCTTCACGTGGACTTTTAGAACACTTCCGGGAATGTTTGCGCCAATCTGGTTCGGATCCTCATCGTCCTTCATCTGCACAGTGCTTACGGATTCCTTTTCCACCGCTTTTTGATCTTTAATGTGAAGTTCTCTACGGTTTCCATCCACTTCAAAGACTACGGTTCTAAGGCCGTCGGCTCCAACCTTTCCAATTTCTGTCAGGGTAATAACTAAAACCCGACCCTCGGTGACGGTAATCTCACAGGTTTCCCCTTCCTTAAGTCCGTGGAAATAAATATCCGAGCCCATTTCTGAGAAGTCACCGGTGTTTTGTATATACGTAAGATATTCTTCAAAAACCTTAGGATAGAGGGCGTAGCTAATTAGCTCTGACCGATCGAAGGACCGATTATGGGTCTTTTCCAAGGTCTTTCGAATTTCTTCAAAATCTTCGTCGGGAAGAAGAGTGCCCGGTCGTACGGTAATGGCTTCTTCGCCTTTTAGAACAATTTTTTGCAGTTCTTCCGGGAAACCACCCTCGGGTTGGCCCATCATTCCTTTAAAATAGGCGACTACACTGTCAGGGTAGGTAAGGTCCTTACCTTTAGTTAAAATAGTATCCGCCGTTAAATCATTTTGTACCATGAAAATCGCCATATCTCCCACGGCTTTCGAGGACGGGGTTACCTTGACGATATCGCCCAACATCCAGTTTACGGTTCGAAACATTTCTTTAACCTCGGTAAAACGGTGTCCCAGGCCAAAGCTTTCCACTTGGGGCTTTAGGTTGGAATACTGTCCGCCGGGGATTTCATACTTATAGATTTCAGCGGTACTGGACTTCAAATCGGACTCAAAAGCTTCATAAACCGGTCGTACATTGCCCCAGTAATCACTAATTTGCTGCAGGCCATCCACATTAATACCCGTATCCCGGGAAGTGTTTTCAAGAGCCGCTACGACACTGTTCATAGCAGGCTGACTGGTAAGGCCGCTCATACTATTGATGGCAGTATCCACTATGTCCGCGCCGGCTTCAGCAGCCATCAGCATACTGGCGACCCCATTTCCTGTGGTATCGTGGGTATGCATATGAATCGGAAGATCCACAGCATTTTTCAGAGCCGTGACAAGCTTGGAAGCCGCATGGGGTTTAAGCAGTCCCGCCATATCTTTAATGGCCAGGATATGAATGCCCATCTTTTCCAACGCTTTTGCTTTTTTTACATAATAGTCCAGGGAATATTTATCCCTGGAGGAATCCAGGATATCTCCGGTATAGCAGATGGTTCCCTCGGCAATCTTTCCGGTCTTTAACACTTCATCAATGGCAACCTCCATACCTTCAATCCAGTTAAGGGAATCGAAAATACGAAAAACATCGATGCCTCGCTTGGCGGATTCCTGAATAAGTTCTCGTATTACATTGTCAGGATAGTTTTTATAGCCCACCCCGTTGGACCCGCGAATCAACATTTGCAGCAGGACATTGGGAACCCGCTTTCGAATCTCATCCAATCGTTCCCAGGGAGATTCCTTCAGGAATCGATAGGATACATCAAAGGTGGCGCCACCCCAAACTTCTAAAGAAAAGAAGTCCTGTTGAAAATGGGCGGTGGCCTCCGATATTTTTTTCATGTCCTTGGTACGCATTCTTGTGGCAATCAAGGATTGATGAGCATCCCGCATGGTGGTATCGGTTAAGAGTAGCTTGTTTTGATCCTTAATCCACTGGACGAGTCCTGCCGGTCCTTTGGTATCCAGAATTTGCTTCGTACCCCTTAAGGAAGTCACGGAAGGTACTTTCGGAACTACGGGAACATCATAATCCCGTTTGTAGCCGCCGGTTTCATTTACGACTTTTTCAGCGATAAAATTAAGAGTTTGCAGTTCCGGACTTTTCTTCATGGTCAGATCAAACAAGTCCAGGTGGTTGTTGATAAAGTTGGTATCGCAGTCTCCCTTTCGAAAAACCGGATGATTGAGGACATTGATCAAAAAGTCCGTATTGGTTTTTACCCCTTCAATTTTCAGCTCTTTGATGGAGCGAATGTTTTTATTGATGGCATCATTAAAGTGTCGGGACCAGGATGTGGACTTTACTAATAACGAGTCAAAGTAAGGACTGATAACCGCCCCGGTAAAGCCATTACCACCATCTAGGCGAATACCGAATCCGGAACCGGACCGATACACATCAATGCGACCGGTATCGGGCATAAATTCGTTTTGGGGATCCTCGGTGGTTATCCTGCACTGAATGGCATACCCCCGGGGTTGAATATCGGACTGGGACTGAATACCAATCTTTTCCGAAGAGAGTTTATGTCCCTGGGCAATTAATATTTGAGCCTGTACGATATCGATACCTGTAGTCATTTCCGTAACCGTATGTTCCACTTGTATTCGTGGGTTCATTTCAATGAAATAATGGTTGTGTTCCTTATCTACCAAAAACTCCACGGTACCGGCACTTCGGTAATCAACAGAGCTTGCAATTTTCAGTGCATCTTCGCAAATGGCTTCCCGCTTGGACTCACTTAAGGAAAGCGCCGGCGTAAACTCTATGATCTTTTGATGCCGTCGTTGAATAGAGCAGTCCCGCTCATAAAGATGAACCAGGTTTCCGAATTGATCTCCTAAGACCTGTACTTCAATGTGCTTAGGACTTTCCAAATACTTCTCGATGAAAATTTCTTCACTGCCGAAGGCTTTCATCGCTTCACTTTTGGCATGGCCGTAGGCGGATAACAGTTCGGATTCATCTCTTACAATACGCATTCCCCGACCACCGCCACCGGCTGCAGCTTTAAGCATTACGGGATAGCCGCAGTGATTTGCAAAAGCCCTTGCTTCTTCATCATTGGAGATTGCCTCCGTAACTCCGGGGATCGTTGGAACCCCTTGGGTTTCCGCGACTTTTTTCGAGGAAATTTTATCTCCCAGCGCCCGCATCATATCAGAGGTGGGACCGATAAAGATAATACCTGCCTCTTCACACTTACGGACAAAGTCCGGATTTTCCGATAAAAAACCATAACCGGGGTGGATCGCATCGACCCCTTTGTTTTTGGCAAGCTGAATAATCTCCTCGATATTTAAATAGGCGGCAACAGCCCCTGCGTTTTTACCGATTTCATAGGCTTCATCGGCTTTGGTTCTAAAAAGTGAATTTCGATCCTCAGCGGAGTAGACCGCAACGGACCGGATGCCCAGTTCTTTACAGGCACGAAAAATTCTAATGGCAATTTCGCCACGGTTGGCCACAAGGATTCGTTTGAATTTTTTCATCGTTCTTTCCTCCATTTCCAGTATCTTCAGATTAGTTTTGAATATAATATTACTA
>Ga0194136_1001420_pt1 | contig 11935 bp, 10 predicted proteins | sample TARM_MetaG_T3A_1_FD_134023 | JGI IMG/M metagenome (GOLD analysis project Ga0194136, IMG submission 134023) | Freshwater microbial communities from Pennsylvania, USA, analyzing microbe dynamics in response to fracking - TARM_MetaG_T3A_14 (version 2) | ecosystem: Environmental > Aquatic >...
GCTGGTCAGCGAAGAGCTGAACATCATGGCGCTGCCGTCGGCAGGTGAGGCGGATCTGGGATTGAGCGAACTCACCAGTCACAGTTATGACGAGGCCATCAGTCAGGAAGTATTCAAGCCTGAAGACTTCAACCTGGCCAGTCGGGAGGATACACAGCGGCTTGCCGATGCCTTGCTGGCACAACGCGACGGTGTCAAGCCGGTCAGTCTGGGCGGGCGCCGTCAATTGGCAGCCTGGGCGGAAATCCCTGAAACCGGCTGGCAATTGGTAACGCTGGTCGATGAAGAGGCTGTGTTCAGTCGGACCAATCAGCTGGCCCGGCATTTCCAGAATATCGGTTATCTGCTGATTGCCGGGCTGGTGCTGTTCTACCTGCTGTTTTTTGCCGGCATGTGGTGGCGTTCGCGTCAACTTAGTCAGCAACTGCAGACCCCGATTGCCGGCGTGGGCCGGATGCTTGAGCGTATTGGTCAGGGTGAGCGTCACCCGCAAAGGCCCGCTGCCGCCTTGCTGGAACTGCAGCAGATGGCAGAGCATGCCGTTCGTCTGGGCGGTCAACTGGAAAGTAGCGAACAGCAGCGCCAGTCGGTGCTGGAACAGCTGGAGAGAGTGCTTGATTCGACAACCGAGAGTCTCTGGGAGGTCGATCGGCATACCCGGCAGATCACTATCCAGGGACGACTTGCCGAATGGCTCGGACTCGGCCGTCCGTCGCTTGAACTGGAGAGTTTTCTGGGTTTGATTCATCCGGATGATCTGGGGGTGGCCCGCAGCAGCCTGCTTCCGGATTCGACATCGCAACGCCTGCAGGCAGAGTATCGCCTGCATAACCCGGCGGGTGAGTATCGCTGGTTGCTGGGGCGCGGACGTATTGAAGCCACAGATTCGCACGGCAGGCCTCAGCGAATAGTCGGCACCCATGTCGATATCGATGCCCTTAAAGCGACTGAACAGGCGTTGCGCAGCGCCAGCCAGCAGGCGCAATCGGCGAATATCGCCAAAAGTCGCTTCCTCTCCAGCATGAGCCACGAGCTGAGAACGCCCTTGAATGCTGTGCTGGGTTTTGCCCAGCTGTTGGCGCTGGATCTGGAGGATGCCAAGGCTGATGACCGCCAGATCAATCAAGTCAACGAAATACTCAGGGCCGGCCAGCATCTGTCGCTGCTCATTGATGATGTACTGGATTTGGCTCGAATCGAGGCAGAACGTCCCGAGGTGCGGCTGGAAACGGTCGATGCAGCGCAGATCATGCGTGAGTCGCTGGAACAGGTGCGTCTGGATCTTGAGGCGGCCGGCCTGCAGATTGACAGCCTGCCCCCGCCGGGACCGGTATGGGTGACTGCCGAGCCGCGACGGCTACGGCAGATACTGCTCAATCTTCTGAGTAATGCGATCAAGTACAACCGCCCGGGCGGCCGAGTCGGTCTGGACTGCCGTCGGGTAGGCGGATGCTGGCAGTTGAGAGTCAGTGACAGTGGCCGAGGCATTGCCGCCGAACGCCAGCACCTGCTGTTCAAGCCGTTCCAGCGACTGGGGCACGAAAACGGCACCATCAAGGGTACCGGTATAGGTCTGGCATTATGCCGCGAGTTGGCTGGTCTGATGCATGCAGAGATGGGCTTTGAAAGTCAGGAGAGTATCGGCAGTCATTTCTGGATCGAGCTGCCGGTCGCTGCAGAAATGATCTCCATTACGCAGGAGGCAGGCGCGCCCTTGCTGGATGTGGTGTACGTCGAGGATGACCGTTCCAGTCAGATGCTGGTGCAGCACGCGCTGGCGGAGATGGCCAGGGTAACCTTGATCGGCAATGGCGTGGAGGCTCTGGACCGGATCGTTGAGCGGCCGCCCCAGGTGTTGTTGCTGGATATCGATTTGCCGGACATGCAGGGTGACCGACTGTTGCGCACGCTGCGCAGTAGCGCGCGTACCCGCGATCTGCCGGTGATTGTCATCAGCGCCGGCGCGTTACCGGCTGATCGTGAAAGGGTCAGCGATCTGGGCGTGCTGGCCTATCTGACCAAACCGTTGCAGTTGCCGGAGCTGCGCGAGGCCATGCAACAGGCAGTCAGGCTATTGGGTCGGCGCTGAGTCAGTGGCCGGCCAGGCTGATGTCCACCATAAGGTCATCAGCCAGGCTTTCCAGGTCGCGACGCAGCTGATCCAGATCGGTTTGCGGTCCGACAGCCAGAAGGGCTTCGGCACGAAACAGCAGGTCGGCACTCATGGGAGCCGGGCTGCGTTCGGTTTCCAGTGCCTCGACGTTGACCCCGTGACGAGCCAGCACCTGTGACACTTCGAGCACCAGGCCCGGGCGGTCGTTTCCGAGCAGGTCCAGTTGCAGGTGATCGGGTTCACGCTCCGCTTCGGCAGCACTGATAGCCAGTTGCACACTGATGCCCTGGCTGTTGAGAGCTTCCAGGTCCCGGCGCAGTGCATCCACGTCGGCCTCGGCGATATCCACCCGCAAGATGCCGGCAAACTGGCCGGCCATGCGTGCCATGCGGCTTTCCAGCCAGTTGCCGGCGTGGGCCTTGATGGTCTGGGCCAGTGTCTCTACCAGCCCTGGCTTGTCTGCGGCAATGACCGTCAATACCAGATGTGTACTCATGGGAAGTTCTCCGAAAGTCAGTCTTGATGGCCGGTGCCGCTGGAGAGCATTTCACGGCAGTTGTCACGCAGTGTCTCGAAGTCGTAGTCGGTCAGGCCAATGTAGTCGAGAATCGCATCGCCGGTATCCTCCCATTCGTGGTCCTGTTCGCCGCCGCCGAGAATTTGGTGGGTGCGACAGATGTGTTCGGCCATTTTCAGGATGGCCAGACGGTTTTTCAGGCCAATATCGGCGCAGCGATCCTCGATGAACAGCTGGCGGGCGTTGTGGTGGTTGGCAATGGCTTCGCACAGGTGCGGTGGCAGCAGCCAGGATTTTGCAGTGAAATAGCCGACCACCGCATGGTTGGTATTCAGGTGCAGGTTTTCCACATCGACAATGCGTTTGCCCGGGGAGTGGTAGGACGTCTCCAGCACATCGATGTAGTTGTCGAAGCGACTGAACATCAGGGGAATGCCGCAGTTGTGAAACAGCCCCAGCGCATAGGCCTCGTCCGGCTCGGTGCAGCCGAGCTGCTTGGCCAGTGTCATGCAGGTGGCTGCAACATCCTGGGCGTTGTCCCAGAAGCGGTTCAGTTTGAGGATGTTGTCATCACTCAACTGGCTGCGGATGGACTGGGCGTTGACTATGTTCACCACCCGGGCAATGCCCAACAGGTTGACGGCCTGCTGAATCGAGGTAATGCGGTTGGACAGTCCGAAAAACGGCGAGTTGACGATTTTCAGCAGGCTGCCGGACAGGCCGGGGTCCTGACTGATCAGCCGTGCGATATTGCGCATATCCGGCTCCGGCATCATCTGTTCCATCTGCAAATCGACCATGATCTGCGGTTGGGGGGGTACACGAATGCCCTGCAGGGCTCGCTTGATCTGCTCTTCGGTCAATTCCGCACTCATTGCTCGACTCCGTGATGCCAGGGCGCCAGTTTAGCCGCAGACTGCACGCGCTGGCACCCTGTATAATCGTTGCAGATTGTCTGCAACAACAGGCGGCACACTGCCGCACTGTCTGCCCCGTCATCACAGGAGTTTCTGCCCATGTCCCTTCCCGGTTTGCGCCTCAAATCCAATGCCGACAGGCGCATCAAGGCCGGACACCTGTGGGTGTTCAGCAACGAGGTGGATATCGCCCAGACACCCTTGACCGCGCTGGAGTCGGGCCAGGAGGTAACGATTGAGAACGCCTCCGGAAAATTTCTGGGGCTGGCTACTGTCAGCCCGAACAATCTTGTCTGTGCCAGATTGCACAGCCGTGACGCCAGCCATCCGCTGGACAAGTCGCTGCTGGTGCATCGCCTCAAGGTTGCCCTGAGCCTGCGCCAGCGGCTGTTCGAGCAGCCTTTCTATCGGTTGGTCTATGGGGATTCGGATCTGCTGCCGGGGCTGGTGGTGGATCGTTTTGGTGACTATCTGGTGGTGCAGATCAACACCTGTGGCATGCAACGTGTGCAGGATGCAATTATCGAGGCGTTGGTGCAGGTGCTGAAACCGGCGGGCATCCTGTTGCGCAATGACAGCGGTGCGCGCGCCCTTGAGGGGCTCCCGGCGACCGTCGAGCTGGGCTTTGGCGAAGTGCCCGAGCGGGTGGCGCTGGTGGAAAACGGCGTGCAGTTCGAGGCGCCGGTATGGACCGGTCAGAAAACCGGCTGGTTCTACGACCATCGGGTCAACCGTGCGCGGCTGGCGCCCTGGGTCAAGGGCAAGCGGGTGCTCGATCTGTTCAGCTACATCGGCGGCTGGGGCGTGCAGGCGGCGGCCTTTGGTGCCAGTGAAGTGATGTGTGTCGACAGCTCGGCGCCGGCGCTCGATCTGGTCGAGCAGAATGCCGCGCTGAATGGCGTGGCCGAGCGTATGAGCGTGGTCGAGGGCAATGTGCTGGATGCGCTGCGCGAGCTGAAGAACGCTGGTGAGAAGTTCGATGTGGTGATTGCCGATCCGCCGGCCTTTATCAAGAAGCGCAAGGACATCCGCAATGGCGAGCAGGCCTATCGCCGGCTCAATGAGCAGGCCATGCGTCTGCTCAACCGTGATGGCCTGCTGGTATCGGCTTCCTGTTCGATGCACCTGGCCGAGGACAGCCTGCGCGATATCGTCAATGCCTCGGCACGTCACCTCGACCGGCATCTGGTGATCACTGAGCGCGGCTTCCAGGGCCCGGATCACCCGCTGCACCCGGCCATTCCCGAGACCGGCTATATCAAGGCGCTGTTCTGCCGCGTGCTGCCGGCCTGAGCCGGCGCTGCTAACGCAGGCTCAACACCGGCCAGCCGGCACCCTCGGCATGCGCGCGCAGCGTGTCGTCGGGGTCGACCGCCACCGGGTGGTCGACCATCGACAGCAGTGGCAGGTCGTTGATCGAGTCGCTGTAGAACCAGCTGCCCTCCAGATACTGGTTGTTTTCCAGTAGCCAGCGCTCCAGCCGGGTCACCTTGCCCTCGCGGAAGCAGGGAATGTCGGTGGTGCGGCCGGTATAGCGGCCATCGCTGCGCTCGCACTCGGTGGCCAGCAGTATGTCGATGCCGAGGCGGCGCGCAATCGGGGCGGTGATAAAGCGATTGGTCGCGGTGATGATCATCAGGGTATCGCCGGCTTCACGGTGTCGGGCAATCAGCGCCTCGGCCGCCGGCAGAATGATCGGTTCGATTTTTTCGTGCATGAATAGTGCATGCCATTCGTCCAGTTGCGCCTGGCTGTGTTCGCCCAGCAGCTGCAGGCAGAAATCCAGATACACGCGGATATCCAGCCGACCGGCCAGGTAATCCTCGAAGAAAGCATCGTTTTTCGCCTTGTAGCTGGCGGCATCGACGATGCCCTGTTCAACGATAAATTCGCCCCAGGCGTGGTCGCTGTCGCCGCCCAGCAGCGTGTTGTCGAGGTCGAAAATTGCAAGTGGCAAGGCAGGTGCTCCGCTGTCTGTGAGTCAGCACACAAGCATAATGCAGCGGCGGCACAAAAGCTGCACGCTCGGGCACTTGCGCAATTGCTGCTGCGCGCGTCTTTGTGGAACAATGCCTTGACACGTATTCAGGGGTAACAGCAGTGATCGACGCCGAAGGTTTCCGTCCCAATGTAGGCATTATCCTCGCCAATGAGGCGGGGCAGGTGCTGTGGGCGCGGCGTATCAATCAGGATGCCTGGCAGTTTCCCCAGGGCGGCATCCAGCACAATGAAAGCCCTGAACAGGCGCTATACCGTGAGCTGCACGAAGAAGTCGGGCTGCAGCCGGATGACGTGCGGATTCTTGCCTGCACCCGAGGCTGGCTGCGTTACCGTTTGCCTCAGCGACTGATCCGCAACAACTCGCGACCGGTATGCATTGGCCAGAAACAGAAGTGGTTCCTGCTGCAACTGACCGCCGAGGAGCAGCGTGTGTGCATGACCACAACGACCAAACCGGAATTCGATCACTGGCGCTGGGTAAGTTACTGGTACCCGCTGGGTCAGGTGGTCTCGTTCAAGCGCGAAGTTTACCGCCGGGCGCTCAAGGAACTGGCGCCACGACTGCCTAACGGATAACCGCTGATGCTCAACATGCTCAACATGCTTCGCCGTGTCGTCCAGGAAGTAAATGCCGCCCGCGACCTGCCGTCGGCGCTGGACATCATTGTGCAGCGCGTGCGTGAGGAAATGGGCACCGAGGTCTGCTCCGTCTATCTGTTCAATCCGGATACCGGGCGTTATGTGCTGATGGCCACCGAGGGTCTGAACAAGGCGGCGGTTGGTGTGGTCAGCCTGGCCAGTAACGAGGGTCTGATCGGCTTTGTTGGCGCCCGTGAGGAGCCTGTGAATCTGGAGGATGCTGCCGCGCATCCGCGCTTCCGCTATTTTGCCGAGACCGGCGAGGAGCGCTACGCCTCCTTCCTTGGCGTGCCCATCATTCATCATCGTCGGGTGATGGGGGTTTTGGTGGTACAGCAGAAGGCGCGCCGGCAATTCAGTGAGGGTGATGAAGCCTTTCTGGTCACCATGAGCGCACAGTTGGCCGGCGTGATTGCCCATGCCGAGGCGACCGGTGCCATTCGTGGCCTCGGCTGGGGCGGTGAGGTGGTTCAGGACACCCGTTTTGATGGTGTCCCTGGTGCGCCGGGCGTGGCCATAGGTCAGGCGGTAGTGATGTTGCCGCCGGCCGACCTCGGGTCGGTGCCTGACCGGCATATCGAGGATGTCGAGGCGGAACAGCAGTTGTTCCGTGAGGCCCGCGAGGCAGTGCGTGACGACATGTTGCAGTTGTCGGACAAACTGGCCAGCCAGTTGCGCCGTGAGGAGCTGGCGCTGTTCGATGTATACCTGATGATGCTCGACGATGCTGCATTGGGTAACGAGGTCAACGCACTGATTGCCGGTGGGCAATGGGCGCAGGCCGCCTTGCGCGACGTGATTGCTGCACATGTGGCGCGCTTCGAGGCGATGGAGGATTCCTACCTGCGCGAGCGTGCCACTGATATCAAGGATATCGGTCGGCGGGTGCTGGCCTTCCTGCAGGAAGCCGGTCGTGAGCAGCGGGTATACTCCGAGCAGTGCATTCTGGTCAGTGAGGAAATCACCCCGGCGATGCTCGGCGAGGTGCCCAAGGAAAAGCTGGTTGGCTTGGTCTCGGTGATGGGTTCGGGCAACTCGCACGTGGCGATTCTGGCGCGCGCCATGGGCATACCCACGGTGATGGGTGTGGTCGATCTGCCCTATTCGCGGATGGACGGGCTGGAGCTTATCGTCGATGGCAATCATGGCGAAGTCTATTCCAATCCGTCCCAGGAATTGCGCAAGCACTACCTTGAGCTGGTGCAGGAAGAACGTGAACTCAGCCAGGGGCTGGAGGAACTCAGCGAGCTGCCCTGCGTGACGGTAGACGGTCACCGGATGCCGCTGTGGGTGAATACCGGCCTGCTCGCTGATGTGGCGCGTTCACTGGATCGTGGTGCTGAAGGTGTCGGTTTGTACCGCACCGAAGTGCCCTTTATGGTGCAGGATCGCTTCCCTAGCGAGAAGGAGCAGCAGATCACCTATCGTGAGCAGCTGGAGGCCTTCCATCCGCTGCCGGTGACCATGCGATCGCTGGATATTGGTGGCGACAAGGCGCTGTCCTATTTTCCGATCAAGGAAGACAACCCCTTTCTTGGCTGGCGCGGCATCCGTGTGACCCTCGATCACCCGGAAATCTTCCTGGTGCAGACTCGCGCCATGCTCAAGGCGAGTCAGGGCCTGAACAACCTGCGTATCATGCTGCCGATGATCAGCAGCGTGTACGAGGTCGAGGAGGCGCTGCACCTGATCCACCGGGCCTACAGTGAAGTGCTGGACGAGGGGGTGGATGTGCCGATGCCGCCGGTCGGGGTGATGATCGAAGTGCCGGCGGCGGTCTATCAGGCGCGTGAGCTGGTGCAGATGGTCGATTTTTTGTCGGTGGGCACCAACGACCTGACCCAGTACCTGCTGGCGGTGGACCGCAACAACCCGCGTGTAGCGGATCTTTACCACTCACTGCATCCGGCAGTCTTGCATGCGTTGGTCAGAATTGCCTCGGCCTGTCGCGATGCCGGCAAACCGATGAGCGTCTGCGGCGAGATGGCCGGCGACCCGGCGGCGGCGGTGCTGCTGATGGCGATGGGCTGCGACGTGCTGTCGATGAACGCTACCAACCTGCCCAAGGTAAAGTGGCTGCTGCGCCAGATCAGTCTGACCGATGCCAAGGCGCTGCTGGATGAAGTGCTGGAGCTGGATAACCCTTATTTGGTGCAGAGTAGTCTGCACATGGCGTTGAAGCGCATGGGTCTGGGTAAAGTGCTTATCCAGTCACGCTGAACTGCCAGCGTTGCTCACCGGCAGACATCCCTTGCGCAGCAAAGCGCCGTTCGATAAAGCTGACCTCGCCGCTGGCCTGCAGCCGCAGCAGGCTGCAGGCACGGGTGCCGTATTCCTCACCAAGAATGAAGGCCGCTGACAGGCGCCGCTCCCACGCCAGCGGTACCCCGGTATCGGGCAGTTGTTCATCAGGATACTGGCGACTGTCGGTCAGCAACGCCAGCAATTGCTGGTCACTCGCGTGCAGATGATGCTGCAGGCCGTCACGCAAGGCACAAGCCTTGGGCCAGGGCGAATCCAGATCGGCATTCGATAACACGTGCAGCCCCGGCTCAACCGCCTGCACTATGGCGCCATGGCTGTGCAGGTGCCAGAGCTGTTGGCTGTCGCCGACCAGCAGGTTGAACCCGCCATAATCGCCGGCCTGCGCCTGCAATGCCTGCAGATAGACCTCTGGCGCAGTGCTGCCAAGCAGATAATCCAGTACCAGACTGCCGCGTGAACGCACGCCCTCGACCCGGTTGCCCGAGCGGATATTGGTCAGACAGGCGAAACGGCCGTTGCGGGTCACGCCCAGCCAGGTGCCGCCGGCCTGCAGGTCCTGCCCGGCCAACAACTGCGGGTGGCCGCGGTCATCCCAAAATCCGGCGGGGCGGGTAGGGCGGACGTGAAATTCATCACGGTTGCCAAGCAACAGCAGCGGCTGGTCATCGACCTGCCAGGCGAAGGCCAGAAGGCACATGGGCAAGCTTTCCCTTGAACTGGTTTACGCAGGCTAACATGCCAGGCAGGTTTGGCGTGGCACCATGCATGTGCTGAATATCCTTGCTTCGGCGTAGGTGGCGCATTTCAGCTACAATGCCCGGCTGTTGTTATGGAGCATTGATGACGTGGAATTTCTGCTTTATCTGATTCTGGGTGGTTTTGCCGGTACCCTGGCCGGTCTGTTCGGCGTCGGTGGCGGCATGATCATAGTGCCGGTGCTGGTATACAGCTTTACCGCCCAGGGCATCGCCCCCGAGGTGCTGACGCACATGGCGGTCGGTACCTCGCTGGCTACCATAGTGTTCACGTCGATTAATTCGATTCGTGCCCATCACCTCAAGGGCGCGGTACGCTGGCCGCTGTTCCTGTGGATGGCAATCGGCATTCTGCTCGGCAGTGTGCTGGGCGCGCTGACGGCCTCGACCATCAGCGGGCCCTGGTTGCAACGCATCATCGGCGTGTTTGCCATCTGCGTGGCGATCCAAATGGCCTTTGACCTGCGCCCCAGAGCGGCGCAGGCGATTCCCGGGCGTAGCGGTCTGGGGGGCGCCGGCGTGGTGATTGGCTGGGCCTCGGCGATCTTTGGTATCGGCGGTGGTTCGCTGACGGTGCCCTTTCTGGTCTGGCGCAGCGTGCAGATGCAGCAGGCGGTGGCCACCTCGGCGGCCTGCGGTTTGCCGATCGCCGTGGCCGGTGCCCTGAGTTTTGTCTGGACCGGCTGGGCGCAGGCGGGCCTGCCGGACTGGAGTGTCGGTTATGTCTATCTGCCGGCCTTGATCGGTATCGCTGCTACCAGCATGCTGTTTGCCGGATTTGGCGCGCGGCTGGCGCACCGGCTGTCACAGCAGTTGCTCAAGCGCCTGTTCGCGCTGCTGCTGGTGGGTGTCGGCATCAACTTTCTGACCTGAGGAACCTGCATGCTCAGTTATCCGACTATCGACCCGGTGGCTCTGCAGCTGGGCCCGCTGGCGATTCACTGGTACGGCCTGATGTACCTGATCGGCATTGGTGGCGCCTGGTGGCTGGCGCGCCTGCGGCTGGCCGGTTTTGATCCGACCTGGAGTCGCGACAAGCTGTCCGATCTGGTGTTCTGGGTGGCGCTGGGGGTGATTGCCGGCGGGCGGCTGGGTTACATCCTGTTCTACGACCTGGGCAGCTATCTGTCGAATCCGGCATTGGTGCTCAAGGTCTGGCAGGGCGGCATGTCGTTCCACGGCGGCCTGATCGGTGTGCTGCTGGCGGTCTGGTGGTTTGCCCGGCGCAACAACAAGCGTTTCTTCGAGCTGATGGATTTTGTCGCCCCCATGGTGCCGATCGGACTGGGTGCCGGGCGCATCGGCAACTTTATCAATGCCGAATTGTGGGGCCGGGCAACCGATGCGCCCTGGGCCATGGTATTCCCCACCGATCCGCTGCAACTGGCGCGACATCCGTCGCAGCTGTACCAGTTTGCCCTGGAGGGTGTGGCGCTGTTTGCCATCCTCTGGCTGTATTCGCGCAAGCCGCGTCCGACCATGGCGGTCAGTGGGCTGTTCGGGGTCTGCTACGGTATATTCCGTTTTCTGGTCGAGTTCGTCCGCGAACCCGACGCACATATCGGCTATCTGGCCTTTGGCTGGTTCACCATGGGGCAACTGTTGTCGCTGCCGATGATTCTGATTGGCGCCGGTATGATGCTCTGGGCCTACCGCAAGCAGGAACGCAACGCATGAAACAGTATCTGGATCTGATGCGCCATGTGCGTGAGCATGGCACCTTCAAGAGTGACCGTACCGGCACCGGCACCTACTCGGTATTCGGCTACCAGATGCGCTTTGATCTGGCCGAGGGCTTTCCGCTGGTGACCACCAAGAAGTGCCATGTGAAGTCGATTATCCATGAGCTGCTGTGGTTCCTGCAGGGCGACACCAATATTCGCTACCTGAAGGAAAATGGCGTCTCCATCTGGGACGAGTGGGCGGACCCGAACGGTGATCTGGGGCCGGTATATGGCTACCAGTGGCGCAGCTGGCCGTCGCCCAACGGCGAGTCGATCGACCAGATCAGCAAGCTGCTGCAGATGCTGCGCAGCAACCCGGACTCGCGCCGGCTGATCGTCTCGGCGTGGAATCCGGCGCTGGTCGATCAGATGGCGCTGCCACCCTGTCATGCGCTGTTCCAGTTCTATGTGGCTGACGGCAAGCTGAGCTGCCAGCTGTACCAGCGCTCCGCCGACATCTTCCTCGGTGTACCCTTCAATATCGCCAGCTACGCGCTGCTGACCCTGATGGTTGCGCAGGTCTGCGATCTGCAGCCGGGCGAGTTCATCTGGACCGGCGGCGATTGCCACCTGTACGCCAACCATCTGGAACAGACCGACCTGCAGTTAAGCCGTGAGCCGCTACCGTTGCCGAGCATGCGACTGAACCCCGAGGTGCGCGACCTGTTTGCCTTTACCTACGAGGATTTCACCCTGGAGAATTACCAGGCGCACCCGCACATCAAGGCGCCGGTGGCGGTATGAGCATGCCGCGCCTGGCACTGATCGTGGCGATGGCCGAGAACCGGGTGATCGGCATCGACAATCGCCTGCCCTGGCATCTGCCGGAGGACCTCAAGTACTTTCGCAGCGTGACCATGGGCAAGCCGATCATCATGGGGCGCAAGACCTTCGACTCGCTGGGCCGGGCCCTGCCGGGGCGCACCAATATTGTGGTCAGCCGCCAGCCGGGATTGCAGTTGCCCGGTGCGCTGGTGGTCGAGTCGCCGGCGGCGGCGCTGGCA
>Ga0194136_1001422_pt1 | contig 11930 bp, 12 predicted proteins | sample TARM_MetaG_T3A_1_FD_134023 | JGI IMG/M metagenome (GOLD analysis project Ga0194136, IMG submission 134023) | Freshwater microbial communities from Pennsylvania, USA, analyzing microbe dynamics in response to fracking - TARM_MetaG_T3A_14 (version 2) | ecosystem: Environmental > Aquatic >...
TAAGGGATGAAACACCCCCTGCCGTCAAAGGCTTCAAACCATTGGTAACACTGGATTATTGAGTAAATCGCTGTCTATAAAGGTTTTGAAAATTTTTTATGCATTTGATATTGCAATTAAGCAGTTTTTAATAGCAGTATTTAATGCCCATCCGTTTACCGGCAATCCAGGACAATTAGCCGCATATGCCTACAGGTTCCCCGAACGGAATATGGAAATCAGCAACCAGATGCTGAACAGACCAGCAATCACGAAGCCTGCTTGCCCCAGGAATTGCCCTCCCGGTGTACCGGACATGATGGCGGACGACAGCAACAATCCGGCAACGATCAGGGAGATAACGACGCGATTGGACATTTTTTTGACGTCCTTCCACTTGTCATCCAGCTGATCGACATCGATCCGCAGCATGGTCCTGCCGCTTGCCGTCTGCTTCAGCAACGACAACAGGCTGCTCGGGATCTCGCTGCTGTCCTTGATGAAGGCATAGCCCCTCAAAGCCAACTTTTCCGCAGAAAATTTTTGCATCAGCGTCGTCAGCGTAAAGCTTTCCTTCAGGTAGTCCTTCGCGATCGAAATCAGGTTCAGTTCAGGGGAAATTTCCAGAAAAACGCCTTCCAGTATCGATAAAGACTTAGCGAGGATCGTCAGATCGCTCGGAATGGCGATATTATGCCGTTTGAACATTCTGATGAAATCGGTAATGAACGTCCCCAGATTCACGTTCAGCATATTGTTCGAAAGGTACATATCGAACAGCATTTCGACATCGGCGTACAGATTGCGTTTGTCCACCCGTCCTTTTGGCGTCCCCAATTCCAGACAGACCTTCACCATCCGATCCAGATCTTTCGAGGCCAATCCCTGGAGAATATCATTCAGCGATTTTTTCGTGGTCTCCGACAAATCCCCCATGATGCCGAAATCGATAAAATAAATTTTGCCTTCTTTGATGATCAGGTTGCCGGGATGGGGATCCCCGTGGAAAAAGCCGTCGTGGAATACTTGTTTCAGATAGGCCAGCATCAATTTGCGGCTGATGTCATCCGCATCATAGCCCAACAAGTCCAACTGTTCGCGGTTGGTGATTTTGGTGCCTTCGATGTATTCCTCCACCAATACCCTGCGCGTCGTCAGCCCGGGATAGATTTTCGGGACGCCGACGCAGGCGATGTTGGCATTGAGGTCCCGAAAGCGCTGCAGCAGCTGCGCTTCGTTGCGGAAATCCAGTTCGATCAAGGTGTTCGCCTTCACCTGCTCCAAAGCTTCTTTGGGATCGACCACCTCAACCAGTTCCTTCGGGATCTTTCCGCTGAGCCGGATCAGGATGTCCAAATCCCGGATCAGCAGCTCATCGATGATCGGGCGCTGCACTTTCACGACCACTTCTTCCCCCGTCCGCAGAACCGCCCGATGGACCTGGGCAATCGATGCGCTGGCGAGCGGCTTTTCGTCGATGGACAGGAAGGCTTCGCCTAATGACAGTTTGGTTTCTTCCATAAAGATGCGCTCGACTTCCGCAAACGGAAATTCCGGTGCTTTGTCCTGCAGATGCGCCAGTTCTTCAACAAATGCCTGCGGGAGAATGTCGATGCGTGTGGAGTAGATCTGGCCGATTTTGATGAAGCTCGGCCCTAGTTTCTCGAAAGCAAGACGAAGGTTCTCGGGATCCTGGTCTTTTCGGCTCGGCTTCACCTGATTATGATAAAGGAATTGAAGCCCGTAAGAGGACAGGATCCGGACAATTTCATGCAGCCGTTCGTCTCTTGCCATCCTGACCCCTCCTTCATCTTTTGCGGTTGCTTATTTGTTCAACAATTGATCCAACTTGGCGTTGATCGCATCCATCTTGGCTTCCAGCGCCTGCACATCCTCTTTTTTGGCGAACGGCAGATTATCCAGTTCCGCTTTCGTCGCCGGAACGATTCCTGAAGCTTTGCGGGTCAACTCCGTCTGCAGTTCTTTTCCCTCCTGGACCGTAACCCGCCCTTTTTCGACCATTTCATTGATCAGCTTTTCAGCCTTCTCGATTGAAGTGGAAGTCATGCCGATACCTGCTAAGAAAATCTTCTTTAATTCATCCATTTTACTCTCTCCTTTGATTGTTGAAATGGGAAAATCCGAAAAAGCTCAGTGCTCATGGGAATGCTCGTGCTCCGGGTGGCTGTGTTCGTCGTCTTCGTTGTTGCGGCGGATGCTGAATTGTTCCGGCACCGGATCGTAGCCGCCCTTGACGAAAGGATGGCATCTGAGGATGCGTGCGATTCCCATTAGGCTGCCCTTGATTGCGCCATGTTTTTGGATGGCTTGGACCGCATAATTCGAGCAGGTCGGGTAATACCGGCAACTCGGCGGGAACAAAGGGGATATCACTTTCTGGTACCCACGTATCAAACCGATAAAAAGTTTTTTCATGGCGATGTCCTTTCTGGCTCTATACTGCTATTTTACCCTTTTTCCGGATAAAATAAAATAATACGGCACAACAAAGGCGTCCCGCTGGCGCTATTTTTTTTGGAAACAATTTGGTAGAATACCTATATATCGGCGCTTGCCGAAATGCAAACATAAAAGAGGTTGAGCCATCATGAATACACAAAAAAATAAAACCTACCGCATCGCCATTCTTGGCATCTTGTCTGCGTTCATCATCATCCAGACATTCGTTCCCTTCCTGGGCAACATCCCGATTCCGCCATTGAATCCGACCATCATCCACATCACCGTCATCGTGGCCGCTTTCGTTCTGAGCACGAAGGACGGCATGCTGGTCGGGCTTGTCTGGGGCTTGGCGCGCATGGTCAAAGCCTATACACTGCCGGCTTCCCCGCTGGATCTGCTGCTCTGGACCAATCCGATCATCGCGGTCGTTCCGCGCGTCATGGTCGGGCTTGTGGCAGGCCTCGTTTTCCACGCGTTCCTGAAACGCAATCAGGAAAAACGCGGGATGGTCGTCGCGGCCGTCCTCGGATCCCTGACCAATACGGTGCTTGTGTTGGGCTTCATCGCCCTTTTCTACGGGAATGAATACGCCACAGCCCTGAATGTCGATCCTTCCAACCTGCTGAAGGTGCTGGCCGGCATCGTCGCCACAAATGGAGTCGGCGAAGCTGTCGCAGCCGGCTTGATCGCCCCGTTCATCGCCACAGCCCTGATGAAAGTCCGTAGGAAATAAGTAAAAAACGATGAGCCTTGGAGCAATGTCATTAACTCAAGCGGCTTTTTTTGACTGCGGGGCCGAGATTGTTGGATGTCGCTCGCGTATTCGACAATTCCAGCGCGATGCGGAAGCAAATTGCCGAATGTTCCTCACCTATTCGACAATTTCGATCCACTGTGCTGAGCGGTTTGCTTACCTAGGATTATTCGCTTGTCAGAAAAGAAAGAGACAGTGGAAACGAGAGCATTTATCCCCGATTTCCTCTGTCTCTTATTTTGTCAACACCCTTATGTTAATGACATTGAGCCTCCGTGGCCCATCGTTTTTGTTTTGGATTTTATTGCAGCACGGGCTGGATGGCCAACCAGCCTTTGATGAGTGTCGGCATATTCAGGAACACCCAAGTCATAAGCGATGCCCCACCGATGCCGTAGAAATACAGCGTGACCGGCTTGAACAGCAGGAAAATGGTCATGAACCGCTTCAGGGACATTTCCGTCAGGCCGGCTACCATGCAAAGGAAATCATCCGGGAATCCCGGCAGCAGGAACGCTGCAGCCAGCAGCCGTTCAAACCGTTTGCCTTTTGTCAGCCAACCATAATATTTTCTGTAAGTTTCTTCCGAAACGAATGCGCTCACGAATGTCTTCCCGTATTTGCGGGCCAAAATGAAATTGATGATCGATCCGATCAACACACCGATGAAGCTGTAGGCGAATCCCCATACCGGACCGAATACCAACGGAGCCACAACGACGGTTACCCCTCCCGGAATGATGGGATAGACGACTTGGAGAATTTGGATCAACAAGAAAGTGATGGGCGCATAAATGCCCATGCCGGCGAGCAACGCTTTAAAAGTGCCTTCAGCTTCAAAAAAGCCTGTCCGATAGATCCAAATGCCTAAGATGAGTGTCACGACTGTTCCCGCTACCGTCAGAATCTGGACGATTTTCCGGTTCAATGCAATCCCTTGATGGGTGGTGTTCTCCAATTCCACTCTTTCACCTCTTATCGCTTTTTGATGCTGCCTTATTTCCGATTATACCCGACAAACATAAATTTTTTGTGAATTTAGCTTATCGATTCCGTGAAGTACGCCAGTTGATAGCGCTTCCTTTTGTTGTGTCTTCAGTATAGCGCAATCAGCGTGCGCCGGCCTCTGACTATAGTCCGATTTTCTTAACCGATTATAAACACTTCCTGATGGTTTGTCCATAAAAAAACAGGTTAAGATTTCATTACGGAGAAAAACAGACTTCAGACCGTACAACAGCGGCTCCGGCTGGAAAAATACCGGCAGCTGTGCTACTTTCAATGTATAGAAACTTCGATAAGACAGGTGATTTATGGCAACAACATTCTCAAAGAACATCCGCTCGACTTTGGTCAGTTCTTTCATAAACAGTTTGATCTATTCCTCCACGATCCCTTTCCTGGTCATTTATCTGGCCGGCATCTTCAATCCGCAGGTGACCGGCCTGCTTGTCATGACAAATGTGGTCGTCTGCTTCCTCGCAGGCATCGTCGGCGGGTATCTCGCCGACAATTTTCAGCGAAAGAAAATTTTGTATCTTTTCCAGAGCCTCTACGGGGGATCATTGCTGCTGATCGCGCTTCGGTTTCTCGGCTTGCTTTCGGCTGACGGTTGGCTGATACTGGGCTATCTTGCTTGCGGCATTTCCTTCAACCTTTATTCGCCGGCGTACGACGCCGTGCTGATGGACTGCACCACCACGGAAAACCGGAAGCAAGCTTATCAATGGCAATACTGGACCTTCAATCTGTCGATGGCGCTCGGTTTTTCGATCGGCGGCTTCCTGTTTCAGCACTTCCTGCCCCAACTGTTCCTCGTGGCCGGAATGGCGCAACTCACGATGGCTTTGTTGTTCCGGAGGCAGTTGGACTACAGCAACGGCACTGCCGAGAAATTGCACAAGAACCGGCTCAAGGACTTATTTCTGAACTACCGCATCGCCGCAAAAGACACCCGCTGGCTGCTCCTGATCCTGGGCATGGCGCTGTTCAATACGGCCGAGTTTTCACTGAAGACCTACACCGCCGTCCGGCTTTCGAAGGAATTCGCGACGCTGACGCTCTTCACGGTTCCGATCGACGGGGTCCGGATGCTCAGCCTGCTGCAAGTACTCAACACGCTGCTCGTCGTCGGCTTTACCTTCCTGGTCTCGCGTTTCACCGAAAAGCGCTCCGAAAAGGCGATCATCCTTTACGGCCTTGTGCTCTATGTCGTCAGCTATGGCTTGATTGCCGTCATGAACAGCATCTATGTCCTGATTCCTTTGATGATTCTGGCGACCGTCGGCGAGTTGGCTTCCTCGCCGAACATCAACGCCCGCAAAGTCGACCTTGTCCCCGAGGATAAGCAAGCCTCCTATTTGGCTTTCAGTTCACTCTCCTACCAGGGCGCAGATCTGCTGGCGGCTTTTGCCTTGACACTCAGCGGGTACATCTCGGCCGGTTTCATCGCCGGCTACATCATCATCTTGGGATTGACCGGCACCGCTTTGACCGTCCGCAGTCTCTACGGGCGCAGAAACAAAAACGGCTGACGGAATCTCTCCATCTGCTTACGTGACTTACCGTTTCTGCCGGCACTCCGAAAAAGGAGGAAATCAAGATGGAAACCGTTAAATGGCTGAATGACACAATCATCTGGGGAATCCCCATGCTAGTACTGATGCTGGGGACTGGGCTGTATCTGACGATCAAAACCAGAGCGGTCATCTTCACCCGCTTCGGCACGGTGATGGCCAATACGCTGAAGACGGTTTTCCGGAAACCGAAGGAAATCGAAGCCGGCACGATCACCCCTTTCCAGGCGGTCTGCACAGCTCTGGCCGGAACGGTCGGGACCGGCAACATCGTCGGCGTGGCAGTCGCCATCAGTGTCGGCGGCCCTGGCGCCATCTTTTGGATGTGGATGTCCTCTATCCTCGGCATGGTCACGAAATATGCGGAAACAACCCTGGCGCTCGCCTACCGCGAGAAAAATGCCAAAGGCGAATACGTGGGCGGTCCCATGTATTACATCAGCAAAGGCCTGGGTTTTCCCAAATTGGCCTATCTTTTCTGCCTGCTGACGGCCTTCTCCTCGATCGGCGGCGGCAACATCGTCCAGGCGAATGCCGTAGCCGGCAGTTTGGAGGATGCCGTTTCCATACCTGCCTTGGCAAGCGGCCTGCTCTTGGCCCTCTTCGTGGCCTTGGTCGTGGTCGGCGGCATCAAACGGATCGCCAGCGTAGCAGAGAAATTGATTCCCTTCATGTCGTTGATCTATACAGGCGCCGCCATCTATATCCTGATCGTGCAGCGGAGTCAGATTCCCTCCGCCCTCGCCACGATTTTCACGGATGCCTTCACCGGCACGGCGGCTGTCGGCGGCTTTGCGGGAGCTTCCCTGATGTATGCGGCCCGGATCGGTGTCGCCCGGGGAGTTTTCACGAATGAAGCGGGTCTCGGCAGCGCTCCGATAGCGCACTCTACCGCCAACACCGACCATCCGGCGCGCCAGGGCTGCTGGGGAGCTTTCGAAGTTTTCTTCGATACGCTCATCATGTGCACCATCACCGCTTTGGTGATCATCATCAGCGGAACCTGGAAGGACGCATCGCTAGATGGCACGGAAATGTCCAATCGGGCCTTCAGCGCCGTCATCCCGGGCGGGGAATACATCATTTCCATCGGCATCGTCCTGTTCGCCTTCGCGACCACCATCGCCTGGTATTATTATTCCGAAAAAGCGATCGAATACATCGCCGGCCAAAAAGCCATCCTTGTCTATCGGTTCTTTTACATCGCTTCCCTCGTCTACGGGGCAATCGCAACCGTGGATGTCGTCTGGGAAATTTCGGATCTGTTCAACGGTCTGATGGCCATCCCTAATCTGATTGCCCTGATCGGTCTGACCGGGCCCATCGTTGCGCTGACGGATGATTTCTTCGCTGATCCAGAGCGGATCCGGCCGAAGGGTCAATCCTATGCTCCGCTTGTCCAAACAAAAAAACATTTCAAGCGCTTCCATTGAATGTTATGATTGACCTATCACAAAATCGGAGGGACCCATATGATCCATATCCTGTTATGCTGCGGCGGCGGATTTTCATCCAGTGCGCTGGCGGCAAAAGTCCAAAAAGACATCCAGCAATACCAATTGGAAGACAGATTCGAAATCGAATTCTCACCGTTCATGATCGCCAATGAGAAAATGGACCGGTTCGACATCGTCGTCTGTTGCCCGCACCTGACTTACGACGTCAAAAAGATGGTCAAAAACGCAAATCCCGACAAACCCATCTATATCCTGCCGCCGCGCATGTACGGACTGATCGATATCCGTGAATTGTCGACCGATGTCCTGGACGTGCTCGAGATGTACAGCCAGCAGCCTATAAACCCCGTCCATTTCCCGGGTGAAGAAAACATCATGCGCGTGAAGCGTTCCGTGGCCTACCGGCGAAGCAGCGTTTCCTGAAAATATAAAGAGGTGGCAGCTATGAGCAACTACGATTTCATCAAGAAAGTCGAACAAATGATCAAACCCAAAGACATCTCTACGCTTCAATCATTGGCGCCTTTCACTAAGCTCATCCCAAAAAAAATCCAAAACAGGATCATCACCACATCAGCCGATAAAAATCCTTATATGGGCTTTGTGGTCGAGCCCTACAGTGTGTTTTTGTGTTACGAATTGAAAGATTTGGATTGGGCAAAGAACATGATTCCAGAAAATTTTGAATTGATGGAGACAACTGTATTTTCCGAAGATGAACCCAAACATTACATTATTTTCAGCTGCTTCAACGTGCATACCAGCGCTTTCTGGGGCACACGCCTGGAAGTGAATCTCATCGCCAGAAACAAAAACAACAATCTGTTGAGTTGGGTCATCATCGACTATGACACCAACACCTTAAGCCATGACCTAGCTAAGGGCTTGATCGAATCCACCACCGAAAAGGCGTTTGTCACAACGGATTTTGATGGGAACATCCTCGTCGACATCGAAAACCCGGAAAAAAAGCGGGCGCTGGCCTTTGATTGCAGTACCGCCCATTCCGAATCCAAAAACTTGAATCCGCAACTATGGCTGGAAGGAAATTTATCCGTGGCCTACGGGAAGGAAATTTCCCGGAATTCGGGAGGAGTCTTTTCCCTGAAATTTGATCCCAAGGAAGTCGAAAAAGGCTGCCGCCTCCCGCTTGAACAGGTCCGAGTCAGTCAAAATACCTGGTACGAAGGCTTATTCCATAGCATCCCGGACGAAGTGGTTTACTTTCCGTATGCCCAACATTATCTGTCGGACAGTCCCGGCCACTCCAGTGCGATCAAAAGCGAAGCGGATATGGTCGAGCAAATGCAGCAGTTGGATCTCGATAACCTGCCTGACTACTCAGCCGCCCCGCTCAGAAAAATGATCAAACTGGGGATGCTTTTCAATGCGTTCCTCGTTTTGACGCTATCGCTGGCAGTCATTTTTTCCAAAAGGAAGAATCCATAGAGATGAACTACTCCCACCTTTGCGCTAAGGTGGGAGCAGTTTTAATTATCTAGTTCGATCCGCCGTATCGCCGGTGAAAGTCTTCCACTCCCAATTGGCAAGCAGATTTATCGCCGATCATCCGGAACATTTCGAAATAAACATCCTTATCAAACGTATCCGTATCGATCGGCTCAATCCCGATCCGATCGCCGGCCCAACTTCCGTTATGTTCGGTTCGTTCTTCCGCTTGGGCTAATACAAAATAAGGCATCAAGTTTTTCGTGCGCTTGAACAATCGGCGATCGATCGTCATGAAGAGGTGAGAATCATAATTGATCAGCACAAACTGATTGATGAATTCTTCCCACTTCTTTTTCCAACGGATCACTTCGGATGGATCAATCGAAACAATCTCAATTCCCGCTTCTTTCCGGTTCCTGCGCAACAATTTTTTCCTGTAGCCTTCGCAAAACGAGTACCCCTCCTGCTTCAGCAAGTACTCTCTCACTTCCTTGGAATCGCTGACCAAAGCAATCCGATCGCCCTTCCATTTGTCCATCAATAATTGGAACAACACATACTGAAAAGGATTGCCCAACTGTGGATGTGTTTCCGCCATTCCGGCAATCGTGCTGACCCCTGCCCAAGTCAGTCGGGCCGGTTCCATCATTTTCTTCTTATCCAAATTGACCAGTAAATGCAGCTGCTCTGTATTTCCCAATTTGTTGCCTCCTCTGTTTTGGCTTTCACTTATTAGGTACGCATAGTGGAGGCAATTGCTTTTTAAAAATGGGCAAAAAAAAAAAACAGACATACCAAACGTCCCGAAAGACTTGATACATCTGAACAAAAGATGATGCCGGCTGCAGGATTTGAACCTGTGACCTCCGCGTTACGAGTGCGATGCTCTACCAACTGAGCTAAGCCGGCCTGGGTGGATATTCACTCAACAAGTGAACCACAACATAATAAATTATAAATAAATTTTGCTGATTTGTAAAGAGGACAATTTCGATTTGATGAAATTGTCCTCTTCCCAAATCAAGCGGGCTTGCCGTTTCTCAATCCTGGGCAGGCTTGTTCCGCAGCTCATGGATCCGCTGCAGATCGAACGGCGTTTCCTGATAAACAAAGTAATTCAGCCAATTCACAAAAAGGATATTGGCATGGCCGCGCCACCGCACCACCGGACGCTTGCTTGGATCATCACCCGGGTAATAATTGATCGGGATATTGATCGGCCGATCCAAAGCGACATCACGTTTGTATTCCTTGTCGAGCGTGTCGAAATCGTACTCGGCATGGCCCGTCACAAACACGAAACGGTTGTCCCTGCTGCGGACGATGCTGACCCCTGCCTCTTCGGATGTCGCCAGGATTTCAAGCGCGCTGCAGGCCTCTATATCCGCTTTACGGACATCCGTATGCCGGGAGTGCGGCATAAAAAACTCGTCATCAAAGCCGCGGAGCAGCATCGTGCGGCTGTCGGTGATTGTGTGTTTGAAAACGCCGAACAGTTTTTCCTTCAGCGGGTACTTTTCGATCTTGTAATGATGGTACAGCCCGGCCTGGGCACCCCAACAGATGTGCATCGTCGAGAAGACATGGCTGGCGGACCATTCCATGATCGACACCAATTCCGGCCAATATTCCACCTCTTCAAAAGCCAGGTTCTCGACGGGAGCGCCGGTGATGATCATCCCATCGAAGTACTGATCCTTGATGTCCGAAAAAGTCTTGTAGAAATAATCCAGGTATTCTTCCGATACATGCTTGGAATCATAACTTTCCATCCGCAGCAAGGTCACTTCCACCTGCAGGGACGTGTTCGAAAGCAAGCGGATGAATTGCGTTTCCGTGGCTTGTTTTGTAGGCATCAGGTTCACGATGATGATTTTTAAGGGACGGATATCCTGCGTAATGGCCCTCAACTCGTCCATGACGAAAATGTTCTCTTTGGCCAGCTCTTTGATGGCGGGCAAATCCTTCGATACTTTGATCGGCATATCTTCCACTCCTTTTATTAAAAAAATCCCTTTTCAGCAGCCATTTATGCACAAAAAAGCTCCCCTCACCACAGTCTTGCGACTATGGGACGAAAGCTTCGCGTTACCACCCATTTTTATAAGGACTTCACAATCCTTACCTCAAAAAGTACGCAAAGTGATCGCGTGACCGCATATCCTTTGTATACTCTGCAGAATATCGCCTGCGGACGTAACCGGGCTGATTATTCACCCGCTTATAGGCTCCAAGACCATCTTCGCTTTGTTCCGATACACTCCCTCTCACCAAAACAGGAGCTCTCTTTATGCACTTCCCAAAGTTACTCTTCTTATCATTGCCCATTCTATTATTAGACTTGCATTAATATAATCAAATTATCATTATTTCTTAATCTTGTCAATAGGCAAAACCGATCATATCTGAACGTGAAGCAACGCCTCTCTGCACAGCATCTTTTCTGTGCGCAAAAAATAGCGGACCGGAACTACTTCCCCTAATTCCGGCCCGCTACTCTCATCTATATAAAACAAGAGAGAACAGGTTTAAATTTCTGCCTTGATATCGGCATACTTTTCGCGTTTGCGATCGAACATCGCCACAACATATGAGCAGCGCGGAACAATTTTTTTGCCTTCAGTCCGCATTTCTTCGACAAGGCGATCCAGTAACATCTCAGCGACACCTTGCCCTCTCAATGATGAATCCACATAAGTATGGTTGGCTATGACCTTATCTTCCCCGTAAGGTGCGTAAGTAATTTCAGCTATCATACATTCGTTTTCATCATTCAAAGCGAAGCCATTTTTGGTCTTAACAAAATCTTCCATGCTTAATTTCCCTCACCTTCCAACAACTATCCTTAAACATAGTTTAGCACAGTTCCTCGATTTTATACACTAAATCGACTCAATCCCACCTTCGCCAGAGCTGCGACAAAAAAGGCTATCGATGTTTGCATCGACAGCCTTCTGATTATTTATATTAAAACATGCGCGGCAATGTCCTACTCTCACAAAGGGAAACCCTTCACTACAATCGGCGCTAAGAAGCTTAACTTCTGTGTTCGAGATGGGAACAGGTGTGACCTTCTTGCCATCATCACCGCACATGGTGATTCTGATATATAAGTTTTATTTCAAAAAAAAAAGCGCGGCAACGTCCTACTCTCACAAAGGGAAACCCTTCACTACAATCGGCGCTAAGAAGCTTAACTTCTGTGTTCGGGATGGGAACAGGTGTGACCTTCTTGCCATCGTCACCGCA
>Ga0194136_1001424_pt1 | contig 11923 bp, 10 predicted proteins | sample TARM_MetaG_T3A_1_FD_134023 | JGI IMG/M metagenome (GOLD analysis project Ga0194136, IMG submission 134023) | Freshwater microbial communities from Pennsylvania, USA, analyzing microbe dynamics in response to fracking - TARM_MetaG_T3A_14 (version 2) | ecosystem: Environmental > Aquatic >...
TCGATTGCCTTAGCTTATTGTTTCGCTAAGCACGAACACTACAAGCATCTCAGCTTGTGCGAGCATGGACTTTCCTCAGCCTCCATGAAGGAGACCGCAATTACCCGAAATTTACAAATGTCTTTTGCTGCTAGTTTGCTTCTTCGTTGGTCTCATCCAGTTTTGAACCGAAAACATGTTTCTCCAAGTTGGAAAGGCGTTTCAGAATATCAAAATTCGTTACACCGCTGCCGACTGATGACGCATTTGACTGGCTCGGCTTAGCCAAAACGGCTTGCTTCGTCAATTCATCCACGCGGCTCATCAAACGTTCATTTTCGCTTTGAAGATAAGAAAGGTCTTTTTGGTAAGATTCATAATCTCTTATGATCATATCCAGATATTCATCGACTTCTGCAACATTATAGCCTCTCATAGCGCTCTTGAATTCTTTTTGCAGAATATCTTTAGTTGTTAGATTTTTATCTGCCATATTTGCACACCTCGTTAGTTGTCCTTGTTACCTAAACAGTATAGCATAAAAAAGCAATATTAATAAGCAAATATTCTAATCAACATCATATCAGGCTTTTCGGAGAAACTCAACCTAATTTTTTGTTGTCCCAGCCGCAGATCCTGTAGGCCTTGCGCGGATGGAAAGCTCAATAGGGCAACGCTCCTTGGAAATTGATGATGATGTATTGCTTGTCGCCTGCTTTAGTGGTCGTGATGGATAAATTTTCATTAAGAACGGGCTGCTTACCGAAAATCTCCAACAGAAAACTCTTGAACACCTTATCCGTTTTTGCCTGAAGCACTTCCTTGAAGAGTTCGCTTTTCGTGGTCGGATCGATTCCACTTTCGAAAATGATCCTTTCGTCCGGTGTGAGGTAAGCGTCACCCAACAGTATTTCAGCTCTTCGGCCGAACGGAATCTGGACTTTTAAGCAGTCGTTGAATCCTTCTTTTTGGTAATCGCGGGCGATGCGCGTCACTAAGTAATCGATGGATTGTCTGAGCTCTGATTGTTCTGTCATGAAATATCCCTCCAACTTTTTGCCTAGACTAAATATATCACAAAACGGTCCTTATAGAAATCGTCCCTGCAAGCCGAATCTTGTTTTTTGGCAAATGATTTGTCGTGCATAGTCAGGAATATATCTTTTTCCCGTTTTTTGCTACAATGGATTGAGAGCGCCGACCCGAGGCGAAACAAGGCCATTATGGCACTGCCGAAACGGAAAAAGAGGTGGGGAAAATGGAAAAAAGTATGATCGACAGAATCCACGAGGAATTGGAAAAACAGCATTTGCCTTGTGAGTGGCGATTGGAGTGGCATAAACCCTTCCATACAGTCGAAATTGTGTTATTATTAGAAGTCAGCTATCCCCCGGACAACAGCATTTCTGATATGTTTGGCCATTCGAATCACGAAGATCGGTTCATTTTTGAGGATTCCGTATTGTTTTATGATCGCGCAAGCTCAAAAATCAAAACAGAGGAATATCTGACGGGCATCCCGTTCGATCGGAAAAAGGGGATTCAAGGCGGATTGGCCGAGGCAGTGGTCAAGAACATACGCTTGACGGTAGGCGAGGCAAACAGCAGACTTAGGGATTTTCTGAACAATGAAGGGGACTCCAGCTTCGAATTGCACTGGAATGAGCTGAATTTTATCCAGACAATCGAAACACTGAAGGAAATAGGCAGATATGAGGAGACGTATTATCGTTATCCTTGAGGACAGGAAAGGTGAATGCAAATGGAATGGAATGAAGTGAAGGTTGTGACAGCTACCGAAGCGGTCGAGGCTGTATCGAATATACTGATGGAGGCCGGTGCAAAAGGCGTCGCCATAGACGACGAATTGGATTTCGTCAATCTGCAGGATGACGGTTTCGGCCAGATCAAAGAGGAGCGGGACTTGCCTGAAGAAGGGCATGCTGTATACATCATGGCTTATTATCCGAACAACGCGGGTTTCCAGGATACCGTCTTGTTCATCAAGGAACAACTGGCCGGGCTGGAAAAACTTGATCTGAAGATCGGAAAAAATGAGCTGCAGATCAATCAGGTGAAAGAGGAGGACTGGGAAAATTCCTGGAAAGAATACTTCCATCCGATCCGCTTGACGCGTTTTTTGACGATCGTACCCTATTGGGAAGAATACACACCCGAGGATGAAAAAGAGTTGCTGATCCAATTGGATCCCGGGATGGCTTTCGGCACCGGCACGCATCCGACGACGCGACTGTCCATCGAAGCGCTTGAAGCAGTGATGCGGGGCGGCGAAAAAGTGATCGATGTCGGGACCGGATCGGGCGTTTTGAGCATCGCAGCCAAGGCGATGGGCGCGGACACAGTCTATGCCTACGATATCGATGAGATCGCAACGCGCGTTTCCAAAGAAAACATCGCTTACAATGCTTATGCCTCAGATGTGATCGTCAAGGAGAACAACCTTCTGGTAGGCATCGCCGATGAGGAGGCAGACATCATCGTTGCGAATATTCTGGCGGAAATCCTGCTGCTGTTGCTTCCGGATGCCTACAAGAACCTCAAGGACGACGGCTATTTCATCCTCTCGGGCATCATCGATTCGAAGAAAGACGAATTGATTGCAGCTTTGATCAGCAATGGCTTTGAAATCGAGCAAGAAAAGCAGATGAAGGATTGGGTTTGCCTGATCTGCACCAAAAAATTGGAGGATTGAGCCATGCAGCGATACATCATTCCGCCCCTAACAAATGATTACCAGACGCAGCCGATCAGCTTGTCGGATGATTTCCATCACCATATGGTGCATGTGATGCGCATGAAGCAGGGGGAACAGGTATATTTGGCCGACAATTCCGGCATTTCGTTCGTGGCGGAAATTACCGGTATATCCGCAGATACAGTCAGTTTGAAGTGGGTGGCCGATGAAGACCGCTCGACGGAACTTCCGGTCAACATTGCGATCGCCTGCGGGTTGCCGAAGGGCGACAAGCTGGAATACATCGTACAGAAGGGCACGGAATTGGGCGCATCAGCCTTCATCCCTTTCGCGGCGAAAAATGCGGTCGTCAAGTGGACAGCGGACAAAAGTCCGAAAAAACAGCAGCGCTTGCAGAAGATCGCGAAAGAGGCTGCGGAGCAATCGCACCGCCAAAAAGAGCCGATTGTGCAGCCTGTCCACAACCTGAAGGAGTTGCTGGCGGAAGCTGAAAAATACAGCAAAGTGTTGATCGCCTACGAAGAGGATGCCAAGGCCGGCGAAGGCAGCATCTTGGTGCATACGCTGGAAAAGCTTGAACCGGGCGATTCGTTATTGTTCGTTTTCGGTCCTGAAGGCGGATTGGCGCCGGAAGAATTGGCAGCATTCCGACAAGCCGGCCACAACAGCTGTGCCTTGGGTCCGAGGATTCTGCGGGCTGAAACAGCGCCCTTGTATGCATTGGCGGCAGTGTCCTATGAAATGGAATTAAGAAAAGGAGCGGATAAAAATGGTTGAGAAATTAAACAAATACATCGATCACACATTATTAAGACAAGATGCGACTGAGGCTGAAATAAAAGCCCTTTGCGAAGAAGCGAAGGAATATGACTTCAAATCCGTCTGCGTCCAGCCTTACTGGGTCAAAAAGGTGGAAGCCTTCCTGACCGGGTCGGATGTGCTTGTGTGTACTGTCGTAGGTTTTCCGCATGGTGCCAATACGGCTGAAGTGAAGACTTTCGAAGCGAAACAGGCGGTGCAGAACGGTGCCGATGAAGTCGATATGGTCATCAACATCGGCGCTTTGAAGGACGGCGACCACCAAACAGTCGAACATGAAATCGCGGCCTTGGTCGAGGCCGTCAAAGGCAAGGCGATCCTGAAGGTCATCATCGAAACGTGCCTACTGACCGATGAAGAAAAAGTGATCGCTTGCCAACTGGCGCAAAAGGCCGGCGCCGACTTTGTCAAGACTTCCACCGGTTTTTCGACGGGCGGGGCAACATTGGAGGATATCGCACTGATGCGCAAGACAGTCGGTCCTGTTATGGACGTAAAAGCAAGCGGCGGTGTGCGTACGTATGCAGATGCTTTGGCTTTCATTGCAGCCGGAGCAACCCGATTGGGCACTTCAAGCGGCAAGAAAATCGTCGAAGGTTGGCTTGCGGCAAAATAACTGAGCAGCACACTCCGTCCGCATCAGCATAATTGAATGATCAGGGAAACCTTGAATGACTTCTTTTAAGTTGTCCTTCAAGGTTTTTCCATGCTGCAAGGCTGAAAACAGAGCACAATTGTTGATGGCGCATCGTTCCGATTTAAAGTATAATAAAGGGAAATATATTCATTTTTTGTTTGCAGAATATTTTCTGTTCAGCAACTTTTTCGTTTTTGGACGGAATCGCAGTAAGTAAATACATAATCTTAAGAGTCAGGAGTGACAACATGCCGAAAATCAAAACCTATTCGCCTGAAGAGGTTGTGCAGCTATGCGCGGAATATATGAATGAAACCCATGTGGCATTTGTCCAAAAAGCGTGTGATTTTGCCAGGGAAGCTCATAGCGGACAGATGCGGAAGTCCGGCGAGGAGTACTTCGTTCATCCGACCCAAGTCGCAGCGATATTGGCAGATTTGAAATTGGATCCGGAAACGATCGCAACGGGATTTTTGCATGATGTTGTGGAAGATACTGAATACACATTAGCGGATATCGAACGGGAATTTTCCAAAACCGTAGCCATCTTAGTGGATGGTGTCACGAAATTGGGGAAGATCGAATACAAGTCGCATGAAGAGCAACAGGCCGAAAACCATCGCAAGATGTTGATGGCCATGGCGAAGGACCTGCGCATCATCATGGTGAAGCTGGCCGATAGATTGCACAACATGCGCACGCTGAAATACCATAAGCCCGAGAAGCAACGGACCATATCCAATGAAACAATGGAAATTTACGCACCCTTGGCTCACCGCTTGGGTATGAACCGGATCAAATGGGAATTGGAGGATACGTCGCTCAGGTATCTGAATCCGCAGCAATATTACCGGATCGTCCATCTGATGAACAGCAAGCGCGATGAACGCGAACTGTACATCAAAGATACGATCAACAAAATCAAGGATTCGATCGATGAATTGGAAATCGAAGCCGACATCTACGGCCGGCCGAAGCACATCAACTCCATCTACCGGAAAATGAAGGACCAAAAGAAACAATTCACGGAAATCTATGATCTGCTTGCCATCCGCGTCATCGTCCATTCCATCAAAGATTGTTATGCCGTTCTGGGTGCGATCCACACAAAATGGAAACCGATGCCGGGCCGATTCAAGGACTATATCGCCATGCCGAAAGCGAATATGTATCAGTCGCTGCACACTACCGTCATCGGGACGCAGGGAACACCCGTCGAAATCCAGATCAGGACGATCGAAATGCACCAAGTAGCGGAGTATGGGGTTGCGGCGCACTGGGCATACAAAGAGGGCATCACCAAAAAAATCGATCCGGACAAAATGCCCCATCAAATCGATTGGTTCCGCGATCTGATCGATCTGCAGGACGATTCCAAGAACGCCAGCGAGTTCGTCGAAAGCGTCAAAGAGGATATCTTCAAGGACAAGGTATACGTCTTCACCCCGAAAGGCGATGTCGTCGAATTGCCATCGGGAGCAGGTCCTCTCGATTTCGCCTACAACATCCATACCGAAATCGGACACAAAACCATCGGGGCGAAAGTCAACGGAAAGATCGTCCCTTTGAACTACAAGCTGCAGAATGGCGACATCATCGAAGTGATGACCTCACCGAACTCCTTCGGTCCGAGCAGAGACTGGGTCAATCTGGTTTCCACCAGCAAGGCGAAAAATAAAATCAAGCGCTACTTCAAGCTGCAGGACCGCGATGAGCACGTGATCAAAGGCCGGGATATGCTGGAGAAACAGTTGACGGAAATGGAATTCCCGCCTAAAGAATTCCTGACCAAAACCGGGATCAAGGATTTGTTGAATCGCTTCAATGTGAACTCGGAAGATGATTTGTACGCCGCCATCGGGTTCGGCGAATTGTCCGCATTCATCGTATCCAACCGGCTGACCGAGAAAGTCCGCCGCGAACGGGAAAAACACAGGGCGGAACAACAGCTGGACACGATCGAACAAAAAACGAAAAAAGACAATCCGAAAATGAAGATCCGCCATGAGGGCGGCGTAGTCATTCAGGGCGTGGATAATCTGCTCATACGCATCAGCCATTGCTGCAATCCGGTCCCCGGGGATGAAATCGTCGGCTACATCACAAAAGGGCGCGGCATCTCGGTCCACCGCAAGGATTGCCCGAACGTTCAGGTATCCGGAGAACACGGCGATCGGTTGATTGAAGTGGAATGGGAAGATACCGGCACATCCAATATCGATTACGAAACCGAGTTGACGGTCGAAGGCTACAATCGCTCCGGTCTGCTGAACGAGATTTTGCATGTGGTGAACACAATGACCAAAAATCTCAGCAGCGTAAACGGTAAAGTCGACAGCAACAAAATCGCGGTCATTACGCTGAAAATCGGTATCCAAAATTTGAGCCAACTGGACAAGATCGTCGATAAAATCAAAAATATCCCGGATGTTTACACTGTCAGAAGAGTAACGTCCTAATAAAAAAACGAATCGAGGGCATTTATGCGTGTTGTAGTGCAGAAAGTGACGGAAGCATCCGTCGCTGTCGATGAGGAAATCATCGGGGAAATCGGCGTGGGCTTTATGCTTTTGGTCGGCATCGGTAAGGGCGACACACAAGAAGATGTCCATTACCTTGCCCGAAAAGTCTCGAATCTCAGGGTTTTCGAAGATGAAGAAGGCAAAATGAACCGCACCTTGAAGGATGTGGGCGGCGCCATCCTTTCGATATCCCAATTCACCTTGTTCGCCGATACCAAAAAAGGCAATCGCCCAAGCTTCACCAATGCGGCCGCTCCCGAAACGGGGGAGGCATACTATCAAGCCTTCAATGAGCTTTTAAGAACGGAAGGCTTAACCGTGGCATCCGGCAAGTTTGGGGCGCACATGTCTGTTCGTTTGAACAACGATGGGCCCGTAACCATCCTCATCGATTCCAAAAACAAATAACAGAGTCGGCAGCTTGGACCATTCAAGGTTCAAGCTGCCGACTCTGTTTTCTTGTTACGCTATTCTTTCTTATTGGAAATATTCGGTCAAAGCCTGATAGATGCTTTCGGCGACCAGGGAGCGGTAGTAATCGGAATTGAAGGTCTTGACGTCGGAGTCATTGTTCATGTAGCCAAGCTCCAACAATAAGGCAGGCTGATCGTTTTCGCGTGTGACCAGGAAATCGCCAAATTTGGAACCGTTGTCCTGCAACGGCAATGTGTCAGCCAGGTGGTCATTGACCAGATTCGCTAAAGGAATATCCGCATCGTCATAATAATAAGTCGTGAAGCCGGTCGCTGAAGTACCGCTTGCAGTGGAATCATAATGGAAACTGATGAACAGATCTGCGTTGTTGACATTGCTCATTTCCGCCCGATCCTCCAAGGTCACATAGACATCGGAAGTGCGCGTGAGTATGACGTTCGCTCCGGCACTGCGCAATTTTTCAGCAACAGCTTGAGCGGTTTTGAGAGTTACTTCCTTCTCGTAAATATATGGTCCTTCCGCACCCGGATCTTCTCCTCCGTGGCCCGGATCGATAACGATGGTCGCTTCGGCAAGCGTGGTGGTGGAAGAAGCGGTGACCGGAGTAGCGATCGACTCGGATGTTTCAACCAACCAAGAGGCGACGTAGCCTTCCTTGTTCCCCTCATAACGGATCTTATAGAAGTCACCGGATTCGCTGATCAGATCGTACTCTTCGCCTTGTTCAGCTATGAATAGGATATCGCTGCCGGTCGTTGGCCCGCTGCGGACATTGACGCCATCCATTGTAATGATGACTTTCGGATCAGTGTCGTCTGCGGCAACGGTTGTGGTATCGACAGTTTCAGGCGCCAATTGGATGCTGCCCGGTGAAATTTCGATCAGTTCCGACAAAATCCAAGCGACTTTGTTGTTGTACTGGATTTGGCTCCAGCCGTTCTCCTCGTACAAAAGCGCGAATTTTTCGCCTTCACTGGCCGTTCCGATAACTTCAGATGCCTCGTTATTCTCCTGCCGAACGTTGGCGGAGGGCACCAGCACAGTTGCCAGCAGTTCGGAAGTTGCCGCAATTTCGGTGTTGTTGATGAGCCAGCTGGCTAACCAACCGATTCTCCCGTCCGCAAGCCGGACTTTGTACCATTCGTTTTTTTCGGCCAAAACGTTGACAGATGAGCCGCCTTGGATCTGCGTCATGATGTCATGGGACAATCCTGGACCGGAGCGGACATTCACGATGCTGGCGGCGATGCTGACCGTAGTATAATTGGCTAATGCTGCCGTGCCGAAGGAGCCCAATCCGACAAACAGCAAAACAAGCGTCAGGAAGAACAGATGTCTATTTTTTGCGATAGTCTTCACTAGTTGTCTCCTTTCTGGTTTTGGATGCATAAAATTTACAAAAAATAGTTCAATTCTTCTATCATTATAGCAAAGGTACGGTATCCAATGCAAAGCCTTTTCAGAAATTGTGAAAGTGAAAATATGATGAAAACAGTCTTGACAATTCCGTGCTTATCTTGTATCGTTAAAGAAATTATAACTGTCCAGTGAAGATCGAAGTAGAATAGATTGGTTTGATTCAGAGAGGATTGCCGCGGCTGAGAGCACTCCCGAACGTTTATTCGAAAGACAGGTTGGAGGACTAATAGTGAAAAGCTATTACGCCACGAACGTTACTCGTTAAAGGAAAGCCTTGCTTTCGAATAAAGGTGGCACCACGTCTGACTGATCGTCCTTTTCCATGATGGAAAGAGGGCTATTTTTTTGCTTTTTTTTTCAGACTACAAGACAGCATGAAGCTTAAGGAGTGATAAAATGATACAAAAACCAAAAGGGACTGCCGACATCTTTCTGCAGGAAGCAGAAATTTGGCAATATGTGGAAGAAACAGCCAGGATCTTACTGCATGACTATCAATTTTCAGAAATCCGCACCCCGATGTTCGAAAGTTATGAACTGTTCTCAAGAGGGGTCGGCGATACGAGCGATATCGTATCAAAGGAAATGTACGACTTCTACGACAAAGGTGACCGCCACATCGCGTTGAAGCCGGAAGGCACGGCACCAGTGGTTCGGGCCTATGTCGAAAACAAGCTGTTCGGCCCTGAACATCCGAAACCGCTGAAAGTTTATTACATCAGCCCGATGTTCCGCTACGAAAGGCCACAAGGCGGAAGAATGCGTCAGTTCCATCAACTGGGTGTCGAAGTATTCGGAAGCATCAATCCGGCGACCGATGTCGAAACGATGGCATTGGCATGGGACATACTGAAGGAATTGGATTTGAGCGACCTGAAATTGGTCATCAATTCGTTGGGCAAGACTGAAGATCGGATCAGATACCGCGAAGCGCTTATCGCCTACCTGGAGCCTTTCCATGACGAACTGAGCAAAGATTCCCAGACCCGCCTGCATAAGAATCCGTTGCGTGTCCTGGACAGCAAAGACAAGCGCGATAAGGAAATCGTTGCCCAGGCGCCGAGCATTTTGGAGTTCCTGTCCGATGATTCGAAGAAACATTTTGAAGCGGTGCAGGAAATGCTGAAGGCATTGGAGATTCCTTTCACGATCAACAGCAACATGGTCCGCGGACTCGATTATTATCAGGACACCATCTTTGAAATCATGTCCTCATCCGCAGTCTTCGGGGCGGAAACGACCATCTGCGGCGGCGGCCGCTATGACGGGTTGGTCCAGGAAATCGGCGGACCGGAAGTTCCCGGCTTCGGCTTCGGGATGGGATTGGAAAGATTGATCCTTCTGATGAAGAGCCAGCAAGTCGATGTGCCCAAGCTATCCGAGTTGGATGTCTACGTGGTCGGGCTTGGGGAAGGTACGAATATCGAAACCTTGAAATTGGTCCAAAACGCACGCCAAGCAGGCTACTCGGCGGATCGGGACTTCCATGACCGCAAAGCCAAAGCGCAGTTCAAGACAGCCACAAAAAACGGCGCCAAAGTGGTCCTGACCATCGGCGAGGATGAATTGAAGAACAAGCAAGTGCAATTCAAAGTGATGGCGACCGGCAAAGAACAGACCTTAACATTGGCTGAAGTTTATGCTGATTTTGATAAAGTGTACAAATTGCAGACAGCCGACATGACGGCTTTTAATGAATTTTTCGGAAAAGAAGACTAGACCATACAGAAAAGGGTAGTGAAAATGGAAAGAAGAACAGAATATTGCGGATTATTGACGGAAGCATCCGTTGGGCAGACTGTCGTCGCCAATGGTTGGGTTAACAAAAGAAGAGACTTAGGCGGATTGATCTTTATCCATCTGCGCGACCGCGAAGGCATCGTCCAAGTCGTTTTCAACACAGAATTCAGCGAAGAAGCTTTCCGCATCGCGGAAACGATCCGCGGGGAATACGTCCTGCAAGTCAAAGGTAAAGTAGTTCTCCGTGAAGAAAATCAGATCAATCCGAACATCGGTACCGGCACGATCGAAATCGAAGCGGAATCCGTGGAAATTTTGGCGAAAGCGAAAACGCCGCCGTTCTATATCGAAGGCGATCTGAACGTATCGGATGAATTGCGCATGAAATACCGTTACATCGATTTGAGAAGAGACAAAATGATGAACAACATGAAAATGCGCCACCAAACGACGCGCACTGTCCGCAACTATTTGGATGACTTGCATTTCATGGACATCGAAACGCCTTATTTGACGAAATCGACTCCGGAAGGTGCGCGTGACTACATCGTTCCTTCCCGTGTCCACCAAGGCGAATTTTACGCATTGCCGCAATCGCCGCAACTGTTCAAACAGATGCTTATGGGCGCAGGTTTCGACCGCTATTACCAGATCGTTCGTTGCTTCCGCGATGAAGATCTGCGCGGTGACAGACAGCCTGAGTTTACGCAAGTGGATATCGAAACCAGTTTCTTGTCAGCTGAAGAGATTCAGGAAATCACTGAAAACATGCTGCAGAAAGTCATGAAGGATGTGTTGGGCAAAGACATCCCTGCTCCATTCCCGCGCATCTCTTATGATGAAGCGATGAACCGTTTCGGCAGCGATAAGCCGGATACCCGTTTTGCTTTGGAATTGATCGACATGAATGAATTTGCGAAAACATCTTCGTTCAATGTATTCAAAGCCACCAGCGAAAGCGGCGGCCAGGTACGCGGATTGAACGTCAAAGGCAAAGCTGATGCCTATTCGCGCAAAGACATGGATAATCTGATCGAATACGCCAAACAGTACGGCGCAAAAGGCATGGCCTGGATGAAAGTCGAAGAGGACGGACTGAAAGGTGCCGTGGCGAAATTCTTCACGGAAGACAGCGAAGAATTGATCAGACTGATGGATGCGGAGCCTGGCGATTTGCTGGTGTTCGTTGCTGACAAAAAAGAAATCGTCTATCAAGCCTTGGGAGAACTTCGTCTGAAGTTCGGCCGCGATCTGGATCTGATCGACAAATCCCAATTTGCTTTCGTTTGGGTTGTGGATTGGCCATTGCTTGAGTACGATGCGGACGCAAAACGCTACACTGCCATGCACCATCCGTTCACCCGTCCAAATGATGAGGACCTTTCCAAACTGGCTGATCACCCGGAAGAAGTCTATGCGCAAGCTTATGATATCGTCCTGAACGGCTATGAAATCGGCGGCGGCTCTCTGCGTATCCACACAAGGGAAGTGCAGGAGCAGATGTTTGCGGCACTCGGCTTCAGTAAAGAAGATGCCGAAGAGGAGTTCGGTTTCTTGTTGGATGCATTCGATTACGGTTTCCCGCCGCACGGCGGCATCGCTTTAGGTCTGGATCGTCTGGTCATGTTGTTGGCCGGCGAATCGAATATCCGCGAA
>Ga0194136_1001429_pt1 | contig 11900 bp, 4 predicted proteins | sample TARM_MetaG_T3A_1_FD_134023 | JGI IMG/M metagenome (GOLD analysis project Ga0194136, IMG submission 134023) | Freshwater microbial communities from Pennsylvania, USA, analyzing microbe dynamics in response to fracking - TARM_MetaG_T3A_14 (version 2) | ecosystem: Environmental > Aquatic >...
GAATAGTTGTCGCGGATTTCGCCAATGAGGATGACGTCGGGGTCCTGGCGCACGATGTGACGCAGGGTTTCTTCGAAGGTCAGGTTGATCTTGGGGTCGATGGAACACTGGGAGATACCGGGGATGACGTATTCCACCGGTTCTTCGGCGGTGATGATGGACAGAAGCGGGGTGTTCAGGTGGTGAATGCAGCTGTACACCGTGGTCGTCTTGCCCGAGCCCGTGGGGCCGGTGATGATGACCACGCCGCTGGGCCTGGACAGGGCTCCGTCGATGAACCGCTTGAGAATCTTTGGGCACATCCCGACGCTTGCAATGTCGATGAGGTTGCCCTGGCGGTTTAAGAGGCGCAGCACAATGGCCTCGCCATGGATGGTCACGTAAAAGGAGGCGCGCATGTCGAGTTCACCCCCGGGATATTCGAACAGGATGCGTCCACCCTGGTGCCGGCGTTTCTCGGCGATGTCCGCCTTGCACATGATTTTGATGCGGCTTGAGATGTTGGGGATGATCTCGCGCGGGAAGTCCTTGTAGGGTTCGAGCACCCCGTCCCGACGGAAGCGGATGCGCAGGCGGTCCGGGAGCGGCTCCATGTGGATGTCGCTGACGTCGAGATCGATGGCGTCGAGGATGATGCGCTCGACGATGCCGGTGGCCGAGTCGTCATCGACGGATTCCTTGGCCTGGGCTCCGCGTTCAAAACGCTGATATGTCTCGACAATGGATTCGCGCGTGGCAATGGCCGGCAGGATTCCTTCGGGAAAGATGGTGCGGGCCTCTTCCTGGTCATCCATGTCCAGGACGTTGGCAAAGGCCACGACCACCTGGTGATCCTGCCTCTCGATGGGCACATAAGCCGCCTTGCTCCGGTACGTCACGGGCACCTGGTGCAGCAGGGAAATGTCGAGGGGTGTGAATCTGGGGTCGATGAAGGGATAGCCCAGCTGCAGCGAAAGAGCTTCCAGGAGTTTGAATTCCTTGATGAAGTTGTTGTTGACCAGAATTTCGCCCAGCTTCTGCGAGGTCTGGCTTGTGCGCTGGATCTGAAAGGCGGCTTCGAGGTCGCTCTCGCTGATGAGTCCCATTTCCACCAGCAGGCTGCCGATGCGCATGGACAGTTTGTTTTTGCGGATCGCCGCCGTGACGTGCTCGTTGGTTACGTAGCCGAGTTCCTTGACGATTTCGAGCAGTGGCTTGGGGCGCACCAGCTTTGTGCGCAGTCGCGAGGCATGGACGGCCTGTTTTTCCGTGAGCAGCCCTTCCTTTATGAGAATGTCGATGATCTCGCCGTGGGTGTGCTTTTGACTTTTCGTGGATGTGTCCTCGGGCATGGGTGCTCCGCGTGGTGAGATGATTCCTGGCGACAGGTCTTACAGAGAGAAAATTATGGAGTCAAATTGAAGGGATGCGCGACTCTTGTCATACAGGGGGCCTCAATCCTTGGCGCGTCGGGGCAGGCGGACGTGAAAAACGCAGCCTTGTCCGGGGGCGGACTCGACACTGATGGATCCACCCATCTTGGCCAGGATATCTCGGCATATGGACAAGCCGAGGCCCGTGCCTTTGCCTGCGTCCTTGGTGGTGAAAAAAGGTTCGAAAATATCGGGCAGGATGTGCGCGGGGATGCCGTGTCCGTTGTCCTTGACATCGATGCGCACGAATTTTTCCTCGCGCAGGGACTTGAGCTGGACCACTCCGGAGTCCTTCTCGATGGCGTCGATGGAGTTGTTGACCAGGTTCAGAATGATCTGCTGGATTTCCGTGGGCGAGCATTCGACGTCTCCCGCCTGTGGGTCGAGGCTCAGCTGCACCTCCACATTCCGGTATTTGGCTTTCTGGCGTGCGAACCCGGCGATGTCCTCCAGCAGGCTGTTGATATGCGCCACCTTGGCGTTGCTGTCGACTTTGCGGGCGAAGCTCAGCAGCTTGTGCGTGATCTCGCGGCAGCGATGGCCCTGGGTGGCGATGGTCTGCAGGGACAGCGTGATCTCGGCCATGCTTTCCTCGCTGAGCGGGTCCTCCGATTTGAGCAGGTCCTGAATCCAGCCCGCGTTCTCCATCATGATGGCCAGGGGATTGTTGATTTCGTGCGCGACTTCGGCCGCTAGCTCGCCGATGGCGGCCAGCTTGCCGGCATCCAGGACGTGTTTCTGCATCCGGCGTAGTTCAAGCTCTGCCCTGAGTAGGCGCCGCTTTGTGCGTCTGGCCAGCACCAGAACCGTGACAAGAATGCTTGCGCAACCGGCCAGGGCAATGCCCAAGGCCTGCAGAACCAGGTTCTTTTCTCCGGCAGATGCGCCGGCGAGCACGTAGACGACGAGCCCGGCACACAGGAGTGTGACCACGGTCGTCAGGATGGTCAGGACAGCCAGTTGTCCGCCTTTGGGGTATGGTGCCGGGCCTGAATTTCCTGGCAGCCCTGTGTTTTCGGTATCGGAGAGGGGGTTGGTCATTGTCCGTCCGAAGGGTGGGAGTCACGTGTCACGGTTTCGAATGTCCTGCCGCCAAGTATTCAGCGGCGCGCAGCAACCCCCACCGGTATGTTGGTTCCGGCGGATATTGTTTCCGGATTCGCCTTCAAGCATGGTCCGGCAAAGGTAGCGCCCTTTTTCTTCGCTCCAGTAGAGTTCTGGGCATCGGGGCAGATACCCGTGGCGGCGCAGGGAATCCGTGCATTGATCATGCAGGCAGCACCATCCGCAACCAACACAGGGCAGATACGACATGTGGTTCTCCTGATGCTGGGGGGCGGTGTCGGGACGCCGGGACAGTAAAATTACTCGCGGAGGCTAGCCCAAGGGCATGTGATGGTAAAGCGAATTTTGAAAAGATGACGCATTGGCGACTGTTTGCGGCGTTATGCTGTCGCCGGCTGGTGCGGGAAGGGCGCAGTTTCGATAAGGTTGGCAAGGGTTCGGATGGGGGCGGAAAAAGGACCGGAGCGTCGTCGCTCCGGTCCGGTCCGCAATCAGAGACCGCCGAGGATGTTCGGGTGATGGAACTCGTCGAACATGTCTTCGGTGTGGCACACGGCGCAATTGCCCTTGCTGCCGATGGGGCCGGAGTGGCCTTGGTACTGCAAGGGCTGGATGGCGTCGATATCCGGATGGAACGCATTGGTGGCCGGGAATTCGGCATGGGTCGAGCCGTGGCAGGATTCGCACATGAGTCCGGCATCATCGGAGCGGGTGCGATAGAGACCCACCGGTCCGCGCACCCACTGGTTGAATGCGCTGGGGCTGTCGCCCTGGGGGGCTTCAAAGTCCACGTGGCAGTTCAGACAGTCGGGCTGATCGTTCCACGGGGTGCGGGGTTCGATTTCCTCGATGGAGGCCACCAGGCGGGGCTTTACGTGGCGCATGAGCACCTCGGCCTTGGGCTTGCCCGCCTCTTTTTCGGCTTTGAGCAGGGTCAATGCGTGGTCTTCCAGGGTGCCGTGGCAGTTGACGCAGGTCAGGCCCAGGGCGGCATGCACGCCCCGGGCGCAGTAGGTGTAGCTGTCCGGACCCGTGGGATGACAGGAATGGCACGGCTGCGCTCCGGGATAGTCGGACAGGTAGTTGGCATGGAATCCGTGAATGGCGGCCGGGAGGTTCAAGAGTTCCGGATTTCCAGCGGCGTTCAGCAGCGGATCGGGATGACAGCTCTGGCAGAGTACGGGCTTGCCCGCCTCGGCCTGGGGCAGCAGCTCGGTCTTGTGCCGCCGGTCATGTCTGGCCAGCACGTCGGAAGCTGTGGTCACGGAGATGCCCATGGCCCCCTCGTGCCGCCACGTTCCGCCGTGGCAGTTTTTGCAGCCGATCTCGGTGGAGATGGGGGCCACGACCTTGGTGCTGGCCAGGATTTTGCCGCTGGCCGTGTCACGGGCTTCTATGGTGAAGACCGGGTAGGGGTTGATGGTGCCGTCATCCATGTACGGCAGGACGGGGATGCCGTCGGCGATGAAAGACTGGTTCTGTTCGTTTGGTTTCATCACCCCCGACATGCCCAGTCCCTTGGCGCTGACGTTGGGCTCAAGCTCCTTGCCCACCAGGGATGGGGCGTATTTCCAGAATTCCACGTGCTTGCTCGGGTTCTCGAAGCCGGCCGGAGGCGTGAAGGTCAGTTCCACCCCGGTAGTCACGAGTTCAGGCTGGGGGCCGCGCCGGATGAGCTGCGCCATGAGGGCGCTGCCCGGAGGCAGCAGGGAGAAGCGGCTGTCACTGTCGGAGATGCATTTTTCACCCAGGTTGCACCAGGCCAGAAGCACGTATTCGTCTTCGTCCGCATTAAAGGCCGGGATATCGAGCGCGATTTCCGGGCGGGGACGCATCTGTTCGGCCGTGTCCGGTTCGCCGACAAGCTCGCGCACGGTGTAGGCGGCCAGGGCCTTGCGCTCGGCCTCGGTGCCCATGAAGGGCGGCATGTAGGCGTAAATCTTGCCCATGCCCGCGATCTGGGCCTCCATGCCGGTGATTCCGTAACCCGCGCCCAGGCGTTTTATGTCGCGCAGAGGGCCGCCGATGGAGTGGCAGGCGGCGCACTGGCCGCGAAAGAGTTCATGGCCTGCGGCCATGGCGTTTTCCGGGGTGATTTCCTGATGCCTGAGCCAGCCCGAGGTTTTCAAATAGCCCTGGGCGGTGATGGCTTCTTCGGTGCCGGCCAGGATGGCGTTGGAGTACATGTAGCCGTGGATCAGGTAGGGCCTGCGGCCCGCTTCGCGCATGGTTTCAAAAGAGCCCATGTAGAGTAGGCCGATGACCAGCAGGACCAGGGCCATCGGGCGTTTGATGGCCGCGGGCATGCGCACGGCCATGATCAGGCCGCCGGCGAAGAGAATGGCCGAGATCCACAGGAATCCCTTCATGTACGGGACGATTTCCGGGTTGGCACCCATGACCATGGCCCGCGAGGCTTCCGGCAGGGCGTTTAAGTACCACCAGCCCGACAGGAGCAGGAAGGCGAAGGGGGCCAGCAGCCAGGTCGCGCAGTAGCGCACCAGGGTCTCGCGAGTCTGGGCATCCTTTTCCCAGGTGGCGGTCACGAATCCGTAGAGTCCGGCCAGGATCAGCGCGATGAAGGTCCTGAAGGCCAGGGCCGGCCAGAACGATGGATTGAAGAACCCGTCCCAGAAGTCTCTGGTGGTCAGCCAGTCGCCGGGGGTGAGCATGAAGCCGATGATGCCGTTGATCATGAAAAGCGACATCCACCCGAAGAAGAAATAGAGCCATCCGATGGTCAGGTGGTTGCGCCGCCCCATTTTGCCGAAGGTGTAGAAATAGATGAACAGGGCCACGATCTCGGCCAGGAAGAAGACCCATTCGATGGCCCAGGCGAAGACAAAGGTGTGGATGAGCTGGCTCGTGGCCGCCGGTGAGACCAGGGAGATGATGAACCAGATGCCAACCCCGGAGATGCCGCCCAGGACCAGGGTCACGATGAGGAAGAATTTGGTGTGCCGCTTGGTGTAATCAAGGATCGGCTGGGAGTTTCGGCGGTAGGCCAGGTGTTCGGTGAGAACGAGGAAAAGTCCGCCGCCGATGGCGAAATGGGCGACGTAGACATGAAAGACGGCGATGAGGGCGATGAGCAGTCCACCGCCGGCCCAGTGGAGTTCCCAGATTGGAAAGTTCATGAGCGCACCTCCGAATCCGTGGCTGCGGTACGAAGCATCCAGGCGACCACGCACAGCCCGGCGGCCAGGGTCAGGATGAAAAGGACCAGCGGGAGATGTTCGCCGGTGACGACCCGGTCGCTGACCTGGAAATACGGGGCCAGATAGGCGTCCCGGACCATGTCTCGCAAGAAGAGCATGAGGATGATGGTGGTCAGCGACAGGATCGCCGTGCTCCCGACGTTGTAGCTTAAGGCGTTGCTGATGCTGAATATTCCGAGGATCGCGCCGGTGGCGAAAACCAGGGTGTGCGGCAGGGAGTCGCCGAGGAGCAGGGCACTGACGTGTTCGGGCAGGGCGGCGAGGAACCACAGGCCGAGCGCCATTTGCGCCACGGTCGTGTAGGCATACCAGTTCATGCCGTGCCGGACCCAGCGCTGCGCTCCGGGTTCGGTCTTGATCTTGAATCTGTAGAAAAGGGCCAGCGCCAAACCCGCCACCGCGATGGATGACGCGACGAAGTGCAGGTAGCGCGGCAGTACGGACGGGTCGCTTACGTTGAGCAGTGTACCCCACGGATTCTCAAAGTATGCTGTCCAGCTGGCGGGGCTGAGCATGAGGGTCATGTTGTTGGTGTAGATGAAGGCGGTGGACAGTAGGCAGACGGTGGTCACGGCGATAAAGACCGTGCGCAGCCTGCCAAGCGACACATAGCTGAAATCATAGATGTAGGCGCTCCCGTAGGCGAGGATGACCAGCCCTACGACCGACAGCCAGTACACGGCCATGAGCACGCTGCTGGTGTAGATGAACTGTCCGTAGAGAACCTGTATGAAGAGCAGGGGGGCCACGCCGAAGTTGACGGCAAAGGCGATGGTGAAGGGCAGTTTGGTGGAGATTGACTTGGTCAGGGGTTCCGAATCGGCCTTGCCCCGCAGATGATGGACCAGGGCGATGATGGACGCGCCCAGCATGACGTTCATGACCAGGATGTGCAAGGTGAAGGTCAGCATCTGAAAGAGATAGAACCAGCCCCATTCCACCGGGATGGGGAGGGCTTGGGGAATGAGAAGGGTAGGGTCCATGTGCATCTCCGTTGAGTGGGTGTGCTGCCGGCGGGAAACCTGCTTCCAAAATGTGTTTTATTTATCCGATCCAAGGCTTGGCGTCAAAAGTTGCCGTATGGTCTACAGGCCGTTTTTCAAAAAATGTTCCCGCTTCGTCGTTCTCACTTCTGGTTTTGTTGCATCAAGAGCTGCGCGAATTGCTCTGCGGGCACGGGGGGCGAAAACAGGTAGCCTTGTCCGAGTTTGCAGCCCAGGGACTTGAGCAACAGGAGTTGCTCCTGCGTCTCGATACCTTCGGCCAGCGGCGTGATGTCCAGGCTGGCCGCGATGCCGAGCATGGCGCGGACAAGAGCCAAGGCGGAGTGCTCGGGCAAATTTTTGACAAAGGACTTGTCGATCTTCAGCACGGCGAAGGACAGGGTGTGCACATAGGATAATGAAGAGTAGCCGGTGCCGAAATCGTCGAGGGCGCTTGAAACTCCCATTTGGTCGATGGCGTCGAGAGTGTCGCGCACCTGGTCGATGTTTTCCATGTACACGGTCTCGGTCACTTCCAGCGTCAGTTGCCCGGAGGGGAGCTTGCTGGCCTGTAGGATGCTTTGCACTTCCTGCGGCAGGTTTCCACGCTGGAAATGCCGGGCGGAGACGTTGCAGGAAATGCGCAACCTGCCCATCCCGCCTTCATCCCATTCCCGGACCTGGTGGCAGGCCTGGGCCATGATGCTCAGGTCGATGTCCGTGATGAGGTTCGTCTGTTCCGCAACAGGAATGAAGTCCATGGGAGAAACGAGCCTGCCGTCGAATTTGCGCCACCGGGCCAGGGCTTCGGCCCCGACGATCAGGCCGCTGTCCAGGTCGATGACCGGCTGGAAGAAGGCGACAATTTCTCCGGAGTCCAGGGCCAAGCGCAGCTCTCTTTCGATTTCCATGCGGCGCTGGGCTTTGAGGGTCAGCTCCGGGGAATGGAACCGGTAGATGTTCTTGCCGAGAGATTTGGACTGATACATGGCCAGGTCCGCGCACCGGATCAACTGTCCGGCCGTGTTCCCGTCTTCGGGAAAGAGCGCTACACCGACGCTCACGCTCAAGTATGTCTCGGCATCTCCGATCTGAAATGGGGTGGCGAGGACGTCAATGAGTTTTTGGGCCAGCTGTGCGTATTCTTCCTTGGCTCGATTGATATCGGAAACGATGATGAACTCGTCACCGCCGAGGCGGCCCACCAATTCGGAGGATTTGAGGATGGAGAGTATCCGCTGTCCCGCCTCCATGAGCACGATGTCGCCTACGGCATGTCCCCAGGAGTCGTTGATGACCTTGAAGTCGTCGAGGTCGAGCAAAAAAACGGCCAGGCTGCCGGTTTCAGGGGGCAGGCTCTGCAGCGTCCTGTCCAGTCTTTCCATGGCGCAGAGGCGGTTGGGCAGCCCGGTCAGCGCGTCACTGTAGGCAAGTTCCTGCAATTTTCCCTCGGCGGTCTTGATGTCGCTGATGTCGAGCAGGAAGGCGATGGATTGCTGTGAGCGCGGGATCATGGCCACGGTGAGCCTGACGTGGCGCTGTTCTCCCGAGCCGTTCACGAGGCGGGCTTCGTATGATCTGGGTGCGGAGTTTTCGCCCTGGCGTCGCTGTGCATGGTAGCGCAGCATCCGCTGCGCGTCGTCGGGATGGAAGAATCGTGTCCAGGACGGGCCCTTGCGCATCTCCTCATCCGATATTCCGGCGAGGTGGAGGAACTCGGCGTTGGCCACGGCGATGGAGGTGTCCTCGTTGATGAGGATGCCCGGCGTGCCGGTGTTCAGGAATATGGCCCGGTAGCGCTCCTCGGATTCCTGCAGAAGCCGGCGCGTGCGTTCTATCTCGCGGATGTCCAGGAATGTTTCGAGGATGTAGTCCTGTCCGTCGCGGGTAACGATGGTGGCGGATTTGAGGATGTCTATTTCCTGCCCGCCTTCTGCGAGCAGCACGCGCCTGGAATTGTCGAGATTCTGACCCAGATCGCAGACCGGACATTTGCCCGCTTCGGCGGCGCAGACAAATTTGTGGCAGGCCTTGCCCAGGATATCTTGTTCCTTGCGGCCGATGAGCGAGCAGGCATAGGGGTTGACGCTGACAATGGAGTTGTCGTCCTTGCGGATGATCATCACGCCGACCTTGAGCGCTCCGAGGATTTCTTGCAGGAAACGCTCGTTTTCGCGGATGGACCTGAAGGCGGAGTCCACCAGGTTCGACAATTGGTCTATCTCGTCACAATTCTGGCCGATCTCGCACAACTGCGCGTCCGGGGCATCTCGTCTGACCTTGCCACTCAGGGTCGAGAGCCGGGAGAGAATCCGCTTTTCAAGAAAGGCGATACTGCTCAGAAAACCCACAAAGCCGAAAAGCAGGACCACGGCGAGTGTGGTCTTCATGATCGTTTTCGCCAAAGCCGTTACTTCCCTGGGGGCGCTGGCAATAAGGGCTATTGGTTCACCCCCGGCGGCGTCGGGAAGGAGTAGGCCGCTCCAGATGGAAGCGCGATCGGGAGCCACCAGCGCCTCATTCGTGCCTTTTTCTGAACGCAGCGCGAGCATGGCTTTCGGTAATTCCGGCGCGCTTACGACATGGATTTGCAGCGCAAGCTCGGTGCGCTGGGTGAGGTTTCCGATGTAGGCGCCGTCGAGCTGCTGGATCATCCACAGCCTGCCCAGGGCCGGGCCTGTCTGCTGGGAGGTCAGCACCGCTCGGCTGGCTGCCATCCACAATGATCCGCCGACATTGATGATTTGAGGTTGTCCGCTGAAGAGATCCTCGGCCGGATACGAAAGGCCGGTTCTGCGCACGTGGTTGAGCAGGGCTTCGGAAGGCGTTTCCAGTTCCTCACCGCCACTGGGCATGTACGAGGCATGCAGGATCTCCCCGTGCGAGGTTACGAAGGCGATGACGTTCAGACCCTGGTTGCGGAACACGTCCGGGGTGATGTTGCTGTCAACGTAATCCCCGGACACCGTGGTCATGAACTGGTACGTGTCGTCCCACCAGGCCCAATCCTTGACCAGCTTGTCGATGCGCACCAGGTCCTGCTGCAGCGAGTTGCGCGCGCGGCGCACGTTGGCGGCGGCGAGATCGCGTTCAAAGGTGTCGAGCCGTTCGGTGATGACCAGTCCGACTATAAGCATGCAACCAAGGCCCATGGCCGCGAAAATGAAGGTTATGGCGATGATGGCCCTGGAGCGCAGGCTGGTGAGGATGTTTTTTGGCATGCGGGATTTCATAGATTCGAAGTTCGCTGAGCGCAAACCAAAAAATGGTGGCCGCCGGGGCAGTGGACAGACATCATACAGAGTCGTCCAGGGTTTGCCGCAGGGTGCGCGTCATTTCTTCAAGGGTGGCCGGCTTGGCGACATATCCGTTCATGCCTGCCGCAAGGAAGGTTTCCCTGTCGCCGTCCATGGCATAGGCCGTCAACGCGATGATGGGGACGAGCTGTTTCGGACCCAGGGCGGGTGAATTGCGGATGATGCGGGTCGCCTCGACGCCGTCCATGACGGGCATCTGAACGTCCATGAAGATGCAATCGATGTCGTTTTCGGCCAGCAGTTCAATGGCCTGCCTGCCGTTTTCAGCCAAAAGGACCTGGTGTCCGGCCGATTCCAGGAGCTTCTGGGTAGGAAAACGGTTGGAAGGATCGTCCTCGACGAGAAGCAGGCGCAGTCCGGTTTTGAGCCTGGCCGAAACGGATTTGGAGGGGTCTGGCGACGTGTTGGGGGCCGCCTTGAAGGGCAGGACGACATGCACACGCGTGCCCTGTCCCGGTATGCTCTCGATGGAGATGTTGCCGCGCATGAGATTGACCAGGCGCTGCACGATGGACAGGCCCAGGCCCGCTCCCTGGTAGTTGCGGGTATAGGAGTTTTCGATCTGCCGGAACGGCTCGAAGATGTCGCGCAGACGGTCTTCGGGAATGCCGATACCCGTGTCCGTGACGCAAAAGTGCGCATGAAACTCGTCGTCCCCGGTGGGCAGGGCCGTGATCTCCAAACTGACCAGACCCTTTTCGGTGAATTTGAGGGCGTTGCCCACCAGGTTGAAAAGCACCTGTCGCACCCGCATCTCGTCCCCGATCAGAATGGCGGGTGCGTCGGGGGCGAGCTTGCACTCCAGGGCCACGACCTTGTTTTTGGCCGTGACGGCGAAAAGTCCGGACACGGATTCTACGACATCGGCCACACAAAAGGAGGCCAGACGGATTTCCATGCGGCCCGCTTCCACCCGGGAGAGGTCCAGGATGTCCGAAAGCAGACCGGTCAGCCGTTTGGCGGCCTCGGTGGCCATGCGCACATAATCGGTCTGGTCCGCGTCAAGGGCCGTGGTTTCGAGCAGTTGGAGCATGCCCATGACGCCGTTTATAGGCGTGCGGATCTCGTGGCTCATGTTGGCCAAAAATTCGCTTTTGGCCTGGTTTGCGCTTTCGGCAGCCTCTTTGAGTTTGAGCAGGGCTTCTTCGGCTTCTTTCCTGCTGGTCAGGTCCACGTCCAGGCAGAAGAGTTCCGCTTCGCCTCCCCCCTTTACGACGATGGCGTGATTGGAAAAGACCACCACCCTGGAGCCGTCCTTGCGCATGAGCGTGAGTTCACCGGCCGGAATGGAGCTTTTTGTTTCGGCCATGGCCGCCATGGCCGCATTGACATCGTCGCGCATTTCCGGGGGAATGATCAGATCGACCAGTTTTTTTCCGATGGCTTCATCCCTGGTGTATCCGTAAAGAGACTCCGAGGCCTTGTTCCAATAGCGCGTGATCCCGTCCATTCCATATCCCTGGACCGCGACGGAGGAAACCTCTTCGAAGAGGTTGCGGAACCGTGCCTCGCTTTCGAGCAGGGCTTCTTCGGCCGCAGCGCGTCTGACGATGTCACGGGCCAGGGATTCGGCCATGTTGTTGAATGCCCTCGCCAGGACATCGATCTCGGTGATCTCGGGTGCCGGTGCCACCCTGACGGAAAGATCCCCCTCGCCGATCCGTTTCGAGGCCCCGGCCAATTCTTCCAGGCGGGTCGCCACTGTCCTGCCGCCCAGGAACCAGCCGCACAGCAAGGTCAGCCCGATGGCCAGAAAGAGGATGCCCAGATCGCGGAACATCCCTTTTTGCGCGTTAGCGTAGAATGCCCTGCTTGGAGTCCCCGCAAAGAAATACATGTAGGGGGGCTGGTCCGGGACCAGGCGCAGTTGCTGGAAGGCGACGATGCGCAGCACGCCATCGGAAC
>Ga0194136_1001430_pt1 | contig 11896 bp, 18 predicted proteins | sample TARM_MetaG_T3A_1_FD_134023 | JGI IMG/M metagenome (GOLD analysis project Ga0194136, IMG submission 134023) | Freshwater microbial communities from Pennsylvania, USA, analyzing microbe dynamics in response to fracking - TARM_MetaG_T3A_14 (version 2) | ecosystem: Environmental > Aquatic >...
AGAAGCCGCGTCACATTCCGCTCTCCGATGCGGCGGTGGAACTACTGCTGTCACTGCCTCGGCAGGACGACATCCCCTGGGTGTTTTTCAACCCCAAGACGAAGAAGCCGCCGGTGTCGATCTTCTACGCCTGGGACTCGATCAGGAAGAAGGTGGGCTTGGGCGAAGTGCGGCTGCACGACCTGCGCCACAGCTACGCGAGTTTCCTGGTCAATGCCGGGCGGTCGCTGTACGAGGTGCAGAAGCTCCTCGGCCACCACGATCCGAAGGTGACGATGCGCTACGCGCACCTGTCGCCGCAGGCGATGCTCGAGGCGGTCAATGTGGTGGGGAATGTCGTGGGGCGGCGGTCGGTGGCAGCAAATCAGGCTGAGATGGCCACCGCCTGATATTTGTCCGAAGAGTGTCATTACCTTTCGGACAACGCTGAAGAGGAAGGGAGCGCGACACATCGGTGTCGCGCTTTCCTTTCAGATCAAGGCTTCGAGGCCTTTGCGCTCGAGCAGGTTGAGCAGCTTCTGCGATGGGCCGCTGGGGTGCTTGTCACCCAGCTCCCACTGGCGAACAGCGGACGGGCTGGTATTGAGCAGTGACGCCAACACGGTTTGGCTGAGCTGGTAACGGTCGCGCAGTGAGCGGATTTTCTCGCTGTCGTACTCGGGAATCGGGTCCAGGCACAGCGCGTCGTACTTGCGCATCTTGCGCTGGTCGATGAAGCCCAAGCGATGCAGATCCGCTGCCGTCTCGTGCACAGCCTCCAGGATTCGGCTTTTGGCCTTAGTCTTTGTCGTCATGGCAAATCTCCTGTAGTGATCCGTCTTCAACCTCAGCATCGAGTTCCTTGCCGGTGCGGGACAGCAAATCCTGGGCAATGGTCTGCAGCGCTTCTTTTTCTTCGGCGCTGATGTTGGCCCGTTCGTTCTTCTCGAAGCCGAAAACGAAGAACCACAAGTCGCCCTTGTTGGTAGCCACCAATGTTCTGGCGCCGCCACGCTTGCCCCGACCGGCCAACCCCACCCGCTTCTTGACCACGCCGCCGCCAAGATCTGCATCGATCAGCCCTTGCGACATCTCGCGCACTGCGCCGCACAGGGCTTCGTCGGTCAGCTCAGTCTTTCGCATCCAGCGACTGAAGTGGCGGGTTTTGAAGACTCGATTCATCGCCGAACTATAACACCTAGTGACGCATATCGAAAGACAGAATGCCTCCAAACGCAAAAATACCCCGACCCCACCGCCGGCAAAGGCAGCTGAAGATAGTGAATATTGTCGGGAATGCGGTAGGGAGATAGCCGGTGGTGGTGGCGGCGAACCCGGGGCAGGCGAGTGTCGCGCTTGCGTGACACACTGGACCGAGGCACGACAGTATTGGCTTGAAGCGCGACAGATTTCGCGACATAATTGTGTCACGCTTTGTCGTTCCTGCACGACACTGCGTGACAGACTCACCACGAGGAGCCAGATCCGATGCTACGAGCCACGCTGACCGAAGAACTTAAACTGATCGAATCCATCGTCGCGGCGCATCCGAGCGGCATCGGCATCGCTAGCATTGAGGCCGAGATCGTACGGCGCCAGGGTGACAAGCCCAACCGCCGCACATTACAACGTCGCCTGCAGAAGCTGATCGATGAGCAGCGCGTGACCACCGAGGGCGAAAGTATCGCCTTGGTCTACAAACTGATTTCCGGCAGCGTCGTGCCGGCCAGCGCTTCGATGACACTCACCGCCACAGCAACGGCCGAGGCCGAGTTGTATGTCCCAGTGTCACCCGAAGGGGCGACCATTCGCAATCAGGTTCGACGCCCGCTGATGCATCGTCGACCGGTCGGCTACCAACGCGAGTTTCTGGAAACCTATCAGCCCGGCACGACCTTCTATCTGCCCGAGTCTCTGCGACGCCAGCTGCACGAAATGGGGCGCACCTCTGCCAATGAGCGGCCAGCAGGCACTTACGCCAGAGACATCCTGGGTAGGCTACTGGTCGATCTGTCGTGGGCTTCGTCCAAGCTGGAGGGTAACACCTATAGTCGGCTCGATACCCAGAACCTGATCGAGTTCGGCCAAGTTGCCAAGGGCAAGGACGCCATCGAAACGCAGATGATCCTGAATCACAAGGCAGCCATCGAGATGTTGATCGAGGATGCTGAAGAGGTAGGCTTCGACGCCTTCACCTTCAAGAACCTGCACGCGGTGCTGTCGCAGGACTTGATGCGTGACCCGCAGGCCAGTGGCCGTTTGCGTCGGCGCCCAGTAGATATCTCGGGCACCGTGTTTCACCCGCTGGCGCTGCCGCAGGTGATTGAAGACTGTTTCACGCTGTTGCTGACCAAGGCAGGGGCTATCCCAGATCCGTTCGAGCAGGCCTTCTTCCTGATGGTGCAACTGCCCTACCTGCAGCCGTTTGAAGATGTGAACAAGCGCGTCTCGCGCATCGGCGCCAATATTCCGCTCTTCAAGCACAACCTTTGCCCGCTGTCCTTCATCGATGTGCCGGAGCACGCCTATATCGAGGGGACGCTGGGGGTGTATGAACTCAACCAGATCGAGTTACTGCGCGATGTATTCGTCTGGGCCTATGAGCGCTCTTGCCAGCGTTATCTGGCCATCGCGCAAACAATGGTCGAACCCGACCCGCTGAAGATCAAGTACCGGGAGGCGCTGATTCAGGCGGTGCAGACCATCGTCAAGGGGCTGCGACAACCCAGCCCTTCGGTCATCGCAGAGGTGGCACAAGATCACGCCACTGAAGCCGAGCAAGCGGCATTCCGCGAATTGCTCACGTCAGCGCTGCAGCAACTGCACGAAGGCAGTATCGCCCGCTACCGGCTGCGCCGTTCGGAATACATCGCGTGGCAGCACGCGCAGCCTCAGGTCTGAGCCGATCAAGACGTCGGCAGATACCAAGATTTACCTACGAAATGATCATGGACTACTCTCGTAAATTCCGGAAGCTGATCCCGTAAATCTCGGAATCACTGATGCAAGAATTCCGCCAATTGGCGGATTTACCCGCTGGCCAGCAGTGCACCTGCGCACCGTCGCCACTGGGCTGCCTGCTGACCACCACCGCCGAAGCCATGCCAATTGGCATCTCCAGGGCCTTTCGCGCCCACCATCCGGAAACCGGCAAATTTGCCGGTTTGCTCCGCCCCTGCAGGCTGCCTGCACCAATTGGCGGAGCCTGCGCTCTTGCCCAAATTCGCACCTTCACGATTCCGCCGCAAGCCCTCAGAAAGCGCTTGGCTTCATTGGCGAACAGAGCGTGAATGGCATCGTCACAAACCCACCAGGAGCCGACGATGTCCACAGCCCAACCCCAGGCCATAGACGCCTACCTGCAGCACATCACCACCATCCGCAGCCAGATGGAAGCGTTGCAGCGCCACGCCGACGACCACTTCGGTCACGACCCTGAGCACATCCACTGGGGCCACGTCGGCGATCTCACCCGCATCGAGAGCGGCCTGCGCGAGGTGCTGGCGCTCCTTGACGGCAGCAATGCGTAAGAGGAACCGGGTGATCACCATGACCAAGACCCAAACCGCCAAAGCCGCCCAGCAACTAGACAAGCTGCTCGCCCAGATCGCCCTGGACCATCTCTTCATTGAGACCCTGCAAACCCGCAACAGCGACCGCCTGGACTTCCACGACGTCAGCGTCTGGGCCGTCCAAAGCGCCCTGATGGCGGCCTACCAAGCAGGCCTGGCCGCCGGGCAAAACGCCGCCGCAAAAGCCGCTGATCAAGTAACCCAGCAGCAAGCCGCCTGACCCTCACATCACTCACAAGGAGCAAGACCATGTCCGCACAAACCACCCCGATCACCGAACGCCAACTGGACCTCATCACCCGTGCACATTGCGACGCCGGCGGATTGATCGAACCGCTGCTGGCCCTCAAGGGCGGCGCCAAGCTCAAGATGATCGCCAGCCTCGCCCAGCGGGGGTTGATCGAGCAGCTGGATGGCCAGTGGCGCATCACAGGTGCCGCCATCGCGATCATCAAGGGCGAAGCCCAACCAGAGGATGTGCTACCGCCAATCCCGACGGTGATGCCGGCAGCTATCGAAATCACTGCAGCCACGCCGGTGCAAACGACAGTGCCGCCCGATGACCCGGAGATGGAAGCCGCCGTGGTGGCCGCTGAGGCCACATGGCAAGCCGTGCAGAAAACACCCCGTGTGCGGGCTGACAGCAAGCAGGCCCAGGTCATCGCCCTGCTGCAACGACCGCAAGGCACCTCGATTGCCGAGATCATGGCGCTCACCGGCTGGCAAGCGCACAGCATTCGTGGCCTCTTTGCCGGAACGCTCAAGAAGCGCGGCATCGCGGTCACCTCCGAGAAGGCCGAAGGCGGCGAGCGGGTCTATCGGGCGGCGTTGCTATCTGAGGCGACAGCCTGATACGCGATGGCACACCCTGTTCAGTAAATTTGAAGCGCAGCCTCTTTGTGACTACAATGAGACTACTTTCACGATTCAGGAGGATCACCCCATGTCCACCGCAGACACTTATGTGCGTGCCCGCATCGACAGCGAAACCAAGGCGCGCGCCAGCGATGCGCTCGAGGCCATGGGGCTGTCCATCTCGGACGCGATTCGCCTGTTGATGCTGCGCATTGCCGATGAGCGCCGCCTGCCTTTCGAGGTCAAGGTGCCCAACGCCAAAACCCGCAAGGCCATGGCCGAACTCGAAGCAGGCAAAGGCAAGCGGGCTGCCAGCATTGACGATCTGATGGCCGATCTGCATGCGGACGATTGAGTACGCCAGCGCTTTCAAGAAGGATTTCAAGCGGGTCAAGGCCAGCCCCCGGCACAAAGATGTCGAGGTCCTGCTCAAGGGGGCGCTGCAACTGCTGGTGGCAGACGAACCCTTACCAGTCAGCCAGCGCGATCACGCACTGACCGGCAATTGGTCGGGCTATCGGGAATGCCACCTCAAGCCCGACCTGCTGCTGATTTACAAGAAACCGGACGACGAGACCTTGCGCATCGCCCGGCTGGGGTCGCACAGCGAGCTGTTCAGCTGAGTCCCCCCAGTCCCGCCCATCACGCCACCAGTTCCTCCAGCGCCTGGTGGATCGCGCGGTCAATCAGATCGGCCACGCCCCGCACATCGGGCTTGTCGACCACCAGCGCGACAATTTCCGGGGCCACCTTGTTGGGGATCTGCTGCATCCGATCCCGCAGCTGGCGGGCCAGCTGGAAATACTTGATGTCGACCTCGTCCTTGCTGATCAGCTTGCCCGTGCGCTCTTCGAATTCGAGCTTGGCCAGGCGCGCCGAGTAGGTTTCGCGCACCGCCCGGGCCTTGTGGTAATCGACGCCTCGGGCATCATCACTGGCCTGGGGCATCGGCGGCGGTGCAACAGGCTGGGAAGCGTGCTGGGCAACAGGCGGTGGTCGGGTGGTGGTCACCCTCGGGGTGGTCGGCTGGGCGGTTCGCGTGTGCCGATCCCATTGGGCATCGGCCTTGATTGGATCGATGCTTCCATCGGGTTCGGGATGGATGCGGCCACTGGCAATCGCCTTCTGGACAGCGGACAGGGCCACGCCGCGATGCCGGGCGTAGGCGCGCAAGCTCATGCTCATAAAAATCTCCAACGGGTCGATGGCAGCCCGGGTGACCACCGACCACCTGACCACCTATTTTTTGAGTCTGACGCTAGGCAAGCGCCGCGCTGCGCGCGGCCCCCGCGCTTCAGATGGCCCGGGAGGACCCGTCAGATGTGTCAGATGCGTCAGGTCGCACGGGCGAGTTCCTCGCGCAGTGCCCGTTCCATCTGCCGCTGGTACTCACGCAGCGCCACACTGCGCACCGTCTCGGCCATGCCAAAGCGCGGCTCGACCTTCTGTTGTTTGCGCAGCAGGTACAAGGCCAGGATGCGCTTCTCGTCACGGCGCTCGAACACGGCACCAGCACGATAGAACACGTTCTTCTTCGCCATCACCTGGCCCGGCCACTGGCTCTTGGGGATGACGCGGGTCTGGGCGGTCTGTGCCATCGGCCCGACAGGGATCGCCAGCTTGCCGCTCTTGGTGCCACCGGTCTCCTGCGCTGCCATGAAGCGGTCGCGCGACCAGACCTCGGCCATCAAGGTGCGGGGCTTGGCAGGTGTGACGCCAATGCCCCGGCTGATCCACGGGCGGCGCAGATTGAAACGCTCGGGCAGACCGCCGCGCACCGCGTCGCGGGCGTCGAACGCTGTGCGGGTCAGCGCCTTGGCAGCGGCATCGGGGATGCGCTTGGCGGCAACGTCCGAGAGGTACTCGGTCGCCTTGGCCACCTCGGCGGTGACGTCAAGTTTGATCATCAGCAGGCTTCCGGCGGCGAGGAGTAGCTGGCGCTTCGGTGTTTGCAACAGGCTCGGCAGCGATGCCCGCCTGCTGCGCGAGGATCTGTTCGGCGGTGGCTGCATCGACTTCGACCGTCAGGCCTGGGACGAACGAGCGCGTGCCACCGTCGCCGGTGAGAACCACCGGACGGGTGATGAGAAGTTTCATAGGGGGAGTCTCCAGCACTGGGAAGAGAGGCGAACGCCAGGCCCAGAAACGACAACGCCCACCGGAACGAATCGTGTGGGCGCAGTTATTAGCAGTACGGGATTACTGTACCTTGTGTGTTCAAACATTCAACTAGGTTTTGTCGTCGGGAGCAGAATTTTTTTCTGTGAACCGGGCTTCGATGTCCATGGCACCGTGCAGCACGCGGATGATCCGCAGCAAGCGACCATCTTCCGTGAAAAAGATCACGTAGTTGCCGTAAGCGCAAGAGCGGATGCCTTCGCCAAGTTCCGGCCTGGGCCGGTAGGCTTGGGGCGCCACCAGGATCTTGCGGCACTGCGCGCGCAGTTCCTGCAGGAATGTGATTGCCCGGCGCGGGTTGTCCTGAGCTATGTAGTCACCGATGCCTTCGAGATCGCGCTCGGCCTGCGGCTGGAACTCCAACCGCATCAGACCGCTTTCTCAGCCATCGCGCGATACTTCGCCTCCAGGCGATCAAAGACCTCCTCTTCCGGAACCCCAGGGCCGCTGGCCAAGCCCACCGCAATCGCTTCACGCAAGGCCTGCAGCTTCGTGGCCTGTTCGGCTTCGCGCTCTTCGAGCAAGCGCAGTCCAGCACGGACTACCTCGCTGACGTTGTTGAAGCGGCCCGAGTCGACCTGCTGGCGGATGAAGGTCTCGAAATGGGGGCTGAGAGCAACACTGGTTGGCATCGCTGTTCCTCCTGTTAGTTAATAACAGTTATTAAACTCAACCCCGCGTCTCTTGTCAAGGAACGGCCTCAGTCTGTTGAGGGCGTCTGCTGCGCGCACTGCCGCTACGGTCGTACCCGTAATGCCGAGCCAACACCCCCAGCCCCGCGATCAGAATGCCCTTGGCCTCGTGCAGGGAGATTGCCTTGCCTGCCCAGCCCTGGCGAAGAGCCCATTCCCGAACAGACTGGCCCAATCCGGCCACGTACCAGAGCGCCGATCCAGCAGGACTGCCACTGCCGCCCACCGCCTCCAGCGCATCCCGAACGGCCCGGGCAGCACCGGCGTTCTTCTCTACCATCATCTGCCCCGGTGCCGTACCACCCGGCAGACCATCGAGCTTGGGACTGGCGATACCACTGCCGAACGCCCGGGCAAAGTCCTGCGAGAACTGCTGCCCCGCGTCGTGCATGGCGCCGGTGATGCTGCCGTTCCTGAGCATCAGCGCCAGCGTGTCCACGGTGCGGTAGTGGTCGACCGGCTTCTGGTCATCGTCCTCCTCACGGACATAGCGGATCACGCTGCCATCCGGACGTGTCAGTTCATGGCCGATAGGCGGTTTGCGTTCAGCCCTGGCCTTGGCGCGTTGAGTTTTCTTGGTCATGGCCGTCCCTCCCCGAGTTGTCCGAGGGTGGCCAGTGCGCCATCGCGGTCACGTTGCACGGTGATCGACTTGCCCGTGATCGCCACCACCGTCCAGGTCTCGCCATCACCACGGTCAATGACCTCGCCCTCGGACCAAGGTGTGCTCTTGCGCGAAGCCGCAGTGCGCGCGCCGTAGAGCTTGGTGGCGATGCCGGACAGGAACGCCCGATCCCAGTCGTCGTAGATGTACTCCAGTGGCACGACCACGATGCCTTGCTTGTGCCAAGCCGCCGCACGCATGGCGCGCAACTCATCAGCGCTGGCCGGTGACTGAGGTGCCAGACGCCCGAGGGCGCAGGGAATAGGAGCGGTGTGAGTTCTCATGCCACACCCCCTTGGGCCATCGCCCAGTCCAGCAGAGCCAGCGCATCAGCGTGGTTGTCGTCGACCGGGTCATGGCCACGCGCCTTGGCCGCCGCGATCATCTCGGCCTTGCCGGCGTTGCCCTTGCCGGTGGCGTGCTTCTTGATCGTGCCCACTGGCACGCCCTGGTACGGGATCTGGTGGTGCTCGCACCAGGCCGTCAGATGGGCCATGAAGCCACCGTAAGCATGAGCCGCGTCGACGCCGGCGTGTTTACGCACCTCCTCGAACACCACCCAGTCGAGGCCATCGGCACACTGCTTGATATCGGTGAGCCAGCGCTTGAAGCGCAGGTATCTCATCCCACCACCTTCGAAGCGCTGCGGCTTGAAGGATTCGCTGCCGCCGCTGATGAGTCCGTCACGGCCGGTCAGTGCCCAGCCGGTGGTAGTGCCCAGATCCAGGGCCAAAATCGTTGTCGTCATCGTCAAATCTCCTTTTTGACCGAACCTGACCGGCCCCCGGATAACTCCCTATAGGCGTGTACGCGCACGCGTGTGGGGTAAATCCATGGCTCGGACAGATTCGGTCAAATCTGCTCAAAATCAATAAGTTGCAAATCTCTGTTTTCAGTCATCGCGGTAAGGCAAACGGGCGCCGTAGTCCTTGGGTTTGAGCGACAAACCCAAGATCGCCTTCGCGCCGGATGAGGTACGCCCACGCTGGAATCCCCGGCGCAGCAGTTGCTGCACGAGCCAGCGGCTGGTACCGATGTATTCGCTGCGCTTCTCGGCACGCTGGCGCCAGCGCTCGAACACGTCCGCCACGGCCTCACGGGCCTGCGGGTGCTGTTGGCACTCCTCTTCGAGGAACTCGCCGATGGTGTCTTCCTCATCGAAGTACTCATCGGTGGCATCGGCCACGCACTTGGGCTGACGCAAACCATGGGCTTGCCAGGCCAGGCAACCTTCCAGCGCCCAGGCCAGGATGCCGTCGCCCTCCTTGAGCAGCCGTGCCGGCAGCGTGCGGTCGCGCTTTTCTTCGGGGATAGTCAAGGTGAAAGGGACCAGGTGCAGGCGCCGTTTCATCGCCTCGTCGATGTTGCGGATGGCCGGCTTGTGATTGCCTGCGATCACCAACTTGAACTGCGGCAAGTAGGTGAAGAAGTCCTGGCGCATGAAGCGCGCCGAGACCCGGTCGCCACCGGTAATCTCCTTGATCTTCGACTCGTTCCAGCGTCGCCCCTGTTCGGTCTCGGTCGCGCCGACGAAGCGCGAACCGCGCAGCCCGGCCAGATCGGTCGGGTGCCGATCCCCGCGCGTTTCCATGAAGGTATCCATCGGTGCGTTGGCGGCGTAGTCCCCGAGCAGCGTGAAGAGCGTGTTTACGAACACCGACTTGCCGTTGGCGCCGGTGCCGTAGAGGAAGAACAAGGCGTGCTCTTGGGTGGAGCCGGTCAGACAGTAGCCTGCGAAGCGCTGCAGGTACTCGGCATACTCCCGGTCGCCCTGGGTAATCTGGTCGATGAAATCCCGCCAGAGTGGACTGCTCCCCTTGGGCGTCGCGGTGGCGATTTTGGTCATCCGGTCGGCACGGTCGTGCGGGCGCATCCGCCCAGTGCGCAGATCCACCACACCACCTGGGGTGTTGAGCAACCAGATGTCAGCATCCCACTCGTCCGATGTCGCGGCGTGACGCCGATCCGAGCGGGCCAAGCGTTCGACCCCACTGACCGTGCTACTGGCAGCCAGCTTGGCTGCAACCTTGCTGCTGTCCGCACGCACGGCCGCGTGGCGACAGACCTGACGGATCAAGTCACTGGCCGCCAAGGTCTCCTCGGTACGCCAGCGACGGCCATCCCACATCAGCCACTTGCCCCACATGGCGACATAGCGCCAATCGCGCTGGTAGCGGCGGGTAAAACTCACCGCGAGCGCATCCTCGGTGCCCCAGACCGTGGCATCGAGGTCGTGGTCAGCCTCACCGTCGTACTCCGGCAGATCGGGCTCGTCACCCAGAGGCTGCACCGTGATGCGCGGGCCGGTCGCAATGAAACCCGCCACATCGAAGCCCTCAACCAAGGCATCCGCCGCATCCCAGCCTTCCGGCTTGGCATCGGGCGGCAGCAGAATCGCGCAGGAGGTGGCTCCCACCATGAGCACGGCTTGCGAGGCGGCCTCGGCATAGCCGAATCCCGGTTTGTCCCGATCCGGCCAGATGAGCACGGCTTTGCCCGCCAGCGGTGACCAGTCGGTCTTGTCGACCGGCGCGTTGGCCCCGTGCATTGCCGTGGTCGCTGTGATCCCTACCTCGATCAAGGCCTGCGCACACTTCTCGCCCTCAACCAGGATGACCTGCTCGGCAGCAACGATGCCCGGTTGGTTGTAGAGCGGACGCGGCTCGGGTGGGGCCATCTTGCGGCGCTTGGCATCCCAGGGGCGGAACTCCTTCCTGCCCGGTGCCGGGTCGTAGCGGTAGACGCAGGCGATCAGGTTGCCAGCGGCATCCAGGTAGTCCCACTTGGCCGTCGCCGGACCCAGCTCGTCGACCGGGGCTTCGGCCTTCTTGCGCTTCGGCGGATGGCTGGTGGCTCGCCCCACCAGTTGCCCGGCGATTTCCAGCACCCGGGCAAAGTCAGCCTGGGTGTCGAGCCCGTGGTGGGCGGCGATCAGATCGAAGATGTCACCGCCTTCGCCAGTGGCGTGGTCGTGCCACAGGCCAGCCGTTTCGCCCTTGAGCGAGACCTCGAGGCTGTCGCCAGGGCTGCCCAGCACATCGCCGACGAGGTATTTCTGGCCACGCTTCTTGCCGGCTGGCAGCAGCGTCATCAGCACCGATTCCAGCCGCGCCAAGAGATCGGCACGGATGGCGTCGCGTTGTTGGTTGAGATCGCCACCAGCAGCATTGGCCACCGGCGGCACCGAATTGAAATCAAGCATGGATCAGTCCTCCCTGTGGCGGATGGTTGTGGGCATGGCAAGTGATGGAATGCACAGGGGCGCTGCTGGCGCTGACCACCGGCTCAGTCGGTAGCGGCAGGACCGGCACCTTGATCGGGACCTTCTGCCAATGCGCCTTCTCGTCTGCGAGGTAGCCGGCCTTGCGTGCCACGAAGCGCACGAAGTCCGGATGCAAGCCGACCAGGTCGCACCAGAGCGTGAGGTCGTCGCCGAGGAGAAAACGCCTCGCCTCGCGCCGCATCCGACGGTTGGTCAAACTCAGGCTGTCGTGGATGGCGCGAGCGAGCACCGCCACCACCAGCCGGGACTCCGGGCACACGAGGAAGGTGTGCCGGTTGAGCACCTTCTCGATGGCCTGGAGCCCGACCAGGGGTTTGGGGGGCGACCAGCGATCAACCCACTCGGTGCGGTAGGTATTGCGTGCGCTGGCGCGCTTGGAAGCTGTGCTCATCACACACCTCCCCAGCAACGCTGCGCATAGGGGCAGAACTTGCACTCGAAGTGGCTGGCCTCGGCGAAGGCGCGAGGCAAGAGCTCCCCGGCTTCGGTCGCCTGGATCACCCGCACCGCGCGGTCGGACATCTTCTGCGCCAAGGCGGAATCGAAGGGGACCAGCTCGGTGTAGATCTCCATCGAGTCGGCATTCACCGCCGTGAAAATCGCCGGGTGCTCGTGCAGTCCGAGATAGGCCTGATAGGTCACCACCTGGGCGTGGTAGATCGGCTTGGAAACG
>Ga0194136_1001435_pt1 | contig 11888 bp, 10 predicted proteins | sample TARM_MetaG_T3A_1_FD_134023 | JGI IMG/M metagenome (GOLD analysis project Ga0194136, IMG submission 134023) | Freshwater microbial communities from Pennsylvania, USA, analyzing microbe dynamics in response to fracking - TARM_MetaG_T3A_14 (version 2) | ecosystem: Environmental > Aquatic >...
CAAAAGAGTCACGATTCGATAGAAGTGGAAAGTGATCCAGAAGTTAAGGTAGTTGTTTCAGATTGGAACCCATCAGAAGCCACAGACCAACCGTTATTTAAGGAGGGAACAAGTCGTGTATAAGCGAAAAGTGAACCAAACAGTTGATTCAAATAAGCTAGTAACGCTCTATTCCCCGCACTCTAAAGTGTCAGAAGAATTTAGAACGTTGCGGACAAATATCCAATTTGTCATGGTGGATCAATCACTTCCAACCATTATGGTCACCTCTTCTGTACAAGGAGAAGGCAAGTCTGTCATTGCTTCTAATTTGGCCTTAGTCTTTGCTTCTCAAGGGAAACGGGTGCTCTTGGTGGATGCGGATTTAAGAAGACCCACCCTACACAAGAAGTTTAATTTACCAAATAATAGCGGACTCAGTTCTTTCCTTATAGGAACAATGCCAGCTTTATCAGTTATCTTAGATAAGCCATACAGTAAGAATCTTTATATATTGACAAGTGGCGTCATCCCGCCTAATCCTTCAGAATTATTGGCTTCGCAGAGAATGGAAGACTTAATGAACAAGCTGAAAGCCAATTTTGACATCATTATTATAGACACACCGCCCGTCACAGCAGTTTCCGATGCTCAAATCTTAGCCAGCAAAGTGGACGGCACCCTCTTCGTTGTTCGAAAAGGAATCGCTGAAAAGCAACACCTGCTCAGATCAAAAGAACTCATGGAAAACGTCCAAGCAAGAATCATCGGAACAGTCTTTAATGGTAAAAAATCTGAAAGAGAAAGTGACAACACCTTATATAAACAAAAGCAATACACGTTTTCTTAGGATAAATGACAAAGGTAGGTGAGCGATTGATTACAATCGACTCATCTACCTTTTTTGTTGGTTGCTTTGATTGAGTTGCTTAGAGAAGGGGGTTCTAGGCAGTTCATAGAAAAGATCACAGCGATTGATACGTGGTGGTTAAGAAGCACTATTTAGTTAAATTTATTTAAGATACGCCACAATGTGCTTCTACTAATGCCTAATCTTTCTGCGGTCTTTGTTTTATTACCTTTTTCTTCATTAAGAATAATTTGGATAATATCATAGTTAATTTCTTCCAATGATTGATCTAGTTGCAATAAATTTGAAGAAGACGATTTAGTGTGTCCTATTTCATTTTTTAGCAGTTCAAGTGTGTCTCTATCTGTTATATATGCTCCAGTCGTTCTGAGGATGAGTTGTTTAATTACGCGTTTAAATTGGGATTGGTTGCCAGGCCAATCAAAATTAGTCAGTCTTTCTAAAGCATAAGGTTCAAACCCAATAATTTGCTTGCCATAGTCATTATTAAATTCATTGATATATAAAGAAGCAATTGAAGGAATATCTGCTTTTCTTTCACGTAAACTAATGGTTGTATAAAAAATAATAGGCCAATTTTTAAATCTAGACACAATTTCTTGAGAAGATTCACCAGCTTCAATAGTAGATGATACAACGACTTTGTTACGCTTAAACAACAAAGTGTGTTCGGCAAAATATAAAAACTGATTTAAATAATTCAAGGGCAGGTGACGTATTTCCTTCAAATAAATTGTAGTATTATCATCTTGAAGTGGAGAGTTAGGTGAATTTAATAAGTTATCCCACTCCGGTCGAGTAAGTTGTTCACAGTTAATTTCCCAAAACTTAGTCTTTTCGGCATGCTCAGCTATTAATTGTGCAAGTTTGTCTTTACCTGTACCTGATTCCCCTATTAAAAAAATGGGATCCTTATACTTGGCATAATCAACTATTTCTTTTTTATAGCTACCAAGAGATAAAGAACTGTTGAATAATAAATCTTCGCGATCTTCTTTATCGTAATTTATATGTTTCAACTCAATGTTTTTATTAGAAGGAGATATTATTTCGGTCATGCTGATATAGAAAACCGTATAAATATCATCATTGATATTAACCATTTCTGTATTAATAAAATAAACAGTCCCATTATAAACTTCTTTAAAGGATACGGTAGGAACATTCATATAGGAGGATCTGATATTAATAAGCTTATTCTTTATTTTATTTGGGATGGATTGAGAGCTAAATTCTTTCCGTTCATTGTAGTCATTGTCCAATACAAGTAGGAGCTGTGAGTTTTTCTTATTAATCGCTTTTAACAATTGATAATGTTCCTTTATCTTCAATCGTGTTTTTCCAATTTCGATAGCTTGCTCAAAAGACTTAGTGATGGTTTCTTCAACTGAATTAATTAAAATGGCATTTAATCCAATTTTACGAGCGAGAGCAGAAGTAATTTGATCGCATACAATCACCTCGTAACTATTTTCTTTTAAGCTAAGCAAGACATTTTCAGCATTTTCTTCATTATCAATATTTATAACATCTATTGAAAGATTGAGTAAATCATTTAAAACATTGGCACGGTCTGTTATGTTCTCGAATCCAACCACGGCCATCTTTCCAGAAAAACTCTGGGCAAGTCGAACAGTGCGCATAATATCATAGATTGAGACGTCAATTTCAACTACAGGAATATCGGTGTGTTGCTTAAGCAATAAAGCGGTTCCCCCTCTAGAAATAATAACATCTACTTCATCAGAATTAAAAGTCTGTGCAATTTCAACCCCCTCCATTAAGTCACCTATATAGGCTGAAAATTGTACATCAGGAAAATAGTCAGCAACTTTTTCCATACTTACTTTTAAACCATTGAAGGGAGCAATACCAACTATCGTAATTTTTTTCAATTAAATCTCCACCCGTTTCATATTTGAACAGTTTATGATTTAATTATAGACAAGTATTAATAAAAAAACTATAGTGTTTCAAAAAAAAACGATAATTGTTCATTATCTCTTTTTATTAGTTGCTAATTAATTATAAGATAATAGTACATACAAGAAGAGAGGACACGAATTATGAATGCTAAATATTTAGTAGTAGCAGATGATTTTACGGGCGCTAACGATACGGGCGTTCAAATGCGAAATAGAGGACTACCCGTTAAGGTGGCATTATTTCCTACCAACGAAGTACAAGAAACGTCAATAGTTTTAGATACAGAATCTAGAAATATTACATCTAACGATGCGTACGAAAAAGTAAGATCGATGACTGAAAAAATATTAGAAGAGAATACATTTGAATTGGTATATAAAAAAGTAGATTCGACTTTAAGAGGTAAAGTAATTGAAGAGATTAAAGCTCTAGATGATGTCTATAAACCCGATAAAATAGTATTCGCTCCTGCATTTCCAGAAATTGGTCGCACAACAGAAGAAGGCGTGCATAAATTAAACGGTGTACCATTAATGGAGACTGAGTTTTCTAAAGATCCGCTGAGTCCTATTCAAACTGATAATATTACTATGATGTTAGAAAGAGGGTATGGAGAATCTGTTAAACACCATACAGTAGAAGAGATTAGGGAAAGCATGTTCAATTTATCTCAAGGTAGATACCATACTTTTGATAGTGTCGAACAATCCGATCTACTGAAAATTTCCAGTGTGCTTCTAGAGAGCAATGAGAAAATACTTTGGGTTGGGTCAGCAGGATTAGCGAATGCAATGTTCCAAATCCTTTATCCTATAAAACCTGCATTAGCAGTTGTGGGGAGTATAAGTGAAAATAGTCTAAATCAAATGGCTTATGCAGAAAAAAAAGGCGTTAGATTAATCAAATTAAGCAATGAAGAGTTATTTGACAAGAATCAAGTGCCTGAAGTAGCTAAACGAATAGTAAACCTTCTAAATCAAGATAAAGATGTCATATTAACAGCAGCCAAAACAAGAGATGACTACGAAGACACATTACACTATGCATCTAAACTATCAATGAGTAAAGATGATACAAGTTGGTACGTTCAGAACGCATTAGCTAATATAACGCGCGAAGTTTTGTCAAAAGGATCTATTTCTGGGATGTTCTTAACAGGGGGTGCAACGGCTATATCCGTAATGGATGCACTTAATATTACAAGCGTAGAAATTAAAGAGGAGATTATTACAGGAACCGTTCACTCGATATTATCAGATGGATCTTTTAAAGGAATGAATATAGTGACTAAAGCGGGTGCATTTGGAAAAGAGCAGGATTTAGTTATTAGTTTAGAAAAAATTAGGGGGATGTAATTAATGAAGTTAAATGCAATTACTATGGGAGATCCAGCTGGGATTGGACCAGAAATCTCTGTAAAAGGATTAATGAGTAATGAAACCTATCGTGATAATACTTTAATTATGGGAAGTGAAAAAGTCGTTCGTTTCTACTCAGATATGTTAAAAAATCCCTACGGTTTAGCAGTGATTGATAAACCAGAAGATTTTGAAAAAGGGAAAATAAATGTCATGAATGCAGTAGATATATCGATGGATGATTTTGAAATAGGAAAAGTGTCTTCTGTAGCGGGTGATGCGGCTTATCAGTATTTAGATAAAGCAATTGCCTTAGCGATGGAGGACAGACTAGGTGCTGTCATTACTGCACCTTTAAATAAAGAAGCTCTACACAAAGGTGGACACTTCTATGATGGACATACGGAGATCTTTGCTGAATTAACAGGCACAAAAAAATACACCATGATGTTATGGTCGGATATAATGTCAGTTGTTCACGTATCTACTCATGTGTCACTTAAAGAAGCAACTAATCGTGTGAAAAAAGATAGAGTTATTGATTGTATAAAATTAGCTCATGAGGCTATGTTTAAAATGGGCATTGAAGAGCCAAGAATTGCTGTTGCAGGATTAAACCCTCATGCAGGTGAATCTGGCTTATTCGGAAACGAAGATAGAGATGAAATCGCGCCAGCAATAAAAGAAGCTAATGGAAATGGGTACAACGTTTTTGGACCATTACCACCAGATACCGTTTTTCTTCAAGCATCGAAAGGAAAATACGATGTAGTTGTTGCCATGTATCATGACCAGGGTCATATACCGATGAAGCTATTAGCATTTGACAGCGGAGTAAACGTTACTCTAGGATTACCAATTATTCGAACATCAGTCGATCATGGAACAGCATTCGATATAGCAGGTCAAGGAATTGCTAATGAAGAAAGCATCATTGCAGCACTTGATGTAAGCACGAGATTAAATTAGCAAGTTAACATAGTATAAGTTGAACGGTCAATACAAACAGATACTTGGCCGTTACTTATCTAAATTAATAAGAACGTACCATTTTGAATCAACAAATGATTACAAACAAAGAAATCAGGCATAAAAACGTTAAGCGTCTCAATATGAAACAACATAAAAATGAAAACGACTTCTTTTCGAAGTGAAAGCGATTTAAGATTAATGTATATTAAGTAGGAGGAATAAAAATGAAGATATTAAGAGCAGTAAGGAAAATACCGGGTGGGATGATGGTCGTTCCTTTAATGTTAGGGGCACTGACGAATACATTTTTCCCTCAAATTTTTGAGCTTGGTGGATTTACCGAAGCATTATTAAAAACAGGTTCTACAGCAATATTGGCTGTCTTCTTGTTTTGTAATGGGGCACAAATTAGTGTAAGACAAGCTGGACCAACCTTATATAAAGGAACGGCATTATTATTAGTTAAATTCATTATTGGTGCTGTACTTGGGGTTTTGGTTAACTCTATATTCGGAACAGCTGGTGTCTTGGCTATTTCTCCGCTTGCTATTATTGCAGCATTAACTAACTCGAACGGTGGCTTGTATGCTGCATTGGCTGGAGAATACGGTGACTCCAGTGATGTAGGTGTGGTTTCTATCATCTCTATAAACGACGGACCTTTTCTAACTATGTTAGCCTTTGGTATTACAGGTTTAGCTGCCATTCCATTCTCAGCTTTATTAGCTACATTGATTCCTATTTTACTAGGTTTCGTACTTGGAAACATTGATACTGAAATACAAGAATTCTTAGAACCAGGAACATGGCTACTCATTCCATTCTTCGCATTTCCTTTAGGAGCTGGGTTGAACTTTGGACAATTAATCACAGCAGGTCTCCCAGGCATTCTTCTAGGAGTAGCTTCAGCTGTTTTAACTGGAGTTGGTGGTTACTATGCATTTAAGTTGATTAAAGCGGACCATCCGGAAGTGGGTGCAGCGATTGGTACAACTGCAGGTAATGCGGTAGCAACGCCTGCTGCATTAGCATTAATAGATCCAAATATGGCAGAAGTTGCTCAACAAGCAACAGCGCAAGTAGCTGCTGCCATTATAGTGACTGCTATTCTTTGTCCACTGATTGTAAACTTTTTCCATAAGCGTGAATCTAAAAAACGACACCGAGTCACTGCGGGTGCTAATTAGTTTATGATATTCGAAGCTGACAGGTAAATTTAAAAACTGTCAGCTTCTTTACTTGTAGCATATTAGGGTGAATTAGAAATTGTGGTAAAATGATTATATTGTGTCTTTTAACTTACAAATTGTGATTATAAAAGAGAGGGATAAAAATAATGGTTAAACAACATGTATTATACGGTAAGGGAAAAATCGAATTTGATATAGACGAAAAACGATTGGGAGAAGTGGTTTTATCTAGAGCGGAAGACTATGTTCCTGAACAATCTGAAGAAGATTTATGCAGAGATGCATTGGATAATCCTATTGGCACTCCCAAGTTGTCAGAATTAGCTAGAGGAAAAAAGAACGTGGTTATAATTGCGAGTGACCATACGCGACCAGTTCCAAGTCGAATTATGATGCCTCCAATGCTTGAAGAAATTAGAAAGGGCAGCCCAGATGCAGCTATTACTATCTTAATTTCAACTGGTACTCATAGAGAAACAACGCACGAAGAGTTAGTAGCCAAATTCGGAGAGAAAATAGTAGCTGAAGAAACAATAGTCGTTCATGATGCTATTCGTTCGGAATTAGTTAAAATAGGTAAATTGCCATCCGGGAGCGATTTATTAATAAATAAATTAGCAGTGGATTCTGATTTACTTGTAGCAGAAGGGTTTATCGAGCCACACTTTTTTGCTGGTTATTCTGGTGGAAGAAAGAGTGTATTCCCAGGAATTACTAGTAAAACATCCGTAGTAGCTAACCACTGCGCCGAATATATCGATAGTGAATTTGCCCGAACAGGTATTTTGGAAAATAACCCTATTCATGCAGAAATGATCGATGCTGCTAGACAGGCTAATTTGGCATTTATTTTTAATGTGGTTCTTAACTCAGATAAAAAGATTATTAAAGCAGTTGCTGGTGATTTGGAAGAAGCACATTTAGAAGGTACGAACTTCTTATCACAATTAGCAGGGGTCCAGCCGGATAAAGCAGATATTGTTATTACATCTAATGGTGGCTACCCAATGGATCAAAATATTTACCAATCTGTTAAGGGAATGACAGCTGCTGAAGCAATGACAAAAGAAAAAGGTGTAATCATTATAGCAGCCCGTAGTGAAGACGGACACGGGGGAAATGATTTCTTTAATACATTTAACAATGATAGAGATTTGCAGGATATAATGGACGAGTTCTTAGCTACTCCAAAAGAAGAAACAATTCAGGATCAATGGCAATCTCAAATATTTGCACGTGTTTTGTTAAAGTTCCATGTTATTTTCGTATCTGAAGCACCAGATGAAATGGTGAAAGGGCTACGAATGATTCCAGCAAAAACTGTGGAAGAAGCGATTGAAATAGCTGATGAGCTATTAGTCTATAATGACGGAACCATATCTATTATTCCGGATGGTGTTGGCGTCATGGTTACAGAAAAAGAGTAGAGTGGAAAGGAATAAAATCATGACACGAAAAAAAATAGTGATTGCACCCGATTCTTTTAAAGAAAGCCTGACTGCCCTGCAGGCAGCGGAATCAATTGAAGCAGGGTTTAAAGAAATACATCCCGATTGGGAATATGTAAAAGTGCCTATGGCAGATGGTGGAGAGGGAACCGTTCAATCTATCGTAGATGCTACTGGTGGAAAGATAAAGTACCTAACCGTGACAGGTCCTTTAGGAGAAAAAGTAGAAGGCTTTTACGGTTTATCTGGAGATCATCAAACGGCTATCATAGAAATGGCAGCTGCTTCTGGATTAGATAAAATTACTCCAGATAAACGGAATCCGCTTAAAACAACTACATGGGGTTTCGGCGAACTCATAAAGGATGCCTTAGACGAGGGCGTTAAAAAGATGATATTAGGTATCGGTGGTAGTGCAACAAACGACGGTGGGGCCGGTATGATTCAAAGTTTAGGCGGAAAACTATTAGATGAACATAATGAACAAATAGGTTTTGGTGGAGAAAGTTTAAGTAAATTAAAGTCCATTGATTTATCAGAAATGGACGAGAGAATTGAAAAGGTATCTTTTTCAGTTGCCTGTGATGTGGATAATCCTTTGACTGGACCCTCGGGGGCATCATATATATATGGTCCGCAAAAAGGTGCGGATGCCGATATGGTCAATCTTTTGGATCAAAATTTAAAACATTATGCATCTGTAATTAAGAAAGAGCTAGGAAAAGACATTGATAATGTCCCAGGATCGGGTGCAGCAGGAGGTTTAGGAGCAGGATTGTTAGCTTTTTTAAATGCTGAATTAGTCCGAGGAGGAGAACTAGTTATTGAGACATTGAATCTGGCTGACCTACTAGAAGGGGCTGATTTAGTTATAACTGGTGAAGGTGGCATTAATCATCAAACAATTTACGGGAAAACACCTATTAGTGTGGCTAAAGAAGCGAAAAAGAAAGGTATTCCTGTTATTGCAATAGCTGGGACTCTATCTAAGGAGCACAATAATATATACGATAATGGTATAGATGCGGCTTTCAGTATTATTCCAGAGTTAAATGACTTGGAGACTATATTAAAAACTGGTCAAGAAAACATTAGATTAACTGCTAGAAATATAGCGAAAACACTTACAATCATTAAGTAAGGAAAAATGACTATGAATAGTAAAAGTTTAAAAGATAAAATTAAACAATCTAATGGATTTCACTTACTAATTAATACGATTAACCAAAGGTTAGAATGCCACAGAGGTAATTCTTTTATCATTGCGATTGATGGACACATTGGGAGTGGTAAATCAACCATAAGTGAACTCTTAAAAGAGCACTACAAAGGTAATCTTTTCCACATGGATGATTTTTATCTTCCTCTCCCCATGCGTTCCAAAGAACGTTTTTCTATCCCAGGAGGCAATATTCACTCGGAAAGACTCCTTGAAGAAGTTTTCATACCAATTAAAAACAGCCTACCTGTTTGCTATAGGCCATTTAATCCTCAAACAAAAGAAATAGAAAGAGGAGTCGAGCTGGCTTTTTCTAAAATAAATATTGTTGAAGGGTCCTATAGTTTGCAACAAGGACTATATGACCATTACGATTTTCGTATTCTTATGAGTGTAAGCTCAGAGGAACAGCTAAATCGTATAGAAAGAAGAGAAGTAGCTGACAAAGTCCTTGAGTTTAAAGAGCAGTGGATTCCCTTAGAGAAACGCTACTTTCAAACAGTTAATCTAGAAGCAGTAGATCTCAAGATTAATACTACGGCCTGGTTAGACTCTCCAATTACTTTACACCATTAGTCGAGGTGTTTTAATTTTATATTAAAGAGGGGTTATAATGAAAACTAATACTAGAGAAATAACTTACACTGCTATTTTATTGGCTATCGGAGTCATGTTACCAAGATTCGTTAATATAATACCTATTCCTAATCTGGCATCCATATTATCTCCTATGCATATACCAGTGTTGATATGTGGGTTTTTAGTTAGCTGGAAATATGCTGGATTGTTAGGTCTAATGCTTCCTTTAGTCGCATTTTTGATTAATGGTATGCCCCCAATATTTCCAGTAGGAATATCTATGATGGCTGAATTGGCTACCTATGGCATTGCAGCTGCCTTATTATTCAAATATACTAGGGGCCGTATTTTAATATCATTAATTGGGGCTATGCTCTTAGGAAGAATCGTTATGGGTATTATGAATACTATTTTACTGGGCTTCGCCGGCGTTCCTTATGGGTTGGAAGTGTTTCTTGCATCAGCATTTATCAATATGATTCCGGGAATCATCACTCATATTATTATCGTACCCTTAATTGTTAAAGCATTAATTAGGGCGAGGTTATCCATTCATAGACCTAATATAGCAAGGTTGTAAACAATAAAGAGTAAACTTTAAAAGGTTACAATGATATAAAGCTTATAAACAAACAAAAAAGTACTGATTATCCTAGATCTAAATTGGATAATTAGTACTTTTTTTATGGGTTCTATAATAAATGGTGTTGGTGAGTTCCTTCGGAACTTACTAACACCATTTTTGCGTATCAATAGAAAAAGGCCCGTAGATTCCCTTATACTTAAGTCGACCAAAACCAAATAAAGGAGAATCTACATGACCTACTCTCATATTATACGAAAAACATTAAATATTAAAGACAAAAACATCCATTTTGACCCAGAGACTTATATTTTAGAAGATGAAACGATAAAAGAGATTACTTACAAAGTGTTTGAGGCGACACTGACCTACATGCCTATGGCCTGTGAAAAGTGCGGTGTAGTTAATCATGATCACGCAGTCATCAAGAATGGTAAAAAAATGTCGCTACTTAAGTTGGGCACCGTTATGTTTCAGCCCGCACGACTAAAGCTGTGGAAGCAACGCTTTCTGTGTAAAGCTTGTCATCAAACATTCGTAGCTAAAACTTCTCTCGTTCAGAAACACTGCTTTATCTCCAATCCGATAAAAACTCATATCGCTCTTGAGCTTCAGACGATCCAGTCCATGAAAGCTATTGGAGACAGAGTCGCTGTGTCTTCTCATACCGTTATGAGAGTATTGAAAACGGTAGGAGAAACACTTGAACTCAATCATCAGTCTTTGCCTGAACATCTCTCTTTTGACGAGTTCAAATCGGTTAAAGAAGCCGCAGGTGCCATGAGTTTTATCTTTTCTAATGCGCGAACCCATGAAGTCATGGACATCATAGAGAATCGCCAACAGGGTGAACTCATTGCCTATTTCCAGCGGTTCTCCTATGCTTTACGATCACAAGTCAAAACAGTGACGATTGATATGTACAGTCCTTATATGACGGTCATAGAAACCTGTTTTCCTAATGCCAAACTCATTATTGATCGGTTCCATATTGTCCAACACTTGAATCGATCCCTTAATCGTTTAAGAATAGAAGTCATGAATACCCATCGGTATTCTCGTCCGAAGGATTACCGTAAGCTGAAGAAACAATGGAAACTTGTATTAAAAAACAGTTGGAAAGTAAATTTTGATACCTTCATGACTCATCGTCTATACGAAGGAATGGTGAGCCAGAGAATGATGGTCAACTACCTTCTAAGTTTCGACGAGCAATTTGATTGGGTCTATACGCTCGTTAATGATTTAAAATATAGCTTGTCTGTCGGTAATAGCACTCAGTTTCTTTACCACTTAGAACGAAGCAAAGAACGGCAGCTTAGACGCTATATACGCACCACGATGCAAACTCTTGAAAAATACAGTGAAGCGATTACTCATTCTTGCACGTATACATTGTCCAACGGACATTTAGAAGGGATTAACAATAAGATTAAGACTATGAAGCGCAGTGGCTATGGTTATAGGAACTTTAAAAACTTAAGAGCTCGTATCCTAATCAGCTTCAAATTGACTGACAAGAACGCAACCACTGTTCGACATCTAACATTTGAGGAAGAGAAAAAAGAAGAAAAGAGGAAAAAAGCTAGTTAGCTTCCTTCCTCTTCGAATCTATGACCAACACTATTTGACAAAGAACCCATATAAATAGGTACTAATTATTTTACTGCGTCTTTTAATGCTTTACCAGCTTTGAATGCAGGTACTTTGCTTGCTGGAATTTGGATTTCTTCCCCAGTTTGAGGGTTACGTCCTTTACGAGC
>Ga0194136_1001438_pt1 | contig 11872 bp, 11 predicted proteins | sample TARM_MetaG_T3A_1_FD_134023 | JGI IMG/M metagenome (GOLD analysis project Ga0194136, IMG submission 134023) | Freshwater microbial communities from Pennsylvania, USA, analyzing microbe dynamics in response to fracking - TARM_MetaG_T3A_14 (version 2) | ecosystem: Environmental > Aquatic >...
CAAGAACCCCAATGGTACCAGTATACATATATGTATCATTGATGAAGATATGGGATATTAAGAGGTGAGAATTTGATTTATTTGGATAACTGCTCTACTACAAGGCCTCGTGAGTCAGTAGTGGAGAAAATTACTGAGGCTCTGACAACCAATTATGGAAACCCGTCATCACTTCACCGCATGGGTATGGATGCTGAAAGGATTCTAAAGGATTCACGAAATGAAATAGCCAAGTATCTGGGGGTTAGGAACGAGGAAATCTACTTTACTGCAGGGGGGACTGAAAGCAATAACATAGCAATTCAGGGAGCGATACGGGCAAGGGAATCAAGGGGAAACCACATCATCACTTCAATGATTGAACATCCGGCTGTGATGAATACAATCAGGGAATATGAGAAAAATGGATTTCGTGTTTCCTCCATTCCAAATGGAAAGGACGGGAGGATTGACATCAAGAAGCTTGAAGAGGAGCTTTGCGATGAGACAATCCTGGTATCCCTGATTCATGTGAATAATGAGATTGGAACAATACAGGATATACAGTCCATTGGAGAGCTACTTTCCAAGATGTCCTCTAAGCCACATTTTCATCTTGATGGTGTACAATCCTTTGGCAAGATTAAGTTCTCACTGATAGGCTGTGGAGTGGATAGCTTTGCATTCAGCGGACATAAGATACATGGTCCCAAGGGAGTTGGCGGCTTATATATCAACAAAAAGGCCAGGGTCCATCCTCTGATATTTGGAGGGACTCAGGAATTGGGCATAAGGTCTGGCACTGAGAACATTCCAGGTATAGCTGGTTTCGGGGAAGCCGTAAAGGTTCTTTCAGACCAGGGGGACCGTGAAGCACTAAAGGTAATTGCCCTAAAGAAACTGATGACAGAAATGATTGTTGAACAGATTGATGATGTTATCGTTAACAGTCCCGCAGGTGAGTTGTCGTCCCCATATATTCTAAACCTGTCTTTCGGCTGGACAAGAGGAGAGGTCCTTCTTCATTATATGGAGGAGGAAGGAATATTTGTATCAACCACTTCAGCCTGTTCATCCAAGGGAACAGATAAAAGCCATGTGTTGAAATCCATTGGACTTGATGATAATCACATTGAAGGTACATTGAGAATTTGCTTTTCATACGAAATATCAGAGGAGGATGTGGTTAGGACCGTTCAGGTCCTGAAGAGTTCAGTTGAAGAAGTGAGAAATGTAATGAGGAGATGATTTATTGGAAAGAGTAATAAGTGTAAGCCTCGGAGAGATAGTCCTTAAGGGATTGAATAGAAAGTATTTTGAGGATCGGTTGATAAAAAACATGAAAAGGGTTCTCAGAGACTTTGGGGAGTACAAAATATACAAGGAGCAGGGCAAGATATACATTGAGGGCCTTGAGGACCACCAGGAAAATGCCATAAAAAGGCTGAAAAAAGTTTTCGGTTTGGTGTATATAAGTCCATGTATCAGAACCAGCAGGGAAATGGAGAATATCAGGGAAGCGGGATTGACACTTGCAAGGGAGAAACTTAAGGGTGATAAGTTAACCACCTTCAAGGTTGAAACAAGCAGATCCGATAAGAGATACCCCTTAAAATCTCCAGAGATTTCAAGGGATGTGGGAGGATATGTTCTAAAGAACACTGATAATCTTAAAGTGGATGTCCACAATCCTGACTTCATGCTATATGTTGACATAAAGGAATATGGCTATGTCTATATAGACAGGACCAAGGCTTATGGGGGTCTTCCAATAGGAACAAATGGCAAGGGTCTCCTGCTCCTTTCTGGCGGCATAGACAGTCCAGTGGCAGGCTTCATGATGGCTAAAAGAGGTGTTGAGGTGGATGCTGTACATTTTCATTCATATCCATTTACATCACAGCGAGCTGAAGAGAAGGTGTTGGATTTAGCAAAAATCGTTTCGATGTATACGGGACCCATGAAGATATACAGCGTAAACCTGCTGAACATACAGAAGGAGATAAACAAGAATTGTCCTGAGGATGAAATGACCATATTGTCCAGAAGATTTATGATGAGAATTGCAGAAGAGATAAGCAGGGAAAAAGGTTATCAGATTCTGATAACAGGGGAAAACCTTGGACAGGTTGCAAGTCAGACAATATACAGCGTGGATGTAATAAACAGATCGGTCCAGATGCCCATATTAAGGCCGCTAATAGGGATGGACAAGGTTGACATCATAGAGATCTCAAAGGACATTGAAACTTATGAGACCTCAATTAAACCCTTTGAGGATTGCTGTAGTGTATTTCTACCCAAGCACCCGGTTACCAGACCAAAACTTGAAGATATAGTGGAATCGGAAGCAGTTTTGGATATCGAAAGACTCGTGCAGGAGGCAATTGAGGGAATGAAGGTTGTGAATGTTGAATAAGGACCGTAAGGTCCTTTTTGTTTTCTATTTATTTACTCGAGGTTTAACGTGGAGTGTAAAACTATCTTGAAAATTGACCTAAACAAAAGGAATTAAATGGTCATATGGGTTGACAGCGTGGAGGCACTAATCTATAATAATGTGGTAGCTGTTTAGTAAACATAAACTATTTGTTTAATGAAACGGAGGGTGCTATGAATATCGGAGAAAAAATCAAGGCTATAAGAGTAAAGAAAAACCTAACCCAGGAGGAACTTGCCGACAGGTGTGAGCTAACCAAGGGATTCATATCACAGGTTGAAAGAGATTTGACATCACCCTCAATTGCAACTCTTGTAGATATTTTGGAAGGGCTGGGAACAAACCTCAAGGATTTTTTCAACGAGGAAGAGGAAGAGAAGATCGTTTTCCACAAGGACGATATTTTTGAAACAGTAAATGAGGAACTAAAATATGTCCTCCATTGGATTATCCCAAATGCTCAAAAAAATTCCATGGAGCCAATAATGGTAACTCTTTCTCAGGGTGGCAGGACCAAGGAGGATTCACCCCATGAAGGTGAGGAATTTGGGTATGTTCTTTCAGGAACAATATATCTTCATCTGGGAAGTGAAAAATACAAGGTTAGGAAGGGCGAAAGCTTCTACTACAGGACAAACAGCGATCACTACATTGAAAATGCAGGGAAGAGTGAAGCAGCCTTAATCTGGGTAAGTACACCGCCAAATTTCTAGGAGGGCTATGATGACAAAAGCACATGCAATTGATTTGGTACGGATTTACAAACAATTTGGAGACACTCCAGTTCTGGAGGATATCAATCTCTATATAAGACAAAATGAGTTTTTGACTCTACTTGGGCCTAGCGGATGTGGTAAGACAACCACTCTAAGAATCATAGGCGGGTTTGAAACGCCCACAAAAGGCAGAGTGATGTTTGACGGAGAGGATATTACGGAAGTCCCTCCATATAAGAGACAGATAAATACAGTTTTTCAGAAGTATGCACTTTTTCCGCATCTGAATGTATCCGACAATATAGCATTTGGCCTAAAAATCAAGAAAATGAGCAAGGAGAGTATCAGGACCAAGGTCTCTGAAATGCTTAAACTGGTCAATCTTGAAGGCTTTGAGGACAGGGACATAGACTCATTAAGTGGGGGTCAGCAGCAAAGGATTGCAATTGCAAGGGCTTTGGTTAATGAGCCCAAGGTACTCCTACTTGATGAACCACTTGGAGCTCTTGACCTGAAGTTGAGGAAGGAAATGCAGCTTGAACTAAAAAGGATACAAAAGCGAGTTGGGATAACCTTCATTTACGTTACCCATGACCAGGAAGAGGCCCTTACAATGTCAGATACCATAGTGGTGATGGACAGGGGGCGCATACAGCAGATCGGCACACCAATAGACATATACAACGAGCCTGTCAACAGGTTTGTAGCCAAATTCATTGGCGAAAGCAATATTGTTGACGGAATAATGAATGAGGATTATATGGTAACCTTCTCCAACAGGACTTTCAAGTGTGTAGACAAGGGCTTTGGCCTTGACCAGCCGGTTGATGTCGTAATAAGACCGGAAGATCTACAGATTGTATCCAGTGAAGATGGATATATATCAGGTGAGGTTGAGAGCGTAACTTTCAAGGGTGTCCACTATGAGATGGAGATCAGGGACAATGACTACACCTGGACAGTTCACTCCACCATTATGAAGAATGTAGGGGAAAGGGTTGGAATGATTGTGGTACCTGACAATATTCATATCATGCGAAAGGGGGAGGCTGATGAAGCTCAATAGAATAGGCTATCCCTATTTGGTCTGGCTCGGAATGTTTATTCTAATCCCACTCTTGCTGGTAATGTACTTTGCATTTACAACTGGCGACAGCCAGAACTTTTCAACATTCACATTCAGCATTGAGAATTTTGAGAAGTTCATGTCACCCCTATATTTGGGAGTACTTTACAGGTCTGTAAAACTGGCATTTGTATCCACGCTTATTTGTCTTGCCCTTGGTTACCCAATCGCACTTATAATAAGCAAGGAAAAACCCAAAATCAGGAATGTTATGGTTCTTATGCTTGTGATACCAATGTGGATGAACTTTTTGCTAAGAACCTATGCGTGGTTGACACTTCTAGGTAAAAATGGAATATTGACCAAGGTGTTATCCTCCATAGGTATTGAAGGTATAAGTCTGCTGTACAATGATACAGCAGTTCTGCTTGGGATGGTATATAACTTTTTACCATTTATGGTGTTGCCGATTTTTTCGGTTCTAACCAAGATGGACAAGAATTTGGTTGAGGCAGCAGAAGATCTGGGTGCGAACAAGGCTGAGGTTTTCTGGAAGGTTATCTTCCCATTGAGCCTGCCTGGAGTCATAACTGGCATCACCATGGTGTTTATACCAGCCGTAAGTACTTTTGTCATCTCAGGACTTCTTGGGGGAAACAAATCCACCCTTATAGGGAACCTTATAGAGCAGCAATTCAGGTATACGGGAGACTGGCATTTTGGCTCTACAATGTCAATAATATTGATGGTGTTTATTCTTGCCTCCATGGCTGTCACCTCCAAGTTTGACAAGGAGAAGGAAGGAGGAGGTGGAGGATTATGGTAAATAGGAATTTAAAAAGATTGTATACATTCCTGATATTTGCTTTTTTGTACGCACCCATAATCATACTTATCATATACTCCTTCAATGACTCAAAGTTCAGAGGAGATTGGAGCGGTTTCACACTTAGATGGTATGCGGAGCTTTTCAGGGACAGGGAAGTCATAAGGGTCCTTTACTACACCTTTGCCATTGCAATCACTTCATCCATAATCTCAACAGTCCTGGGGACTGTTGCTGCAATTGGAATTCATGGAATGAGGGGAATTACAAAAAAGTCTATACTGAATCTAAACTATCTACCGGTACTTAATCCGGATATAGTTACGGCAGTTGCCTTGATGGCCCTTTTCAGGATGGCAAGGCTGCAGTTTGGATTCATAACCCTGCTTCTTGCCCATATAACCTTCTCTGTGCCTTATGTTGTACTTTCAATACTGCCTAAGCTGAAGCAGATGAATGTGCACCTGGCTGAAGCAGCAATGGATCTGGGAGCCACTCCCATGTATGCACTCCGAAAGGTGGTCATACCTGAAATCATGCCGGGGATAATCACTGGTGGGCTACTTGCGTTCACACTGTCAATAGATGACTTTGTAATAAGCTTTTTCACAACTGGTCATGGTATTTCAAATTTGAGCATATATATTTACTCAATGGCCAGGAAAGGAATCAATCCTACTATAAATGCTCTGTCAACCTTAATGTTCATATCACTGGTTGCATTGCTATTGATAATAAACAGCAGAAGTGAGAAATCAAAAAAAATCATACAGGAAAGAAGGTAGAAAAATGAAAAACAGAATTTTGATTATGCTTGCCATGATTCTGGTAATCAGTGTGGTTGCTGCAGGATGTGGTGGTAACGAACAAACCGTAAACGTCTATAACTGGGGAGATTATATTGACCCGGAGGTTTTGGACCTATTCGAAGAGGAATACGGGATAAGGGTTGTATATGACACTTACGCCACCAATGAGGACCTCTATGTAAAGATGAAGCAGGGAGGGAACAGTTATGACGTTGTAATCCCATCTGATTATATGATTGAGAGAATGATTAGGGAAGACCTGCTAATGGAAATCAACATGGACAATATCTCAATGTTCGAAAAGATCGATGAAAGGTTTCTAAATCTTGATTACGATCCTGATAACAGCTACTCTGTGCCATATATGTGGGGAACAGTGGGAATTATATACAACACAACAATGGTGGACAGACCTCTGACCAGCTGGGCAGACCTTTGGGATGAGGAGTTTGATGGCGAGATAATAATGCTTAACAGTCAAAGGGATACACTCGCCGTAGCCCTCAAGAAGTTGGGTTATTCCTTGAATACCAGAGATATTGGAGAGCTTGAGGAGGCAAGGGATGAACTTATTGATCAAAAGCCAATTGTCTATGCTTATCTTGGAGATGAGGTAAAGGATGTCATTGTCGGTGGAGAGGCTGGGATAGCAGTTGTCTGGTCCGGAGATGCTGTTGCCATGATGGATGAGAATCCTGATTTGGAGTATGTGATTCCATCTGAGGGAACAAATCTATGGTTTGATGCAATGGCAATCCCGGCAAACTCACAGAATCCAGAAGCCGCAGAACAATTCATTGATTTTATGACAAGACCTGAAATAGCGGCAATGAATGCAGACTACATTGGTTATTCATCACCGATACCTGAGGCTGTTGAAAAGTTGGATGAAGAGATCCAGAACAGCCCGGTGGCCTACCCAAGTGATGAAATGCTGGAGAATACAGAGGTGTTCAAGGATCCACAGGATATAATAAGTGAGTATGACAGAATATGGACTGAAATAACAAGTGCACAATAGATGAATTTGATGGTAACTTCTTGATACAGGAGGTTACCATCTTTTTCGATTTAATGATATAATGTACCCATAAGTGTGCAAAAACATGGCAAGAAGTATGACGACCAAATTACTGGAGGAGGTAAGCCTATGCAATTAAGTTTTTTTGGAGCAGCACAAATGGTAACAGGTTCCAATTATCTGTTAAGCACCAAGAATCATAATATTGTCATAGATTGCGGAATGTTTCAAGGAAACCAGGAAACTGAGAAGTTGAATTACAAGGAGTTTCCCTACGATCCTGCATCCATTGATATTTTGATACTGACCCATGCCCATATTGACCACAGCGGACGAATTCCCAAGATGGTCAAGGAAGGGTTTCGAGGTAAGATTATATCAACAAAGGCAACCTATGACCTTTGTGGTGTCATGCTTCTGGATAGCGCAAAAATCCAGGAGTACGATGCTGAGTGGGAGAACAAGAAAAGAAAGAGGAGAGGGGAGCCGTCCATAGAGCCTCTTTACACAATGGAGGATGCTGAGCATAGTCTGAAATATTTTGAGCCGCACCTGTATGAGCAGAAGATAGACATCAATGGAGAGATATCACTGAGATTCAAGGATGCAGGGCATATACTAGGATCATCAATTCTGGAACTTTGGGTAACGGAAGAAGAAAGGACGACAAAGCTGGTGTTCTCTGGAGACCTGGGCATGCCCGGAAGACCAATTATCAGGGATCCACAATACATCGACGAGGCTGATTATCTTGTAATTGAATCAACCTACGGGGACAAGGACCATCCACCGATGAAGGAAAGTGCAGAAAAGCTGATAAGGATTATTGAAGAGACTGCCAAAAGGGGTGGAACGGTATTGATACCATCTTTTGCGGTGGGAAGAACCCAGGAGCTCATATACGAACTCAACAGATACTATGAATACAATGATATAAAATCACACATGCAAATTCCCATATATATAGACAGCCCAATGGCATTAAATGCAACGGAGGTATTTCAAAACAATGCTGGTAGCTTCGACCAGGAGACAACTGACCTGATTTTAAAGGGCGACAACCCTTTCACCTTCAACAACCTAAACTATGTGAGGACAGTGGAGGAGTCAATGGCTTTAAATGAAGCGGACTTTCCAAAGGTAATCATTTCAGCCAGTGGCATGGCAACTGCAGGTAGAATCAGACACCACCTCAAGCACAATCTGTGGAATCCCAAGAATAGTCTGGTTTTTGTGGGATATCAGGCTGAAGGATCACTGGGAAGGATATTGCTGGATGGTGTCAAGAAGGTGAAGCTTCTAGGAGAAGAGATTCATGTTGGGCTTGAGATATATGATCTTGAAGGCTTTTCGGCCCATGCAGATAGAACATTCATGCTGGACTGGATAGACAAAATCGAAAGAAAACCAAAAAAAGTCTTTATAGTCCATGGTGAGAGGGAAACGGCAAAAGCTTTTTCCAAACAGATTGAGGAGAAGTTTGGACTCAAGACAATTATCCCAAGACTTGGGAATTCATATAATATTGCCATTGATGCAGTTGAAGTTGAAAAGGCTATGACTATAGAACCTGAAATCCTCAGAGAGGACATTGCCAAGGAATTGCAAAATGTGTATGAACAGTTCAATTCTCTCATGAGCAGGTCAAATGGTCTGTTTGACGAGGAACTATTGGAGAATGACTACGATTTACTGAAAAACAGATTACTGGAACTTCAAAGTCAGTTGATGGACATAAACATATTAATTGGAAAATAGGAGGAAGAAGCTGAATGAAGTATTTGACAAACCTATCAAACAACCCAAACTATAACCTGGCATTTGAGGAGTATTGCTTCAAGAATCTACCAAGGGAGGAGGACTTTGTATACCTATGGATCAATGGCCCGGCTATAATAGTGGGTAAGAATCAGAACACGCTGGAGGAGATCAACAGCGAGTTCGTAAAGGAAAATGACATAAAAATTGTAAGGAGAATCACTGGGGGAGGAGCTGTGTACCACGACCTTGGGAATCTTAACTTTTCAATTTACACAAATTCCAAAGGGCATGCGAGGATCGACTTTGGACAGATCAACATTCCAATACTGAAGGCGTTGGAAAAGTTTGGAATAAAGGCGGAGCTGTCAGGTAGAAATGACCTGACCCTTGATGGGAAGAAAATATCTGGGATAGCTCAATCAGTGTATAGAAAAAGGATACTTAACCATGGAACAATTCTCTATGATACCGATATGAGCGTTCTTTCAAAAGCACTCAATGTAAAGGCTGACAAAATTGAATCCAAGGGTGTTAAGTCAGTCAGGTCAAGGGTTACAAACATCAGACCTTACATGGAGAAAGATGCGTCCATTCTTGAGTTTAAGGACATGCTGCTAAAAAACATCTTCCAGTACCATAGTGAAGACATGGAAGAGTATGTACTAAGCCAAGAGGAACTTGATGGAATACAGAAGCTGTATGAGGAGAAGTATTCAACCTGGGAATGGAACTATGGTGAGTCACCGGATTTCGGATGGAAAAATTACAAGAGATTTCCATCAGGCTCAGTTGAGGTAAGGCTTGAAATAAAGCATGGTGTCATAAATGATGCGAAAATCTTTGGAGACTTTTTTGGAACCAAGGATGTGGATGATCTGGTGGAAAGACTTAGGGGCCTTAGATATGACAAGGACTATGTCCAGAAAATGCTAAAGAACATTAATATTTCCGATTACTTCAGCAATATGACCGATTCTGAATTTGTGGAGCTTTTATTTGATTAAATCCATGGGAGATGAAATGATTGAACCCAAGTGAAACCATCACTATACAATCCGTAAACAATAGGCATCAGCTTAATCAATTAGTTAGGTTTCCTTACAGTCTATATGAGGATGACAAGGGATGGGTGCCTCCATTGGTTAGGGACAATATTAAATACGTTCAAGGGGAAGGCAACTATCTGAATCAGTCCGGGCCAAACCAAAAAATCATTGCACTCAGGGAAGGAAAGGTTTGTGGCAGACTACTGGTGGGAATCAATGAACATCTTAATGGTCACAAGAACCTTAGAGATGGGTATGTTTCTCTGTTTGAATGCGTAAATGATCAGCAGGTTGCCAACCTCATGCTTGATTACGCAGAGGAATGGCTTCTCCAGAGAGGGATGGAATACATCAAGGGGCCCTTCTCACTTCCCGGAGGGGATGACAACCGGGGATTCCTGATTGACAATTTCAATGATTCAACATTGATTATGAACACATACAACAAACCCTACTACCCGGACCTGTTTGTAAAGTATGGCTTCCAGAAATATTGTGATGTGTATGCATACAAAAGTGACAGTGCCAATGAAAACATAAAAAGATACGAAAAGATTGCTCCCTACGCCATGGAAAGATATGGATTCAGGGTTGATCCAATAGACTTGAAGAAGATTGACAGGGAGATGAAGGATGTAAAAAGAATAATAGATCAGGCCATGCCTTCACATTGGGAGGATTTTCTACCACCAAATGACGAAGAGATTGATCTGATTGCTAAACAGCTTGTACCCTATGCGGATCCGGACCTTATATACATTGCAAGAACAAATGAGGGAGAACCCATTGGATTCAATATTGCATTGCCTGATTACAATGAGGTCCTTGCAAAAATGAGAGGTCATCTTCTGCCATTTGGAATCATAAAATATCTCTATTACAAGAACAGGATTAGAAAGATAAGGTTCTTTGTACTCTTTGTAATACCTGAATTTCAGAAGAAGGGAGTCTCATCGGCAATCTACTGGCATACCTTCAATGCAGCAGTCAAGAAGGGATACGCTTTTGTTGAGGGGTCAACCATATGGGATTACAATGAGCCCATGAAAAGGGATATTGAGAAATACGGTGGAGAAATTTATAAGACCTATAGGTTGTACAAGAAAAGACTTTCGGGCCGGAGCGGTTCAACAGGGGAGGGATAGGATGAAAAAGGTAATATTGGTTTTGATTTTGCTGGTGCTTGTCGCTGGAGTTGCAGGATTTTTCCTGGCTCCTGGATATCTTGATAAAACCTACAATGATGACCCAGTAGAGCTTGTTGTTCAACGGGGGGACACTCTTCATTCGGTTGCAGAGAGACTCTATGAGTCGGGTGTAATAAAGAGCAGGCTCTGGTTCAGGTACAATGGTCAGGATATTGCTTCTAGCATTAGGCCTGGAACATATAATATTGAAAGTGGAATGACCCTGGAGGATGTATATGAAATAATTCAGGTTGGAGAACAGGAGGTACAGGTTACTGTTACTTTTCCAGAGGGATTCATACTATACCAATTTGCGGAGAAGGTAGAGGAGTCTGGATTGGGTACCATGGAGGATTTCATTGAGGAGACTGAAAGGGTATATGGTGACAGATACTCAGATAGCTATGAAAACGAGCTGCTGTACTACAGTCTCGAGGGCTACCTTTTTCCTGAAACCTACAAATTCTCAACAAATGGAACGGTTTCTCAGATAGTGGAAAGATTGGTGGATACAGGAGAAGCTATTTGGACAGAGGATATGGATGCAAAAAGGGATGCTCTGGGTATGACCAGGCATCAGGTTATGACACTGGCATCGCTGATTGAAAGGGAAGCCTATAATGATGAGGAACGAAAAACCATAAGTGGGGTAATATTCAACAGAATCGCTGAAGGAATGCCCCTACAGATTGATGCAACGGTCATTTACGGTATTGGGGAGGGCAAGGAGCACATGACAAGAGTCTTGTATGACGACCTGGAAAGCGACAATCCTTTCAACACTTATAGAATTCAGGGACTGCCACCTGGACCGATCGCATCTCCGGGAAGGAATTCCATTGAAGCAGCCTTGAATCCTGAAGATCACAACTACTATTATTATGTTATGGGAGAGAATGGGCATGTATTTGCCGAAACCTATGACGAGCATCTCAGAAATGTCGAAAACTATAGGAACATGCAGTAATGGGCATAAAAAAATACAGTTCGTACGAACTGTATTTTTTAGTGGTGCCGAAGG
>Ga0194136_1001440_pt1 | contig 11856 bp, 15 predicted proteins | sample TARM_MetaG_T3A_1_FD_134023 | JGI IMG/M metagenome (GOLD analysis project Ga0194136, IMG submission 134023) | Freshwater microbial communities from Pennsylvania, USA, analyzing microbe dynamics in response to fracking - TARM_MetaG_T3A_14 (version 2) | ecosystem: Environmental > Aquatic >...
CATATCCGCCCGGCAGGGAGAAACGGTGTGTTCCATAATGGAGTAGGGTTGCTTATTGAAAACTACTAACAAACATTTCCCTAATGAGGGTAGATTTGCACAGCATTTCGGTGTTAGTTGGTAGTTTTGAGTAATTAAACTCAGGCAGTTTGGGTACTGTCAGTAATTTGAGAGACTGGCTTCATAAAGCCTTCGTTGAATAAAGGAAACAGCTCATTTGCTGGCCTGATTGCTTAGTAGCGTCGGGTTTATAGGTAGAGGTCATGCTTGCATGGCTTTTACCATTTTTTAAAATAATATCAACAACCACCCACGCTTTTATGCGCAGATACGTTCTGAGGGGTGGCTTTTTTTATGGTGGTGATAAAAATTACGGACAAAGAAAAATACGGCGAAGCTATCAAAGACCTGAAAGAAGATGGTCTATCGTGGCAAGAGATTGCCGACGCGTTAAATTTAGGCTATGACCAAGTGCGCATGATTGCTAGGCATTCAGACTACTACGATGGTATCAAGCAACAGAATGCTAACGGTTCATCGGAAATCGACAAGAAAACTAAAAAAGCCGATGGCACAATTTCCAGTTTCATCCGCAAGCGATTAGATGAGAAGCGGACTTTCACGCAAGACGAGTTATTAGAGTTACACGGTATCAACGCAGATGAGTTTGAAATCAATACAATCACATCCAACGAATGGTCTATGACTAATGGGTCAGGAGATAAGTATTGGAACTATCAATCAAAGTTAACAGCTAAGCCAAAATCAAAAGAACTCACTTTAGATCGTGTGGTTGAAATCATTAAGGATGTCGCACCAGTAACAATTGAGCTATTAACAGACGAAGTGCCAGAGCAATATTTATGCTTACCATTTTACGACATGCACTTTGGTTTAAACACCTTTGAAGATTATAGCTACTTGCTAGCTAGAATTGTGGATATTATCGAAAACACATACGAAGAAATTTTAATCATTGTTGGTGGAGATTATATCCATGTAGATAATCTTCAAGGCACGACTGAAAAAGGTACATACATCGATACTGTGGACTTTGAGAAAGCCGTGAGTGATGCAACCAAGTTCCTAAAAGTGATTATCGAAACGGCGCTACAGTATTGTCCGAATGTCAAACTAACTTACTTGCCCGGTAATCACGCACCATCGAATGATTACATGCTAATGCAAATTATCAAAGCGACTTATCCTGATTTAAATGTTGACGATGCTATCACAGAATTTAAGCACGCTTGGTTAAATAATCACGCTATCTTTATGCACCACGGCGATAAAAGGAAAGCAAGTAATAAAATCATTGAAGTGATTGTGTCAGAGTACGCTAAGGAATGGGGACAAGCTGAAAGCAGATACTTGGTTACAGGGCATTTACATTTCGAAAAGAGTTTATCTAATGCAGGTATCACACATTACCAAGTGATGAGCCCATCAAAACCTTCTAGCTATGACAAGAGACTGGGATATGTGACTTCGGAAGATGGCTTGATGCTACTTGAATTTGATGACGTAAAAAGGTCAGCTATTTATTATTTATAAGAAATGAAAGGCGGTGATGGAAAATAGCAAAACTAACACCGAAGCAGAAGAAGTTTGCTGATGAGTACATCATCACTGGTAATGCTTATCAGTCGGCTATCAATGCTGGATATAGTAAGACCTATGCAAATAATAATATTGCTAAATTGTTGGGAAATGTTGGGATAAAAGAATATATAGATAACAAACTCAAAGAAATTGAAAGTCATAAGATAGCAACCGCCGATGAAGTGTTACAGGTACTAACTTCAATCATAAGGCTGGAGTTCACAGAGGAACAACAAACTATCAACCCTTTAACTGGTAAGGTTGAAACGCTAGAGAACAAACCAACCACTAAAGACGTTATCAGTGCGAGCAAGGAACTACTGAAACGTTATCCAACTAATGTCGAACTCAAGAAACTAAACCTTGAAATTGAGAAGTTACAATCACAGATTGGTGGCAACGAACAACAAGATGACAAGATTGCCGAATATATCAACATGGTTAAAGGTGTGATGCGAGATGGCGATTAGCGATTTATATACACCGAAACAATTGCAAGTTTTAGATCGCATTTGGAATGATGACTTCTTTATTTGTGGGTTACATGGTGCAAAGCGTGCTGGTAAGACGGTGGTCAATAACGATGCGTTCATAAGTGAGTTGTTACGAGTTAGGAGAATAGCTGATGAACAAGGTGTAGACGAGCCGATGTATATATTAGCTGGTACGTCATCAACATCAATTCAGAATAACGTGCTTCAAGAACTATATAACAAATACGAGTTCGAGCCTAAGTATGACAAGCATGGCTCATTCGTATTTAAAGGCGTGAAAGTTGTTCAAGTTTATACAGGCTCAATCAGTGGTTTAAAACGAGCTAGGGGTTTCACCGCTTATGGCGCTTATATAAACGAAGCTTCACTAGCCAACGAACAAGTGTTCAAAGAAATCATTTCACGGTGTTCAGGAGAGGGCGCGAGGATAGTTTGGGATAGTAACCCTGACAACCCTAACCACTGGCTTAAACAAGATTATATTGATACTGATGACGATATGATTATCGACTTTCATTTTAAGTTAGACGATAACACTTTCTTGTCCGAACGATACAAGCAGTCGATTAAAGCAGCGACACCAACTGGCAAGTTCTATGACCGAGATATATTGGGGTTATGGACTGTGGCAGAAGGTGCGATATATGCAGACTTTGACAAGAACATTCATATCGTGGATAACCCACCTAATAACATCGCAAGATATTACGCGGGGGTCGACTGGGGATATGATCACTTCGGCTCTATTGTGATTATTGGCGAAACCGATGATGGTGTAGCGTACATTGTAGATGGTATAGCTGAACAGTATAAGCACATCGACTGGTGGGTAGAGCGTGCGAAAGAGTTCATCGAAAAGTACGGAAACATTAAGTTCTATTGTGATACCGCTAGACCAGAACATATCGCTGACTTCAAGCGAAATAGCATTAAGGCAATGCACGCTAAGAAAGAAGTTATCGCAGGTATTGAAGAAGTTGCCAAATCGTTCAAGGAGAACAAGCTTTTCTATGTTAAAGACACCATTCCAAGATTTGAAGATGAAATATATCAATACCGATGGAAAGTTAATTCAGTGAAAGATGAGCCTATCAAGGAATGGGACGACATACTCGATTCCATTAGGTACGCCTTATTCACCGAACGAAAAGGCAAAATCAAAGTAAAACTATTTAAAGGAGGGGTGTAATGAACACACAATACATATCGTTTCACGATGGGGAATCAGTCGTCATGCTGCCAGAAGGTGTGAAGAATGAATTTATATTACCAAAAGGCACTGCTATGACTGGTAAGTTACTTCGTGAAATGATTGATAAACATAAGCAATATGTACCTAAATACCTTGAATCAAAACGAATGTACGAGAATGATTACGGTATTATGCACAGATTAGACAGAGCGTATCACAAGCCAGACAATCGTTTGACGGTAAACTTGGCTAAATACATTGTGGATACGTTTAACGGTTTCTTCATGGGTAAACCAGTTAAAGAAAGCCATGAAAATGAACTAATTAACAAATTCGTTCTTGATTTTAACAGACGGAACAATTTAGATGACCACGAAGCAGAATTAAGTAAAATCGCATCTATCTATGGACATTCATTTGAATATATCTTCCAAGATGAGAATGCAGAAACAGAAGTGGTATATGAAACACCTTTAGGTATGTTCATTATTTATGACGATACAATCAAAAAGAAACCAATGTATGCAGTTCGCTATGACTATGACGAACAAGGCAGGGTGTACGGTGAATTGATTACGCACACTGATTACTTGTCGTTTAAACAAGACAATGTATTTGATATGGCGATTGAAGTGCCTAGCAACGAAACAAGACACTATTACGGTGGACTACCAGTAGTTGAATACTTACAAAATTCAGAACGTCAATCAATCTTTGAAAACGTGAAGTCATTGATTAATGCATTAAATAAAGTCTTGTCAGCTAAGGTTGATGATATCGAATACTTTGCCGATGCGTATTTAGCAATTTTGGGTGCGGAAATTGAAGATACCGACTTGGCTCGATTACTTGAAAATAGGGTGATTAACCTTGAAGGTGATGGTGCTGATAAAGTGACGATTGAATTTCTTGAAAAACCAAGTTCTGATACCACACAAGAAAACACAATCAATTGGTTGTTGGACCTTATCTATCAAACAGCAATGGTATCGAATGTAAACGATGAAAAGTTTAGCAATGCTTCAGGTACAGCATTAGAAATTAAATTGCAACCAATGTCGAACTTAGCATTGACTAAAGAACGTAAGTTTAAATCAGCAATGCAAGATAGGTATAAATTGGTATTCAATCTACCTACGAACGTGCCAGCAGGTTACAGAAACGAATGGCAAAACATTCAATATACATTCACACAAAATATGCCACGCAACATTAGTGATGAAGTGGAGAATGCTAGAAACCTTGAAGGCGTCGTAAGTAAAGAAACGCAACTAAGCCAGTTATCATTCATTGACGATGCGAAAGAAGAAATCGACAAGCTGAAATCAGAGAAACCAGACGAAAAACAATACGACTTTCAGAATTTTGGTGATTAAATATGGCAGACAATTATTGGATCAATCGAAACGCAGAACAACAACATATCCAAGATGAAATCATTCGTGACAAAGCATATAAAGATGAATTAAAACGTATATACATGAACGCTTATGACAATATTGATGATGAGTTGAATCGTGAAATCACCTTCTTATCGAATGTCGATAGCGTTAGCTATGCCGAAGCCAAGCGGACAATTAAACAATTTGACGTTGACCGTTTCAAACGCACAGCAAAACGAATGGTAGACGAGCGAGATTTTAGTCCTGAAGCGAATAGACGTTTGCGTAGATATAACGTAACAATGCGAACGAACAGATTGGAATTGATGCAAGCATATATCAATTTAAATGTTGCAAGGTTGACTGATGATGAAATGGGCTTGATTGAGAAATACCTAACCGACACTGCTATCAATGAAATGAAGCGACAAGCTGGTATTTTAGGTATGACCGTTCCAAGTCCAGAATTATTAAAGCGTTCTGTAAAAGCAGTGTTGGAATCAGATTTCCAAGGTGCGCACTTTAGTGACAGGCTTTGGAACAAGTCGGATGCGTTTAATGCGGATATTGAGAAAGCTATGCGACAGGTATTGATACAAGGTGAAAACCCACGAGTTGCAGCGAGAAATATTAGAAAGTATGTTAAAGACGTTACGGAAACAGTAACTTACGTAAGCGAACGATTGGCAATTACTGAAGGCGCTAGAGTTCAAACAGCGACACAAAGATTGAGTTTTGAAGAATACGATATTAACAAGTATGTTTACATTGCAGAGCCTACCGCTTGTAAGATTTGCGGTGCTTTAAATGGAAAAATATTCAATGTAACTGATATGCGTGCTGGTGAGAATGCAGCGCCAATGCACCCTTTTGTCGGTGCTCGGTTGCGGGTAGGGTAGAACGCACGTAATCGAGCAAATAAAGTAAAAGAGGTAGTTTTATGGATAACAAAGTCGAAAGGTAGCGTGATCCAATGCTGAAAAATGCAAGTATCTAACTGACTTTAATTACATGATTAAGTCCAAGCATTGACGACATTAAAAGCTATGGTTAAAGTGCAAGCATTCATTCACTCAAAAAGGTATGGAAGGAGATATACATAATGAAATTTGATTTACAATACTTTGCCGAAGATGCAGAAACTAATGATGTAGAAACAAACAATGTAGAAACTTCAAATGATGAAGGTGACGACAACCAACCAGAATTTAAATATACTGATGCTGATGTGGATGCAATCGTTAAGAAGAAATTAGCTCGAGCTGAAAAAGAAAAAGCGAACGCAGTAGCAGAAGCGGAAAAGCTAGCGAAGATGAATGCCGATGACAAAGAGAAATACGAACGTCAAAAGCTAGAAGATGAGTTAGCGGAGTATAGAAAACGTGAAGCAGTGCAAGGTCTTTTAAAAGAAGCTGATAGCATGCTTAAATCAGAAGGCATTGATATTGATGATGAGTTGCTTAAAACTGTAATCGGTGACGATGCAGAAACCACTCAAAACAATATCAAGGTGTTTGCAGAATCGTTCAATTCAGCGGTTGAACAAGCGGTTAAGAAAGCATTGTCTGGTGAGGCACCAGCTAAGTTTAATAATGTAGGCAAAGCGTGGACTAAAGATGAAATTATGAATGTAAAAGACGCAAACGAGCGTCAAAAATTGATTCAAGAAAACCGACACTTATTTTAAATTAAAAGGAGAGAAATAAAATATGGCAACACGAACTTTTCCAGAAACAAACCAACAAGATACTTTAAACTTCCAAGCATTAGAAGCTAAGTCAATCGACTATACTTCACGCTTTGGTCAAAATTTTTCCAAATTTGTCGAAGCGCTAGGGATCACCCGCCAGATTCCAGTTCAAGATGGTTTCACCATTAAATTATACGGTGCGCCACAAGTCGCCTTGGCAGACGGTAACGTGCCAGAAGGTGAATTGATTCCATTATCTAAAGTTACACCAGTAGCTGTTGATACTAAAGAAATCACACTTAAAAAATACCGTAAAGTAACTACTATGGAATCTATCCAAAAATACGGTGCTAATGAAGCGGTAAATCTTACTGATGATGCTTTAATTAAAGAAGTTCAAAAGAACATTCGTGCTGATTTATTCACCACTATTAAAGCTGGTCAAGCGGTAAATAACTTGCGCTCAGGCACTTTACAAGGTGCTTTAGCAACAGCTTGGGGTCAATTAGAAACAGTATTCGAAGATGATACAGTTCGAGTGGTAGCTTTTGTTAACCCATTAGACGTAGCACAAGCGAACGCTGATAAAGAGTTAACCTTAGAAACGCAATTTGGTTTAAACTACTACACAACTGCAACAGGTACAGTAGTATTCACTTCAACTCAAATCGAACGTGGAACTATCTATGCGACTGCTGCTGAAAACTTACAAGTAGCTTACATTGCATCAAATTCAGAAGCATACCGAGCGTTCAATATGACTACTGACCAATTCGGTTACATTGGCATGGTACACGATACTACTGCGGAAGCATTAGTAGTTCAAACTGTATTAGCGTCTGGTGTGGCAATGTTCCCAGAACGTTTAGACGGTGTAATTAAAATCGCAATTGAAACGCCAGTAGAAACTCCAGTAGCGTAAGGTGATATAAATGGCAAAATTTAAAGCTAATTATAAATTCAAAGGTAAAGAAGAAAACAAAGAGTTTGCTAAAGACACTGAAATTGATTTAACTATCAAACGTGCCGAAGAAATCGAGAAGAATATTCAAAAGCAAAAAGGCTTTGAAGATTTTAAATTAACTCGTGTAGATAAGTAGGTGATTTGATGTCACTAGATACAGTTAAACAATTAACTGGTGATAACCCACAAGTTGACGTGATTTACGAAATGGTTACACGAAGGTTGGCAACCGCTTTGAAAGACGTTCAATTTGTGGACAAGGCATTGTTAGACTTAGAGTACATCATTGACGAAGTGACAATCGTTCGTTTTAACCGTATTGGGTCGGAAGGTATGAAGTCAGAAACAGTTGAGGGTCATCGAGTTGAGTTTAACTATGATGATCCATTCTTGGCTTACGCTGATACTATCCAACAATACATCGATGAAAATGTTGAGTTTCCAACATCTAAAAGGGTGGTGCGTTTCAAATGAGATACGCACTGCCTATTTATTTTGTATCAAAAGAAAACCCAATGCGATTACCTAATGGCGATTGGTCAGAAGGTATAGAAACAAAGGCGCTTAAATACGCAAATATAAGCGATATGGGCGATGAAACGAAGATGAATGTATTCGGTAATGTAACCGCTCAAGGGCTTGTGGTGCGTATTCAAAACGACTATACAAGCGAGTTTAGCCATATTGAAATCAACGGCGTTAAATATCGTGTGTTGCGAAAGAAAACATTCAGACACGATGCAGTATTTGAAGTTGGTGAAGCTGATGGCGTTTAAAATGACGTTTCGTGGCGACAAAGAGTTGATGCGAAAACTGAATAGAATGTCAAAGATGAAAGAAGCCAAAGAGATTGTTAAAGACAATACCACACAGTTACAAGGCAAAATGATGAACAATGCGATATTCAAAGGTCATTATAGTGGGAATAGATTTATAAGTCCTACTGGGGCAACCAAGCGTAGCATCGCTATTAGTTTTGAAAATGGTGGTCTAACTGGTTTCGTTGAGCCAAAGACAAAATATTCACCATACCTTGAATTTGGTACTCGGTATATGTCGGCACAACCTTTTGTTGGTATTAGTTTTCATCAGCAAGTTAAAACATTCTATAAAGATATGCATAATTTAGTGAAGTAGGTGGAATATGATTAGTCCACAGCAAGATATTTATAACACGGTATATGGTGTATGCGACAAGTTGGGTGATGTGTATGAGAAAGCGCCACCTAAAGGCACGCCATATCCGTTTATTTGGTTAGGACAAACTGAACTATTGCCAGTTAAAAATAAGTCAGCGATTTTCGCAAACGTCATTCAAACAATACGCTTTTACGCAAAAGACACACAACGTGGCACAATTTCACAATTGATGTTCGATGTTGAAAATGCGTTAAGGGAGTTGAAGGAAACAGACCAATCATATATTGATATGGTACGTTCCAACACAAATGTATTGGGTGAAGCTGATGACAATGACAATTTATATCATGGCATTTTAGAAGTAGAATTTAAAGTTTATTAAAAAGGAGAGATATACGAATGGCAGAAGCACAAAAAGGTATTGACGTTATTTGGCTTTTTCGTTTAATCGAAGAAGAAGGAACAGCAAGTGCGTTTAAAATCGCTTTTCAAACAGAAGGTGAGTTAACAGAAACACGAGATGCAGATAGCGTAGCAACTAAAGATGGGTCTATCCGCATTCCCAGTGCATTAGAAACAGAAGGGTCAATGACAGCTATTTATTCTAAGAACGATCCGAACGATAAAAAATTACGTGAAGCATTGCGTAAAGGAGCAAAAGTTGGTTTCTGGGAGCTTGATTCAGCAGAAACAAATGCCGAAGGTAAATATGCAGCGACTTACTATGAAGGGTATGTAACAGAACGTAGTAAGTCATTTGGTGCAGAGGACGCAACAGAAGTTGAGTATACATATTCAATGGAAGGCGAAGGACAAGATGGTTATGCAACTTTAAGCCAAGAAATTGAACGTGTGGTTCAATACGCGTTTAAAGACACTACACCAGTAACAGGCGTTCCAGTAGCGTAGTTTAGGGGCGGGTATATCCCGCCTTTTTTATTTACTTAAAATCAGATAGGAGATAGAAAATGAACTTAGAAATTAACGGTAAAGATGTAGAAATTGTAGCTGGTCTTAAATTCATCAAGAAATTAGACGAAAATTACACAATCGACCAAAGCGGTATGAAGTTTGGCTTAGGTATTCAAAACGCTTATGTAGGTTTAACCACACGAAATCCATTAACTTTAGTTGAATTGATTTTATGCGGTCAATTGAAAAGTAAAGAGAAAGCGACTGTTAACGAGATTGAGGAATACATCGAATCACTAGACGATTTAGAGCCATTGTTTGAAGGTTTTTTAGAACTTTTAAGTACGAGTTCAATTACCAAGAAACAAGTGGAAGTGACAGCGGAGCAATTCAAGAAGGGGCTAGAGCAAGCGAACTAGTTTCAACTGATGAAATGATTGACGGAATAGAGTTGGACTTGATGCGTTATTGCAAGATATACGACCAAGACCAATTAGACAGAATGACTATCCGCCAATACATGAAATTGATGAAAGCAATCAACTTGCAACAAGTAGACAAACAATATCAGATTCACTTATCAGCGTGGGTTAACCACCAAGTTGGTGCGACTGAAAATGTTGGTACTGAAAAGAAACCGAAATATAAACAAGTGTTTAATAAGTTTGAAGATTTCTTTGACTATGAAAAACAAATCGCAATTGCGAAAGGTGAGAAACCAGCCGAAAAAGAAAAACTAACATCGGGTATTGATCCAGAGTTTTTAGAACTTATTAAACAGGCAAACTTATAAAAGAAAGGAGGAAAACATGGCAGAATCATATAGTGTACAAGCAATGCTATCGGCGACTGACAATGGTTTTACGAACACGCTAGGCAGGGCGCAAAGTGCATTAGGACGTTTAGTCGGTGGAACAAGCAAAGGTATTGGCGGTCTAGGTAAATTATCGGGTGCTTTTATGCTCGGTAATTTGGGTGCGCAAGCCGTAACTAGTGGTATTTCAATGGCAACCACTGGTATAACTAGCATGGTGGGTGAATTAAACAATTCATCAAGGGCTTGGCAGACGTTTGATGGCAATATGCGGATGATTGGTAAGTCTGAAAAGGAAATTGATGGTGTTAAAAACTCGCTACAAGACTTTGCGACACAGACAATCTATTCAGCATCGGACATGGCGAGCACATACGCGCAAATGGCATCAGTTGGTTATGACAATAGCGAACAGTTGGTAAAAGGTATGGGTGGTATTGCAGCGGCTGCTGAAAACCCAGCCCAAGCAATGAAAACGTTAAGTCAACAAATGACGCAAGCACTAACCAAACCAGAAATGCAGTGGCAAGATTTTAGATTGATGCTAGAGCAATCACCAGCAGGTATGTCAGCAGTAGCTAAGGAAATGGGCATGAGCCTAGACGATTTAGTATTGGCTATTCAAGACGGTGAAATTAGTTCACAAGACTTTGCTGATGCAGTAGCCACCGTAGGTACGAATGCTGATTTTAGTAAAATGGCGACTGAATTTAAAACTGTTGGTCAAGCGGTGCAAGGGCTACGTGAAGGTGTAGCCAACAAATTGATGCCAGCCTTTGAGGTTTTTCAAACGGCAGGTATTGAAGCGGTATCGGGAATTGCTGATGCAGTTGATACGATTAACGTTGATAACCTTGTAAACGTGGCAAAACAAGCGGTTGACGTTTTCAAGAACATGGCAGACCAAATAAAGATATTTTTTCTAAGTATTTATGACTATGACAACTTTGAATCTATTAAACAAGCGTTTTCTGATGTAGCAAACGGAATAAGCACAGCCTTTGAAAAAGCTGGCGTATCTATGGAAAAGATAGGTAATAACGTAGGCGAAGTCATTAGTTACATTGGTAGTGTGATTAGCGGTTTCGCAAACTCGGGTGCGTTTACGGCGATTGTTTCGGCATTTGAAAACGTACGAAAAGCGGTTATGCACGTATTCCGTTCAATCGGTATTAGTGGTGAAACATTAGGTAGCGTATTAGGTACAGTGGTTAGTGTGATAGCTGATACTGTTGGTGGTATTGCTGAATTCATTGGCAATTTAGATCCAACCGTTATCAAAATATTCGCTGGCGCATTAGTTGGATTAGTCGGTGGTTTCAAAGTTTTCAATTTCTTGAAAGCATTTAATCCATTTGGTTTGTTTGCAAGCAAGGGAAAAACAGCACTTAGTGATTTGACACAGTCAACAAGCCAATCAACTGGAATTATATCCCAAGTATTCACTGGACTTAGTTCCGTAATTGGTAGTTTGGCGACTGGTATATCAACAGTCATTACTGCAATGGCGACAGGTATTTCCACAGTATTAACTGGGCTGGCAACATCAATATCAATAGCAGCACAAGGAATTGCCACAGCATTTTCTACAATGGCAACTGGGTTTGCTAGCGCAATGGCTATAATGGGTCCAGCTAACATACTAGCTTTAGGTGCTGCTATTTCA
>Ga0194136_1001441_pt1 | contig 11846 bp, 10 predicted proteins | sample TARM_MetaG_T3A_1_FD_134023 | JGI IMG/M metagenome (GOLD analysis project Ga0194136, IMG submission 134023) | Freshwater microbial communities from Pennsylvania, USA, analyzing microbe dynamics in response to fracking - TARM_MetaG_T3A_14 (version 2) | ecosystem: Environmental > Aquatic >...
GAAACAGCTTTAGAAATTGAGGATATTATCCGAGATAATGGAGCGGTTCCAGCAACAGTTGGAATTATTGATGGTAAAATTAAAGTTGGATTAACTAAGGAAGAAATAGAGTTTTTAGGTAAGTCAGATGAAGTGGTAAAGGTCAGTCGGCGGGATTATCCGGTTGTTTTGGCTGAAAAAAGACATGGTGCTACTACTGTTGCCGGAACAATGATTGCAGCAGATCTGGCCGGAATCAAGATTTTTGTTACCGGTGGTGTGGGAGGCGTTCATCGGGGTGCTGAAGAGAGTTTTGATGTTTCAGCAGATTTAGAGGAACTAAAAAAGACCTCAGTTGCAGTAATTGCTGCAGGAGCCAAATCGATTCTTGATCTGGGCTTAACTCTTGAAAAACTTGAGACTTTTGGTGTACCTGTTCTTGGCTATCAGACTGAAGAACTGCCTGCATTTTACAGCCGCCACAGTGGTTTTAACTGTGACTATAAGCTGGAAAGTCCTGAACACACAGCTGATATCTTAAAAGCCAAATGGGATCTGGGGCTTGAAGGCGGAGTTTTAATTGCCAATCCAGTACCAGAAGCAGATGAAATTGAATATTCTCTAATCAATGAAAAAATTGAGCAGGCTTTGACTGAAGCAGCTGAAAAGAATATTAATGGTAAAGAATTGACTCCATTTCTACTGGATAGAATTAAAGAGATTACAGATGGTAAAAGTCTTGAAACCAATATAGCTCTGGTTAGAAATAATGCAGTAGTAGGAGCCAGAATTGCTAAAGAATTTGCTGCTAAAGCTTAAGCAAATACTAATTACTTTTAAAAGTAATTAATAATTTTATGATTTTATATTCAGCCACCGTGAAAGCGGTGGTTTTTTGTAATTAAATTGACATCTCCTAACACAAAATGAGTGATAAGATATAAATATAACACTTTTTAATTAACAATTATTCTTGATTGATATACTTATATTATTGTGATAATATTAATTAAAAGATACAGAGATGTCATAATCAGGAAGTGAAAAAATGCGGAATTATATTATAAAAAGATTACTGCTTTTGGTTCCAATAATTTTAATTGTAGCTGTAATTGCTTTTTTTATTACGAACTTAATGCCCGGTGATCCAGTGCGGGTGATACTCGGTAATATGGCAACAGAGTCTGAAGTAGCCAGGCTGGAACAAAGTCTTGGTCTGGATCAGCCCTTAATTATGAGATTTTTTAGATGGCTGGCTAATATCACAAAAGGAGATTTTGGTGAATCACTGTATTTAAATGCACCTGTTTCCGAAGTTTTATTTGAGCGGCTAAGGCCCACCCTCTTTATTGCTGTAATGGCAGAGGTGATGGGGATTACTTCCGGTCTACTTTTAGGGATTCTGGCAGCAGTGAACCACAGAAAAGTCTTAGATCAATTTTCAATCACTCTTTCACTTTTTGGGATTTCGATTCCCAGTTTTTGGCTGGCTTTAATGCTGATGTTTGTTTTTTCTGTCAACCTCGGCTGGTTTCCAGTCAGTGGTTATGAGCCTTTTGCTGAAGCTGGATTTGGGAGTTTTCGCTATCTGATTTTGCCGGCTGTAACACTTGCTTTTATGCAGGCGGGCTTGATAGCCAGAATGACAAGGAGTGCAATGCTTGACACTCTGAAACAGGACTATATTAGAACAGCAAAAAGTAAGGGCTTATCAAGGAAAATGATAGTTTTTAAACATGCTTTAAAAAATTCAATGCTGCCTGTGATTACTGTTATTGGTCATAATTTTGCGGTGCTGCTCGGCGGTACCTGGATAGTCGAGACTATTTTTGTAATACCCGGTACGGGTTTTATGGCAATTAATGCTATCATGCGGCGCGACATTCCGGTTATTCAGGCTTCGATTATTTTTGTGGCCGTAATTTATGTAATTATTAATTTATTTGTAGATTTAAGTTATGCATTTTTAAACCCAAAAATTCGCTATCATTAAGGGGTAATAAATTGCTATTTTTAAAAAAATATAAAAAATATGAACATCCATATATAACAACTTCAATAATTATTTTGATTTTACTAGCATTTTTAAGCCTTTTTGCACCGGTGCTGACTGATTATAATCCTGTGCGCAATGATGCCCGCAATAGGCTGCAGGCACCTTCCAGAGAACATCTGCTGGGGACCGATCAGTTTGGTCGTGATGTTTTCACCCGGATTCTTTATGGAATTCGAACTTCGATGGAAGTTGGTCTGGCAGTTGTAATCTTAACTGTTATTTTTGGTGGGGTTGTTGGGATTGCGGCGGGCTATTATCCACAGCTTGACAAAGTGGTGATGCGGATTCTGGATGCCATGATGGCTTTTCCAGGGATAATCATTGCTATTTCACTGGCTGCTATCTGGGGCGCTGGAAAGTTAAATATTATTCTTGCCCTATCTTTCGCCTATTTCCCCAAAATGGCAAGGATAGTCCGCAGTGCAGTGATCTCGATCAAAGACCTTGATTATGTTGATTCAGCACGAGCGGTAGGGGCAAAAGACTCAAGAATTATTTTCAAATATATCCTTAAAAATTCGGCATCTCCGATTATGGTTCAGGCTACTTTTAATTTTGCTTTAGCCATTTTGGATGAGGCTGCACTCAGCTTTTTGGGGGTTGGTATTATGCCGCCTGCGCCAAGTTTAGGAGCCATGGTTACAGATGCCAGGACATATATGGTAGTTGCACCCTGGTTGATTTTAGCACCAGGTATAATGATTGTACTGGCAGTTCTTTCCTTAAATCTACTGGGAGATGGGCTGCGCGACTTACTGGATCCACACTTAAAGAATACTTTAAAAAAATAGAGAGGTGAAAAAATGAGAAAAGAAATAAAAATTACTGCAGTTGTTGTTTTAATGGCGTTAGTTTTTTCACTGTTGTTGACTGCTAATGTTCTGGCTCAGGAAGAAGATCGTTATGGAGGAACTCTTAACGCAGCTTTTCAGATGTCTGTGGCTCATTTAGACAGTGATAATTCTACAGACTCTTTGATTACAGCGATGATGAACCATGTTTACGAAGGACTTTTTGAGTTTGATGAAAACTTAAATTTGACTCCTCATCTAGCAGAAAGTTATCAGGTTGGAGAAGATGGTCTGGTTTATGAAGTTAAATTGAGGGAAAATGTTAAACTGCACAACGGCCAGACAATGGACGCCGATGATGTAATTGCTTCTTTTAGAAGATGGCTGGAGTTAAATAATGGCGGCCAGCTTGTGGCACCATATTTTGATCAGGTAGAAAAAATTGATCAGTTTAATATTCGCTTTAAATTTGCAGAAGCCTATGCTCCATTTTTAAATATTCTGGCTTCACCTGTTTCCAATCAAAAATTTGTGGTGAGGGCAGAAGAAGTTGTAGATGAGTTTGGCACTGATGTTATTGACCGTCATGTTGGAACCGGACCCTATAAATATGAAGAATGGGTGCCGGATCAGAAGCTCGTTTTAACCCGTTTCGAAGATTATACACCAAGTCCAAGAGAAGCTTCATTTTTTGCCGGTAAGCGTACTGCTTATTTAGATGAAATTGTCTTTAATTTTATTCCTGATGCTCAGGTAAGGGTGTCTGGAGTACAGACCGGACAGTTTCACTTTGCTGAAGAAGTGCCGAGAGATCAGTATCCTTTATTTGAAGCCAATCAGAATATAGATAATGTCATTATTTATCCGGACCGAATGTCAATGCTGATTTATAATAATGCAGAAGCACCATTTGACAATAAATATGCTCGCCAGGCTATCGCTTATGCTCTCGATTTTGAGGAGCTGGGTTATGCAATGATTGGTGATCCTCAGTTCTGGCGTTTAGAATCTGCTCTGCATGAAGAAGGAAACCCCTGGCATGTTCCTGATGCCGGTAAAGGAATTTATGGGGTTTATGATCCGGAAAAAGCAAAAGAACTCCTTGATCGGGCTGGTTATGATGGTGAACCGATTGTTATTCTAAGTGGTCAGGATAATCAAATGGAAAGACAGGGAGCCATTGCAATTCAGGATCAGCTGGAAGAGATCGGTATAGATGTAGAGCTGCAGCTCTTTGATCGCCCAACTGTTGTAGAAAGAAGATCTAAAAAGGAAGGCTGGCATATACATCTGTCCCCATTTATTAAGATAGTGCCGGACCCTCAAATTCATCAGGGCTGGACTGGTACCAATAAATGGATCAGTAACTGGGATAGCGAAGAATCAAGAGAGATGGATCAGATCTTTGCCGAAATGCTGCGCGAGGTTGACCAGGAAAAAAGATATGAGATAATGGAAAGAATGCAGTCAGAACTCTGGGATTCTGTTCCTTACTTCAATATTCTGGATTACAGCCGTCTGCATATCAAAAGAGCTGAACTTAAAGACTTTAAGGGCAGCTGGCAGCCATTTTTCTGGAATACTTATCTGGAATAAGTTTCTAGGCGCCGGGTACTTGTAAAAAGTTGGAAAACAGAAAATGATAAAAGCAGCAGTTTCGAGGTGGATTAAAACCTCTTAACTGCTGCTTTTTCATATCAAAATATATATTTTGGTTGATATACGGTATCTGTACTTTATTCTGCTTTAGGAATTTTATAATTTATTTTACTGAAAAAGTTTCCTAAAATAATTGAACTGATAATTACCAGCGGCAGTGACACTCCAATTCTAATAGCAGTAAACTTAACTCCCAGTATCGATGCCTCCATAATACTCATTGGAATCATCACCAGGGAAGCTGCGGTTACATAGGTAAAGATAGAAGAATAATTTGCTCCCTTATGGTATAAAGTATTTGCTACCGGGAAAGCGACAAAAGTTCCTCCAACTGTAGTTGCTGCCAGCAGGATTGCATAAATATATTTTTTAAAGCCAGAAGTATGACCAAAATTGTTTTCAATACTTTCTCTACTCACCCAGACATCAAATAAACCAATCAGAACAAAAGCCGGGGGTAAAATAGAGACCATATCACGGGCAAAAATCATGAAATTTGAGCCGATTCTTTCTCCCAGGTCAAAATTTAAAAAGTAAGAACCAACAATAAAAGCGATAAAAATTGAAAATATAATATAATTTAATTTATTACTATTTTTTTTCTTAGCCATTAGACTAACACCTCTCCATATAAGACTCCTGTCGCAACAGCGATCATAGCCGAAATTACAAAACCAGCAATATTACGCCAGATTGTTGCTTTGATTCCAAAGTACTCTTTTTCTACCGGATAAGTTGCAACTCCAACCAGCATGAGAGTTGTTATAAAAGCTGCCACAACCATGTAGTCAACTCCACGTGAAACTAAGATTCCAGCCAGTGGATAGGCAATAAAACCGGGCATCATTGTGATTGAGCCAATAATCAGCCCCATAATCATTCCAATAAAGGGTGCCTGGCCTCCCAGATAATTGATAATAAACTGATCTGAAATCAGTAAAATGATCGATAAAATTATTAAAAGTTTGAGATAGGTTCCCAGAATTTTTGAGAACTTTTTCCAGCCAATTTTCAGACCCTTAATTGTTCTTTCTCGATCTGTAAAAAATGAAATTAATACTGCAATTCCTGCAATATAATAAAGTGTGTACATTTATTTCCCTCCTTGATAATACCCTTAAGGGGTATCTTTATAATTATCATATGTTTAAAATGAGCAAAAATAAGTAAAGTAGTTAACAATTTTTAAAAAATATCATAAAAATGCGATATAACAGAGAAAATGTATGAAGAAAGTATGAATTTTTGCCATATAAGTTGTTTGGGGTGCATTAATATACTATAATCAATATTAGAAAAAGGAGGTAATAATAATGAAAAAGAAAGTAAGTCTTTTATTGGTCATGGCTCTTTTAGTCTTTGCTGTTACCCCTGCGGTAACTTTTGCTCAGGAAGCAACAGAAGATGCTCAGGAGGAAGTTGTTGCAGATGAAGAAGAAACAGTAAATGAAGAGGAAGAAAACACTGAAGATCCTGTAGATGAAGAAGATATGGAAGATGAACTTAAAGAAGATTATCAGAATCTAGAGGAACTACTTGCAGATTTGGAAACAACCGAAGAGTTGAACAGTGTAGAAAAAATAACTTTAGAAAGAAAGCTAACTGAATATGATGAAAGCCTGGATATTAAAAGTATTTCTTCAGTAGTTGATAAAATTTTAGCTGAAGAGATTGATCTTGGTCAGGGTTTTGTAATTCTAAACAATATAGAAGAAAGTGTGAATAATGGTTATGAAGAAGAAAAGGCTCTGAAACTGATAAATAGCTATCAGAGTGAAGAAGATGATGGCCAGTTTGCCTTCCAGACTGCTCTCGAGTTGCGCAAGCTCAGTCGGGAAGACAGCGAAAAGACAGCCGAATTTGCTGAAAAGTTGAGTTCTATTATTGAAGAAAACGGAAATATAGAAACTTCAGAATTAAAACAACTGGCAGCAGAATATAGAAAAGAAGCCAGAGAAGAAAAAAGAGAACAGAACCAAATAAATAAAGATGAAAAAAGCAATTCAGATGCTAAAAATGATGTAGAAAAATCAAAAGAAAATAATGCCGCAAAAAATGCTCTGGATAAAGCTAATAATGGCAAAGGAAATTCTGATGGCAAAGAAAATTCTAATTTCGCCAAAGCAGATAAAGATAAATCTCCAAATTCTAATGCAGATCAAAATTCAGCAAAATAATATAATTTCTAATCACCCTGCTTTAATCGGCAGGGTTTTTGCTTTTTAGGCCAATTTTTTATTATGAAATTAATTTAATTACAGATTGGTACCAAAAAGCTCTGTTGAAATGGATGAATAAGGAGTAATAAAGAGTGCTTTCACCTATAAAAAATCTTGCAAAATCCCGCTGAAAAATATATACTTGTGATAGTATTATTAATCTAAGCAGCAATATAAGAATATAAGGAGGAATTACGATGTCTGCAGAGAAGAAAGTCCAGTCAAAGGACGAATTAAGACTGAAACTTGATATTAACAATGTTTTTGCGGAAATGATTGGTGAGGAACATGGAATGACAGTAGAAGAATTAGAGGAAGCAAAGGATAGAGCACTAAAGGCACATCAGAATATTTTAAAGGAAGAAGCCGAAGGTAAGATGGGTTTTATGGAACTTCCACATAATCAGCAGGAGATTGTTAAAGAACTCAAGGAAACTGCTGAGGAACTTAAAGACAAATTTGATAACTTTGTAGTTTTAGGAATTGGTGGATCTGCACTTGGTAATATTGCAGTACAGACTGCAATTAATGATCCCCACTATAATTTATTTGAAGAAGCGCGTAATGGTTACCCACGTCTTTTTGTTAGTGACAATGTTGATCCTGAGGGAATTAAGGCCCTGCTGGATAAACTTGATCCTAAAAAGACCCTTTTTAATGTAATTTCTAAATCAGGAAGTACAGCTGAAACAATGAGTCAGTTTTTACTGGCCCGTAAATTTGTTGCTGACGCTGTCGGAGAAGATAAGGTTGGAGAGCATTTTATTGCTACAACCAGTAAAGATTCAGGTTATTTAATTGAAATCGCCGAAAGAGAAGATATGAAGAAATTCTTTATTCCAGATAATGTAGGAGGAAGATTTTCTGTTTTAACTCCTGTTGGTCTGCTTTCAGCCGCTATGACCGGAGTGGATATTGAAAAACTGCTTGAGGGTGCAGCTTATATGGACCAGATCTGCCGTGAAGCTGATTTCTGGGAAAATCCTGCTTTAGTTAATGGCTTAATCCAGTATCTGGCGTATAAAAAAGGTAAGGTAATGTCTGTGATGATGCCTTATTCTGACCGCCTGCGTGATGTAGCTGACTGGTACAGACAGTTATGGGCAGAATCACTGGGTAAAGAAGTCGACCGTCAGGGTAATACCGTAAATGTTGGTCCAACACCGATTAAAGCTTTAGGTGCAACCGATCAGCATTCACAGGCCCAGTTATATATGGAAGGTCCTTTTGATAAAATCATTACCTTCCTGGAAGTAGAAAACTTTGCTGAAGAGTTAGAGATCCCTGGAGCCTATGAAGACTTAGATGGTCTTGGTTATTTAGGTGGCCACAGCTTTGCTGAGTTAATCAATACCGAAAAATGGGCAACAGAACTTGCTTTAAATAAGAGAAATAGAATGAATCAGACAGTTAAAGTTCCAGAGGTAAATGAATTCACTTTAGGACAGTTATTTTACTTCTTTGAATTCCAGACAGCTGTAACAGGTGAGCTGCTTAACATTAATACCTTTAATCAGCCTGGAGTTGAGCTTGGTAAAAATTATACCTATGGTATTTTTGGCCGTGATGGTTATCAGACAAAAAAAGAAGAATTTGATAATTCTGCAGAACATAAAGATGATTTAATTCTGTAGAAGTTAATTGTAGAAAATTATTATAAATAGAGTTAATTAAGAGTTTTATGATTTTCATCTATTTTTAATAATTATACTTTATAATTATAATAAGTAGATAAGTTTATCCACCTGAATTTGTTTTGGGTGGATAACTTTGCTTATTCTAATTATATTAATGTCGGAGGAATTGCTATGAGTAGAGAAACTCAGAAAAAGAAAAGTTTACACAAAGAAAAACTTTTTAAAGACACGGTGCCGCGCTCAAGGGTGCAGCTTGATATTGTTAAGCGAGTAAGAAAGGCAATAGATAATATGCCAGCAGAACTTCCTGCCAAAATAATTTCCTATCAGGATGTTATTCGGGAAGAAGGGGAATATTATCTTCTTTATCAGGGAAGTGAAAACTTAGAACCCCTGGCAGAATATTTAAATAAAAACCCGATTGATTCTAAGATTCTGCTCAAAGAATTAGAAGAAAGCCTTGCTCTACTGCAAGATATTGAGCTTGTTAAAGAAATTTTTCCGAAAGGGATAAATGCTTCTAACTTTTGGATTGATGAAGAAAATGATATTTATTTAATGCCGGAAGCAATGCTGCGCAGCAAAAGGAATTATAATGAATTTGAGCTTGAAATCCCAACTCAGGAGTATTTTATGCCGCCTGAAGTCGTTGCAGGAGAGGATTGGCAGCTCGAATCTTATATTTTTAATTTAGCATCAGTTTTTTATTATTTTTTAAGTGGAGAAACCATTTTTAGTGATCGGGATCATGCAAAAGTATTGAATAAAATTCAAAACGAAAAAATTCTAGCTCTGCAGGCACTGCTTCCTCAGATAAGTGATAACCTCAATCAACTATTTATGGAGATGCTGGCTAAAGAGCAAAAGGAACGCCCGGATCTCAACTATCTTATTGAGGAATTAAAAAGAACCAGCAAAGAAAATAAATTTGAGATCCAGCCATTTCTAGAAAGAGAGAATTTAATTGATAATAAAATAATAAAAAAGAAAAGAAGAAATGAAAACATTAAGCTTTTTTTTCGCCACAGTTGGAAGGTGATTCTTTTCTTTGCCATTATTGGAGGTGGCTTTATCTGGGGCTTGAGTTCTGGTTCGCCAGCGACTATAACTCCAGATAATACAGCCGGGGAGGTTGTTAATTACTTTTACGAAGCGATAGCAACTAAAAACATCAACCTGGCAAATGAAGCTGCAGATTTTGATCTGGGTGAGATGGAACGAATGATCTCAGAAACCCATGTGATAGAGAAAATGCAGCAGGCTTATGGAGGTGACCCCGAACAGGGAGGAGAGGTCAATGAAATTTACAGTTTGGAAAAGCTGGAAATTGAAGAACTTTCTGCTTCTGAAGCCAGACACAGGTTTAGAGCCTCATATGAGTTTAACTTTAGAGATCGGGAAGGCAGCTACAGCCACCAGATGCTGGATGAATTAACAGTCGAAAAAATTGAGGGAATCTGGCGAATTACAGCTGTAGAAGGAAGTATAAAAGATATGATTGCTGGAGAATATCCCTGGAGGGATGAATAATGGATAAAAATATTTTTGCCGAAAATGATTATAATAAAATAAAAGACAGCCTGGTTAACTGGCTGCAGACTGAGGTGGAAAATGCAGGCTTAAATGGTGCAGTCGTTGGGTTAAGTGGAGGTATTGATTCTGCTGTTACTGCCCGTCTCTGCCAGCTTGCATTTGGAGAAGAAATGCTTGGAGTAATTATGCCCTGTCATTCCAGCTCACAGGACCGGGAAGACGCCCTAAAAGTTGCTGGCAAATTTGGAATTGAAGTAGTAGAAAATGATCTCAGTGATATATATGATCATTTTTTAGCAAATTTAAAAGAAAGTGGAGTTGAGGCTGGCAGACTGGCAGAAGCCAATATAAAACCACGCCTCAGAATGACTGCCTTATATTACTACGCTCAGGCTAAGGGTTACCTGGTTGTCGGTACAGATAACTGGAGTGAGTTAAAGATTGGCTATTTTACCAAACACGGTGACGGAGGGATAGACCTTGCTCCCTTAGGATCACTGGTAAAAAATGAGGTCAAAAAGCTGGCAGAAGTGCTTGGAATTCCGGCTGAAATTATTGAAAAAAAGCCATCTGCAGGACTCTGGGATGGTCAGACTGATGAATCAGAAATGGGCTTTAGCTACCAGGAGCTTGATCAGTATATTTTAACTGGTGAGGCAGAACCAGAAGTAAAAGAAAAAATAGAAAAACTGGCAGCCAAAAATAGTCACAAAGTAGCACCGGTTCCTATCCCCAGAAGAAATGAAATTGTTTAAGCGGAATCGAGGAGGGTATAAATGAGAAAAGCCAAATTGGTGATTTTGTTTTTAGTGGTTTTTGTTTTTGCAGCTGCTATTTCTTTATCTGCTCAGGAATTTCCTCTAAATTATACCGATGAGCTCGGTAGAGAAATTACAATAGAAAAAGAAGTTGAAAGGATTATTACTCTGGCACCCGGAATGACCGAAGTAATCTATGCTCTGGGGCTTGAAGATAAGCTGGTTGCAGTAAGTTCGGCCTGCGATTATCCAGAAGAAGCCCTGACAAAGGATGATGTGGGACGAATTGATGAACCAAATATAGAAAAGATTGTTTCTCTGGAGCCAGACCTTGTAATAGCTGAATCTGTAACTAAGATTGAAAGCCTGGAGAGACTGTCAGAACTGGGAATGAAAAATATTGGTTTTAAACCTGTCTCAATTAATGATACAATAGATATGATTGAAGATATTGCTTATTTAACTTCTGCAGCAGAGGCTGGGGCTGAGCTGACTTCCAGAATGGATAAAGAGTACCAGCAGCTTAAAGAGCTGGTGAATGATAAATTAGAAAATAAGGAAAGAAAAAGGGTTTTTTATGAAATCTGGTCAGACCCATTATATACGGCTGGTAAAGGTACTTTTATTGACAGCCTGATTCATGATGCCGGTGGTTATAATGTTGCCAGAGAGGCAGAGGGCAGCTGGCCAACTTTCAGTCTGGAAAGCTTAATTGATGCTGATCCAGAAGTTTATATCAGCAGTGCTCACAGCACCCCAAACGGTTTAACATTAGATGAACTCAGAGAACGGGAAATTTTTAGAGAAATTTCTGCTTTTAAAAATGACCGCTTATATTTAGTTGATCAAAATTTAGTTAACAGACCTTCCCCAAGAATTATAGAAGGTTATAAGCAATTTATTCAGGCTATTTTTCCAGAACTAAAAGAGGAGATTAATTAGTTTTGTTGAATAGCAGATAGTGGTAGGAAAAATTTTGAATTGATTCTGCTTTGATTAGGGACAAAAATTTAATATTTAAGCCTTTTGTAAAAGGTTATAAGTAAAAAATAAGACTAAGAGGTGATTTGATGAATTTATCAGATTTTACAATTGATGATTTTACGGAAATTGATGGTGGGCAGTCTATAGGAAAGGTAGCTGTACTACTTTCAATGGTTAATGATGAATATGATGGCAAGATAATCGATGCTTATAAAAGTGAAGGATATGAA
>Ga0194136_1001443_pt1 | contig 11841 bp, 7 predicted proteins | sample TARM_MetaG_T3A_1_FD_134023 | JGI IMG/M metagenome (GOLD analysis project Ga0194136, IMG submission 134023) | Freshwater microbial communities from Pennsylvania, USA, analyzing microbe dynamics in response to fracking - TARM_MetaG_T3A_14 (version 2) | ecosystem: Environmental > Aquatic >...
AACTATAATATAGCTGATTGATATGCTATTTGATTTAATATTAGCGCCAATAGTATTAAATTAATTGATTATGTTTCTAGGATTAAGGTAATACCTATAATAGTACAAATAGTATTAAAAGCATTAACGTTAACAATTTGTAAATGAATAACAGTTAATGATAAATTTAACATATAATATTCAAGTCTTAATAATCAATATTAAAACAATGAGGATAAGTCTATGCCAATCACTTACGACAATTCATTCAACGGTCATCCTATTAACGCTGACGAAGAGAAGCGTTTAGGTTGCAAGACTGAGATATTAGAAAAATATGACAGTAGCATGAAAGACATGTTTAATAGACACTCAAAAGTGTTACAAGTCAGGTTTGACCTGAGATATCCTCAGGATGGTTCGGTATCACCTATTCCAGAACACATACATGATTTTAACTATAACCTCAAAAGGAGTCTTAGTCGGAAAAAGGTAGCAGGTGGTCATGACGTGGATCCTCAGTTGATATGGGCTAGAGAACAGAAAGACAGCGAGCATCCACATTATCATCATTTGTTATTAGCAAATGGTAACGCTGTACGTGATTACTATCCGATAGTGCAAAAAGCTGAAGAGTTATGGAGTCGTACCCTCGGTAGTGATCGGCCAGGGTTAGTTCATTATTGTGACAAGTCTAGCAAAGGTGTGTCGCACGAGAACGGTATCCTGGTACGCAAGGGTCATGCAGCAGAGACTGAGCAGATAGACAAGTGTTATCACCAGGCGAGTTATTTGGCCAAGGAAAGAGACAAGGATCGCAAGGTGAAAGGTGTTTGGACATGTGGGTCGAGCAGAGTGAAGTCTAAGTGAGTCACTGATAAGAGTATTGTTTTGATATGGATTAAAACGCAGTTTTATATCCAAGCAAATACTGGGATATGTGTGTCTCAATTTCAGATTTTTCTATTATCGAGTAGAGTTGTACTGCTAGTATATTTTATTAATTTATAACAGTTAAAGAGGTCTGAAATGTCTGATAAAAAGAATCTACCCAAGATCAATCAATCAAAGGTTCTTAAGATCCATGGTAAAGGTGTAGCGACTTATGAAGCTGCCCTAGATTATGCACATCAGTGCGGCATGATGAGTTTAGCTGTTGATCCTATTCAACTGCCTGATGCATCCAACGGTAACACAGCTATTTTTTCAGCAAAGCTGACGACAGAGGATGGCAGAGTGTTTAAAGATATTGGAGATGCTAATCCCAATAATGTCCCACGTGGCTGTACAGAAAGCTTTATACGCGTAGCTTCCTCACGAGCTAAGGCGAGAGTTATGTCTGATGCATATAATATCAAGTCTCTTTTAGGAGATATTCTTAATAGCGCTGATACCAGCAAAGATAATAAAGTGATCGATGCTGATTTTGATGTAGTCGGTCAGACTCAGCAGTCTTCTCAGAAGCAAGCATTAAATGGCGGTGGTAGCAAACCTTTATCAGCTAAACAGTCAGAATTGATATATAGTCTGGCTGAAAGAAAAGGAACAGATGCTCAATCACTTGCCATGCAAATGTTTGGAAAAAGCGTACAAGAGCTGCAAGGCAGTGAGGCCAACGAGCTTATACAGTCTTTGAAGTAAGTGTTGTAGATGCTTGGTTGGAGGTGTCGCGATATATGGGAGGGATCGTAGTTGGTATGGTCCCTTTCCGAATTGTCAGCGTATACTCCGGCAGGCCTGGGTAACTACCTACGCAGTCTGCAACTCCCCGAAATTATGACTTGTGTCATACATGCCCTCTGCGTTATGGCCTTGAAAGTTTTTATGAATTCGCTGCGGCAAATGCGCTTCATTCGACCAACGCACGCATAGGCAGGCCCGAGCATGGCTTCCTTTCCAGATTTTTCGGCCTCACGCGCAGACCTTCGTTCCAATTTCTTCATGCTTCATGTTCATGACAGGCAACTGTTGCGTTTGGGCATGCTGGCTGAACGATATTTCGTCGATGATCCCAATACCTGTCTGCTCAAGCTGCGGCAGTTGGGTGAAGGATTGGCGCAGACTCTGGCCGCTCGAACCGGGCTTTATACGGTTGAGGGCGAGACACAGTATGAGTTGCTGCACCGTCTTCAGGATAACGATGTTATGCCACGCGAAATTGCCGCTATCTTCGGTGAGCTCCGTCGTGCCGGCAACGCTGCCAGCCACGCTATGAGCGGCGATCACCGGACTGCCTTGTCCATGCTCAAGATGGCTTGGCAACTTTCCTTGTGGCTCCATCGTACTTTACACGACCCTGCCTATGTTTCCGGCCCCTTTATCCCTCCCCAGCCACCCAAGGACGAGAGCGAGGAACTTCAGAAAGAACTTGCCCGCCTCAACGTCGAACTCGACAAACACAAGGCCAGCCAAGCTGAAACGGCCGAGCAGCTCCAGGCAACGCAGACCCTGCTGCAGGAAGTGAAAGAGGATGTTTCGTTCTGGGAAAGCATGGTCTCTCAGGCTGAACAGGACAAGGCCGCCCTACAGGAGCGCCTGCATGTGGCGCAACAGGTCTCGAGTGCTCAACCTACTAGCGCTCGGACTATCCTTGCCCAATCTGCTTCTACCGCGGTAGCTGGGCTGGTTTTGGATGAATCCGAAACTCGCTCTCTGATCGACGAACAGCTGCGTCAGGCTGGATGGGAAGCAGACACGCAAACATTGCGCTACGGCCTTGGAGTTCGTCCACAAAAGGGCCGAAATATGGCCATTTCGGAATGGCCAGCGCAAGGTAAAGATCGGGCCGACTATGTCCTATTTGTGGGATGCAGGCCAGTTGCAGTGGTCGAAGCCAAACGCAAAAACGTAGACGTATCTGCTGCCCTGCAGCAGGCAAAGCGTTACAGTCGAGGCTTCGCCACGTCGGAAGAAACAATCCTGCCGGACGAAAGCTGGGACGTACACGGCGAATTTCGCATACCTTTTGTTTTCTCCGCCAACGGGCGACCTTACCTGCAACAACTTCGGACAAAAAGTGGCATTTGGTTCTGCGACCTGCGTGACCCGTCCAATCACGGCCGTCCGTTGGATAACTGGTACACGCCTGACGGGCTGGTGGCCCTTCTCAAGCGCGACGAAGCAGCCGCCCATGTCTCCCTGCAGAAGATGCCTTTCAATTACGGCTTTACTCTGCGCGACTACCAGGAAAAGGCCATCCGCGCCGTGGAAGAGGGGTTGGCCGAGGGCCGTCGTGAAATTTTACTGGCTATGGCAACGGGCACGGGCAAGACAAAAACTTGCATTGCACTTCTGTACCGTTTGCTGCGTGCGGAACGCTTCCGGCGCATTCTGTTTTTGGTCGATCGAGCCGCTTTAGGTGAACAGGCTGCCAATGCGTTCAAAGACACGCGCATGGAAAATCTGCTCACTTTTCATGACATCCACGGCATCAAAGAGCTGGACGATAAAGCCCCTGATGCAAGTACGAAAGTTCACATCGCCACGATACAGGGCATGGTCCAGCGTGTCATGTACGCGGGCGAGGATGCCCCACGACCGGCCGTGGACCAGTATGACTGCATCGTAGTCGATGAGTGCCACCGGGGTTATCTGCTCGATCGCGAACTGTCGGACACGGAGATGACCTTTCGCGGTTTTCAGGACTACATTTCCAAATATCGCCGCGTACTCGATTATTTCGACGCCGTACGCATCGGCCTGACGGCCACCCCGGCCTTGCACACCACGGAAATCTTCGACGCGCCGATCTTTACCTATGGCTACCGCGAGGCCGTCATCGACGGCTATCTGATCGACTACGAGCCGCCGGTACAGATCATCACCAAGTTGTCTAAGGATGGCATCACCTGGAATGTCGGCGAAAAGGTCACGGTTTTCCATCCAAAAACTAGCACCCTATCTAGCTTTAATGCTCCGGATGAGATCAAGCTCGACGTACAGGAATTCAATCGCAAGGTCATTACCGAGCCCTTCAACCGCGTGGTCTGTCAGTATTTGGCCCAGCAGCTGGACCCCGCCTCGGGGCAGAAAACGCTCATATTCTGCGCCACGGATCCTCATGCCGATCTGGTTGTGGACTTGCTTAAAGAAGCCCTGGCCGAAATCTACGGCAGTGTGGAAGACGACGCAGTCATCAAGATTACCGGAACGGCCGACAAGCCTCTGGAACTCATTCGCCGCTTCAAGAACGAACAGTATCCGAACATCGCAGTGACTGTGGATTTGCTGACTACGGGAGTGGATGTTCCGACAATCTGCAACCTTGTCTTTCTGCGCAGGGTCAACAGCCGGATTCTATTCGACCAGATGATCGGCCGAGCAACGCGCCTCTGCCCGGAAATTGGCAAGGAAGTTTTCCGTGTGTTCGATGCAGTACGCATTTTCGAGAATCTGCAAGATTTCACGGATATGCGTCCCGTGGTCATCAATCCCAAGCGTTCATTCGCGGAACTGTCCGCGGAGTTGACCACTGTGGCCGACGACGAAGCCCGCGCCTTGGTGCGGGATCAGTTCGTGGCAAAACTCCAGCGCCGAAAACGTCAGCTGACTGAAAAAGGTCGCCAGAATTTCGAAGCGCTGGCTGGAATGTCGCCTGAGGATTTTGTTGCCGCCCTCAAGAATAAACCTCTGGATCAGGTCGCCATTTGGTTCACAAACATGACTGGACTTGGCGAAATTCTTGACCGCCAAAACGAAGAACTTTCCGTCCCCATCTACGTTTCCGAACACAAGGATAGCCTGCATGAGGCCGCTCACGGTTTTGGTGATGGGAAGCGACCGGAGGATTATTTGCAGGCATTTCAGTCCTTCATCCAGACAAACGCCAACACCATGCCCGCGTTGATTACGGTCCTCACTCGCCCGCGAGAACTCACCCGCAAGCAGTTGCGCGAACTGGCCATCATCCTTGATAACGCCGGATTTAGCGAAACCAAGGTCGCCACGGCTTGGCGGGACATGACCAACGAGGACATTGCCGCTCGTATTGTCGGATTTATTCGACAGGCTGCCATCGGCGACCCGCTCTTGTCCTATGATGAACGGGTGGAACGTGCGTTGCGAAAAATCATGTCCTCACGTACGTGGACACCTCCACAACGCGACTGGCTAAAACGCATCGCGGCGCAGACCAAGGCCAATACCTTGGTGGACCGCGATGCTCTAGACGACCCAAATCTGCTCTTCAAACGTGAAGGCGGAGGGTTCACCCGCCTGGATAAACTCTTTGGCGGCCAACTCGAACAGATCCTGTTCGACTTTAATGATGCGTTGTGGAGTTCTGACAAAACTGCCTGAATAAGGAACGCATCATGTCCGTAACCTCCGACATCGTCGGCAAGCTTTGGAATCTTTGTAACATTCTGAAAGACGACGGAGTCACCTACCATCAGTATGTGACCGAATTGACGTATTTGCTTTTCCTCAAAATGGCCCAGGAAACAGGCCGTGAGGAAGATATACCGGCCGGACACCGCTGGGCCGATCTGGAAGCCAAAAACTCCCTCGACCGACTCGAAGCCTACAAGACCACGCTTATTCACCTTGGCAGCCATGGCTCTCAGCTGGTCAAGGAAATCTTCGCAAACGCCAGCTCCTTTATCAAAAAGCCCGTGACACTCAGCGCCTTGGTCACGGAGATCGACAAGCTGGACTGGTACAGCGCCCGTCACGAAGGCTTGGGCGATCTGTATGAAGGGTTGCTGGAAAAGAATGCAAACGAAAAGAAATCTGGGGCGGGTCAATACTTTACCCCGCGTCGCCTCATCGACTGCATGGTCAGTCTGATGCGTCCAAGGCTTGACGACATCATTCAGGACCCAGCCGCAGGAACGGGCGGATTTCTTATTGCCGCGAATCACTATCTGCGCACCCATAACGATTTCGACGCCCTAACCGAAGCCCAGCAGCGTAAGTACACGCAAAGCACGTTCTACGGCATGGAGCATGTGCAGGACACGCACCGGTTAGCCCTCATGAACCTCATGCTCCATGGAATCGACTCTGCCACGGGAGCGGGTGGTATCCAATACGGAGACACGCTGTCGCCGGATGGCCAGAACCTGCCCAAGGCCACGCTCATCCTGACCAATCCCCCCTTTGGCACCAAGAAGGGTGGAGGATTGCCTTCGCGTGACGATTTCACCTACCCGACAAGCAACAAGCAGTTCTGTTTTCTGCAGCATATTTATCGCGGTCTTGCACTAGGTGGCCGTGCAGCCGTGGTTTTGCCGGACAACGTGCTGTTTGAGAGCGGTGTGGGGAAACAGATCCGCGCCGATCTAATGAATAAATGCAGCCTGCACACCATATTGCGCCTGCCCACGGGTATTTTCTATGCCCAGGGGGTGAAAACCAATGTCCTGTTTTTTACCCGAGGCCGCACGGACAAAGGTAATACCACAGAAACATGGGTCTATGACCTGCGCGCCAACATGCCGCAGTTTGGCAAGCGCACGGTGCTGACCCTTGAACATTTCGCCGATTTTGAATTCTGCTTCGGGGATGATCCATGGGCACGTGCCGAAGCGCTGAGCAAGCGCCGGGATACGGGTGAGACGGGCCGATTCCGCCGCTTTACCCGCGAAGATATTGCCGCCCGTGGCGATAGTCTGGATATCTCCTGGCTCAAGGATGACAACGCCACCAATGCGGAGGATCTGCCGGAACCGGCGGAACTGGCGCGGGAAGCCATGATGGAGTTGGAAGGAGCGTTGGAGGAATTGCGCGGGATCTTGGCGGAGTTGGGCGAAGAGGTTGAGGAATGAGCGCACACTCTATCCCTACGTCTTGGATTGCATGCCAACTTGGGGATGTCGTCAACTATGGGCAAACGGTTAAAGTTGAGCCTCACGACATTCCTGACACATCTTGGGTTTTGGAGCTTGAAGATATAGAAAAAGATACGTCAAAAATTATTCAACGCATTTCTTTCAATCAACGCAAATCAAAAAGCACAAAAAATTACTTTCAGCCTGGCGATATCCTTTATGGAAAACTTCGTCCGTATTTAAATAAAATATTAGTATCGGACTCTGAGGGCTATTGTTCAACAGAAATAGTTCCAATTCAGGCGAAATTTACGATCAATAGTCGTTATTTATTTTATTGGATGAAAAGTCCTGCATTTTTAGATTATGTTTCAGCTGTAAGTCACGGGTTAAATATGCCACGTCTAGGGACTGAGGCAGGACAAAGCGCTCCGCTGATTCTCCCTCCCCTCAACGAACAAAATCGCATTGCCGACAAACTAGACGCGGTGCTGGCGCGGGTGGATGCTTGCCGCGAACGCCTCGGCCGTGTGCCAGGCATTCTCAAACGATTCCGCCAAGCCGTCCTTGCTACAGCCACAAGTGGTGTGCTGACAACGGACTGGAGGGGAGAGAGAGTTAAACACCTATCTATGTTGCTGCCTGATACATGGGAGATATGCAAAATACGAGATGTTGGCTCAATTCAACTCGGGCGACAGCGTTCTCCAAAATATCATCGTGGCGACAATATGCGTCCTTATTTGCGTGTTCAAAATGTTTTTGAAGATAGGCTAGACCTCTCAGACATCATGGAGATGGATTTTTCAGAGGCAGATTTTGAGAAATATCAGCTTCATTATGGTGACATCCTGCTGAATGAAGGACAAAGTCCAGAGTACCTTGGAAGGCCAGCAATGTTTCGTGGGGAGCTTGAAAATGTTTGCTTCACAAACACACTAATTCGATTTCAGGCGAGTGATCGCGTCATTCCGGACTATGCACTTCTGGTATTTCGAAACCATATGCATTCAGGGAGATATGTTACAGAAGGAAATATCACCACCAACATTGCCCATCTTGGCGCTGGAAGATTTGGAAATGTAGAATTTCCATTGCCGCCAATAGAAGAACAACATGAAATCGTCCGCAGAGTCGGAGCTCTTTTTGTCCATGCCGATGCGTTGGAAGCCAAGTATCACGCAGCCCGCGATCAGGTGGGCCATCTGACGCCTTCCTTGTTGGCCAGGGCTTTTTGTGGCGAACTGGTCTCGCAAGATCCAAATGACGAGCCGGCCGAAAAGCTGCTGGAGCGCATCCGCGCCGCTCGCGCAGTGCAACCGTCGGTGATTCGCACTCGCCGTGCTCGTACTCCGCGCCAAGCAGCTATATCGACATCCGCCCAGTCTGTTGCCGCCATGCCTGCGCATGCGGGCTTGCCGACAACGCAAACATCACCCGCCCCGCAAGTTTCCTCACTCGACCCGACATCCACCCTAGCCGCCCCAGCGGGCATTCGCACCCTAACCGACCTTCGCAAAGCCGCCGGGCTGAACCAATCCGTCGTGGCTAAAGCCATGGGTCTGAATCAAGCCTGCATTTCCCAGATGGAAACCGGCAAACGAGCCATCACCGAAGACCAGCGCCGCAAGTTGGCTGAAATTCTGGGTGTTAGTGTGGAGGAAATCCCACGGTAATCATAGTCGTGTTCGAGGTCGCGCTTCAACTAGCTGTATAGAGTGTTGGGGATTGCACCATATTCGTACACCCACGGTCTACGGCGTCACGCATTCAACGGAGTTCTGAACCCTTTCGTTGCAGCTTGGGCTATCCACGTCGACCGAAAGGTGGTCGAAACTGACTTGACCTTCTTCCCGGCTTTCTTACATCCACCGAAATTCTCGTCGCCAATGTTCCGAAAGACCGCATTCACCATCTCCGTTAGCTTCTGAGTTGTTGGAGCGGTCCAGTCTTTTTGCTGGGAAGAGTGGGCGAAGCAAAACAACCAGTAATAAGGAAAGAGAGATGTCAAAAGGTAACAGCGGACGAGGTTCTTCGAGTCATTCAGGTCCTGGCGGCAACTGGCCAAGCACCACTGGCAAGCCTTCGGGTGGCGGTCGCGGGAGTGCTCCCAGTAGTGGATCTAGTGGCGGCCGTGGAAGTGCCTCCAGTGGCGGGTCAAGCGGCGGCGGGAAAGGTAAATGAGTTTTTGTAGTCCGTGAGGCGAGCCTCACGGACTACATTTTATTAACAGATATGACAAATTATTCATTTCCAACCCTCGGAGAAGTATTGAAGCTACTCTTCAATGCGACTGATGTGCTTCATTTAAATTACGAAAACAAAAAGTTAATTCAAAAACAGCTGCAACGTCTTGCAAATGAAGAAGGTAATATTTCTGAAAACTTAAATAATTTGTTTGAGCTTTTCCGTTTTAACATTGAATCGTTAGTTGACGATAAGCGTGTAGCTGATGCGATTATTAATTCCATCTTTCTTGTATTGAGAAATTATAGGCACGAGGTTAGGACCAACGGAGCATGTATTTCTAGGGCACATATCTATCAATGGTTGGTTGGAAGCGAACTATTGAATACGATAGTCTTAGCTCAGCATAAATATTTTCTCATGTTCAATTTGCCTGCTTCCGGGCTTATTGCTCCAGAGGAAAAACACTGGTGGCTCCCTGAAATTCATGCAGGCGGAATAGAATGCCCTTTAGGCAAGGCTTTCAAATGGATGTACACGTCTCTCAGCATCAACCAGACACACTTTCATTACCCTGACCACAATGATTTAACGAAGTCAGATCACAGGCTGAGGCAAAATTTAGAAAATGCCTCTGAGTGGCAACAAGGGGATAGGATCCCGAGTTTGGAAAACCTCCTTCTGAACTTGAATGATTCATTGCATGCGATGGAATCCACCCCGCAGGAAAAATATCGAAGAAAGCTTGACGAAAAAACGCGTGCAAGTTTTCGAATTGTTCTGTTTATCGCTCGGATATCAACGGTCATTTCAAAAATGATCGCCGAGAATTTGGGACTGAAGTTCTTGCAAACTCTCGTCGACGATTTCAAGAGGCAGGATCGTCGACTTCGTAAAGTCTCACGGCCACTCTGTAGTAGCGTTAATGAAATCCAGCAAACTTGGGGAATATCCAAGCAGTGCCAGATGGATAGAATCTGGCTAGAGCATTCGAGAACATTTTGGGATGATCTTGAAGGTTTATTCATCAGCAATATTCAGACGATTCAAGCGTGGCAACGAGAGTACAAAAATTCAGAGTTAGATTTCTCAAAATTGCGTTATTTATCTACGCATATGAGTAGCTTCTATGCAGGCTGGTACTTCATTCAGCACAGAATTGCTTCATACAAATCGTACGCTCCACGTTTTTTTGAGATTCATGCCAGAGGATTGGAACTGAAGAGCACCGGATCGACAACGAGAGAAGAGATAGAAAAATACGAATTGATACTTAAAAAAGAAAATCTTGATCAGAATCTAAGATGGTTGAAGAATTGGATATGGGGATCCTACTATTATCGCCAAGAAAAATGGCACAAAGCTTATCTTTTTTTTCAAAGAGCATTTGAAGAGGCAAAATACTCAGCTGGTTCGCATCAATATAAACTTGTCAATCAATTTGTTGAGATATGTGCAAAAAATAATAAGTGGCGCGACTTTAAGCGCGGCGCGTTCTGGGCCAACTATCTTGGGATTGAAATTCGATGGCTTCGGGGGACAGACTGCACCGAGGATGATATGAAAGTGGCCTATGAGATTATGAAAAATACAGTTTATCCAGTTCTGTAGCATTGACAATGCCGCCAGATTACGCTGGTCTGCATTATCTCTGAATATAACGACATCTTGAATTTATAAAATTTTAGCTTGCCAAATGATTGGCCATTAAATTCTTTTTGATGCGTCAAAAAGTTCGCAGTGCAATCCTGTCAATATATTTTTGGCGACTTTGCGTACTTATCTTTGATTTTATTTTAAAATTTAGTATTCATTTTATTTTACGCGATCTCTGCACCATTCAATATTGCCTCGCTTGATCCAGTAATGACTTTTACAACCAGATAGTTGGCGGACAGATGGGGTCACAGTAGGTCGACTCAGTAGATCTACCATAACACTCCATTTTGGGCGTTTTGATTCTGAAAGAGATAGCTGAATACGTTGCCCACACCCACAAGGACAGCGAAAAAAAGCCCATTTTTCAAGTTGGCCGTCTTTCACAATTAGCATTATTCCATTCACAATTTCGTCAGGGTTGGGATGCTCCATGACAAAACGACTTAAGTATCCCGGACGACGAACAAGATGCAACCAGACAAAAAATCTAGCTAGTATTATTTTCAACATAAATTTTTACCCCACTCGGTCGAGGAACGGATCCATATCTCCTCGTCCCCAGTACTCATTTTTTCCACAAATGATGCAATCTGAATTTGGTAGCGCCCCTGGTCGACGGTCTTCGTGAAGGTCAAAGCGATATGCACGGTTCCAGCACCAGCCACCAGGTCCTTTGAATCCATTCAGTCCCTGAATCAATTCGTTTACTGCCATGCAGGCTGTGGCGGTCGTGAACGACACAACCGCTGGGGCCGGATTGCCTGATCCCCTGACATAAGCCTCTTCTTTTAGTCGCGCGTATTTTTCCGGCTGAGTACGACGAAGCTCTTCTTCGCGAGCACTCTGGGTATCCACAACGTTGCGACACAGAAGGCAAGGAGCCCCAGGCGCAAGTACCGTGACCCGACCGGTGAGGTCTGAGAATCCTCCTGATGAACGAGGTTGAATTGCCAAGCCTTGGTCGATGACAGGAATCAGGTAAAAATAGGTCAGTCGATTCAGAAAAATCCGGCCTGCGTGGTCATCCGTACAACCGAAGATGACGTCGCAGGAACGCAACGCGTCTCTGCATTTTGAATCGCCAACCCAAGAACGTATGGGATGCGGGCGCACCCCCAGTCCCAAGTTGGCAATTTCTCTTGCCAATACATCCACTTTTGGACGCATAGCATCTGCATCGCCACGATTAGCGCCATGCAATCGGTTGAGATTAGTCGTCTCGACGATGTCTTCGTCGATTAAAAGG
>Ga0194136_1001446_pt1 | contig 11828 bp, 6 predicted proteins | sample TARM_MetaG_T3A_1_FD_134023 | JGI IMG/M metagenome (GOLD analysis project Ga0194136, IMG submission 134023) | Freshwater microbial communities from Pennsylvania, USA, analyzing microbe dynamics in response to fracking - TARM_MetaG_T3A_14 (version 2) | ecosystem: Environmental > Aquatic >...
ACCCTGTTGGAACGGCTCCGCGAAGAACTCAAAAAGCTGCCCCAGGTGGCCAGACTTAGTGAAAAAGAAGCGGGCAGCTGGTGGAGTGGGGTCAACAATGATTTTAAACGCCTCAACCAGAATTATCAGGACTATATCCGCGATCTCTATTCCATTAAAGCCGAGGAAATGATGAAAACCAAGGCCTTTATGGTTTTCAAGGATCGCTTTATTGAATACCTGAGAGACTTTGTCAAAGGGCTACAAAACCATGCCAATGCCATTGAACATATTCTGACCCACCTTCCGCCCAATGCGGTCGAGGCGGTTTTGACCAAGGCGATTGCATATGAACTGTCGATCCCACGAATTGAAGCCGACATCGATGCCGCCGGCATCCGCGACAACATTATTGGCCGCTGGGACAATCTCAATGCCTGGTTTTTAGGTGAACATGGCAACCCCAGCGAAGCCGCCAAGCTGCTAGAGATCACCAACGATATCATCCGCAAAATTACCCGTTATGCCGCCCAGATTTCAGAGAGCCGCAGCAGTGCGATGAATCGCAAGGAAGAATACCGGAAGCTGGCTGAGCTGTTTGACGCCTGTAATGACATCAAAGAAGCCCATCAGCTGTCCAGCCTGTCCTTTGGCCTTTTTCAGATGAAGCACTTAAAGTCTGACCAGTTTAGAGAAACTGAGAGCATCAACAGCCAGATCTTTGAAGAAATGCCGGCCAGCACCCTGTTAAAGCCACGGGTTCGGGGCTTTAAGGAAAAAGCCCAGCGGAATCCGATTCGCAGCCATGCCGAAAAAAAGGCCGCCATGAAAAAAAAGATCCAGATGATCCGCGAAATCGAGAAAAAAACGATGGCCAGTTATCTGCTTGATGGCTGCATAGATTTTGAAAAACTGCCGGTGATTGAGGGCCATGTCCGGACTACCCTGCTGAAATGGCTTGGCAAGGGGATCGCCAGTAGCGATAAAAAAGCAAAAACCGAGGATGGCCGGATCTTTCAGGTCGAGGTCCCGGGGGATCGCCGCCGTCGCTGTCTGTTGCGCTGCGACGATGGCAATCTTGAAATGCCGGCCTACGTGATTCGCTTTTTGGACGAGGAGGTTCAGGATGAAAGAGCTTGAAATACTGCTCGACCAATACTGGGTAGTTAAGGATGACAACAAGGACTTATTTTATCAGGTTAAGGACAGCATCCCGCAGTTTAAGAATTTCTTGAGTGACAAGCTGGGTTATGGACTGGTGATCAACCAGCACCTGATCAAGCTGGAAAAAATTCCCGGTTCAGCCGAGCCCTTTATGGGCATTCAGGCCTTTACCGATAGGATCGAATACGTGCTCTTGTGTCAGTTGTTGATGTTTTTAGAAGACCGTTCCCGGGATGAACAATTTGTCTTATCAGAAATTACCGAATTCATTGTTGCTAACCCGATTGGCAAGGAAAAAATCGACTGGACGCTGTTTAGCCACCGGAAGCATTTCATCAAGGTGCTGCGTTTTGCCCAGGAGCTTGGTTTGATGCAAATTAACGATGGTGATGATCAGAAATTTGCCCAGGATGATGGTGCCGAGGTCTTATACGAAAGTACCGGCTTGTCCCGCTATCTGGTGCGCCATTTTACCGCCGATATTAACGATTTTACAAGCGTCCGAGATTTAGAAAACGCCGAATGGGGTGACCTCAATGCCGATCGCGGCGTGATCCGGCGGCAGCGGGTTTACCGCAAGCTGCTAATGGAGCCAGTGGTTTATTCCCAAGGGGCTGATGATGTCGATTATGATTATATCAAGAAGCAGCGCGGCCTGATTGAAGCTGACTTTTTAAAATATCTGGAATACCCCCTTCATGTACACAAAAACGGAGCACTGTTGTTGGTGCCGGCGGATAAAAATCTTAAGGATGGTTTTCCCAATACCAAAGCAATCTGCGATATTACGCTGCTGTTTTGTGCCCTGATTCGGCGCCGACTTGAGACAAAAAAACTGCGCCTGAATGGCTCCGGGGCAATCCGGCTGTCGCGGGTGGCCTTTGATTTGCTGGTGACAAAATTAAAGCAGGAAACCGGGGACAATTGGAGCAAAGAGTATCGGGAAATGACGGCATCGACCCTATCAGATCATCTGCTTTCTTATATGGAAGACTTTAAGATGCTGGCTCAGGCTGATGATCAACGCGAAATTGAGATCCTGCCGCTAGCCGGTAAACTGACCGGAAGTTACCCAGATCAGGTGGCGGAAAAAAATGGTGAAAAATAATGGAAAAAAATAATCAAAACAAAAAAAGGCAGGACAACCGCTGGGTAATCAATCGGGCAGGACTCGTAAATTTCTGGTATTATGATGAGGAGACCTTTGATTTTTCTAATGGCCGGCTGCTCTTGCGTGGCTCAAACGGTTCGGGAAAATCGGTAACGATGCAGAGCTTTATTCCGCTGCTGTTAGATGGCAATAAAAGTCCCGAGCGGCTCGATCCCTTTGGTTCTAAAGCCCGAAAAATCGAGAACTATATTCTTGGCGAAGATGAAAACAGCAAGGAAGAATCGATCGGCTATTTGTTTATGGAATTCAAAAAGAAACACTCCGATAACCTGGCCACCATTGGCATGGCCTTTAAGGCTAAACGGGGAAAACCGCTGAACTCCTGGGGCTTTGCCATCACCGATGGCCGGCGGATTGGCGAGGATTTCTTTTTATACAAACAGATGGGTGAAAAAATACCGCTGACCATGCGGGAGCTGGAAAACCGGATCGGGACGGGAGGACAGGTGGTCGAGGGTCAGAAAAACTACATGAAGCTGGTCAATGACCTGATCTTTGGTTTTGATGATCTGGAGGAATACGATGAGCTGGTCAAATTGCTGGTGCAGCTGCGCAGTCCCAAGCTGTCCAAGGACTTTAAACCGACGGTTATCTATGAGATCATGGAAAACTCATTGCAGCCCTTGTCTGAAGACGATCTGCGGCCGATGTCTGAGGCGATCGAAAACATGGATAACATTAAGAGTCGACTGGAGGTATTAAAGGAGTGTAAGGGTGCATCTGACCGCATCCGCCATGCCTTTGACCGCTATAATCAGTTTATTGTGGTGGACAAGGCCCGGTATTATAATGAGGCCCATCAAGAATTGACTGAGCAACAAAAACGCCAGGAAAAACTTGGCCGCGAGATTAGCTCAACCACGAACGAAATTGAAAAACTGGAACAAATGATCACGGATCTGGCCATCCAATTAGAAACGCAGCAGGAAAAAAGGCAGGAATTGGAAGCCCATGACAGTGTTGTGATCCGTGAAAAAATCATCAAAATTGAAGAAGAAATCGAGCAAAAAAACCGTCAGCGGCAAGAAAAAGACCAACACCACGAGACCAAAAGACAGCAGGAGCGGGAGCTCGATAATCAGATTTCTGGCTACCGCCAGGAAGTGGAAGCCGGGGAACAAGCGATTTGCTGGCAACTGGCTGAGATGGATGAGCTGGCTGAAGCCTTTGCTTTTGATGAACACGCCTTTACCCGCGATGAAATCACCAAAGCACTGTCCGAAGCCTATGATTTTACCTATATCAGCAATACCCTGAGCGCCCATACCCAGACGATTGGCCAGGCGATCAAGGCGATCGAAAAGCAACAGCAGATCGCCGATAGCTATGAAAAACTATTGCTGGAGCTGGAGATGCTCAAAAAAGAACAGCAGGAAAAAGAGCGCTTACTCGAGCAAGCTAACCGCCAGTTAGTCGAAATTCAGGATGAAACCATCGAAAAACTGCATCTTAACAATCAACACAACCAGGAATACATTATCCCGGCCGCGGGGTTGAGTCAATTGGCCCGGGAGAGCCGGTAGTTTGCTCCGGCCGCCAATGTCAACTGCTTTGCCGCAATCCTGCAGGACCAGTACCATAATCAGGAAGCGATCAAACGCGAGCTGCTGTATAGTGAACAATCGCTTTGGAATCAGATTGATGCGGAAAGAAAATCGAAACAGGCCGAAATTGAGGCCTGGCAGAAGCTTAAAGATCCCGAACCACTAAGAGCCGATAAGGTCACCGAGAACCGCAAAAAACTGGTTGAGCTGGGGATTCCCCATGTGCCGCTGTATCAGGCACTAGACTTTATTGAGGGGATCGATGAAAAAAACCAGGCCGCGATTGAAGAAGCAATGGCCGATATGGGGATTCTCGATGCCCTGATTGTACCGGCAGCTCAGCGGGAAAAACTGCTGGCAATGCCAGAGCTTAGTGGTGATCACTATCTTTTCCCCGAGCCGCAGTTTATGGTTCATACCATTAACCAGTACCTCAAAGTTGATGACGCCCTCATCGCTATTTCTAAAGAAGAGGTGGTCAGTGTGATAAATAGTATCCTGATTGATCATACCCACCACACCCATATCGATGAAAAGGGCAATTATCGTTTAGGCATCTTATGGGGACGAGCGACCGGTAAGGAGACCGCCCGATTTATTGGTGCTTCTGCCAGAATCAAATATCGGGAAGAAAAACTAAGTTGTCTTAAAGCGGAGCTAAGTGAGATTAGCGACCGGTTAGCGGCAAAGACGCAAATCCTTAATCAGATCAAGACCGCCTTAGCGCTACTTAAGCAGGAGTTCACAGCCAGCTTTGATCCACAAGATTTGATTACCGCTGCCACAGTCGTCAAGCAGGCCGGATTTGATGCCCAGATGAGTGATAAGGCGCTGCAAAAAAAGAATGACGAAGAAAAAAGCTGTTATCACCAGCTCCAGCAGATCAAGGAAACCGTTCACCGGATTACCCTTCGGATCACCCTGCCCCAGGATTTAAAAACCTATGAAGAGGCTCAGGCCGCGGCGATTAGCTATGGCAGAGAACTGCACCGGCTGGAAAAAATCACCATTTTGCTGCAGCACAGTCTTGGGAGTCTGCGGGTAGCCGAAAACCGTTATCAGGAAATACTTCAGGAAATTGATGACCTCCTTTATGAGATCAATCAGCTTAATCAAAGTCGGTCAGCGATGGAAATCACTCGGGTAAACCTAAATGAACAATTGCAACTGACCGATTATCCGGCCATCCAGGCAGAATTGGAACACTGCTTGAAGGCCTTAAAGACCCTGCCCAAAGAAAAAGAGGAAGCCGTTAAGATACTAGAGCGGCAAAAGCTGGGGCTAGAGCGTTTTTATGAGGAACAGGCGGCGGTTAAAAGGACCCTGTTATTGACAGCAAAGCGCTTTCAATTGATGGAAGATGCCTTTACCGAAGAACTGGCGCTAGGCTATCTGATCCAGCGAACTGAAGCCCCACTGGCCGATCAGGCTCGCGAGTTGATCCAAAAAAATCCCCAGTCGGAGAAACAGAACAAGGAGCAGATTACCCTGCGGCTGATGGAAATCTTTAAAGACAACAGCCAGTATCTGCGTGAGTATGCCGTTAACAGTCAGTATGTCTTTGAAGATCAGCCGCTTGATGAGGAGAATGATCGCTTCAAGCAGGTTTGGGATTTGCGGCGCCGGATGAATATCACCGCCAGGGTCGCTGGTAAGGTGGTTAACTTTTATGATTTATCAGATCACCTGAAAGACAGTCTCGACGAAACCGATAAACTCCTAAAAGAAAGTGACCGGGAATTGTTTGAAGATATTCTGGTTAAAAATATCAGTAAAAAAATCAGTGCCCGGATTTTTCACAGCGAAAAATGGGTAGATAACATGAATAAGCTGATGGAAAAAATGGATACCTCGATGGGTCTTAGCTTTAGTCTAAAATGGGCCAGTAAAAAAGCCGAAACCGAAGAACAGTTAGACACCAAAAAGTTGGTCAACCTGCTAAAAATGGACGGTAACCTCTTGCGTGATGAGGATCTTACTGCCCTTTCTGAGCATTTCCGCTCAAAAATAGCCCTGGCCCGACGCACCCTCGAAGACAAGGGCGTTAATCTGACCTTCCATTCAATTATGCGGGATATTTTAGATTACCGGAAATGGTTTGAGTTTAAGCTCTTTTTCAAGAAAACCGGCCAACTCAGTAAGGAACTGACCAATAACGGCTTCTTTAAATTTAGTGGCGGGGAAAAAGCCATGGCCATGTATGTGCCCTTATTTTCAGCGGTTAACGCCCGCTATGAAGCCGCTGGCAAAGAAAGCGCCCGGATGCTTTCGCTTGATGAGGCCTTTGCCGGGGTCGATGAGCAAAATATCCGTGATATGTTCCGGCTCCTGAACGAGCTGGATCTCAGCTATATTATTAACTCGCAGATTCTCTGGGGGGATTATGATACGGTCGATTCACTGGCAATCAGCGAGCTGATTAGGCCAGACAATGCCGATTTTGTCACCGTACTCAATTACCACTGGAACGGCAAGCTGCGAAGGCTGGTGATCGATGATGCCTGATGAGTTTGCCACTTATCTCAAAGATAACCCGGGCTATCGCCGAATTATCAAACAGATTCGCGAAAAATATGAATCACTCGGTCATCTCGGTGGCACCATCTATTTAGATAAGATCAGCGACGACGAGCGGGCAGTGCTTAGAAGCCTGTTTAAAAAGAACTATCTCCAGAAAAGTGCCAGCTTCTCAGTCGAAAAATTTATCAAGGCCTTTGAAACCACCCGCTATCGGGGGATTGATTTTGAAGCGGTATTGAGCTGCTATTATGGCGAAAAGCTGAGCTGGAAAAAGGATGTGCGAAGTCAGTATCAAGACCAGAAAGGTCAATATTTTGAAGATATGATCAAGTTCTTTAAAGAAACCCCGGCAGGCTTGTGGCTGGAAGCGGTTCTGGTTAATAAAAATAATGCCTATTCCCTGCTTAATTTAAAGTATAACGAAGACCCTGAGTATTTAAGAAGTTTGCTGACTCAGGTTTGTCAGGGATTAAATCAATCGGTGGCGGAAACAGAAAAGGTGCGGCTGGCACTTTTTGCCTCGCAAGTTACCAAAGATCCCCATGCCTTTGATATGAACCGCGATGGTGGGCGGCTGCTGCTTTACGCATTAGCCAGCTATTATAGTCTTAGTTATCCGCAAAATGCCGAAGCCCAGATGGAACTCTTATACCAGGCTGGTCTGATTTACGATGAGGTTTCCAATTACACCATTTGTCGGGGGATTCAGGCTTATGCAGGCGATAAAATCCATTCGGGTTGGGCGGGCTTTGCTAATTGCAGTGAACCACTGCACGTCTCGCTTTGGAATATTGGCATGATCGACCGGGTTACTTGCGTCAACAAGCGGGTTTTTGTTTTTGAAAACCCGACCGTCTTTAGTGAGGTGGCCGGGCTGCTGGAGAACCAGCCCGCCGCCCTGATTTGTTCGGCGGGTAACGTCAAGGTGGCAAGCTTATTGCTATTAGATAAAATCGCCCAGAGTGGCAGTGACATTTATTATAGTGGCGACTTTGACCCGGAAGGGCTGGCGATAGCCGATAAACTCAAAAAAAGATACGGCAAAAAATTGATCTTATGGCATTTTACTTCGGAAGCTTATGAGAAGATCCAGTCAAAAAAGATGATCTCGGCAGCCCGTTTAAAAAAGTTGGATAAGATCGAAGCACCGGAATTAATAAGGTTAGCACAAGCGATTAAAAAATCCGGTTATAGTGGCTATCAGGAAATGATGGTGGCGGTGTATCTAAAAGATATCTTAATGGTCTAAATCAATAACTTGAAAAGCGTATTTAACAAGTTGCAATTCGTGATGCCCAAGGGGTCAGACGCTCGCTCGCACACTGCATCATTGTCAGTTCAATTTGGTACAGTTTAATTTAACATATACAGCAAAATAAGAAAGAGGGAACAAAATGAAAGACTATCGACCCGATGATTTTGATTTTAATAAAACCCTTGGTGAAATCAGTGCAGGCATTAAGAAACCAAACATCCTAATTTGCGGTGCCACCGGTGCCGGAAAAAGTTCAGTGGTGAATTATGTTTTTGGAGCAGCGATGGCACAAATTGGCCACGGCATTCCGGTGACCCGGGGAATTAGCAAACATCAACGGGAAGATACCGGGGTGGTTCTTTATGACACCGAAGGCTACGAGATCGGCACTGAAAAAATATCGAAATACAAGGCGAATGTCGAAGACTGGGTAAATGAATCTTTTGCAGCCGCTACTAAACCGGCTGCAAAAGATCAACCCGAGCTTGCTCTTAGCAACCAGATTCATGAGGTCTGGTATTGCATTTCGGCTGGCAATAAACGCGTAACCGATATGGATATTGATGTGATCCAGATGCTAAGAGCAAAAAAGCTGCCGGTGGCGGTGGTGCTAACCCAGATCGATAACCTCGATGTCGAAGAATTGCAGGCGATGGAAGCGGCGATTAGAAATCATTGTCAGGTTGAATTTTTCCGCACCAGTGTCTCAGACGACCCCGCCGTGATTGCGGCGCTGCAAGATTATCTGCAATGGGATGAGTTGATCAGCTGGGCGATTGATCATCTGGATGAATCGCTGCGGGAAGGTTTTATCAGTGCCTTAAAAGGCAATCTTGAGGCTAAAAAAAGAATGATCAATCATAAAATTATCCCCTTGTATACCAGTGCGGCGGCAGCGGTGGCACTCACCCCGATCCCCTTTTCGGATGCGGCGCTGTTGGTGCCGATCCAGATTAAGATGTCGCTACACATCATGAAAACCTATGCGCTGGACCAGAAGCTGGGGAATCTGTCCTCGCTGGTGGGGTCCGTGGTCGTTTCTGAATCTGGTCGGTTACTGGCGCAAACTCTCAGTGCCAATCTCTTCAAACTGATTCCCGGGGTAGGAACAGCCATTGGTACCACCGTCAACACCGTGGTGGCATCTAGTTTTACTGCCGCGATGGGTTATGCTATTTCGGAGATCTGCTTTCGCTGTGCCACTGCAGTATTTGAAGAAGGCAAAGACATCGACTGGGCCGACTATTTTAATGGGGAGAATATTGCCAACTTAATGTCGGAATGGTTCAAGGCCAACCGGCATGGCTAAACGATGCGAAAGCAATGTCCTGATCCTCGGAAAAAGCGGGGTCGGGAAAACATCACTGTGTAATTATATTTTTGGCGCTGATGTCATGAAAACCGGAGCCGGACGGCCGGTGACCGGGATGGGAATCTTTAAAGAAACGATCGAGTTGAGTCCCGAGTTGACCCTCCATCTCTACGACTCCTGGGGTCTTGAAGCGGATAAATCCGAAAGCTGGAAAGCCCTGATTCAGGAAGTCCTTAATCAACATGATGTCCGCGAGATTAAGGACTGGTTTCACACCATTATTTATTGTTTATCAGCCAAATCAGCCCGGGTGGAAGACTTTGATCTGGAAATGATCAAGGCTCTGGGTAAGGATGGCAACCCGGTGTTGGTGGTACTAACCCATTGCGATGTGATGAATGTTAAAAATGCCATAGTGGCAATGCGAGCAGCGATCATTAACAAGACCGGGGTACAAAATCAGGATATTGTCGAGGTATCCAGCCATGCTAAACAATTACTCAGTGGCAAGCAAACCGAAGTCTTTGGCAAGGAAAAAATTATTCATCGGATCAAGGTTAATCTGCTCGATTCGATTTCAGGCAAGATGCCGCAAATACTTCTAGCGATCGGCCAGGAAAAAATAAATCAGTGGTTTAAAGATTGTCAGGAAGTGGTACAAAAGCAGGTTGGCTTTTTAAACCCGACCTCAGAAAAAAAAGAAACCAGCCGCAATGAATTTTTTGATGTCTACGCGCAAGATATTTTTGATGAGATTAACAAGGAGTCGGATGCGCTTTTCAATGAGGCCTATCTATTCTATCGCGCTTTTAGCAGTCAATTTTCGGGGAATGCCCTGGTGGAAGTGACAGACAGGCAGAAGAAACCTCAGATTACCCACTTTCAGATAAAAAAGAGCGGAAAAATCCGAAACTCGATTGCCGGGGCGGTTTTACTGGCCATTCCAGTCGTGGGACTGCTGGGGAAATTTGCCCTCCAGGAAAAAACCCGAGCCTATTACCGTCAAGGGCTGCGGCAAAACAAGGCCTTACTGGAAGACCATCTGCAGATCTGTGCCCAGATCCTGGCCGAGGAATTAAGAAAAATTAATTTGGGATTAGAAATTGAAGATTGAAGATTAAATGAGTTTTTTTGGGGTAAATAATGGGGCAAACCTAAATTCATGCATTAAGAAGGAGAGACAGAGATGGAACTGTTAGACAAAATTGGCGTAATCTATTGGAGTTATAAAGAAAGCACTGAGATTATGGCTGAAAAAATATCCAATGGCATTGATGAAGCCGGCGCTAAAGCGATTTTAGTCAACGTGGTTGACTTTGATTTAAAAAGTATCGATAGCTATTTTAAAATTGCCCTGGGTTGTCCGGCGATGGAAGGGGAAGGCCTTGAAAAAACCGAATTCGAACCCTTTTTTAAGGCGATTTCCGGTCATCTGAAAGGGAAAAAGGTCGCGCTCTTTGGCTCCCATGGCTGGGGCCAAGGCGAGTGGATGGTTGAGTGGGAAAACCAGGTAAAGGATCTCGGCGGCATTTTATTTGACCAAGGGCTGACCATCTTAGGAGAACCCGATAAGGCGGGACGCCATCGTTGCGTTGAGTTTGGAAAGGCCTTTGCCAAATTTTAGAATTGGCATCATCAAGGAATTATTTAACCCTAGCATGAAAGCGATCAATTAATTAAAGAAAAACAAAAGGAGAAAAGCCCGGGAAGAAAAAACTTCCCGGGCTTTTTGTCACAACATTAGGTTTAAAATCATTGATCAGGGCACGGTGGGGGATTTCGAGCGGGGGTGTTCGAAATTCTCAAGCGGCTTTGATCATAATTTTAAAAAGCAAACACTTAAAAACATTTAAATACTTTAGGGCTAAATACTTTAGTTCATCCGGCTGACAAAGTCAGAGTATGCTTCAATACCGTGTTCATGAACGTCAAGACCTTCAATTTCAACAACTTTTTCAACCCGTAGACCGACGGTTTTCTTAAGACCATAGAAGAGCAGGAAAGCGGTGCTCAGGGTCCAAGCCGCTACTGCAACCACACCAATCGCTTGGACGGTTAGCAAATCAATCCCACCGCCGTATAATAAACCAAGAATTGCATCTTCAGTTCCTGGCAGATAATTGGCAAAAACGCCAACCATCAAGGTTCCGACAACACCGTTCATCCCATGAACCGCAACGGCACCAACAGGATCATCAATCCGCAGTTTTTGATCGATAAAGGGAATGCCAAAGGTGATTACGATCCCGGCGATGATCCCGATCAGAAGGGCACCGTAGACATCGACAACCAGACATCCGGCGGTGATGGCAACGAGTCCGCCAAGGACACCATTAAGGGTCATTGAAATATCCGGTTTTTTGTAACGGATCCAGGTTAATAACATAACGGTCAGTCCACCCGCTGCGGCCGCCAGGTTAGTGGTCATGGCGATATGGCCGATATCCAGGGTAACCGCCAGAGTACTGCCGGCATTGAATCCAAACCAGGCAAACCAGAGAATGAAGACCCCAAGCGCACCAAGGGTTAAACTGTGACCGGGAATGGCATTGGCTTTGCCATCTTTGTTGTATTTACCAATCCGCGGGCCGACAATAATGGCACCCATCAGGGCTGTCCAGCCACCAACTGAGTGAACAACGGTAGAACCGGCAAAGTCAACAAATCCCATATCACCGAGGAATCCGCCGCCCCATGCCCAGTGTCCGACAACCGGGTATATAATCAGGCTGATAAAGGCTGAAATAACACAATAGACAGAAAATTTGGTTCGTCCGGCAACAGCACCCGATACAATCGTCGCTGCGGTGGCACAGAAAACCGTTTGGAAAAAGATAAACAATTCAGGGGTAACAGCATCAAAGGCACCGACATTGGTCAAGT
>Ga0194136_1001448_pt1 | contig 11820 bp, 6 predicted proteins | sample TARM_MetaG_T3A_1_FD_134023 | JGI IMG/M metagenome (GOLD analysis project Ga0194136, IMG submission 134023) | Freshwater microbial communities from Pennsylvania, USA, analyzing microbe dynamics in response to fracking - TARM_MetaG_T3A_14 (version 2) | ecosystem: Environmental > Aquatic >...
ACATATAACTTTAGAGAGAATAATAATAAATTTAGTCTTTATCTTAATTTTAATACTAATGAAATAAATGAAGAAAATCTAGCTTCATTTATCAATATTAATGAACTTGAAAAATTTCATATAAAAGTAGTAAATAATGCTATTATTATTAGTGGCGATTTTATAAGTGGAAAAGAATATGAAGTGAGATTATTTGCTCCTCTAGCTTCGTTAGATAAAGATGAAATTTTTAAGGTTAAAGTTCCAAACTTACAGCCTATTATGGAATTTAAAAATGAAGGTATTTATTTGGCTAAAGATAATCAAAATTTAAGACTCAGAACTAGAAACTTAAAAGGTTTTAATTTAAGTATTAAAAAAGTTAATAAAGATAATCTAGGATTTTTTATTAATAATTATGGCTTGGAATCTGGAACAAAAGGTCAAAATAGATATGATTCTTATAGCCTTATTAGATTTGGAACAGAATTATATAGCGAAAAAATTAATTTAGATACTGAACTAAATAAATGGCTAAATACAGATATAGACCTCAGTATTTTGGGAGAAAAATATGACAAAAGAGGTATTTATTTGGTAGAAGTTTCTTTTGACCCTGAAGATATTTTAGTTCCACTTAAGGGTTATGAAGATGAAAATAAAAATAAAGATGCTTATAACAATTACTCTTTTGCTAACTATTTGTACACAAATGGACACATTAGTAAAACTGTTGTATTAAGTGATATTGGAATTATTACTAAAAAAACTAGTGATAGATTATTCGTTTATACTTCTGATTTATCAACAGGTAAGGCTATGGATGGGGTAGAAGTGTCTTTGATAAATAATAAAGGCACAAGAAAAATATATACAAATCATGACGGCTTAGGAATTTTTAATATTGATTCCAATGAGAATTGGGAACTTATTTTAGCTGAAAAAGATGGTGAAATCAGTTTTATAAATCAATATAATGACTATATTAATTATTCTCTAGCTGATAATAGTGGAATCGTCAAAAAAAGTGGAACAGATGCTTTTATATATACTGAAAGAGGTGTATATAGACCAGGTGATACTGTTTTTATTTCTAGTATTATTTTTGAAGAGAATAAGAAATTACCTGAAAATTTACCTTTAAAAATGAAAATATATAATCCTTTAGGAAAACAGTATATAGAATTAAAAGGTGAAAATTTAGAAAATAATTTATATAGTTTCCAGTTTGACACCAAAATGTCAGACCCCACAGGCAATTGGAGAATAGAATTATTTATTGGAGAACTATTAATAAAAAGTCAATTTCTTAGTATTGAAACAATTGTTCCTCCTGTAATTCGTGTTAAAAATACTTTAGATTCTAAAGTTAAAAATACTCTTAATGTGGAAATATTTAGTGAATATCTATTTGGAATGCCAAGTAAGAATTTAAATTATAATACACAATTAGAACTTAGACTTGCTAGAAATCCCTTTACAAGTTATCAAAATTTTAGTTTTGTAAATCAAATATTGGAAGATTCTTCTTATAATAATCAATATAGAAGTGGCGTTTTAGATGAAAATGGAAAAGCTATGGAAGAATTTGATTTGTTTTTAAATACAGCCCCTTTTAAACTTGACCTTTTTGTAACAAGTGATATTTTTCAAAAAGATGGTAGAAAAGTTAGTGAAGCAGATGTGTATACTTATGATTTTTATGATAGATATGTTGGTATAGAAAATTTTGATGCTTATGGAGAAATAGGTGAAAAAATAAAACTAAAAACTATTTTACTAAATAAAGATGGTTCAGTTTTAAAAGATAAATTAAGTTATAACATTTATAAAAATGACACTTATTGGTGGTGGGACTATGCTTCTTATGATGATTATAGAAAACACTATAAAAAAAGTGAAGCTACTCTTTTAATTGAAAGTGGAGATATAAATTCAGGGGATAGCGTTGAATTTAATTTAGAAGAATATGGAAATTATTATTTAGAAATTGTAGATAAAAATGGACATAAAGCAGGTACTTTTATAAAAAGTGGATATTATAGCTATGGTTCAGGTAGTACAGATAGTTTTATGAAATTAGAATTGAATAAGAAGCAATATGAAATAGGTGAAGAGGTTCAAGTTACTTTTGATTCTCCTAGTCAAGGATATGGAATAATAAATATAGAAAAAGGACAAGAGATATTAGAAAGTAGAAGAATAGAAATTAAAGAAGGTTTAAATACTTTTAAATTTATTCCTAAAGAAAATTACTTCCCAGGCGTTTATGTTAATGTAATAATATTACAAAATCTTAAAGAAAAATTAGAAGGCACAGATATAAGACTACAAGGTCTACAATATATAAAACTAGAGAAAAAAAATAAAGAAATTAAAAGTAAATTGCTTATTCCGGAAATTTATCATGAACCTAATAAAATTTATGTTGGGATTGAAACGGATGTTCCTAATGCAAGCTTTACTTTAGCAGTAGTTGATGAAGGACTACTTTCTATAACTAGGTATCAAAGTCCAAATCCTTATTCATATTTTTACGGAAAGGAAAAATATAGAATACTAAATTATGATAATTATAAACATATTTTAGATATCAACAAAGATAAAGCTTATAAAACATTAAAACCTGGTGGTGGAGAATATAGGGCTCTTATGGCAGAAGAAATGCTAAGTAAAAAATCTGACGCTGGGGTAAATGAAGTAAAAAGATTTAAAGCTATTAGTTATTTTAAAACAGGAAAAACCGATGAGAATGGAAAAGCCAATGTGCTATTTGAATTAGATGAGTATATGGGGGAACTTAGATTTATGTTAGTTACTTCTAAAGATGGTGCTTTTGGGAATGACAGTAAAAGTGCTAAGGTAAGAGGAGATATTGTTATGTATCCAGGTCTACCTAGAACCCTTGCTCCTAATGATACAATAGTAAGTAATCTAACATTATTTATAAATGAAGTTAAGGACAAAAAAGCTAAAGTAGGCGTTAAATTAGAAGGTCCTTTAGTACTCCTTAGCCCTTATGAAATAGATTTAGATGGAAGTGAAATAAGTGAGAAAAATTTTGAATTTAGGATTAAGGCACTTAATAAAACAGGTGTTGGAAAAATTACTTATTATTTCCAAAGTGGAGATTTTAGAAGAGAAAGTTCGGTTGATATTGCTATAAATACACAAGCACCATATTTATCATACAAAGAAGAGTATGAATTAGAAGCAGGAACAAGTTTAAATCTAAAAATACATAATGAAGCTGTACAAAATAGTTCTAATGCACAAATTAGAGTATCAAGATACCCTTTGTATAATTTGTATGGTAGATTACAATATCTTATAAGATATCCTTATGGATGCTTAGAACAAACTGTTTCTAGTGTTTTCCCTCAATTATATTTGAGTAAATTTTTAACTTTAAGTAATGAAGAATGGCAAGAAATTAACAAAAATATAAATGAAGGTATTAAAAGAATAGAAAAATTCCAACTTTCTGATGGAAGTCTTTCATATTGGCAAAATGAAACATATACTAATCAATGGTCGAGTTCTTATGCATACTATTTTTTAATAGAGGCTAAGAAAAATGGTTATTATGTGCCAGAGTATTTATTAGAAAATCTTGAAAACTTCCAATTTAGAACTGCAAGTAATACAAGAGAAGTTAATTTAACCAGTATTCATAGACTTTATGTTTTAGCCCTTGGAAACAAACCTAATATAAATGCTATGAATTATTATAGACAAAATAAATTGAAAGAATTAACAAAAGGTGAAAGATTCCTTTTAGCAGGTGCATATAAATTAGCTGGTTATGAAGATACTGCAAAGTCTATTATAGAAGGAATAGATTATGAAGTTAAAGATACTTATTGGGAAGAAAATTTTGGTTCTCAATTAAGAGATAAGGCTATTATCTTAGATGTTTTGAGTAAATTTCAAAAAAATAAAGATACCGATACTCTAAATTTAGAAATCTTAAATAAGTTAGCAGGAAAAGATTGGTATTCAACTCAAACTTTAGCATATAGCTTGTTAGCAGTAAGTAATTACAAAGAAGATACAAGTAATAATAAGGAACTAGGCTATGAATATAAGATTGCAGGTAGAAGCTTTAAAGATACTTTAATAGAATCAAATACCTTGATAAATATTGATAATTATCTAGGAAAAGAAGTAGAATTTAATAATTTGTCTGATGAAAAACTATATATTAATTACTTGTTCCAAGGAAAAATGAATTTAAGAGAACAAAAAAATTATGCTAAGGAAATAAGGCTTAGTGCTCAATACTATGATGATGATGGAAATATAATAAGTAATTTATCAAGTGTTGATAGAGGTAATTCTATTTGGGCTGTGTATAGAGTAGAAAAACAAAGAAATAAGCAATTTAATAATTTAGCTCTATATCAAAATCTGCCTAGTGGCTTAGAAATAGAAAATTTAAGACTAACTGGAGCAGAATATCCTTCATGGGTATATAATGTTACAAGGTCTTTAGCTAATGTTAGAAGTACAGATATAAGAGATGATAAGATAGTTTGGTTCTTTGATATGCAATATGGAACAGAAACATATTTTGTTTTAAAATTAAATGCAGTTACTCAGGGTAACTTCTTTATGCCAGGAGCAGTGGTAGAAGCTATGTATTCTGACGAAATAGGTTCGGGGTTTGAAGGTAGAAGCATACAAATAAAATAATTTCTTGATAAAGTGCTGAGATAAAGTTTCTGCACTTTATCTTTAAAAAATTAAATTTTGAGAATTTTAACCTAAGTTTTTATAATGAAAAGTAGAGGTGAATAAAGTGCTAAGATATTTATTAATATTTATTTTTTTTACATTTAGTCTATTTAATCAAGAGTTAAAAATTTATACTGAAGAAAGTCCGCCTATAAATTTTTTGAACACTAATGGAGAAATAGATGGCTATTCTACAGAAATTGTTAGAGAAATTCAAAAAAGAATAGGTGATACTTCTACCATTGAACTTCTACCTTGGAATAGGGCATATAATTTAGCCATTAAAAAGAATAATCCTAATGTTGCCCTCTATTCAACATCATTTAGTGAAGAAAGAAGAAATCTTTTTCATTGGGTAGGACCATTATTTGACAATACTTGGACCTTTTACGCTTTAGCTAGTAAAGAGATTTTAATTAATTCATTTGAAGATGCAAAAAAAGTTAATAAAATTGGCACCTATGCCTCTGACATTCGCGAACAATTTTTATATGAGCAAGGCTTTCAAAATATAGCTAGTTTTAGAAATTCTGAAACGAATATTCATGCCCTACTTTCTGGTAGGATTGACTTATGGTTGACTAGTAATATCGGCTTTAATTCCATAGCAAAAAAAGAAAAAGTTGATCCCATGCTTTTCAAAGAAATCTATACAGTTAAAAATAATGGTTTATACATAGTCTTTAGCCTAGATACTTCAAAGGTAATCGTTGATAAATGGTCAAAAGCATATGAAGAAATTAGAAATGATGGAACTTTAAAAAAAATTGGAGAAAAATGGGGGCTACCTTTCCCAAATTTTAAAATACCTGAATAATAAGGAAATTACAATGAAAAAAAATATTTTATATACTGTTCTGTTTTTATTTGCATTTTTAATTATAATTTCTTATAATTTTTTAATTTTACCAAAAGATTTTTTTGAAAATATAAGTTATTCCCAAGTGCTTTATGACAGGAATAATGAAATCTTAAGAATTTATTTAAGTGAAGACGAGCAATTTATTTTAGAACCCTCTACTTCAAAGGAAATCCCTACGAAATTAAAAGAAACTGTTATTTTCTATGAAGATAAAAATTTTTATAGACACAAGGGCTTTGATATTAAAGCTCTTTTTCGTGCTATATATAAAAATATAAAAAATAATAAAATAGTTAGTGGAGCTAGTACTATTTCCATGCAAACAATTAGAATTTTTCGTGGAGGAAAAAGAAACTATTTTAATAAGTTTATTGAATTAATTTATGCTGTACAATTGGAATTAAAATATACTAAAGAAGAAATATTAAATATCTATTTAAGTCATTGCCCATATGGTGGGAATATTAGAGGATATAGAGGGGCTTCCCTTCGATATTTTAATAAAATCCCCAAAGAGTTAACATGGGCAGAAGCTGTAACTTTAGCGATTTTACCAAACGCTCCCTCTATGCTTAGTACAGTTAAAAATAGAGAAAAATTTATTGAAAAAAGAAATAAAGTCCTCTATGACCTATATTTAAATGAAAAAATTTCTAAAGAAGATTATATTTTATCTAAGGCAGAAGAATTGCCTGAAACTTTATACCCTATTCCACAAAATGCTTTATTTTTTACAGATTTTGTTAAGAGTAAAGAAAAAAAATATGAAATAAAAACTACTTTAGACTTAAAAAAACAAAAGAAGGTAGAAGAAATTGTTGAACAACATAAAATGCAATTGGAAAAATATGGAATTTATAATACAGCTGTAATGGTAGTAGACACAAAATCAAGAGAAATTTTAGCATATATAGGTGGCACTTATGAAAATGAAAAGGCAGGGAAAATTGATGCAATACAAGTTAAAAGGAGTAGTGCTTCTACCTTAAAACCTTTTTTATATACCTTATCCTTTGATAAAGGTTTGATAAGTAGTCAATCCCTCTTAATAGACGTTCCTAGCTATTTCAATGCTTTCAATCCTGTAAATAGTGATAAACGATATAGAGGTCTTATTAGAGCTGATAGAGCCTTAGCTCTATCTTTAAATGTTCCTTTAGTAAAGTTGCTAGAACAGTATGGTTATAGAAATTTTTATGAGTTTTTAAAAAGTTCTCATATTAGTTCTTTGAAAAATCCAGACTATTATGGCTTAAGTATGATTTTGGGAAGTATTTATATTAGTCCTTATGAATTAGCAAAATTATATACTGATTTAGGTAATTTAGGTTTACAAAACGAATTAAAATATTTGTTAGAAGAAAGTAAAAAACAAAAAGAAGTAAAATTTGCTTACTCAAAAGGGGCAACATGGCTTACTTTGGATATTTTATCTACTGTTGAAAGACCTAACACAAGTTGGGAATTTTTTCAAAAAAGAAGAGATTTTTATTGGAAAACGGGTACTTCCTTTGGGGAAAGAGATGCTTGGGCTGTGGGAACAAATAGTGAATATACTATTGTTGTTTGGAATGGAAACCTTGATAATAGTTCTAGCTCTAAGCTAAAGGGTAGCGATAGTTCAGCTCCTTTATTATTCCATATTTTAAACAGCATAGGAACTACGAGAGGAACTATCTCTCAAAATTTAGATGATTTAGACAAGGTTAAATTAAGTAAAAATGGATATAGAAGTAAGTACTCTCAAAATAACATAGAAGCTTATATTCCAAAAGGTGTTGTTATGACTACTGACCCTTTTGAAAAGCTTATCTATACTAATTTAGAAGGAACAAAACAAGTTGATAGTAGAAGCCATCTTGTAACAGAAACTAAAGAAAAAATTATAAATTCATATCCTCCGCAAGTAAATTATTTTTTAAAGCTTAGAGGCATTGAGATTGACAATATTGAAAAACTATTAGATAGTAAAAAATTGGAATTCATTTATCCTCAAAACAACCTTAAATTAAGGATTCCTAAAAATAATAGTGGGAAATATGAAAAGATAGTAGTAGAAGTAGCAGAGGTAGAGGCTCATGAATATTACTGGTATCTTAACGGCAAATATTATGGTAGAAGTGATAAAGGAAAAATTCTAATGGAATTTGAAAAAGGATTTAATAAAATAGATTTAGCTACTGATATACAAAGAAGTTCCAGTGTATATTTTTATGTGGAGTAGCTCATAAAACAAATTTTAGGGATTCAAATTTTGAATCCCTTTTATTTTTATTAATAATTAAAAGAATAGTTTATATGCTAGAGGTGCTATTAAAACAGTAATACATCCTGCTAAGCCTATTGCCAAACCACTCATAGCTCCTTCTACCTCTCCCATTTCAATGGCTTTTGAAGTCCCTATTGCATGAGAACCTGTACCAATGGCTATTCCTTTTGCTATTTTAGTCCTAATTCTAGCGATATCAACTATAAATGGTCCTATTATTGCTCCCAAAATACCTGTTATTACTATGGCAACAACTGTTATTGGTATAATACCACCAAAAGTTTTACTAATTTCCATTCCTAAAGGAGTTGTTATAGATTTTGGTATAATAGACTTTATAATAACTTCATCTAATTTAAATAATTTTGATAGTGCAAACACAGATACAACAGATACAATAGAACCAACACTTACACCGATAATAATAGGAATAAAATGTTTTTTTAAAGAATCAATCTGCTTATATAAGGGTACTGCTAAAATAACGGTAGCAGGTGCTAAGAAGAAGGCAATTAAATTACCACCCTTATTATAAGTTTCTAAAGAAATGTCAAAATATTTTAATGTTGAAATCACAATTAAAACTGTTATCAGTAAAGGATTTAATATTGGCAATTTAAATTTTTTATATAAATTTAAACCAATAGCATAAGCAAGAATAGATAAAACAATACCAAAATTTGGACTATCTAGCATTTTTTTCACCTCTTTTAATTACATAATCTACTGTCCAACCAGTAGTAACAATAGTTAATATAGTCGTTATAATAATTACAGCTATTAATTTAAGCCAATTCCCTGATAGCGTATCCATAGCAGAAATTAATCCAACACCTGGTGGTATAAAGAAAAAAGCTAAATTACTTAATAGTAACTCTGAAAAAAGTTGTATGCTATTTACCCTTATAAAATTAAAATACAGTAAAATAAATAATATTAACATTCCAATAACTGGACCTGGAATTGGTAGTGAAATCGCTCTACTTATAATTTCTCCAAGGTAAGTTATTCCAATAATTACTCCTATTTGTTCAATAATATTCATATCGCTCCTCCTTAATTAATCTAATTTAATTATAACATCTATTAATAGTGAAGGCAATAATTTTAATATTAATTTAAAAAATTTGTCTTACAAGTTGAATTGATAATGGAATAAAAACATTAGTATACATACAATATATTAAGTTTATTTAAAATTTATATTTTAAAAATTGTATGATTTAGTATATACTTATCTTGTGTCCTTTAAGGCAAATGTCCAAAATTGTAAATAATAATTCCATTTTGTTTTCAATTACTTCCTTCTTTAGTTTAAGGACATTTGCTCTTTTTTTATAAAAAAAACTCCCTTAATTTAAAAATTATAGGAGTTTTACTTTTTTTTATACAGGCATTTTCATAATATTTTCCAAAACTTTTACAATTTCTTTTTCATTATTACAATTAACTAATTCCAAATATCGATTATCATTTAATTTTTCTAACTGATGTAAAGCCTTAATGAAATGATATACCTCCGCCCATGAACGTAGTTTTATTCCTTTCCATTCTTTATTCCATACTTTATCACCATATGGTTCAAATAATATTTTATATTTTGCATTGGTACTATGTAGATTGCTAGAGTGGTCATCAATAAAAACAGCTCCATCCATATTTATCATAGATTTATCTGTTAATACCAAACCAGGAAAACTTATAGTTATTACTTTAACATTAGGTATTAATCTTTTCAGCATCTTTAATTTTTCAGAATTATTTATATTTTTTCCTACAGTACAAAAATACACATCTGAAAATTCATTGTTTAACTTGTTGATATAATCTACAGCATCTTTAACGGTGTAATCACCTTCATAGATTTCTTTACTTGCAAATAATTCATCAATAACTTCGTCGGGAGTACCATCTGGGATAGCAGGGCTAAAATTCCATTCCTTAGCATCTTCCCATTTTCCATCGTGATTGTATTTTTTATTATATAATTCTACTATCTTTCTAGCTGTATTCCATAGAACACCATCAATGTCTATAAAAATATTCATAATATCACCTCATTCTATAGTAGTAGTTGTAATACTATTATATTACTTTTTTTGCTAAATATAAACTTTTTTTGATATTTAAAAAAAAGAGCTCTAAGCTCTTGTATATTTGTATAAATGGCTGGGGTGGCTGGATTCGAACCAACGCATGTCAGAGTCAAAGTCTGATGCCTTACCGCTTGGCGACACCCCAATATATTTGATTTTGAATGGTCGGAATAGTAGGATTTGAACCTACGACCCCCTGCTCCCAAGGCAGGTGCGCTACCGGGCTGCGCTATATTCCGATTTTATATTTGTCCCAAGACGAATTTAATATTATCACAATTAAAAGAAAAAGTCAAATATTTTTTTTATTTGTTTTCAATAATTAATTTTAAATTTTTTTACTTTACATTTTTAAAAAAAAGGTTAGACTAGGCAGTAAAATAATTTTTAGGAGGTTATATAAATCAATGACAAATGAAAGAAACAATAAAAAATCTTATTTAAAATTTATAATTCCAAGTTTAATTGGAATCTTACTATTTATGACACCAATTAAATATAATGGGGATTTGACAATACCAATTGCTATATTTAGTAAAACATTAACTGCTTATTTAGAAAATTATCTTCCACTTATTATGACAATTATTGCAATAGTAAGTAGTATTTTAACTTTAATTTATAAAATGGATTTAATAAAAAGCTTTGGAAATCATGAATATTTAAAGGGTTTATTAAATGTAAGTCCTTTATGGTTTAGTTTAAGGATTCTAGGTGGAATTTTTGCGTTTTTAACTTTTTTGAAAATAGGACCTGAATTTATATATTCTGAAAATACAGGCGGTCTTTTATTATTTGATTTGTTACCTATTTTGTTTGCAGTATTTTTATTTGCAGGACTTTTATTGCCTTTAATATTAGATTTTGGTCTTTTAGAATTTTTTGGTAGTATTCTTAGTAAAATAATGAGACCTCTATTTTCATTACCAGGTAGGTCTTCAATTGACTGTTTGACTTCATGGCTGGGAGATGGAACAATAGGAGTTTTATTAACAAATAAACAATATGAAGAAGGCTATTATACTAAAAAAGAAGCAGCAATCATAGCGACGAACTTTTCTGCTGTTTCAATTACCTTTAGTTTAGTTGTTATTTCACAAGTGAGTTTGGGACATATGTTTTTACCTTTTTATTTAACAGTTAGCTTAGCAGGCTTTATCTGTGCAATTGTTTTACCTAAATTACCACCATTAAAAACAATTCCTCATGAACATTATAAAAAAAGTCAAGGTGACTTAAATGAATCCGTACCATCAGGACATGGAGTTGTAAGTTGGGGGCTTAAATTGGCATTAGATAAGGCAGATAAGAATAAAAGCATATTAAAATTTTTTAAAGATGGATTAAAAAATATTCTTGATATGTGGATAGGGGTTACTCCTATAGTAATGTCAATGGGAACCTTAGCCCTTATAATCGCAGAGTTTACACCTATTTTTACATATTTAGGTCTACCTTTTGTTCCAATACTTAATTTATTACGAATACCTGAGGCACAAGTGGCTTCTACCACTTTAGTTGTAGGATTTGCTGATATGTTTCTTCCATCTGTAATGGCAGCTAGTATCCAAAGTGAAATGACTAGATTTATTGTAGCGGCAATATCTGTAACTCAATTAATTTATATGTCAGAGGTAGGAGGATTAATTTTAGGCTCAAAAATACCTTTGAGATTTAGAGACTTAGTTATTATCTTTATTCAAAGAACTCTTGTTTCTTTACCGATAGTAACTATAATAGCTCACATCCTATTTTAAAATAATCGTAACTACTCAGGCATCCTAACAGGGTGCCATATTTTTTTAATTTTCCCTCTATTTTTGTTTTGCAATTTATGATATAATATAGACATCAACTTTAGAGGAGGTGTCCATATG
>Ga0194136_1001456_pt1 | contig 11791 bp, 10 predicted proteins | sample TARM_MetaG_T3A_1_FD_134023 | JGI IMG/M metagenome (GOLD analysis project Ga0194136, IMG submission 134023) | Freshwater microbial communities from Pennsylvania, USA, analyzing microbe dynamics in response to fracking - TARM_MetaG_T3A_14 (version 2) | ecosystem: Environmental > Aquatic >...
GCACAGTTACCTTTTTAATGCAAACAAAAAGTTTTGTTTTGTGGTGGCGACCCAAACACATCGACGAAGTTAATAATTGATCCGTAATCAGTATAGCGATCGCCATACGGGCACTGGATCTAGCATAGATTTGGGAGGCATTTTTTGAAAGAAACGGTGGTACAAAAAAAAGTCCAGTTATTCCAATGTAATTGGGCCGCTCAAAAGAATTGGATTATCGGTATTATTTTGGTTGTGTTAATCATTATGATTGCAGCAATTTCGATATCTTTAGGAGAGTATAATATTCCGTTGGCTCAAATTAGAGATTTGTTTATCAGCCAGATCACCCAACGGCCACTCGATGCTGCAGATCAAAAAGCCGCAACGGTATTATTTTTAATTCGAATTCCCAGAATTATATTGGCGTTATTAGTGGGAGCCGCACTGTCGGCCTCCGGGGCGGCCTATCAGGGTGTATTCAAAAATCCAATGGTATCCCCAGATATTCTGGGGGTTGCCGGAGGCGCCGGCGTTGGCGCCGCGATTGCGTTATTATTGGGATTTCCCACAATTGGGGTACATCTATTATCATTCTTTTTTGGTATTGGTGCAGTATCTTTGGTGTTAGCACTTTCAAAATTAGTCGGGAAAAGCCAGGGCACCCTCTTGATTATGGTTCTTTCCGGGGTGGTTATTTCATCTATTTTTTCGGCATTGACATCACTGATTAAATATCTGGCAGATGCTGATGATAAACTACCCGAAATCACCTTCTGGTTGATGGGTAGCTTTGCCCGATCGGGCAGCTATCAGAATATCTTAATTATGGGTTTGGTGCTGATTATTGGCGGGATACCGCTCTTATTGTTTCGTTGGCAAATGAATGTCCTGACCTTTGGCGATGAAGAAGCCCAATCGTTGGGAATTGATGTCAGAAAAACGCGATTAGCGATTATTTGTTGTGCCTCGCTTTTAACCGCCTCTTCTGTTTGTCTTTGTGGTGCAATTGGTTGGGTCGGATTAATTATGCCGCATATAACGCGGATGCTGGTGGGGCCAAATTATAAGGTGCTTTTGCCAATCACCTTACTCAGTGGGGGCTTGTTTATGCTGATTGTGGATAATGTCGCCCGTTTAATTGTTCCCGGCGAGCTGCCAATCGGGATTTTAACCGCCCTGATTGGTGCGCCCTTGTTCATTTATATGTTATTTAAGGGAAGACGTGATTGGTCATGAAGCTTGAATTGAACCACTTGCAATGCAGCTATGGTGAGAAAATTATCGTCAACGATTTTTCAGCAACCATCGAATCGGGAGAAATTTTTTGTTTGCTGGGACCCAATGGGATTGGAAAGACAACCCTCTTTAAGACAATTCTACGATTCCTGCCGATTAAAAAAGGCACCATTACAATTAATGACCAGGATATTTACAGCTATTCAAAAAAGGACTATGCCAGGCTGATTGGTTATGTCCCGCAATCGCACACGCCGCCGTTTGCCTATACAGTGATGGACGTGGTGGTAATGGGCAGAACAGCCCATATGGATGCCTTTGGATCGCCGGGTAAAAAAGACTATGACTTTGTGTCCGCGTTATTGGAGCGGCTGGAGATCGCGGATCTTAAAAACCGTAACTACACCGAACTCAGTGGTGGTGAACGGCAAATGGTTCTCATTGCCAGAGCGTTAGCACAGGAACCGGTTTTTTTAATGATGGATGAGCCCACCGCCAATCTTGATTTTGGCAACCAGGTAAAGGTTATTCAAAATATTAAGGATTTAGCCAGGCAGGGGTTGGGCGTTATCATGACCACACATTCACCAGACCATGTTTTTCAATGTAATGCCAAGGTGGTCTTGATGATGCATAACAAACGCTACCTTGTTGGAAACGTATCAGAGATTCTTAGCGAAGCCACGCTGACGGATACCTATGGCGTTCATATCGCCATCTTAGAAGATCAATATCAGGACCAGTCCTTTAGCTTTTGTCAGCCAATATTTGAGAGTAAACCATATTGATGTGGCAATAATATTGCCGCATCAATCAACAAAGAAAGAAGGAAATAAAATGAAAAGAAAAAGATGGTTAAGTACCGTTGTTGTTATGGCGGTAGTCATTTCGCTTTGTCTTGGAGGCTGTAGTGTTGGAGCATCAAGTACGGTTTCCATCACCCGAATGGTTACCAATAGCGAAGGGGTAGAAATTGAAATTCCAGCGCAAATTACCAAAGCCGCTCCGGCGATTGGTGCATTTGCGCAAATGACTGAAATTGTCGGGGGACCGGGGATGATTTCAGCTGCCGCAACGGATAATATTTCAGATTACTTTAAGACCGTATTCCCGGATTATCTTGAAAGCAATCCGAATAATTATGATACGGGTTCCATCGAAGGTGTTATAGCTTCAGGTACTCAGGTTGTTTATGGACCAGACAGCGTTTATTCAGATGAGCAAGTAGCGCAGCTTGACCAGGCCAAGATCCCCTTTGTTGCCATTAATAATATAAAAAATGTTGAGGGAATGTGTGAATCATTTAAGATTATCGGTGAAATTTTTGGCGAAGATGGCGTCAAAAAAGCGCAGGAATTCGTTGATTATTATCAGGGAAATATTAAAAAAGCAGGGGAACTGACGGCTAAGGTAGAAGCGGCAAATAAGGTAACCATTATGAGCCTTCGCTATGCGGGAGGCACCTATTCAACCATTAATGGACAAGATATTTGCAATGAATACTTTGAGTCCGCCGGCGGAATTAACGTGGCTAAAGATTATACCAATACCACTTCCGGTACCGGCTTATCCGTTAACACCGAACAAATCGTAACCTGGAACCCGCAGGTGATTATGGCCTTTACCAAATCGGCAAAAGACGCAATTTTGAGTGATCCTACGCTGGCTGATGTTGCTGCTGTTAAAAACCAGAAGGTTTACGTTTGTCCTTATGGTGTTTATAATTGGTCGGTTAGAAGCGGAGAAGGTGCCATGCTGCCATTGTGGCTGGGGACGATTATGTATCCGGATTTGTTTGCAGATACTGATATGAAACAGGTCGTTTCGGATTTCTTTAAGAGCTACTATGGCTATGATATTTCCCCTGAGGAAATCACAACAGTTTTGGCTGGGAGTTCCAAATAGGCAGGTTTGTTTTTGAAGGAAGGCAATCGATGTTTTAAATCATTCAGCGTTTTGAGACACTTGGATAAAGGCTCAGACGACTAATTTATGTTGTGCAAAGAAGGGATCATGTAAAGGCGGAGGGTGATACGCTATTTTGCATGACCCCTTTTTTAATACCCTGAAAGCGAAATATTAGGTGGCTAAATCCCGCCTACTAAAGGCCACAAAAGTTAAACCGAAAAAAATCAGGGTAACGGTCAGTAAAATTGCGGCAGAGTTAAAGGAAAGCTGATCATTGATCATCAAAGCGGCCCCTTCAAAATACTTAAAAGGCGTAAAGATCGTAAGAAACGCCAGCTTATCATATAAATCAACAACCACCGATAAGAGAAAGAAACCCATGACCAGGCCGGATGCGACAGCGGTTGCTCTTTTGGTATTTTTTAAAATGGCACCAAACATGGCTCCCAAAGCGAGAAAGAATAGCTGGAGCATAAAAAGTGCCAGCATCGTGAGGGAAACCTTGTCAATTAAGCCATCGCCATTGTTGTGCTGAGCAATGAAAAAAACCGAAGCGGCAAAGGTCACCATGTTAAATATCAGAATATTGACAACGCCGGCGAGCAGCTTGGGGCTGATCACCTGAAATCGGCGAATTGGTTTGGTATAAATAAAATCAGCACAGTGATCCCGTTCTTCCTTGGATACCACGACCGCCCCAAACATTACGGCATGGACAGCAGCCAGTAGCATAAAGTAGAGAAAGAAGACCGAATAATATCCGGCAACCTTACTGATATCCACCGAGCCGAGACCAAAAACGACCATTATCTCTTTTGGAAAAGCATCAAACAGGGCATTGATGTCCACCTTGGAATCGGCAAATCCCTGATATTTCATCATTCCGGCAAAGATAATAAAAACCTGGGCACAGCCCCAGATGATCAACGACTTAAGATTGGCTTTCATTTCTTTTTTAAACACATTCATTGGTTATGCCTCCTTTTGGGTTAGATCGATGGCAAATCTTTTCTGGCAAAAAGCTTATAGGTTAAGAAGATAAACAGCCCCACCAAAACAAACCATAACAGTAAATTCAGTGAATCGTAGTTCATGCTTTTGGTTATTTCCGAGAGATTAAAATAGTCAAAAGGTGACACCAGTCCAAGCGTTACATCTTTTAATGTTTCATTAAGCAGGTGGATAATATAAAAAATAATGACCACGCCCATACTAATGGGTAAAACGGTTCGGATTCGTCTTAAGAAAACGGACACAAAGAGCCCCAGGCTGGCAAAGAAAACCTGAAGAAAGAGTAAACTCAGGGTAACCAGGGTAAAGAGTTTAAAATCATAGGATTCAGTGCCAAGCACGGTCACCAGAATCAGAGCGGTTGTAAAAACGACGGCATTGGTAATCAGAATCTGAACCAGTACGGCCAGGATTTTCATGGAAATCACCCGATTTCGGCTGACTGGTTTGACAAATAAAAAGTCTCCGGTTTTTTCCCGGACTTCAGCAGAAATAACCGAAACACCGAGGTTCATGGCCTGGATGGCACCGGCCAGTAAAACATAGGTCAGGGCAAATTGATAAAAACTCAGAATGCTGGAAAGATCCAGGTCGGCAACCCCTGCCGCTTGTTGAAATTCAATGGGGAGGCTATGAAAAACCTTCTCAAATTCTTCCAATTGGCCGGAAATAGACGGGTAAAGCAGCATAAAAAGGCTTAAAATCCCAATCAGTGAGATACACCAGACGACCAGTGCGTTTCGGCCCATCCGCAACTCCTGTTTTAGGATGTTCATGGCAGCTCCTCCTTCTGGTAATAATGCATAAAAATTTCCTCAAGACTGGGTTCCTCAACCAGTAGATTTAAAAGGTTCTGCCCCTGAAGCCGCTCAATTATGCGATTAATATCCCCTTTAAATAAAAAATGGAGGGTGTTATCGCTGACCGTTAAATTAGTAACCCCTTCCAGGTTAAAGTGGTGCACGTCAATAATTCCCTTATAATCCAGGGTGAATTTTTTATAATTGTGCTTTTGCATATCCCGGATATTTTCGACGCGAACAATGGTGCCGTCCTTGATGATGGCAACTCGGCCGCACAGCTTTTGAACCTCAGAAAGAATGTGAGAGGAGAATAAAACCGTGGCACCGTTCTGGTTTTCCGCCTGGATCAGGTCAAAAAATTTCTGTTGCATCAGTGGGTCCAGACCTCCGGTAGGTTCATCCAGAATAATCAGTTTGGGTTCATGGAGCAGTCCCTGAATAATGCCAACTTTCTTTTTGTTTCCGTAGGACAGGTCGTCAATGCGCTTATTTAAATCAAGATCCATGACTTCAGCCAAACTTTCGATCCGTCGGTAGTCAACATTTTCATAAAAGCTGGCCGAATAATTGAGCACTTCGCGAACCTTCATATGCTCATAATAAAAAACCTCTGAAGGCAGGTAGCCAATGTCCCGGCGAATTTCATTGCCGTACTTAATACAGTCTTTACCGAAAATTGTAGCCGAACCGCTGGTCGGATGAATCAGCGATAGCAGGGCCCGAATCGTGGTAGATTTACCAGCTCCGTTGGGACCAATGAAACCGAAGATCTCACCTTCTTCCACAGAAAAGGATACATTTTCGATGCCTCGATGTTTTCCATAATATTTTGTCAACTGATTGATTTCAATTATATTCATGCAGATCCCCTTCTTTCACGTTTAATCAGATAAATTACTAGGATTTTATTAGTTTACCCGAATACAGAGAAAATAAACAGCAGCAGGAAAGGGGAAGATCAGCAAAAAAACGAATATTTTTGTTAGAAGTCCTGTTCCGGGGGAATATAAAAAAAATAGCTAAAAACAAAAGATAAAAAACAGGAGGCGAGTACGTTGGAAAAGGAAGAAACAAGAGATCTGATTCTGAATATATTTAATAATCGTTATACCTGCAAGGGTTACGATGCCGATAAAAAAGTTAGCGCTGAAGATTTTACGGTGATTATGGAGGCGGCGCGGCTGTCGCCCAGCTCAATGGGGCTGGAACCCTGGAAATTTGTGTTACTGAATAACCGGGTGATCCGCGAGAAAATTAAGCCCTTCGCCTGGGGTGCGGAGGTCAGTTTGGATGGTGCCAGTCATTTCGTCCTGATTCTGGCCAGAAAATCCGTTGATCTCCAACCGGACTCCGACTACGTGGAGTATATAATGAACGATATCCAGCATTTTAGCGACGATTTGAGACAGGCGCGAAAAAATAAGCTGGCGAGCTTTCAGGCGGACGATCTGAAAATCGTCGGAAATGATCGGGCCTTTTTCGACTGGGCCGGCAAACAAACCTACATTCCACTCGCAAATATGCTAACCGCTGCCGCCATGCTGGGAGTCGATTCTACCCCCATGGAAGGCTTTAATACTGAAAAGGTGGAAGCGGTTCTGGTTAAAGAAGGCATTCTTGACCCGGTCCATTTTGGGTTATCCTGCATGATTGCCTTTGGTTACAAAAATAGAGACCATCGTCCTAAAACAAGAAGAAAAATAGAAGAAATTCTGGAAACCATTGATTAAAAGTAAGCCGATACTTAATCACAACTGACCGTGAGGCAAAGGTTTAATAATAAACAAATGATCAAAAAGTAAAAGTCGCTTCTCGACAAGTAGGAACTGAGCGCAAGGCGCACAGACTTTTCGGGAAGGGACTATTATTACTTAGGGAAATAAAAAAAGTGAGTTTCGAGATAAAAAAATAGGAATCTATTTAGTTATGTTATATAATGATGAAATTAAGAACAAAAAGTAAACCATTACAAATGAAAAATGATCATTTTACCGCTTCTTTAGGGCTCAAAGCATGGGTAAACAGGTTGGAAAAGGAGATAAAAGAATGGAACCAGCAGCGGCGAGTATGCTATTGATACTGGGACTATTTAGTGCAGTGGGAACACTTGCTGTGTTATTAGTTCGAAGTAATAAAAAATTGCAGAAATCGAATGAAAAGACGAGAAGCAGCAAGGATAGCCGAGGTAAAACAGATCAAGAAAAACTGATCAAAAAGCAGGAGAAAATGCTTTTTCGAAATAAGATTCTGGTTAATGTATTGAGTAAAAATTTCAGAAATGAAAAAAAGCAACTGGATTACGTTTTACACGAAGCCCTGAAACTGACGGAAAGTAAGGTTGGTTATATCTGCTTTTATAATGAAAAAAAACAGGAATTCACTCTAAAGACCTGGTCAAAAGGAATGATCAAAGAGGTGGAAGTGCCAAAGCTAATCTATCGATTAGAAGAAGCGGGGGTATGGGGTGAAGCGGTTCGTCAGAGAAAACCCATTATTTTAAACATCGCGGTTGTTGAGCCATCAGCCGGACAGGAATTTCCCGGGGGTCAGAAAATTGCCGGTAATTTTATCGCCATTCCCATTTTTATTGATGAAAAAATCAAAGCCACCGTTGGCTTCGCTGGTAAAGAAGACCGCTATGATGATAATGATGTGGATGAAATGACGGTGCTGATGAACGGTGTATTGAGCAATCTGGAAAGACGGATTATGCAAAGAAAACTGTTTGAAGAGCGCAGCAAATACTTTCAGACCCTGATTTCGATCGGGGATGGCGTAATGGTGGTCGATCCCGCCGGTAAGATAGAAATGCTCAATCAGGTGGCTCAGCAGCTGACCGGTTGGGCCAATGAAGAAGCCCGGGGAAAACACTATACCGAGGTTTTTGTTTTGTCCCATGAAGACCACCGCCAGGAGATTATTGACCCTATTTTTACGGCAATGAAAACCGATCAGACCCAGGAGTTGAGAAACCATGCGGTGTTAACGGCAAAAGACGGCTCGGTCTTTCATCTGGAAGATAGTGCCGCGCCAATCAAGAACGAAAAGGGCGAAACCGTTGGCATTGTTTTAGTATTTCGTGATGTTTCGGAGAAAAATGAGCAGCGCAAAGAAATTGAATATTTAAGCTTTCATGACGCCCTGACCGGACTTTATAACCGCCGCTTTCTGGAAGAAGAGTTATTGCGGCTGGATATTGAAAAAAACCTGCCGATTTCGATTATCATGGGCGATGTGAACGGCTTAAAATTGACCAATGATATTTTTGGTCACGCCCATGGCGATGTATTTCTTAAAAAAATTGCCGAAGTGATGCGCAGGACCTGTCGGGCGGATGATATTATCGCCCGGTGGGGTGGAGATGAATTTGTTATCCTACTGCCTAAAACCACCGTTGAGCAGGCAAAACAGATTAAAAAGCGGATTAAAACCGAGTTTGCCCGAGATGGGGTACAGGTTATCAAAGGAAATATTTCCCTGGGCTGTGATGTTAAAACATCAGTGGATCAGAGTATTATGGAGTGTCTGGATTCCGCCGAAGAAAAAATGTATGCCGCTAAAATTTTAGAACGGGATGACTTTAAAAGTTCAACCCTGGATTCGATCATTACAACCCTGCAAAGTGACTGCCCCCAGGAAGAAGAACATGCCCAGCGGGTTAGTCAATGGTGTCATGATTTGGGTGTGACCATGGAACTTCCTCATGTAAAAATCAGACGGATGAAATTGGCCGGTTATTTCCATGATATCGGCAAGATTGTTTTGCATAAAGATTTGTTGGAGGAAAATAGTGAGCGCACCGCGGAAGAAATATCTGAAATCAAGAAGCACCCGATTATGGGGTATCGGATTCTTAATGCCTTTGATGATACCATGTCCCTGGCCGATGCGGTACTCCACCATCACGAAAGATGGGACGGCAGTGGCTATCCTAAAGGGCTAAAAGGCGAAGAAATCCCTTTTTTGGCAAGAGTGGTTGCGGTTGCCAATTATTATGATCGGTTGCTCTCTGCAAAAGAAGGGGAAGCCCTGGAGAAGAATCAACATCCACTGATCCATCTGGAAAAAATCGAGGGGCGTTTTGATCCGGAAATCAAACGGGAATTTATCAATATGATTAAAAATATTCCCAGTTAGTATAGCCCAGTTATTCTGTTTTAGTCATTTCAGTTAAAAGAGTAAAAAGCCATCGGAGTTAAAACCCGGATGGCTTTTTAAACGCTCTTTTTTAGGGGCAGATCGTTTAGAGGATGACAGTAAACCGAACCCAGGAACCAACCTCGCTGCTTACCCGAATCGTTCCCTGATGTTCGTCAACAATCGATTTAGCAATGGCCAGTCCCAGCCCATAGCCCCCGGTGGCCTTGGAACGGGACGCATCGTAGCGGTAGAAACGCTGAAAAATTTTATCCTGCTGATCTTCGGGAATACCGGCACCGGTATTGAACACTTCAAGATGAATCGTATCACCAACTCGCTTAAGGATGAGTTCAACAAGCCCGTCATCGTCGGCATTTTTAATGGCATTGTCAATCAGGATGGCAACGACCTGTTTGATTTTATTCGCATCACCCAGATAGGAAATACCGTCTGTAATCTTAAGGGTGTAGTTTTTGTGTTCCTCAAAAGCGATGCTTTCAAAGGTTAAGGCAATGCTTTCCACGGCGTTGCTCAAATCAAAGGGTGAATAAACACCGATGGGTTTGCTGGAGTCCAGTCGGGCCAGGGTGAGAAGACTATTCACCAGGGTATTCATCCGGATTGACTCGGATTGAATGTGAGAAAGATACTTGTTTGCGCCAATGTCCCCTTCCAGGACATCGGCATTGACACTGATGACTGAGAGCGGGGTTTTTAGTTCATGACTGGCATCGGAAATAAAGCGCTTCTGTTTTTCAAAGGCTTCCTCTACCGGTTTGACCATCAGGTTGGCCAGAAAAAGCGAAACAAAGAAAAGCACAAACAGGGTTATACTGCCAATGATCAGCGAGGTGCTCAGAAGTCGGTCCGCCAGGGCATTGGAAATTCGCTGATCGACAAAGACCAGCAATTGACCATAGGGTTTTTCAACAATCAGATACCGATAACCGCTCAGGGTGCCGGAAGCTTTGTTCTTATTAAGCATCTGATTTGCCAGCTCCAGGACTTCTGCGGATTCCAGACTGGTATTGGTGCTGCCGTTGACAGAAAAGAGGTTAGTAGCCGGGTTAACCTTAACCGAAAAGGTTTTTTCCCGTTCAAATACATCCGGGGGGAGATGATCTCCGGGTACCATCGGGGTCTCACGAGGAGCCATCCCATCATTTTCGGCCAGGGCTGATAACAGGGTCATGCTTTGACGTTCACTGGACTGGTAGTTGAAATAGTTGATTGAGCCAATAATCAATAAAAAAACCAGAGACAAAATAATCATAATGGTGGCGACAAAGCGAATTTTTAGTTTTTTGATCATATCGGTTTATACTCACTTCGTCATTTCCAGAAAATAACCGATACCCCGGTTAACCTTGATCTGCACCTGAGATCCCACAAAACTGATTTTTTTGCGCAGAAACGAAATATAGACTTCGACATTGTTATATTCAGCTTCGTTGTCAAAACCCCAAACCTTTTCGATAAGCTGTTCCTTGGAAACGATCTGACGGGAGTTGATCATCAGGGTTTCCAGCAACAAAAACTCCTTTAAACCAAGCTTTACTGAAGCACTACCGCAAATAATCTCCCGGGTCTTCTGCCGCAAGGTTAAGTCGCCCCAGTGAGGATCGTCGATGATCACTTCACCTTTTCGTCGGGTAACAGCCCGAATCCGGGCCAGCAGTTCACCAGTTTGAAAGGGTTTGGTCAGATAGTCATCGGCGCCCCAATCCAACCCGGCAATTTTATCCTCCAGTTCGGTTTTGGCGGTCAGCATTAAAACCGGAGTTTTGATTTTAGCCTGCCGCAGTTCCTTTAGAATCGTCATGCCGTCTTTCCGGGGCAGCATAATATCCAGAATAATCAGATCGTAGATACCCGTCAGGGCATAATCCAGACCGCTTTCACCGTCCATGCGAATATCCACACAATAGTTTTCTTTTGCAAAGATAGCTTTCAGGGCTTCCACCAGCCCCCATTCATCTTCCACCAGTAATAGTCGCATTCTTAACAACACCTCTCCACTCTAGCATAGAACAATTATAGCATTATTCATTGAATCAAGCTTGAACTCTGGCTTAAAAGATTCTTGGTTCAATCTTTATTCAAGCTACCAAAACTATGATATGCAATGTTAAGAGCGTGTTAAATCAAAAAAGGAGGTGCCCCATGCAATTTAGGCATGAACACAAACATGACATCAATTATTTAGACTATCTGATTCTGCGCAGCAAATTAAAAGCAGTGATGCAGCCGGATTTAAACACCAATGAAGATGGCAAATACCAGATCCGCAGTCTGTATTTTGATAATTACCGCGATGTTGCCCTGCAGGACAAGATCAGCGGAATCAATCGCCGGGAGAAATTCAGGATTCGCTGTTACAACAAGGATTTTAGCTTTATCAACTTGGAAAAGAAAAGCAAGATTAATGGTCTTTGTTTAAAGATCAAAGCCACGATCACGAAGCATCAGGCTGCCGCTATCCTGGCCCATGACACCGATTGGATGGCTAAAAGTGAGGAGCCCCTGGTGGTGGAGTTTTATTCTAAAATGAAGTCGGGACAGCTTAGGCCCAAGACCATTGTGGATTATAATCGGGAGGCCTTTGTTTACAGGCCGGGAAACGTTCGGATCACCATTGACCGCGATATCCGCACCGGCTTATTCAGTACCGCTTTGTTCAACCCCGACCTACCCACCGTCGCCACCGGGGA
>Ga0194136_1001461_pt1 | contig 11764 bp, 5 predicted proteins | sample TARM_MetaG_T3A_1_FD_134023 | JGI IMG/M metagenome (GOLD analysis project Ga0194136, IMG submission 134023) | Freshwater microbial communities from Pennsylvania, USA, analyzing microbe dynamics in response to fracking - TARM_MetaG_T3A_14 (version 2) | ecosystem: Environmental > Aquatic >...
GATTCTATCGCGAGGTCATTTTTTTTTCAAGTATCCTATAAGACGATTACGGGAATGCTCCGTCCCCTTTGGTTCCCTATGGTTCCACTAAACTCTAAATCCCAAGGGGGTGAAAAGGTCAATTCTAGAAAGGTCGGCTGAAGCTAAGGGTTTAAAGGAGGTATACATGTACTATTCGAAGAGAAAATTAGCAGGGGTTTTAGTATTATTAATGGTGCTTTCCAGCTTATCCATGTTGGGAGCCATGCCGGAGAATATGGATCGAAACCAGATGTTGGAGAACTATCTTCAACAAGAACCGGAGTTATCGGATACGCCTGATCGCTTAAATCCCGATGATTACACCACTTGGGATTCAGAAAAGGAATACCGGGTAATCGTGCAGCTTACTGGAGATTCGGCAATTGAAGAGAGTAAAACTCAAGAAGAAAAGTATCATGAGCTACCACCGGGTCTTAGGAAGAACTTGGAACGGGGAATTTTAGGAGAGCAACAGGGAATTATTAAGAACTTGGAAAGACGGGGAATCGACCTCGAGGTACTGCATCAATTTACTGTTGGAATCAACGGTTTTAGTGCCTTGGCCAAGGGTTATGAAATTGAAGAAATCAAACAGGAAGCGGAAGTAAAGGACGTTTTTATATCTAATGAATACGAAAAACCGGAACCTACTCCGGAAATGGAATTCACCCATGAAATGATCGGAAGCGAGGCCGTATGGTCCAATCTCGGTTATCAAGGGGAAGGTATGGTCGTTGCAGTAGTGGATACGGGAATTCAGTGGACCCATCCCGATTTTAATCCCGATTATGATGATTACGAACTGACTATTGACGAGGTAATGATTGATGAACTGGACCTTATCGGAGAATACAAAACGCCGAAGGTCGTATACGGCTATAATTATTATGACGATGTGCAGACTGTGGAAGATATGAACAACAACCATGGACAGCATGTTGCCGGAACCGTGGCAGCTGATGGTGGTATTAGTGGGGTGGCGCCAAAGGCACAACTGGTGGATATTCAAGTTTTCAGTGAGGATCCTGAACAGGAAACCACAAGCGATGATATTTACCTCAGAGGAATTGAAGATGCACTGAAAATCGGTGTGGATGCGGTAAACATGAGTCTCGGTGCAGCGGCATCATTTTATCAACCGAATAATGCAGTAGACGAAATGATTACCAATGCCAGAGAAGACGGCGTAGTATTTGCGATTTCCGCTGGAAACTCTGCCCATGCTGCTGACGGAATTCCTCCTTACGGACTTCCTTGGAGGGAGAACCCCGACATCGGGCTTGTGGGAGCACCATCGTTGAATAAAGATTCGATTTCTGTAGCATCCGTGGAAAATACCACGACACTGAACAATTATTTAACCTATGAAATCGATGGAGAAGAAACGAGAGCGCCCTATACCCCTGCGGGACCTTTTTACATTCCTGAAGTACTCGATGCAGAGGAATACGTTTATGCGGGTCTCGGCGGTGTAGAAGCGGATTATATTGCTGAAGAAATGGATCCTGAAAATGATTTTGAAGGACTGGATCTAGAAGGAAAAGTTGCGTTGATTTCCCGAGGGGTATTCGCCTTTACGACAAAGATTATGAATGCCCAGGAAGCAGGCGCAAAAGCGGTAGTTATTTTTAATAATGGCGGCGATGAATTACTTAATATGCAGTATCCTGATGGAGAAGGAACAATACCAGCGATGTTTATCGGGCAGAGCTATGGTGCTGAACTTGCAGCATTGGAAGAACCGGTAACGCTACATTTCCCCGACGATACTATTGCTGCACCGAATCCTACCGGTGGCGAGATGTCCGCATTCACCTCTTGGGGAACCACTCCGACGCTGGATATGAAGCCAGAAGTGACCGCACCGGGTGGAATGATTTACTCCACCGTGCTGAATGGACAGTACGGATCCATGAGTGGAACCTCCATGGCGGCGCCTCATGTTGCGGGAAGTACGGCGTTGGTACAGCAGTATCTGTTAAATGAAGGCATGGATCAAGAAGATGTTGCAGAAATGTCAAAAATATTGCATATGAATACGGCTGAGCCTTTAATTGATACTTGGGGACAGTACTATTCTCCGAGAAGACAGGGAGCAGGACTGATACGACCGGATAAGGCGATTATGTCACCGGTTACCGTGGTGAATCAAGCCGACGGCGAAGCAAAAGTGCAGCTTCGGGACTTCATGGAAGATGAATTTACCATGACCTTGGAAGCCACAAACCATAGCAATGAAGAAGTAAGCTATGATGTATCCGTTGAAGTATTAATTGACGATATGTTCGTAGGACTAGGGATACTATATACCGATAGTATTACGCTGGAAGGTGCGATAATAACCGGTGATGAAGCGGTAACTATTGCTCCGGGAGCTACGGAGACCATTACCGTAGCCGTAGATATATCGGAAGCTGAGTTTTATCCGGGAACGCCGGAAGATTATCCAAACGTATTTGTGGAAGGCTTTATTCAGTTAATCGATCAGAACGATCCCGACGGAGCCGGAGGTCTGGATTTAGTAGTACCTTATGTAGGCTTCTACGGTGACTGGGCGGGAGAAAACAGCCCACGAATTCTGGATGGTTTTGACTATTACGGAGAAAAATCTTTCTTTGGTAACGGTGTACTGCTAGACCAGGACGAATTCATCCTCGGATACGATCCGGAGTATGTATATGAAGGAATTTTAGATCGTATTGCCATCTCTCCCGGAAATGAAGATGCACGAAATATGGCCATACCCGTATTTTCTATGATGCGTAATGCAGCGAAGGTAGATTTCAGAGCCCTGAATGAAGAAGGGGAGATTGTACGGGAAATTCATACCCAAGAATGGTTAATAAAATCCTTTGCTAATAATCCCGGATACTTTATTGAAGAATCTGGCTGGGACGGACTGGATGATGAGGGTAATATTGTAGAAGACGGTCAGTACTATTATGAAATCGCGGCACTGCCTCATTATGAAGACGCCGCATGGCAAACCAAGAAGATTCCTGTAATAGTGGATACCCAGGCGCCTGTAGCTGAAGATATGCACTATGATAAGGAAGCCATGGAACTTAGCTGGATGGTTACCGATGAAGGTGTCGGCCCGATATACATGGAACTTTGGGTTGACGGTGAAGTTTACGAAACCTTTATTGCCCGAGAACAGGAATATCTGGTTAAAGACTTTGCGTTTAGACCGAATCAGAAAGTGGAAATTATGATCGAAGATTATGCAGGAAATGTAGGGGTTTATCAGTTGTCTCCAAGCCAACGGGGAAATCGACCGCCCCAGAGCTATAAGCCGAATCCCGGAAGAGGACAGGGCAGAAATTAAGTTCAACTAAATAACACAAAGGGGACGGAGGGGTTTGTGTCATTACCACACAAACCCCTCCGTCCCCTTTGTGTTACCCTTTGTGTTATTTTTCTTTATTAAAAAGTCCGTTGGTCCAGTCGCGGCTTTTGGTATAGCTATCTTTACTGACCTTTTTTGCAAGCTTTACAACGGTTGCCTGGATGATTTTCCGGTTATCATTTACTACAGATCCGAGCATAGGCAGGGCCCGAAGGGTTGCAGACTTTCGGATTTTTCGCTTGTCCACCGTTTCCTCATTGATGATAAATTCCTGGGCCATTAATCCGACACGTAGTAAAAGATAGGCATTGGCGGAGCCCTGGATAGCGGAGTTAAGCAGTAAATTTACCGCGGTTTGGACACCGGGTACCAGGCTGGTTAGAACGGATCCGAACATCAAAGAGATCATGGGCTCCAACTGTTCATCCAGTAGCTCCAGATCTTCTAAGCTTCTCGTTAAAAACAGGGTGGCAAGAACATTAATGTAAATTTTAATAAGCTTACCGATTCCCGGCCGTTGATGGTAAAGGGAGGCTACCTGCCACACCATTTTGGTCATATGAATCAACATAAAGATCGCATCAAGACTGCCGTTTTGGGAAATCGTCGTGGCGATAAATACCCGGGAGGCGTTGGATCGAATGATTTTTTCCGCTTCGCCGTTAAGCATGGTTAGAGCGGTTTCAATCTCCTCATCCGTGGTGTTTTCATCAAAGGAAATATTTTTATCTTCCTGAACTAAACGGGCCCTTAGGGTCTTATTCTCCCGCAAATAAGTAAGGATCATTTTTCGTTTCCCCGGGTCCCTTTGGTAGGCTTCTTTCCCTGGCAGGACCGTGGCTTTCGGCAATAGGAGAAACTTCACCGTCGGATAAATTACAACATAGAGTAACAGAAGCAGTCCCAAAACCAGAAAACCGTAGGCCAGAATCGCATTGATATCCAGCAACAAATAATAGGTTTGTACGGCCTGGGTCATTATAAGTAACAGTAGAAACAGGATGATTCCAAGCACCACTACCACAATAGAGTTCTTCGTTTTACTTTGGATAAGATCGCCTCCTTCAGGCTATAATGTATTATAATAATTATAGCATAACCAAAGGGGACGGAGGTGTTCGGTTGGCGAGTCTTACCCGCAACCAAACACCTCCGTCCCCTTTGGTTCCTTTGGTTCTTATTATTTTCTTTCTTTGCTTATGCTTTATTTGGTAGCGTAAATCGCTTTAATACAACTCCTAGACCGGTAATCATTAATCCAAGGATAAAGAAATCCCGAGGATGTCGTTGGCCGGTTCTTGGTAATTGGCCTTCACCAAGAGGTACTTCTTCGTCAAGAATTGGTGTTTCATCAACAGGTCCTTCAGGAGGATCCAAGTCGTCGATTTCTACGTCGATGCTGTTCTCTACTACAACAGTGAAAATCAGTGCGTCGGTATCGAACACGACCTCTTCCGGAGTGATGGATTCAAAAGAGTATCCATCAGGGATGTTGATCTCTTCGATGGTGTAAGTTCCAAGTTCAAGTCCCGGAATCATCGCAGGCTCGTCTACACTAAAGGTGTGTTCTTCATCATAACCATTATCGCCGGTTACTTGTACCGTAAATTCTTGAGCTTCATCATCATCGGTTGCCATATCACCGGTAAAGGTTTTCTGGATATACAGGGTTCCGGTAGGATCAACGTCTTCTTGTTCTACTCTGTTAATTACAAAGATGGTAGCAAATAAATCGCCTTCTTCTAAAGTGACTTCCTCGGAACTAATGGATACATGCTCAAAACCATCCGGAATGTTTATTTCTTCGATGGTATAGGTTCCAAGCTCAAGATCTTCGATATCCTCAGGATTGTTCACACTAAAGGTAAAGTCTTCGAAAGCACCGTTTTCATTGGTTACTCGTACTGTAAAGGGCTGAGTGCTGTCTAGAACTGCTTCGCCGTCGTCAAATAACAGTTTTTCAATACTGATGGTTCCGGTAGGATCTACCGGTTCGTCATCAATTTGAATATACTGATATACTACGTGTTTGGTTGCCAAAGTAACGTTACCGGATGCCGCTGCTCCGTTAGGATCCACTCGTACAAACTGGTATCCGGGGAAGCTTAGCTGTGTGGTGTTGTAAGAAGTACCAACAACTGCATTGGTTACCACGTTACTGGTAGGCTGAAGAATGCTGATTTCGTTAAAATCATCATCGATTTCTACATACTCCACAGTTACCGAACCTCTTAGCACGGTAGGTGGTGTACGGAAGGTGTTAGTAATGGTAACGGTAATGCTACCGGTTCTAGGAACACGGATCACGACGCCGCTTTCTCCGCCGGGAACAGCCATATCTTCCGTATTTCCGCTGTATCGAACAGAATTAGCACCACGGGTTCTGCTTTCCCAAACTCGATAATATGCGCCTCGTTCCAAAGTAAACTCATTGTCACCTTCTAGGATTTTTTGATCAAGAAGATCATGGGATTCCAGTGCAGAGAAGGTAATCTCTTCCCGTGTTGTATCATTCGGATAAATCCTTTCAAAGCTTACTTCAAAGTCTCCACTGCCCGTTGGATTTCCGATGACTTCTTTTTCAATGATGACATTCGGTTCCTGCTGATTTCTGAAGTCTACGTTGTGTTCTTCCTCCACGGGAACAACGCCGAACTTGATTTGGTAAGCAAGATTGGATTGTTTGGGAACATTTTGGCTATCCCAGTACATGGTTGATTGTCCCTTAAGAGTGAATCCGTCCATTAGATTACGGCCGCTGAGCCATAGAATATCGGGATCTTTCTTACCGGCATCGCCAATAGCTGCAGAGGTCTCTGTTATCGTTTCGTCATTGAACTTAAGATTGTTGATCATGACTCCGCTGTTTTCCTTAGTGGCTCTTGTTCGAATCATGATATCGGAAAAATCGTAGTCTTCCGGTAGGTCATAGGATACAGACTTGCTATTTCCGTTATTTCCAACGGTGTATACAACGGCATCGGTATCCGGATCGAAAGTAATTTCAAAATCCATAGGGACGCCGTTGTTGTTCCAAGTCCAATTTTTACTATCCACCGGGTGATCATTAGGCGGGGTGTTAATGCTAAGCTCATAGGTTGTGTTATCACCGATACGACCTTGAGCTGTAAAAGCGTAACGATCATTGTGGAGCGCTGCTTTTAGATCATCATCATCTACGAAGGTTTGCTCGCCTAGGGGGTGACGTTCATTGCCGATCACTACGGTTTTTTGGATTGGAGTGATATTTTCCCAACCGGGCTTCAGTACTTCGGATACGGTATAGGTTCCGGGTTCCAAACCGGTAAATTCATAGTATCCGTTTTCATCGGTTGTTTTGGTCATAAGGTAGCCGTTACTTGCAGCTACAGGAGCACCGGGAACATCTGCTTTTCGCAGCTCGATGGTCCAATCTTTCAAACCGATTTCTTGGTCCTTTTCGGGACCGTAATATTTATAGCCGTTGATGGTGCTGCCCTCATAGATAAAGGGCGAACCTTCATTTTGAAGCATTTCATTAATTATATAAATCGTTTGATTTTGATCGGAATCCACCACAATAGTTCGGTCCGCCTGTGGCTTAAATCCTGCAGGAAGGTTTTCTTCACTAAGGGTGTAAGTGCCCTGGGGAATATTTTCAAAGAGAATTCTTCCGTCGCTGTCGGTAATTCCCTTTAGCGGGAACATCGGGGCACCGTTTTCAGTAAGGGCTACCGGTATGAGCTCTGACGGGGTTAAGGAAAACTCGATGCCTTCATGAGGTACGCCGGGATTCTCTTGAGTTCCGCCGATGGTTTTGATAACTTCGATATCCACTTCCAGATCGTCGAAGGTGTTCAGGACATTGATTCTAGTCAGGTCATCATCAATTGTGAATTTTATATACTGTTTTTTACCAATGTTATGAACAGTACCTTCACCGGAATAGCTGGGTACGCCGCCTTGAGAATCGGTTTCCCAGAGGAGATAGGTGCCGGGGTCCAATCTGAAGAAGTTGTCGCCTTCGTAGATATCATAGATTTTCCACCAGGTAATCATGGAGTTTAGTTCAGCTTCGCTGGTTAAGGATTCCATGGAAGACGGTCTGATATCCGGGAGTCTCATGACTTTGACCTTGAAAGGTCCATCTCCGTTGAAGAAACCTGCGATATCTTTATGGATGTTTAGGTTATCTTCCGGTACGGGATCGTCAAAAGTGTTTTTTATAGTAAGATAGGTCACTTCTTCGGACTTGATTTGAACGATTACATAACCGACATCCCCGACAGGGGCCGGTACATACTCAACTGAATCTGCATTGCCGTATGCACTTTCCCATACCTTGTAGGTTCCGGGATCCAAAGAAAAATCATTTTTGCCTTCTGTGATCGTGCCGCCTAGGTTGATGCTGTTTGTGGTGGCAGGAACTTTTCCGTTGACATTGTACGGTTCAATCGTTACCGCATAGGGGCCTGCTTCGCTGTCATCACCGATAACTTCTTTTGTAATTCGTAGGGTGCCCTTAGGGGGAGGAACAGGCTTATCGGTTCCCAGGAATAGCACATGGGAAATGCCATAGTCTATGGGAGTGCCGCCAATGATAACCGGAGTTAATTCATCTTCGTCATAGGATATAGTGTCAAATAGATTCTTGTTGAAGGAGGGGCCGCCACTATCGATATATTTTCCGATTACGGGATCATTGGCCGGATCATTGATAGGCATGCCTTCGCTGTCATAGATGACGCTACTCGCTTTAATATAGTAATCAGTAATATCAACATTGTAGGTTTTTTCCAGCCAATCGATTAAAGATTTCGGATGATAAGGATTTTTTATGTCGTCGTGGTAATTATCCACTTTGATGGCTTTTACATCGTTTTCATTGCCATTATCAGCTTCCACTGCAAAGGCACTGAACAAGCTAAAGGAGAAAACCATCAGGAAAGCCAGCAACAATGCTATGCTTCGGTTTCTAAATACTTTCATCATTTTCACCTCTTTCATTAAACCGTATACTGCTATTAAACACCGACCATTCGGATAACGTTTGCTTTTGATCCATAACATTCCCCCTTTTTCATTTTACCCGGAGAGTAATCGACAAAAATCTCTAGCCCCTGAGATGAGTGTTGGCAGTCTTATTTATTAGTGAAATAAAAAAGACCGCCATATAATATGGCAGTCGGACGGCCGTAGTGCAATGAACTGCACGTTAGACTCAGACTTTGCGTCCTTACCTTTCGGTAAGTTTGCCTTTATCATAAGAATGGAATAAAAAAGACCGCCATACAATATGGCAGTCGGACAGCCGTAGTGCAGTAAGCTGCACCGTAGACTCATGACTTTGCGTCCTTACCTTTCGATAAGTTTGCCTTTTTCATAAAAAATAAAACAAATAGATGAAAATAAAAAGGATTGTTAAGCATTTGCTTTATGTAGTAAATTGATATCCATTTAATTAAACTTTAAACAAAAAAACTTAAAATTCTGAAAAAAGGATTCAAAAAAAATGCTGCAGAGAATAATGCTGCAGAGAATAATACTGCAAAGAAAAAAGGTAGAGAAGGAAAATACTTCTCTACCTTTAAAGTTAAAGATTATTGTGATGTTGTTTATTCATTAAGTGAAGTACTGAATACGAATCGTTTTAACAGGACTCCTAAACCGGTAATCATTAATCCTATGGAGTAGAAAACGCCTGCATGTCGTTGTCCGGTTCTTGGTAATTCGTCAGAACCAAGTGGTGGAGCTTCGTCTAAGATGATTTCATCATCGACTGAACCTTGCGGTTGATCGGTATCGTCAATCACTTCGTCGAAAATGCTGTTTTCCACAACTACTGTGATTTCCAAAGTGTTTCCTGTTAAGACTACAGCTTCATCACTGATAGATTCGAATCCATAACCGCTTGGGAGATTAATCTCTTCGATCATGTATCTTCCAAGTTCAAGTCCTGTGATTTCTGCCGGTTGGTTTACACTAAAGGTGTGTTCTTCGCTATAACCGTTTTCGTTTGTTACAAGAACTGTAAATTCTTGTGCGTTGTCGCTATCGGTTACATTATTACCAGTTAAGATTTTTTCGATTATTAGGGTTCCGGTAGGTTCTTCTTCAACCATATTGGTGATAAAGACTACGACTGAGAGATTGCCTTCTTCTATAGTGACCTCTTCGTCGCTGATTGATTCAAATTCGTAACCTTCCGGAATGTTGATTTCTTCAATGGTGTAGGTTCCAAGTTCCAATCCGTCGATTTCTAATGGTTCATTTACACTAAAGGTATGATCTTCATCATAATCGTCGCCATTGGAAATATTTACGGTAAAATCTACGTCACTGTCTTCAATGCCAACTTCACCGTCAAATAGAAGTTTTTCAATGCTAATGCTTCCTGTTGGATCTTCCGGTTCGTCATCAATTGGGATATCATTGGTGACGGTTACGGTAACATTACGTTGAAGAAGCGTAAGTTCTACGGTGTCATCACTTATGTTGTCAAATTCCACGCCATCAGGAAGATTAATTTCTTCAATCGTGTAGGTTCCTAGTTCAAGTCCGTTAATTTCAGCGGGTTCATTTACAGTAAAGGTATGATCCACATTGTAATCATCGCCATTAGAAACGTTTACGGTAAATTCAAGGTCGCTGTCTTCTATGGCTTCGTCACCGCTGAGTAAAATCTTTTCAACGGTAATGCTTCCTCTAGGATCCGGTGTTGGAGTCGGTGGTATAAAAGTATTGGTGATCGTAATGGAGGTAGGACCTTCGTAATAATAGTCACCCTCATATCCGGAATAAGGAATAAATATTACAACGCCTTCTCCATTCTCAGGAACTTGTATTTCTTCAATGTCTCCGGAGTAGTTTATCTCATCGGCGCCTTGGGGATTGCTTTCCCAAAGATGATAGTATCCGCCAGGTAAGTTAAAGCTATTCATACCTTCGTCGATAGTCAATTCTATAGGAGACATAACTTCCAAAATATTAACGTCTAAAATGTTATCGGAAGGTATTTCCATATAGATTCTTTCAAGGGTTACTTCGTAACCTTCTTCAGGGCCGTTCCCGACAACTTCTTTAATGATGTCAATATTGGTGATTTCTTCATTCATGAAATCAACTCTGTGCTCTTCTTCTACAGGGACAATACCAAATTTAACTTGATATGCCAACTGTGAGTTGCTAGGAGCGTTATTGGTATCCCAGTACATCGTGGATTGTCCGGTTAAGCTAAAGCCGTCGCTATCCATTAAGTCCTGTCCGCTAATCCATAATACGTCGACGCCTTCATGGTTACCAACTGCTACAGATGAACCGCTGATAGGGCTTCCGTCTATGGCCAGGTTATTGATCATGACTCCGCTATCAGATTTTACGGCTCTTGTTCGAATCATGATGTCAGAGAATTCGTAATCAGCAGGTAGATTATAGAATACGGATTCGTCGTTGCCTACTGTGAATTCAATTTCGCTGTCGCTTGGATAGTAGTTTATTTCAAAATCTACAGGGACGCCATTGTTGTTCCAAATCCAATTTCCCTGGTCTTCAATATTATAAGATGGAGTATGAAGATTTACTTCATGGTCTCCGGATAAAGCGTTGTTTCCGATTCGACCTTCTGCTGCAAATACTAAGTTGTCATTTTCAATGGCTGCTACAAGATCACTATCGCCGGGGAAGTTTTGGGTTCCTTCTCCGTGTCGTTCGTCTCCGATGGTTACTTCTTGTTCTATCGGAGTAAGATTCGTCCAACCGTATTGCATTTCTTCAGCTACAGTATAGGTTCCGGGTTCTAAATCGGTAAATTCATAATAACCATTTTCATCGGTTGTAGTTGTTGCAATCGGCTCTTCGCTATTTCCTTTGTATAGATTAATGGTCCAACCTTCCAGACCTTCTTCCATTTCATTCATTTTGTAACCGTTAATGGTGCTACCGTTGTAGTCAAATGGAACTCTCGGATTTCGAATCATGTCATTGACTACAAAAATGATTTGGTCTTCACCGGCTTCTACAACAATATTTTCATTGTACTCTCGAACTGTAAAACCATTGGGTAGGGTTTCGCTAAGAGTATAGTTTCCTGCGGGAACATCTTCAAATAAAATGCTTCCGTTATTGTCTGTAGATTTCTTCATTTCAAAATCAGAATCATCTGCCATTAGGGTGAATTCTACACCTTCGTGTGGTGGTCCGTCTTCACCGATGGTTTTGATGACTTCAATATCGGATTCCGGATCTTCCTGTTCGTCATCGGTATTGAAGGTATTGTTAATTGTTACAGTAGAAGTATTATCCGGTTGAATTACCACTTCTACGTATTCAAGATCGTTATCATTTAAAATCGTATCATTGGGATAATCGACTTCATCCGCTTCGTTTGTTTCACTTTCCCAAACATGATAGGTTCCC
>Ga0194136_1001462_pt1 | contig 11764 bp, 10 predicted proteins | sample TARM_MetaG_T3A_1_FD_134023 | JGI IMG/M metagenome (GOLD analysis project Ga0194136, IMG submission 134023) | Freshwater microbial communities from Pennsylvania, USA, analyzing microbe dynamics in response to fracking - TARM_MetaG_T3A_14 (version 2) | ecosystem: Environmental > Aquatic >...
ATGTATGAGCGCCTCGGCCTGCTGCATCGGCGTTTCTTCACGGCCGACTCCCATCCCTCCTTCGTGCTGGCCCATGGAGCCAGTCGGTTGAATGAGTCCTTCTCGCTGGTGATCGACCGGCCGCAACCGGGTGACCGTGACTATGAGCCCGGCGAGGCCACGGCGACCACCCATTGCAACCGCTGGCTCGCCGACTCGCGAAAGAAGGCGCTCCTGGCCGAGGTGGGCGTGGGGACCATCGACCAGGCGCTCATGGGGCTGTTGCCGTTTCGTCATCAGTCGCTGCGCCTCTTTGGCCTGGCGCGCAAGGTGCTGATCGTCGATGAGGTGCACGCCTACGACCACTACATGCAGACCCTGCTCAACCAGTTGCTGAGCTATCACGCCCGCCAGGGCGGCAGTGCCATCCTGTTGACCGCGACGCTGCCCAGTGCGATGCGCGAGTCGCTGGCAACGGCGTGGCGTGCCGGGCTGGATAGGGAGCCCGCCGCCCTCGAGCGTAGTGACTTTCCTCTGCTGATGCAGATCGATCGGGACGCATCTCGCGAGGTGGCTCTGGGCTCGCGGCCGGAGGTCTCACGGGAGGTGCGGGTCGATTGGCTGACCCAGGAAGAGCAGGCCATCGAGACTATTCTGGCCGCCGTCGAGGCCGGTGAGTGTGTCGCCTGGGTGCGCAATACCGTGGACGATGCCATTCGTGCCTTCGAAGCAGTACGTGAGCGTCATCCCGAGCCGGAGCGCTGCCTACTGTTCCATAGCCGCTTCGCCATGCTGGATCGCCAACGGATCGAGTCGGATGTCCTCGAGAGACTGGGCAAGACGTCCACGCCGGAGTGCCGTCGTGGACAGATACTGATCAGCACCCAGGTCTTCCAGGAGTCCCTGGACTGTGACGTGGATCTGATGATCAGCGATCTCGCTCCCATTGACCTGCTGATTCAGCGTGCCGGGCGGCTTCAGCGCCATGCCCGTGGGCCGCGCCGCCTGCCCGTTCTCCATGTGCTGGCTCCCGAGTGGGCAGACGCACCGGATGAACAGTGGCTGAAGCGCGCCTTACCCGGGACGAATGCCGTCTATCGGGATACCTCCCTGCTGTGGCTGACCCAGCGAATCCTGCGCGAGCTGGGGGGGATCCGCATGCCCGAGCAGGCGCGGAAGTTGATCGAGGGCGTCTATGGCGAGGTGATCGACCTGGTGCCGGATGGCCTGCAGGGGGCTCGCTGGGAGCAGAAGGGCATCCAGGGGGTCGCTACCTCGATGGCCAACTTCAATGCCCTGGAGCTCGAGGCCGGCTATGTCTGGGATCGTCACAAGTGGCAGGAGGAGCAGGAGATCGGCACCCGCCTGGTCGATGAGCCGACGGTCAATGTGGCACTGCTAAAGCGCGATGCCGCGGGTGCCCTGGCGCTATGGGCCGAGGGCGAGCGCCATGCCGATATGCTTAGCCAGATCAAGCTGCGCCAGAGCCAGGCCGCCAAGTTGGCCAAGCTGCCGGGTGACTATCAGGCTCAGTGGGAAGCCTTGCAGGAGCGCTACAAGGCGTTGCGCTTCGTGCAGCCGTGGTTGGCCGAGGCTGACACTACCTGTGAATACGATGGCCAGTGGGGCCTGGGGTTTCAGCCAAATAGCAAAGCAAACGAGCGATAACTGCCTGGGAGGGCATCATGAATCTATTGCATGACCCGTGGCTCCCTTTCCGTGCCTGGGATGGAAGCATCGCCTACCGCCCACCTTCTGCCATCGCCGACTCCGGTATCGTCGATCTGGCACTGCCCCGGGCGGACTTCCAGGGCGCCGCCTACCAGTGGCTTATCGGGCTGTTGCAGACCGCGCTGCCCCCCAAGGATCACGATGATTGGCTGGATCGCGTTGCCGAGCCACCGAGTTGCGAGGCGCTTGAGGCAGCCTTTGAACACCTGGCGCCGGCCTTCGAGCTCGATGGCGATGGCCCGCGCTTTATGCAGGATCGTGATCCGCTCGAGGATGCCAAGCCGACGTCCGTCTCGGGGTTGCTGATTGACTCCCCAGGCGCCAATGGCCTCAAGCTCAACATTGACCACTTCGTCAAGCGGGGGCGAGTCGAGGCGATCTGCCCCGACTGTGCGGCCCTGGCCCTGTTCACCTTGCAGATCAATGCCCCAGCCGGTGGTGCGGGCTACCGGGTGGGGCTGCGTGGCGGCGGCCCGCTGACGACTCTGGTCTTGCCGGAGGATGCACAGGCCAGCCTCTGGCAGCGGCTATGGCTGAATGTGATGCCGAGCCAATCCCTTTCACGGCAGGGCAAGCTCGAGGCGTCGCGCTCGGATGACGACACCCTCTTTCCCTGGATGGGGCCAACTCGGCTCAGCGACAAGAAAGGTGCCGTGGTCGTACCGGATGCCATGCATGCCCTGCACGCCTACTGGGCCATGCCGCGTCGTTTTCGCCTGCTCTTCGAGGACAACCCCTGTCGGTGCGACCTCTGCGGGCGGGAAGCCTCACGATCCGTCGGCGAGATTCGCGCCAAGAACTATGGTGCCAACTACGATGGCCCCTGGCAGCACCCTTTGACCCCCTATCGTCGTGACCCCAAGAAACCCAACGAGCCGCCGCTTTCCACCAAGGGGCAGCCGGGAGGCTTGGGGTATCGACACTGGTCGAACCTGGTGCTCGATGATGCGGAGAACAGTGGCGCTCTGTCGGCAACCGTGGTGCATGACTACCTGCATGGCAAGGTGCCGGCCAATCGGCAGGCGCGACGCGAAGGTGAGGCATTCGAGCCGCTTCTCCGGCATGCCAGGCTCTGGGCCTTCGGTTACGACATGGACAACATGAAGCCGCGTGGCTGGTATGGCGTCGAGATGCCGCTGGTGGCGGTGCCGTCCGAGCAGCAAGAGGTGCTCAGGTCATGGGTTCAGGACGTGACCGAACTGGCTCGCCAGGTGACGTGGATGCTACGCAACCAGATCAAGGCTGCCTGGTTCTCTCGCCCTGCCGATGCCAAGGGGGACATGAGCCCCATCGATAGCCAGTTCTATGAGGCAACCCAGGCCGGCTTCTTCCATGCCCTGTTTGGCATGCAGCAGGCGCTGCTCGATGGCGAGAGCACGCATATGCCGATGGAGATCGCCGAGGGTTGGTATCGCGGGCTCCAAAGAGAAGCCCTGCGGTTGTTCGATGCACAGGCCCTGACTGGCCCTATGGCCGAGCTGGACATGAAGCGCGTCACCGGGGCCCGTCGCAATCTTCAGGCCTGGCTCTCCGGGCGCAGCAAGGGCAGCAAGGTCATCACCCAGTTCGCCAAAAAGGGTGGATTCGCGTTAACGGGTAGCAAGGCAAGCATAACAGCAGAGGAGGTCGCGCCATGAGTGAGGTAGCAGAAGCACAGGTGGAGAAAGCGGCGCCAGTGGTGCCCGAACGACTGCGGGCACTCAAGCCTGAAGAAGCCTCTGCCGTACGCCGCTGGTGGCAGCGCCTGACCTTGCCCGCCGAGGAACTGAAGGTCTTTACGACGGCGCCTCCCTGGCCGAAGGGGGGGCGAGCCATGCTGCGGCGTTGCGAATCGCCGGAGGCCGCCATGCTGACCGAGGCCTTTCGGCATCTCTGGCATCGGCTGCCGGAGTCCGAAGGTCAAAGCGAGAAGCGACGTAATCTGCGGCTGCAGACCTGGGCCTGCATCGCGCTGGTGTTGGCCGAGGTAAGAGCCGAGATCCCCAGTGCCACCTTGGGCAGCCAGCTAGGCAAACAAAAGAAGGAAACCGGCAAACCCCATATGAGTGAGTTGCGTTTCCAGCAGATGCTGACCTGTCAGACACCGGAAGAGCTGGTGCAGAGGTTAAGGCGCGCCTTGGCGCTGATCGACAAGCGGGATGTCAGCGTTGTGCATCTTGCCGACAATATCGCGCTCTGGTGGCGTGAGTCTCAAGGGGTGCTGGCATCCCAGCCATCCGGTCGCCTCGGCTTCCTATGGGCCAACGACTATTTCGAGGCGCTGTCCCGCTATCAGCGCTCCAGCGACTGATCGAGCTTCCATCCAAGACAGGGAACTGAACACATGAGCCACTTCATTCAACTGCATCTGCTGACCTCCTATCCCCCGGCCAACCTCAACCGTGACGACCTGGGGCGTCCGAAAACCGCCATCATGGGCGGTGCCAAGCGCCTGCGTGTTTCCTCACAGAGCCTTAAGCGGACCTGGCGTACTTCCTCTCTGTTCGAGGAGGCACTGGGTCAACACCGCGGCCAGCGTACCAAGCGTGTTGGCATCGAAGCGGAGCAGCGCCTGCTGGAAAAGGGCGTAAGTGAGAAGGATGCTCGGGCTTGGGCAACGGAGATCGCCAAGGTATTCGGCGATGTCGCCAAGGGAGAGCTGGCGACCAGTCAACTGGTGCATATCGGCCCTGAGGAGCAAGCGGCGGTGGACGCCCTCGTCGAGACACTGGCCGCCGAGAATCGCTCGCCCGAGAAGGCCGATCTGGATCTCCTGCGCCACAAGCCCGCCGCCGCGGATATTGCCCTGTTTGGTCGCATGTTGGCTGCGGTGCCGGAGTATAACGTCGAGGCGGCCTGCCAGGTTGCCCATGCCATCACCGTTCATGCGGCAGAGGTGGAGGATGACTATTTCACCGCCGTGGACGATCTCAATACCGGCGACGAGCATCGCGGCGCGGCCCATGTCGGCGAGGCAGGCTTCGCGGCCGGACTGTTCTATAGCTACATCTGTATCGATCGGCATCAATTGGTCGATAACCTCAACGGCGATACCGAGTTGGCCGATCGGGCCATTGCCGCCCTGGTGGAGGCCGCCGTGCGTACTTCACCGAAAGGCAAGCAGAACAGCTTCGGTTCCCGTGCTCATGCCAGCTATGTATTGGCCGAGAAGGGTGGCCAGCAGCCGCGCTCGCTGTCGGTGGCCTTCCTGCGACCGGTGGCTGGTCAAGATCAGGCCGGTGATGCGGTGGAACGGCTCGAGACTCAGGTGAACGCCTTCGATGGAGCCTATGGGGCGGGTGCCGATCATCGCTATATCGTCTCTGCCCTGCCTGGTTACCAGGGCGCCAAGCTCGAGGGCGAGGTCGTCACGGGTAACCTCGATGGGCTGATCGAGTTTCTCAGCGCCGACCATTAAGGAGCCGCTATGACGGAATATCTTGTCTTTCGGCTCTATGCCCCGCTCGCCAGCTGGGGGGAGGCAGCGGTAGGCGAGACGCGCCCTACTGCCACCCATCCCGGACGCGGCGCGATCCTGGGGCTGCTGGGTGCCGCTTTGGGCATCAGGCGTGAGGACGATGCCGGCCAGAAGGCCCTGGGGGATAGCGTGCGTATTGCCATCAAGCAGCGTTCTCCCGGTACTCTCCTGCGCGACTACCACACTGCCCAGGTGCCGGGTGATCGCAAGGGCGTGACCTATTGCACGCGACGGGATGAGTTGAGCGCCCCACAGAAGGTGATCAATACCATTCTCTCCAGCCGTGACTACCGCTGCGACGGCCTCTGGACCGTTGCAGTATGGGCTACCGAGGAGGCCGAGATATCCCTTGTAACGATGCAGGCAGCGCTGCTTCGACCGCGATACCCGCTCTACCTCGGTCGCAAGTCCTGTCCCTTGGGGGCGCCCTTGGCCCCCCGGGTGATCCAGGCCGGGCAGTTGCGTAAGGCTCTGGATACGGCGTTTCCCGTGCTGGTTGGCAAAGAGAGAAAAGCTGAAGAAGTCGCGTTAAGACTCCCTGGTGATGTGATGTACGCCTGGGAGGGTGGAGTCGAGCAATTGGATGGTGAGAGTCGCGGTGTGGAGTCCAGCGATGTGTGGGATCGGCCACTTAATCGGCGCCGTTGGCAATTCGGGCCACGCACCGAGTTCCGGCGGTATGTGCGTGCAGAGGAGGGGCGCTGATGTATCTTTCACGTGTTCGAGTCGATCTCAACGGCCTATCCCGCGAAGCCCTCTTCGACGTCATGCAGGGGGCCGCCTATGGCGCTCACCAACTGCTATGGCAGGCATTTCCCGGCCACGATGGTGCCCGTCCCTTCCTGTTTCGTCAGGAGATGGAAGAGGACGCCGAGCAGGGCAAGCCCCCGAAGGGGCTGCCGCTCTTCTATGTACTCTCCGACCGGGAGCCCGTCTCCATCGCGGGCCTGCTCGATGTGCAGTGCAAGCCCTTTGCGCCGACGCTGCGGGAAGGCGAGCAACTGGCATTCCGGCTGCGTGCCAATCCGACGGTGGCACGAAGAGTGGAGGGGGCCAGGCACTCCCCCCGCAGCGATGTGCTGATGGCTGCAAAGAAACCCTTTCCACCGGGCCAGCGCACTAGCACGGAATGCGTCCAGGCGATGGATCAGGCAGCGCGAGATTGGCTGCATACGAGGGCAGAAGCGATGGGCATTAGGCTGCCGGTGTACCCGGAGGTAGGGGCCTATCGTCAGCATGTGCTGCAGAAGCCCGGTCGGCGTGATGCCATTCAATACTCCAGCGTCGACTATGAGGGCTTGCTGGAGGTCGTGGATCCGGGCCGTCTGATCGAGGCCTTGGCTCGGGGCATCGGGCGTGCCAAGGCCTTCGGCTGTGGGTTAATGCTAGTTCGCCGGCCATAGCGACACCTCACAGGCAGGGAGGCCAGTATGGGCTTTATTCCGCTCAAGCCGATTCCCATGAAGGACCGTATGTCGATGATCTTCGTCGGCATGGGGCAGATCGATGTGCGAGACGGTGCCTTTGTGGTCATCGACGAGGTCAATGGCGAGCGCATGCATATCCCGGTGGGCTCGGTGGCCTGCCTGTTGCTGGAGCCGGGCACCCGGGTTTCCCATGCCGCCATCAAGTTGGCGGCGACCGTGGGCACCCTGTTGATCTGGGTTGGCGACGCGGGGGTGCGGCTCTATAGCGCCGGGCAGCCCGGAGGCGCGCGGTCCGACAAGCTGCTCTACCAGGCACAGCTGGCGCTGGACGACTCGCTACGCCTGAAGGTCGTGCGCAAGATGTTCGAGCTGCGATTTGGCGAGCCGCCGCCGTCGCGTCGCAGTGTCGAGCAGCTCCGCGGAATGGAGGGCGCCAGGGTACGCAAGACCTATCAGTTGATCGCCAAGCAATACGGCGTCAAGTGGTCGGGGCGCCGCTACGATCCCTCCCAATGGGATGCCTCCGACGTTGCCAACCAGTGTCTTTCCGCGGCTACCGCCTGCCTGTATGGCATCAGTGAGGCTGCCATTCTGGCGGCGGGTTATGCCCCGGCCATTGGCTTTCTGCATACCGGCAAGCCGAAGAGCTTCGTCTACGATATCGCCGATATCGTCAAGTTCGAGACGGTGGTCCCGGCGGCCTTTCGGGTGGCGGCACGCAATCCGCCCATGCCGGAACGTGAAGTCCGAATCGCCTGCCGAGATGCCTTCAAGCAAGCCAAGATTTTGCAGCGGTTGATTCCCATGATCGAGGAGGTCCTTGCGGCAGGGGAGATTGAGCCGCCTCCCCCTGCTCCGGAAGCCGTGCCTCCGGCGATTCCTGAACCGCCCTCTATCGGTGATGCCGGACACAGGAGTGGATGATGGCCATGCTCGTAGTCGTGACTGAAGCTGTACCGCCGCGCCTGCGCGGACGGCTCGCCATTTGGCTGTTGGAGATTCGAGCCGGCGTCTATGTCGGTGATGTCAGCAGACGGATCAGGGAAATGATCTGGGAGCAGATCAATGCCCTGGCGGAGGATGGTAACGTCGCCATGGCCTGGGCCAGCAACCATGAATCCGGCTTCGAGTTCCAGACCTATGGCGCGAACCGGCGTACGCCCTGGGATCACGATGGGCTGCGTCTGGTGCGCTTTCTGCCAGTCGAAGCTAAGTAGCTGATAAGCTTGGATCTTTAAAAATTCAGTCTGTATGAAAACTAGGCAAAATCGCTGGTGGAATTTCTGCTGGCGATTTTCCTTTTGTAGATCAACTATCTACAATTAGTCCGATCCCCGCAGGCGCGGGGCTCAACCGACGCCAACCGCCTGACCGCCGAGCGGGCTACCCCGATCCCCGCAGGCGCGGGGCTCAACCGCATAATTTTACCGGGTACGCTAATATAAGATACCGATCCCCGCAGGCGCGGGGCTCAACCGTGGCAGATATGCCCCGTGGTGACGATCGGATTCCGATCCCCGCAGGCGCGGGGCTCAACCCCCTCATAGATGTCACGAATCACCTCCACCGCCCCGATCCCCGCAGGCGCGGGGCTCAACCGGCCGTGGCCACCCCGGTACCCAGCTCAGAACCCCGATCCCCGCAGGCGCGGGGCTCAACCGCGTCAAGTTCTGCCCCGGTTCGTGCCGCCTAACCGATCCCCGCAGGCGCGGGGCTCAACCGGTCGGCGAGCTCGAGGCCAGGCGCCTCACGCCCCGATCCCCGCAGGCGCGGGGCTCAACCGGCCGTCAGGTGGCCAGTGTCTACATCCCGCCCCCGATCCCCGCAGGCGCGGGGCTCAACCGCCCAGATCCCGCGCCCGCTCGCGCAGCCGGTCCCGATCCCCGCAGGCGCGGGGCTCAACCAGCTCAGCTTCGGCGCCTATCTCGGCTACTGGACCGATCCCCGCAGGCGCGGGGCTCAACCAGCCGGCGTACCGGCCTGACCTGGGCCGAGGCCCCGATCCCCGCAGGCGCGGGGCTCAACCGGAGACCAACCCCGAGCTGCTCGAGCAGCTGACCCCGATCCCCGCAGGCGCGGGGCTCAACCGTTGCCCGGCGACCTGGGCGAGAAGGTGCGGGTCCGATCCCCGCAGGCGCGGGGCTCAACCGGAGCCGTTGGCCAGGCGCTCGGCCTTCAGCACCCGATCCCCGCAGGCGCGGGGCTCAACCGCCCCTTTAAACGGCGCTTCATGCGCTTCACCGCCGATCCCCGCAGGCGCGGGGCTCAACCGCGCTGGAGCCCGAGCCGCCGAACCCCGCCCAGCCGATCCCCGCAGGCGCGGGGCTCAACCGCGCGCCATCGATGCCCCGGAGCTCATCGGCGACCGATCCCCGCAGGCGCGGGGCTCAACCGACATGACCGAAAAACGCAGCCCGAAAAAAGCCCCGATCCCCGCAGGCGCGGGGCTCAACCGAGCTACGTGCGGATCTACGAGCGCATCGGCGACCGATCCCCGCAGGCGCGGGGCTCAACCGGCTCGGCCCAAGTCATCAGCGCGGCCCGTGGCCCGATCCCCGCAGGCGCGGGGCTCAACCGCTTTTGGGAATCTGTAGAAAAAGAAGAAGCGTCCGATCCCCGCAGGCGCGGGGCTCAACCGGCCGCCGATGCGGTTGAGCGTTACAAGGCCGCCCGATCCCCGCAGGCGCGGGGCTCAACCGGTATCCGCGATATTGAAATTGCCTTGATGCAACCGATCCCCGCAGGCGCGGGGCTCAACCGCATCCGCGCCTTTTGTTCGCGCCAGAACGGGTCCGATCCCCGCAGGCGCGGGGCTCAACCGCCCCTGCTTCATTCGAAAGATAGTCGCGGAAACCGATCCCCGCAGGCGCGGGGCTCAACCGGACGGTTCGGCGGCGCCGCAGTGGTGGCAGTGCCGATCCCCGCAGGCGCGGGGCTCAACCGACCTTGAGCGCCGCGTCGACTACATGAGGGCGCCGATCCCCGCAGGCGCGGGGCTCAACCGCCGCCACCGGCGCTCAGTATGCCGGTGGCCTCCCGATCCCCGCAGGCGCGGGGCTCAACCGATGACGGTCGCGCTCAGCCTGCCTGAGGCCAACCGATCCCCGCAGGCGCGGGGCTCAACCGCACCTCGTGCGCCAGGTCGGGCAGACGCTGGACCGATCCCCGCAGGCGCGGGGCTCAACCGTACACCTTGCCCTGCTGGATGTTGGCGGGCGTCCGATCCCCGCAGGCGCGGGGCTCAACCGGTCAGCCCGGCTATCGCCGGGCCTTCCAGAGGCCGATCCCCGCAGGCGCGGGGCTCAACCGCGCTGGCACCAGGCCTACCGCAACGAGGGTATCCGATCCCCGCAGGCGCGGGGCTCAACCGATCGAGGCGCTGCTGTCGGAGTTGAAGGCGTCCCGATCCCCGCAGGCGCGGGGCTCAACCGGCGTCGGTGATGCGCTTGTAGCGCAGGTAGCGCCGATCCCCGCAGGCGCGGGGCTCAACCGCCGGTCTCTACCTCGACCTTGCTTGCGCGAGCCCGATCCCCGCAGGCGCGGGGCTCAACCGCCTCGTCGGTTGCACTCGCGTACAATCCGAAACCGATCCCCGCAGGCGCGGGGCTCAACCGCGCCACCGCTGAGAGGATCGACAGGTACAGGACCGATCCCCGCAGGCGCGGGGCTCAACCGAAGGAGCTGGTCGAAGTCGACCGCAAGGGCAACCGATCCCCGCAGGCGCGGGGCTCAACCGGTGGTAGCGGCGATTCGCACGCTGCCCGCCGACCGATCCCCGCAGGCGCGGGGCTCAACCGGTGCTGCTGGGGTGCTTGTTGTCGTAGGGCTCCCGATCCCCGCAGGCGCGGGGCTCAACCGGCCCTCGGCGGGGTTTAGGTACTCCTGGCCCCCCGATCCCCGCAGGCGCGGGGCTCAACCGCCTGGCCAGGACGTGCGCGCCCTGGGCGTGGACCGATCCCCGCAGGCGCGGGGCTCAACCGCGTCATCTTGGCATCCTCGCTTTGCTATGTGCCCGATCCCCGCAGGCGCGGGGCTCAACCGGTCTGCCGGTGCTGCGCCACGACGGCACGCAGCCGATCCCCGCAGGCGCGGGGCTCAACCGCGTTACCGTCTCGCCGGGGCCGCATACTGTCACCGATCCCCGCAGGCGCGGGGCTCAACCGTCGGAATTCACGACCTTCTGGCCCATGGCCTTCCGATCCCCGCAGGCGCGGGGCTCAACCGCTCCCAGGTTTCCGCATGCTTGTTCAGGGAAACCGATCCCCGCAGGCGCGGGGCTCAACCGGCATTGTCCCTGACGGGCATCTAGCGGTCGCTCCGATCCCCGCAGGCGCGGGGCTCAACCGAGCGAACTAGCCGCCGCGCGGCTACGCTATCACCGATCCCCGCAGGCGCGGGGCTCAACCGGCCGCAAACGTCAACCCGCATTGGCTCGCCAACCGATCCCCGCAGGCGCGGGGCTCAACCGGTTGATGCGGTATGCCCCGGTGCGGCCTTTATCCGATCCCCGCAGGCGCGGGGCTCAACCGACCTTGATCAGATCGCCCTCGACACCGTCGAGCCGATCCCCGCAGGCGCGGGGCTCAACCGCGGCCCACCGCTTGCAGCGTGCTCATCTGCTCCCGATCCCCGCAGGCGCGGGGCTCAACCGCGCCGGCATGGCGACATCGAGAACGGAATCGCCCGATCCCCGCAGGCGCGGGGCTCAACCGATCCGCGGGCAATGCCAGATGGAGCAGGCGGCCCGATCCCCGCAGGCGCGGGGCTCAACCGGGACGGTGCCGTCCTATCAGTACCTGACCGAACCGATCCCCGCAGGCGCGGGGCTCAACCGCGCACCGCACCGGCTACATACTCAGCGAACAGCCGATCCCCGCAGGCGCGGGGCTCAACCGGTGACGACCAGGGCGAACCTGTGCCGGGTGCGCCGATCCCCGCAGGCGCGGGGCTCAACCGCCGTCGGTCAGGGCTTCGTTGGTCATGATGATCCGATCCCCGCAGGCGCGGGGCTCAACCGTCGGCCCAGTCCTGGCGCTTGAGTGCGGCGTGCCGATCCCCGCAGGCGCGGGGCTCAACCGTCTTCGGCGGCGCGCACGGCGCCCTCGTCCAGCCGATCCCCGCAGGCGCGGGGCTCAACCGGCCTCGGCCACGCCATCGGGCAGCCCACCCG
>Ga0194136_1001463_pt1 | contig 11763 bp, 7 predicted proteins | sample TARM_MetaG_T3A_1_FD_134023 | JGI IMG/M metagenome (GOLD analysis project Ga0194136, IMG submission 134023) | Freshwater microbial communities from Pennsylvania, USA, analyzing microbe dynamics in response to fracking - TARM_MetaG_T3A_14 (version 2) | ecosystem: Environmental > Aquatic >...
AAGGGGGACGGAAAGATCGAAGTTAGTCGCGTCCGACGCGGCGCCGTTGACGATATTCACGGTCAGCGTCGTGGTCTCTCCCGGTGAAATGGGATTGGGTTGAGCCGACAGGTGCATCGAGAGCGTGTCCCTGGCGGAGGCCGCGCCCGCGAGGACGAACGACATCGAAAGAAAAAACAGCCGGAGGGGGGAGAGGATCGTTTTCATGGAACTACGGAGGGAGAGGGAGGGAACGGAGCGCGAAGAAGATGGGGGCCGGAGGAAACGCTCAGAGCGTTTCCAGTTTGGACTCCAGCCGTTTCAGCCGTTTTTCCAGTTCCCGGTTTGCCCGCTTCAGCTCCGCGATTTCCTCGTCTTTGGCCTCGGCGTCGCGATGCAATGCCTGAATCGAGGCCAGCGCGACCCCGTCCGCGTCGACTTTAGAGATGGCTTTGGCGCTGCCCCCGACGGAAAACGCTTTGTGGAAATCCTGCGCCATGGGCCCGATGTGCACGGCCGTGTCGCCCGTGTAGTTCCAGGTGGTCATGGGAACGGAGGAGAGTCGCTCGAGCACGTTCGAGGCGTCCACCGGAGCGAGGTTTTCCTTGCGCCCCCGGTCCGAGGAATCGCTGAGCGCGCCGGTGACGGTAAGATTTCCGGAGGCATCCAGTTCGAAAACCTGGCTGCCGCCGCTACGGATGATCAGGGTGCCCGCGTCGGTCGCGACGACTTCCCACTCGGAGGCCGTGCCCGCGGTGGTGGTGTTGCTGATTTTGAGTCCCGCCGGTCCCTTGTTTTTCAAGCGCAGCACGGTACGGTCTCCCTCGGTGGCGTGGGTGTTTTCGATTAGCGCGGCCGGCGCGTCGGCGGTCTCCCGCACGTGGAGACGGGCGGTGGCGGTGCCGACGCCCAGGCCGATGCCGTTGACGCCCAGGACGAGGGAATCCTGCGGGGCGTCGGGTTCGATTTGGAAGGGTACGGCCCCTCCCGCGGTCACATCACGGACCGTGAGTCCGGCCTCATTGCCCACAAGGTCCCAGGAGCGTGTGGGGAGACCGGCGTCGGCGGATTGCTCCAACCGAAGGGTGGGGCTGTCGTCGCTGGTGATATGCACATCCTGCGCCGGAGCGTCGGAACGAATACCCAGATTGCCATTGTTGTGGACGTAGAGGGCGTGATCGGGCGCGCCGGCGGAAACGGTGAACGGTACCTGTCCCGCGGTGAGGTCCTCGATGGAAAACCGGTTTTTTCCGCCATTGGTCGACTCGTTGGCGGTCAGTTGCCAGTCGTTCGTGGGAAAGGAGCCGGAGTTGCTCGTGTCTTCAAAAGTGATGCGCAGATTGTTTTCCTTCAGCAGAATGGTGCTGAACCCGAAATTCTCCCCGTTGTTCACATCCATGCCGACGCCAAGGCTTTGCTGGATGACGACATCGTCGTAAAAAATCTCGTCGGAGAAAAGGGGGACGGCGCAAAGGACGGCGAGAGCGGCGGGGAGGAGTCGTTTTATCATGTCTGGAAGCCCAGGGGGGTTGGTATTGGAGGAAGGGATGGACGGCCGAACTTGACCTGCGAACATAACTATGGGTTAACCGCTTTTGGTTGTCAATTAAAAGTGATTATACGGCAAAAAACAGGTGGGGAGGGCCGGGTTTTGTTGTCTCGGACTTCCTGTTTGCCGGATTCCATGTGGTGGTGCTGGCCCCGCTCGTCCACGCCGTTTGGCTTCCCCTCGTGTTTTTATGTCTGGCACTCGCTTCGGGTGTGTGGCGCCGGACGGTCCGTGAAACGGGAGGGCTGGCCGTGCCTGTGGCGACGCACGCCTTGGCCGACCTGGGGGTGGTGCTCGGTGTCCGGTGGTTGATTCTGTCCTAAACCCGCCGTCTCGCGTTCGATCGAAGGTTGTGTTTCCGGAGAAAGGGGGCTAGCATGCGCGGCATGAACACCGTTTCTTGGGGAATTCTCGGTTGTGGCAATGTCACGGAAGTGAAAAGCGGACCCGCGTTTCATCGCGTTCCGCACAGTTCGTTGGCGGCGGTGATGCGTCGCGACGGGACGAAAGCGGAAGACTACGCGCGTCGGCACGGGGTGCCGCGCTGGTATTCCGACGCCGAGGCGCTGATCCGGGACCCGGGGGTAAACGCGGTGTACATCGCCACGCCGCCGGGCTTCCACTGTGAACTTGCCCTGAAGGTGGCGGAGGCCGGCAAACCCTGCTATGTGGAGAAGCCGATGGCGCGGAACGCGGAGGAATGCCTGCGGATGGTCGACGCGTTTCGCAAGGCCGGACAACCCTTGTTCGTGGCGTATTACCGTCGGGGACTCCCGCATTTCCGTCGGGTCAAGGAAGTGATTGATTCGGGCGAACTGGGTCGGTTGCGCGGTTTGAATTACTTTTACTCTAACGACCTGTTGAGAAACGGTGTGGACCCGAACGCCTGGCGGTATCAACCGGAGATTTCGGGCGGAGGGTTGTTTTGGGATCTGGGGAGCCACGCGCTGGATCTGTTCGATTGGTGGCTGGGGCCGCTGGAGGCGACCTCGGGACACTGCCTGCGGAGGACGGAGACTTCGCCGGTGGAGGATCGCGCGGCATTGACCGCCGTGACGAACGGCGGCGTTTCGGTGGCCGCGTCGTGGAATTTCCTCAGCCCGTTTCATGTCGACCGGGTGGAGTTGACCTTTGACGACGGGGATATCCGCTGTCCGGTGTTTGGTTCGACCACCTTGGAGTTTCGGCTTGCCGACGGGAGCACCCGCGAGGAGGACCACCCCCATGGCCCCCATATTCAGGAAAACCTGATCAGCTCCATCGTGGAGGCGATCCGCACCGGCAGCCCAGCGCCCAGCACCGGGGAGTCCGCCATGCGTACCAACCAGGTGATGGATCGGGTGGCGGGGAGGTGCGGGCAGGCGAGGTGTGGCGGAGACGAAGGGTCCGTTTGACAGGCCCGGGGGCTGGCCCTTAGTGTGGGGTCACTTGTATGTGCAGTGAGCCTCCCTTCCGTGGCGTGAATGCATGGAATTCGAATCCGGAGGGCAGTCCCCATGAACGGTCGACATCCTGTCTCGAAAACGTGTTTCGTCGTCTTTTTCCTGAGTGTTATTTCGAACCTATCCGCGCAAATCGTCGTGCCGGCGGTGCCGGAGATCACCAGTGAGAATTTGCCGGTGGGGGAGGCCGGGCACCCGTACGGCGCGTTGCTGTCCGCATTCGGTGAATTGCCGTTTCACTGGCTCACTCCCGGTCACATTCAGGGACGGGGTGTGAATACAAGCGGCCAATTGGCGCCCGACGATCCGGTGGAGGTGATCGATGTATCCGGGGGCGGGGAACACAGTCTCGCTCTGTCGGGATTCGGCGACGTGTATGCCTGGGGCTCGAACAGCCACGGGCAAAGCACCGTGCCCGAGGGGTTGGACGAGGGCGTTGGGATTTCGGCCGGTGGCGGTCACAGTCTCGCCGTGAAAAGCGATGGAACGGTCGTGGCCTGGGGGCGAAACGATCGCGGGCAGGCCAGCGTGCCCGTCGGGTTGGCGAATGTGGTGAAGGTGGCGGCCGGGGACGCGATGCTGGGCCACAGCCTCGCGCTCAAGAGCGATGGCACGGTGGTGGCCTGGGGGGACAATTTTTTCGGGCAAACCGATGTCCCGTCCGGGCTGACCGGAGTCGTGGATATCGACGCCGGGGCCTACCACAGTGTCGCCGTGAAAAACGACGGGACCGTGGTCGCCTGGGGGGAGAACACCTATGGGCAGACGGACGTGCCCGCGGGGCTTTCCGACGTGATCGCCGTCGCGGCCGGAGCCAATCACAACCTGGCCCTGAAAAACGACGGCACCGTGGTGGCGTGGGGCTGGAACGGAGTGGGCCAATGCAATGTGCCTTCGGGGCTTTCCGACGTGGTGGAAGTCTCGGCGGGAGACGTCCACAGTGTGGCGTTGAAAGAGGACGGAACCGTGGTGGGATGGGGAGAAAACCAGGACGGGCAGATCAGCCTGTCGTCTGAACTCGACAAGGTGGTTCGCGTGTCGGCGGGGGGAGAGCATACCTTATTGGTGGAACCCGACCGGATTTTTGGAGGCATTCAGTTTGATCCGAAAGGGAGGTTGCTCGGAACTCCCAAGGTGGGCGGGCTGCATACCTGGATCTATTATGTGATGGACCGGCACGGAGACATGGACGTGGAGATCCTCACACTGGAGGTCAACGATCGACCGGACAATGATTTCGACGGAGACGGGAAATCGGATGTGGGCGCGTATTATCCTCCAAGCGGAGACTGGTTTCTTTTTCGAAGCACGGAGGGATTCAAGCAGGATCAATTCGGCGAGAGCGGATCGATTCCCTTCTCCGGCTATTTCGACGGGGACGACCGAACCGATCGGGGGTACTACACACCCTCGTCCGGAACATGGCATTTTGAACAAACAGCGGATGGACCGTTGGATGTCTTCGAGACCCCGCGGCCGGGGGCGTTTCCGGTGGTTGGGGATTTCAATGGCGACGGCGAGGCCGGATACGGAACCTATCAGCCCGCGGAGGGGAAATGGATTGTCTGGAAAACGGGGGAGGGACGCCAGGAATTTCAATTCGGGTTCGCCGGCACGATTCCCGTGGTGGGGGATCTGGATGGAGACGGAAAGGACGACATCGGCGCGTATTATCCTCCGGAAGGCGCCTGGTATTTTTACACCACCAAAGACGGGTTTCGCACCTTCAACTTCGGTTTCGCGGGCACGGTTCCCGTGGTGGCGGATTTGGATGGAGACGAGCGGGATGACGCGGGGTGTTACCACGCTCCCACCGGTAGCTGGTATTTTTTCAAAAGCGCGGAGGGGTTTGTGAAGTTTGAGTTCGGCTTTGACGGCACCCTTCCGGTGACCGGGGATTACGACGGGGACGGGCTGGACGACCTGGGGTGTTACTATCCTCCAGAGGGACTTTGGTTTATTTTCAAGTCCTCGGAGGGGTTCAAGGAATACCAGTTCGGGTTCGACGGAACGGTTCCCATTGATTGAGGAGGCCACGGACGGCCCTTGGTCGGCGATTTTCGCATATTATGGTGGCGTCCCGGAGGTCGCGGGTGTATAGAGCGCGCATCCATATCGGATAAAAAGCATCCACATTAAAAGGTTGAAGGATTTTTATGCGTCGCATGCACCTCCTCCGTCTGTTTCGGTTTTCGTTTCTCGTCCCGCTGGTGTTCGGTATGCGCGGCCCTGTGGGGTGGGCGCAGACGCCCGAAGGCTCTTCGGTCGCGATACATGGCCGGATTCGCAGTGTCTCCATGACCCGGGACTACGAGGGGAACGGGACCGGAGCCAACAGCAGTTTGGGCGTACTGCTGCACGCGGAGGCCGTTCCCCTGGACGGGATGAAGACGGGAGCCACCTATATTCAGGCTGAGGAGGTGGTGTCGCGCCACCAGTCGGATATGCTGTCCAACAACGATATCCGTATAGTGAACGAGGCTTGGGTCGCGTTTGAACCGGAAGGGAGCGTCGAAGTTCGGGCGGGCCGGATGATCGTGAATGGTGAGGTGTTCCGCAAAGACGACAGCCGTCAGAAACCGAGGGCGGTGGAGGCGGTGGAACTGCGACACGGCGACCTGACCGCGGGACACGCCTTGCGTATGAGCAATTATCTACAGTCGGGGGATCGTTGGCGTTTCAACTCGTTTGACGACGTCTTCAAGGTCGATCAGGAGAGCGCGGGCCTGAGTTGGGTGGAGGCCGTCGTTCCCGCCACGCCCGGGATTCGGGCGACCGTGTACGACGCCTATGTGTGGGATGTCTTGAATCTGGTCGGCGCGCGGGTGGACTGGAGAGTGGCCGGGGATCTGACGATCACGGGGTATGCCCGCATCGAATCCGGAATCGGAGACAGCGAAGGACATCGGAGTGAAACCTACGGACTTTCCAGCACGACCGGGATCAAGTCGGTCACCTTGGAGTCCGGAGTCCTTGCCGTGCGGGGGGACAACATGAAACTTCAGGAAACCACCACGGGCTTCAACCACGCGCTGGCGAGTTGTATGATCATTTATGCCTGCCCCTTCGATGGTGGGGCCGATACGTACTACCTCAAAGCCACCACTCCGATCGGGAAATTTTCATTGTACGGACTCGGCATGTACAGCCGGCATTCGGAGCAGCCGTTCGATGCCTTCGAACTGGATGTGGTCGTCAAGCGGCCCCTGACCGAACATGTGGATTTCGCGGCGAAAGCCGCCGTGGCCCAGCGCGACCATGCAGAGGGTGAGAACACCACCGCCACCGACGCGAGGCTCTTCCTCACCTACGCCTTTTAGTTTTGGAGACGGCTCCCGGGATAACGACGCCGTTTCTACGGGATTCACCTTATTGTGGCCAATCCGGGATTTTCGATAGTCTGATCGGGATCAACGGAACTTTTATGCGTGGGGACTCACCCGGAGTTCCCTTGTGTTCCCCCACCCGAAAAGGAGACGAACATGAAAAAACTTGTAGCTGTCTTATCGATCCTTGGTTTTGGAATCTTTGGCGCGTCCGGCGCGGTTGCCGATGGCGTGAATGTCTTCGGGTCCTATTGGGATCCGAGCGACGGGGATGAAACCCTTGGCGCCGGGATCAGCCTTCGCGGAGGCACCGAACCCTTGTACCTGCAACTGCGCGGCACGTTTTACGACGACATCACCGAAGACACGGCCCTGTTTGAAAACGACTTGCAAGTGATTCCCGCCGATGTCGGGATCGGAGTGCAAATCGAGGCGAACGACCGGGTGGAATTGTACGGAGGCGGGGGCGTGTCGTATTATTTTCTGGATTCCGAAAACGGAAGCATCGACGATGAGGTCGGCTGGTATCTGGAAGCCGGAACGGAACTCGGAGTCAGCGAAGACATCGGCGTATTCGTCGAAGGCGTCTGGCGGACCGTGGAGGGCACCGTGGACGACGATGCCGACGATGTGGATTTCGATGACGTCACGATCGATCTCGACGGGGTCTCCGTGAACCTCGGCGTGGTCTTCCGCTGGTAACCGCGCGGAACACATCCTCATCTCAATAAAGGGATGATGCGGGGCTGCGAGGCACAGACGCGTGCGTCGCAGCCCCTCTTTTTTTTTAAGGGGATGCCTCCGTATCCGGGGACCGTCGCGTGACCGCCCGGACACTTCCTGCTTGAATATCATCGTGGCGTATAAGAGGGTCAACCCAAGGTGCCGGGTTAAAACGGCCCGCTGTCCATGATGAACGGTGAACAACAACACTCGAGACGAATCGAGGACGTGTCGGAACAGACGGCGATGCAGCCCTGGGTCCAGATGGAATGTGTGCAGCTGGGGCCGGGGAGCCGGATCGGCCGATTGGACAATGTGGATTTGGGAACACAGCAACTCGTGCGCGAACGCCAGGAGGTGGCGGTGCAGAAACTGGGAGCCACTCCTTCAAACTTCTGTACCGTTTCATGGTGCACGATGGATTCCAACTTCCGGTTTTCCGAACTTTGCGCGGAGGGGAGCGAGGCGGTCTTTTTTCTTCCGGGCAATACCGAATTCGATGTCTACGTTCCCTCCGGCGCACAGACCACCTATGTGAGTTTTAACCAGGAGGAGTTTCTCAGCGGAATGCGGGAACTGGACCCCGAGGGGTGGGACCACGCCCCGGACCGGTTAACCGTCCTTCCCGCGGCGCACCAGGCGGCCCTGGAGAACGTGGTGGCCCCGTGGTTTGGTGAGGAGGGGGGCACGGCACGGTTGTCGGTGGAGGATGCGCGTCGAATGGTGTTGCGGGACGTGCTGGAGGCCTTGGGGGATTCAATCCGGAAAGAAGCGGCGCCCTTGGATCGCTTACGGGCCTACCATGTGTGTCGATCGGCCCGGGGGTACGTCGAAGACCGTCTTGCGGAGGACCGTTTGCCGACGATTGTCGAAATCTGCAGGGAGTTCGGCGTGTCCCAGCGCACCTTGCAATATGCGTTCCACGCGTATGTGGAGATGTCGCCGCAGGCCTATCTTCGCATGTGCCGTTTGAACCGGGTGCGTGCCGCATTAAGCCAACCCGCTTCGGCCGAAACCACGGTGACGGAGGTGGCCTCCACCTATGGGTTTTTCCACATGGGCAAATTCGCGCGGTATTATCGATTACAGTTTCATGAGCCTCCATCGAAGACACTTGCCCGCGGACTGAAGCGCGTGTCTTGATAGTGTGTGGCGACACGTCGGAGGCCACGGGAAGACGGCCCTCCGCATGATCCGGAACGGACCATGCGTCTTTTTGCGGATTGGGGATAGCGATACAACATGCGTTTTGTGATAATTCGCACATATCAATCAATCCAGACAGATTGGTATGTACGTCACATATGCAGCGAACAGAACAGGATGACCGTGTGTGCCGAAACACCGCCTCTCGTCCGTGAGCTCCCAAAAGGAAATCCCCATGCGCCCGTACCCTTTGACCTCTTTTCACACCGCCTTGATGGCGACCGCACTTGCAACCCTCACCGGCGGCTTCGTATGGGGCCAAACCACCGTCACCTATACCGACGGCGAGACGGATTCCGGCAGCTATGAGACGTCGCCGCCCAATGATCCCACCACGTTGGACGTCAGCACTGGCGCCGCGGAACAAAGTGGCGTGATTTCCGGGTCCGGCTCTGTTGAAAAAACGGGTGGAGGTTCCCTGACCCTGTCGGCCGCGAACACTTACAATGGGGGAACCAAAATCAACAACGGGGTTCTATTGCTCGGGAACGCCGACGCCCTGGGGGGCGGAACCTTCACGATCAACGGAGGGGGGGTGGCTTCGGACGGTGCGTACATCGTGAACAACGACATGTCCGTACACGGGGACTTTACCATTTTTCCGGGAGGGACCACGCCGATCGTTTCCCCGTTGGAACTGAATGGCGACATGAACCTGAACGGCGGCGTTCGGACCCTTACCAACACCATGGACTTCAACGCGTTCGAGTTCGGCCAGGCCAGTTTTGGCGGAGCGATCTCCAACGGTGGTTTGACCCTGTCCTCCGAACCTTCGAGTTTGCCACTCCCGAATGTGGTCTTTTTTCGGTTGGCCGGCAGTCAGGCGAACACCTATACAGGAGAGACTACCTTGGAGGAGGGGGTGTCCCTGACCCTGGAAAAATCCGACAACGTGACCGCGGTGGGGGGAGACCTGACGGTGGATCAGGAATCCGTGGCCGTGGTGGCCGCGGAGGAGCAAATCGCCGACGACGCCACCGTGACGCTGAACGGAAACGGGCAGCTACAGGTCGGAGTCTTCTACGATGTGACCGAAACGATCGGCGCTTTGGAGGATGACGGCGGCGGATTGGCCGAGGTGGAGTTTTCTGACAATGGCGCGGGCAGTCGGCTGGTCGTCGACAGCGGGAACTTTTCCGGAACGCTCACAGGCGGGATGGCCGGGGGGAACACGCTCCGAAAAGAGGGCCCCGGCACCCTGATTTTGAGCGGGAACAACACGTATCTGGGAGACACGGTGCTGGATGGAGGCACCTTGGGATTGCATTCCGATTCCGCGATCAGCGGCGGCACCTTGCGTGTTCTGGGCTCCACCGTTCAGTATGCGGACGGGGTCAATATCTCGAACCCGATTGAGTTACAGAACGACGCCACCATGGAAGTCAACGGGTCCGACGCCGCGGAACAGTCCGGGGTCATCTCGGAAACCGGGGGATCGTTTGGGATTTCGAAAACGGGAACCGGGACGCTGACCCTGTCGGCCGCGAACACCTACACCGGCGGCACCGAGTTGAACGAAGGCGTGTTGTTCCTGGGGAACGCCTCGGCCCTGGGAACCGGAACCCTCACTATCAACGGGGGCGGGTTGGCGTCCGACGATGCGTATACGGTGAACAACGACCTTTCCGTACACGGGGATTTTACCCTGTTCCCCGGAGGCACCACGCCGTTGATTTCTCCACTGGAACTGAACGGAGACGTGGATCTGAATGGTGGCACCCACACGATTACCAATACCATGGATTTCAACGCGTTCGAGTTCGGTCAGGCGAGTTTCGGTGGGGTGATCTCCAACGGGGGGCTGACCTTGTCCTCCGCGCCTTCGAGTTTACCACTCCCGAATGTGGTCTTTTTCCGGTTGGCCGGCACTCAGGCGAACACCTATACCGGACAGACCACGCTGAAAGAGGGGGTGTCTCTGACCCTGGAGAAATCCGACAACGTGACCGCGGTGGGTGGAGACCTGACGGTGGATCAGGAATCCGTGGCCGTGGTGGCCGCGGAGGAGCAAATCGCCGACGACGCCACCGTGACTTTGAACGGAAACGGGCAGCTGCAGCTTGGCGTTTTCTACGATGTGACCGAAACGATCGGTGCCTTGGAGGATGACGGCGGCGGATTGGCCGAGGTGGAGTTTTCTGACAATGGCGCGGGCAGCCGGCTGGTCGTCGACAGCGGGAATTTTTCGGGGACCCTCACTGGTGGGGTGGCCGGTGGAAACACCTTGCGCAAAGAGGGAACGGGCACCCTGATCCTGAGCGGGGACAACGACTATCTGGGGGATACGGTGCTGGACGGCGGCACTCTGGGTCTGCATTCGAATTCCGCGATCAGCGGGGGCACCCTGCATGTGCTCGGGTCGACAATCCAGTATGCGGACGGGGTGCGAATCGACAATCCGATCGATCTGCAGAACAATGTGGTGCTGGAGGTCGGGAGCGGGGACAACGCGCGTCAGAACGGGGTGATTTCGGAAACCGGCGGCAGTTATGGCATCACCAAAGTCGGAGGAGGGCTGCTGCGTTTGACAAGCGCCACCACCCACACCGGGCGCACCGTGGTCAACGAAGGGCGCTTGACCTTGCGAAACGGCGGATCCATCTCCACCCAACAGGAGGTGATGATCGGAGAGACCGCCACGGATTCGGGAGAACTCCGGGTAAACGGCGTCAACGGTCCCGCATCGCTTTCCACCGACGGCCCTCTCATCGTCGGCAATTTCGGAGAGGGGGGGCTGGATGTGCGCAACGGCGGCACGGCGACCGCGGATTCGGTCGCGATCGGATTGCAGGTCGACGGGTATGGCGAAGTCTTCGTGGATGGAGCCGGTTCCAGCCTGACGAGCGAGTCCTCCACTCCCAATTTTGGATATATCAACGTGGGCGAGCGGGGTTTGGGCCTGCTGGAAATTTCAAACGGTGGAACGGTTGAAGCGGAACACATGACCTTCGGTTTGACCGCGGACGCCATTGGAGCTGGAGAATTCGAGGGGGCCGGTTCCCTGTTGGACACTTCGGGTTCGCTCGTGGTGGGGAGTTTTGGCGCCGGAGAGGTGTTCGTGACCGATGGAGCCCGGGTGGAGGCGGGAGGCGATGTCCAGGTCGGTCTTGGACCGGACAGCATGGGGATTCTCGGATTCCTGGGGGCCGGAACCTCGTTTCAAACCTCGGGAAATGTTCAGGTCGGCGGGGATGGCCTGGGCGTGTTCGGCTTTCTGCAGGGAGCCACGGGCACCGCCGGGAATCTGCGAGTCGGTGACAGCGCCACCTCGTCCGGCCAGATGGTTTTGAGGGGGGTGGGCACCCGACTGGAGTTGTCCGGAAGTCTCGAATTCGGGATCTCGGGAATCGCGGGGGCCGATATTGCCAATGGAAGCGTTGTTTCCGTGGATCAGGACGGGACCCTCGGCGTGGCACTCGAAGGCGATGCGAATATCGAGGTCCGGGGCGCCGGGTCGAAGCTCGAATTTGGAAACAGTCTGACCATCGGGGGAGGCGGATTCGGTCGCCTGCGCATTCGATCCGGAGCGACAGCGGAT
>Ga0194136_1001468_pt1 | contig 11714 bp, 11 predicted proteins | sample TARM_MetaG_T3A_1_FD_134023 | JGI IMG/M metagenome (GOLD analysis project Ga0194136, IMG submission 134023) | Freshwater microbial communities from Pennsylvania, USA, analyzing microbe dynamics in response to fracking - TARM_MetaG_T3A_14 (version 2) | ecosystem: Environmental > Aquatic >...
GCTCCAATATTATAGTGCCAACCATTTAAGGCGAGTTGTCCATTTTCTACTCTATCACGAATATTATCAAAGGTTAACAAGTTTTCTAATTGCTGGACTACATTTAATTTCTCAAGACAAGTTGCTTTTTCTGTCAAACTAGCATCCTTCATTTCTTCAGAAATTTGATCACGCAAAGCATTTAGTTGTGAGATCCAAATGCTAGTGTAAAGTAATTGATCGATATTTTCTGGCGGATGGATACTTGCTGCACAACCACCACAATTCGAGTGACCACAGACAATGATATTCTTCACGTTCAATACTTCAACAGCATACTCAATGGCTGAAGTAGTGGAAGCATACTTCACACTTTGCCCAGCTGGCGGGACAATATTGGCAATATTGCGAATATGAAACACTTCACCTGGATAAGCTTGTAGTAAACGTTCCGGACTTACACGAGAATCAGAGCAACCGATAAATAAAGTATGCGGCGTTTGAGATTCACTTAAATTTTCGTAAAATGTTTGATTACGTAAATAATCATTTTCTTTAAATTGTTTAAGTGCTTTGTAAATATCTTGCATAGCTTAAACCTCCTGTATATCGCTAAAATAAAAAAACGTCTGTTAGCCTACATCTGCATAACAAACGCTTTTTGATTGAATATAAATGGGTTGTGAGGGGATCGAACCCACGACCCGCTGATTAAGAGTCAGCTGCTCTACCAACTGAGCTAACAACCCGAGCGATAATAGTTAACTGGAATGTTACAAACATTAGCCAATAAAATAATATTACTCCTCAAAATTGTTAGTTGCAAGTATCGACGATCATTTCTCATAAATACAATAAGCTGTCTTCGAATAATTATTTATTCTTAAGCCTTATGCTCCTCAATAAATGCCACGCGTCCTGAAGCTTGAGAATAACGTGCATAGTGTTCTGGATCTTTTTTATAGAAATCTTGATGATATTCTTCTGCTTCATAAAATTCACTAGCCTTCGTAATTGGTACGACAATCGGTTTGTCATAGCGACCACTTTGATCTAATGCTGCTTTTGATGCTTCTGCGATTTCTTGTTGTTCCGGACTTGTGTAGAAAATTTCTGGACGATATGAAGAGCCACGGTCAACAAATTGTCCGCCTGCATCTGTTGGATCCATAATTTGCCAATAAATATCTAGAATTTCACTGTAAGAAATAACTGTCGGATCAAACGTTATTTGCACAGCTTCGGTATGTCCTGTTGTGCCTGTACAAACTTCTTTATAAGTTGGATTTGCTACATGACCTCCTGTATAACCTGAGATCACGGATTCAATGCCATCCCATTGGTCAAAAGGTTTTACCATGCACCAAAAACAACCACCTGCTAAAATTGCGATTTCTTTTTGACTCATTTGAAACACCCTCTCTTGTTGTCTTTTACTATCGTAACAAATTTAATTGAAAATGTCTGTGAAAAAGCGTCGGGTATGATCCCAACCTTCGTTCACTGAATGTGTAATAAAGTTCCAACTTTGTTGATACCAAGGAGCAACTTCAATTTTCTCAGCAATTTCGATTGGTACGCCCCCTGTATTGTATGCAGGAGTCGTTCTTAAATATCGTAGCGGTGTATCTGCTACATTAATCGCAATGTAACCTATAACTGTTCCTTCCTCTAAAGGAGCTGTTAACTCGCCATTTTCATCGATTAATTCCGTGGCGATAAATTCATATTCTAGTCTAGGTGCTGTATCAACAACAGGTACAATTAAATTAAGTGTCGCACCGTATCTTAAAGGTGCTGGTGTAATTTTACCGTTCTTTACTTTAATTTGAGAAACTTGGGTTACTTCACTGTTTTGTTCCACGATATGTTCTGTCATGTAGGCCGAAAAAGCATAGTCAAATAATTTTTTTGTTTCACTATAGCGTAATTCTGTCCCTTCAGTTCCAAGAACTACCGTAATAATTCGCATATCATTGCGCTCAATCGTTGAAACAAAGGAGCCACCATCTCTATCAGAATATCCAGTAAGCAAACCATCCACACCTTCAAATTCATAAGTACGATTCGGTAACATTAAATTATAATTGGTCATTTCGAATTCATCGGAAGTACCTTCTTTGAACAATTTATTATTCGTTTGCGTATATTCAAGAATCTCTGGTGCCGTATTCAAAACATGAAACGCTATAATCGCAACTGCTTCTGCTGAAAGCATATTTTGCTTGCCTTGATCGATTGATTCAGCATTTGCTGGATCATAATCAGAATTAAGACCGGTCGCATTGATAATCAACATATTTTCTATGCCCCAATCAGTTAATGTTGCTTGCATCAATTGTACAAATTCTTGCTCACTACCTGCTACTAATTCAGCTAAGGCAATCGTCGATCCATTAGCCAGTGCAATCATTACCGATTCAATAAGTTCTGCTACTGTATAAGTCTCATCTTGCCTTAAAGGCACATTTGAGATGTCGTAGTCTTGACTTACATTGTATGCATGGTCAGAAATAGGCACCTGGGTATCGAGGCTAATTTCACCATTTTCAACCGCTTGCAAAACTAAATAGACGGTTAATAATTTACTGATTGACGCTACTTCAACTGGAACTTCTGAATCTTGCTCAAATAGAATTTGTCCGTTGACTGCATCAATGATGATGGAAGATTTGGCGGATGTTGTTGGGATAGCTTGATCGAGAGCTGCTTCAATTGTTTTCGGACGGATAAAGACGGTTTGCAGCATCATTATGACCAACAAACCGTTCATTAAACGTTTAAATAGATTTTTTTTATTCATTTGGTTCACCTAGCTTATAAGTTTGCAGCATTTCAATTCGGAATACTAATTCATCTGCATCTACTAAAGCATACACGTGACCGCCGTGTAATTCAACAATATTCTTCACAATTGATAAACCTAATCCAGTACCTGGTTCATCTGAATGTCTAGATTGATCTGTGCGGTAAGTTCGATTGAAGATATTATTTAAATCATCATTCGACAGCAAGGCCCCATTATTTCTGACTTCGTATATAATTATGGGGTCATTCTGGGGTTCTTGAGCTTTATAATAAGCCTTCAACTTAATAACCGATGCACCATGTCCATATTTCAAAGCATTCACGATTAAGTTATTGAACACTCTTGCCATCTTTTCGACATCAAAACAGCCCATTAATTTTACAGGTTCTACACTAACTTCTAGCGTCATGCCTTTTTCTTCTGCAGCTAATTCAAAATCAGCAGCTAACTGTTCTAAAAAGAGTTTAATTTGAATTTTACTTGGCTCAATGATATAGGTTGTTTGCCTTGAAGAAGCATAATCAAACAGTTCACTAACAAGCGTTTGCATATGCAAAGCTTTTGTGTAAGCTGTGTGAGTATATTCTAAAATTTCCTCTACATTATGATATTGCTTATTCTCAATCAAACCTAAATAACCAATAATTGAAGTAAGAGGTGTGCGTATATCATGACCAACATTCGTTATTAGTTCATCTTTTGTTTTTTCAATCCGACGTTCTTCCTCCATTGCTTCAACTGTACTATCAACAAGCTTGTTAATACTTGTGACAACTGAGCTTAAACTACCTAAGTTGGTATCCGGAATACGATAATCATAATGACCTTCCGTAATATATTCCAATTGTTTAAACACATGTCCTAGACGTATGACTCTTAGACGTCGTTTGATACGCCACAATACTAGTAGTAGCGCAATAATAACTATTACAGCTGTCATAATATAGAAAACACTTAATAATCTTTCTTCCGTTAACCTAAACTGAATACGTAACGTTTTTAATTCTAAGAAGTCCATTTCAAGGTCTACAAGGGCTGAGAATAGCAAAATAACACTCAAATAGAAAAAGAATACTATCCAGAGTGTTACTATTGCGTCTAGCACTATTTCGAATTTTTCACTACGTGATAATTTAGTATCCGGAATAGCTGGTTTTTCAATCACTTTATCCTTCAATTTTGTAACCTACACCCCAAACGGTTTGAATAACTTTCTCCCCGCCTGTTGCTGCTTCAATTTTATCTCGCAAGTGGCTCACATGAACCATAACGGTCTTAGCACTTACGATACTTTCTTGATTCCAAACAGCCTCAAAAATCTCTTCTGCACTAAATACGCGGTTTGGATGACTCGCTAATAAGTAGAGAATACCAAATTCTAATGCAGTTAATTGAATGGCTTTGCCAGTAATTGTTTTAACTTCATGAGATTCTTTCTTAATAATTAGTGGACCAGCTTCCACTGTATCAGGCTCTTCAGCTTCAGTATATTTGTGTTGGCGACGTAATAATGATTTTACTCGCGCAATTACTTCTAATGGATTAAATGGTTTTGTTACATAGTCATCGGCACCGGAGATTAAGCCTTGAATTTTATCATTGTCTGATGATTTTGCGCTCAGAATAATGACTGGAATACTGTGATTTTCTTCGCGTAGCTTTTCAACAACCTCAATCCCGTTAACTTTCGGCATCATCACATCAAGGATTACTAGTTCAATCTCATCATCATTTTTAATATAGTTTAATGCTTGCTGACCATTATAAGCTTTTAAAACATCGTAGCCTTCGTTCTTTAAATAAATATTCAGTAATTCTACAATTTCACGATCGTCGTCCACAATTAAAACTTTCATCTAACTCAACTCCTTTAACTATCATTAATAGTTTTGCTACTATTAGTATACCTTATTTTAACATGTTTAACATTTTATAGCTTTATTTAGGAATTTTTACATGAAGGTTTCATAGTTTCGTCATAAAGTTATGACGCCCTATAAGACGATTTTATGATTGTATGGCTTCTTGGACAATAACCTTTGAATAGTCAGTTGGGCTCAAAAACAGCCTTCAAGTCATTCGATAGACTTGAAGGCTATTAATTAATTGCTTTATCTTGAATAGTTCGGTGCTTCTTTCGTAATGTTTACATCATGTGGATGTGATTCAATTAAGCCAGCACCACTCATGCGTACAAATTGTGCTTCATCACGTAATTCTTGTAAGTTAGCTGATCCTGTATAACCCATACCTGAACGGATTCCACCAACCATTTGGAAGATAATATCCGTTACGCTACCTTTATAAGAAACGCGTCCTTCGATTCCTTCTGGCACCATTTTATTTGCTTCGTTTTTAGATTGGAAGTAACGATCACTTGAACCAGCTTCCATAGCGGCCAAGCTTCCCATACCTCGGTATGATTTAAAACGACGACCTTGATAAATTTCGAATTCACCTGGTGACTCATCCGTACCTGCTAGCATGCTTCCTAACATAACTGTATGTCCACCCGCAGCTAAAGCTTTGACGATATCTCCTGAGTATTTAATTCCACCATCCGCAATAATCGTTTTACCATACTCTTTAGCAGCAGTTGCACACTCATAAATAGCTGTTAATTGTGGTACACCAACACCCGCAACCACACGTGTCGTACAAATTGAACCTGGTCCAATTCCTACTTTTACTACATCCACACCAACATCGAATAATTCACGTGTTGCTTGAGCAGTCGCTACGTTACCTGCAATAATTGTTATATCAGGATATGTGTCACGAATTTCTTTAATCTTACGGATAACACCCGCACTATGACCGTGTGCTGTATCGACAACTAGAGCATCTACTTGTTCATTGATTAAAGCTTGAGCGCGTTCAAAAGTATCTGAAGTTACTCCAATAGCTGCTGCAACTAGTAAACGCCCATGTTCGTCTTTAGCAGAATGAGGGAATTGAATAACTTTCTCAATGTCTTTAATTGTAATTAAACCAGATAATCTACCTGAGTCATCAACAATTGGTAATTTTTCAATACGATGACGGTGTAGAATTTCTTTTGCTTCTTCTAGAGACGTGCCTTCCGGTGCAGTGACTAAATGATCTTGCGTCATCACTTCTCCAATTGGTGAAGAGAAGTTGGATACAAAACGCATATCACGGTTAGTAATAATACCAACCAATAGTCTATCTTCAAAACTTTGTACAATTGGCACACCGCTAATACGGTAACGTGACATTAATTCTTCAGCATCATGAACAGTATGATTAGGCGTTAAGTAAAATGGGTCTAAAATTACACCATTTTCTGAACGTTTTACTTTTTTCACTTCATTTGCTTGTTGCTCAATCGACATATTTTTGTGGATTACTCCTAGACCACCTTGGCGAGCCATCGCAATCGCCATATCCGCATCTGTAACAGTATCCATACTAGCACTAATAATTGGAATATTTAATTTCAAGTTGGGAGCTAGTTCTACTGATAGATCTACATCATTTGGCAACACTTCACTTTTCGCGGGTACTAATAAAACATCATCAAACGTGTAACCTTCTCGAACAAATTTCGTTTCCCATGCAGTCATTTGCACGCCTCCTAAATATTTTCTGAATATATTTTTAATAAGTTATCACTTTCTAGCGCTACTTGCAAGCTAAACATTAACATTAGTTTTTTTTAATCGTATTCACACAAAGTTCAAATCAAGCTAACTTCACCATTAAATCAATCTTTATTCGATCGATGCAATAAGAAAACACGAACATTCTACTCAATTATTACGTTTTCATCCAATTTAATGGACTGCTCGCATAATGAATTGACAAAGCCTTAATCAAAGACAGTTGTCAGAGTAAAATGTTCGTGTTAATTAAATAAAGGTGCTTAGAATACACCACCGCTGATATTATAACGTTTCTTTAAGTAAAAACGTAGAGCAAATGTCCCTGCACCTAAAACCATATAGAAGATTGGAGGGAAAATCGGGTTAATAACTGCTGGAATAAAGGCCGCACTTAATGTAACTACCGCTACCCAAACAATCATCCAAAGTGATGATACTCCAAAGTACTTGAAGTAGCCTTTTTTACCTTTAGGTGCTTCCATATCCGGCATTACTTTTGATGTTTGTAACATCGCCCAACCTGCTACTAAATAGTTTAAAATGAGGGTAATCAAACCCATTGACATCACAGATGTTGGATCCTCAGGGTTAGCATTCATCATGGATAAGCCAACAATAAAGGTAAATACAGAACCTAATATTAAACCACCGTCAAGCGCAATTTGCCAGTCTGGTGAACGTGTAATCACTGAAGTATCTTTAAAGTTCTGTTTAAGAATTGAGTGTGCGCATTCAGTTGGTGTACCGTAAACTTGACGAGCTGTTTGGCCAACTTTTTGTCCTTCCATCAATGTATCAAACATCTCACGGAAAAGAGGTCTTTTCACCGTATCAACCAAACCGCCATCCGTTAATTGCTTATCTACTGATACTAAAAATTGTTGGTTTTTCTTTGTTAAACCGTTAAATTCTTCCCATTCAAGACCAGCTAATGGATGAGTAGCTAATGGTTTCTCAACCTTCACTTTTACTTCTGCTACAGGAGCTTCTGGTACTTGAGCGCCAGTACTGGCTTTAATCGCATCTTTAGCTGCTTTTATTTTTGCTGCTTCACTATTATCTACTGTCGTTTGTGTTGCTGTTTCTTTTGTCATAAGTGATGACTCCTTCTATTAAACGTTAAAGCGGAATAACATAATATCGCCGTCTTGAACCACATATTCTTTACCCTCTGAACGCACGCGGCCGTTTTCTTTAGCTGCTGACATACTCTGATAAGCAATCAAGTCGTCGTAAGATACTGTCTCGGCACGGATAAAGCCACGCTCAAAATCTGAGTGAATAACCCCAGCTGCTTGAGGTGCTTTCATACCTTTTACAAATGTCCAAGCGCGAACTTCTTGTTCACCTGCCGTGAAGTACGTCGCTAAACCTAACAGAGAATAAACGTGTTGAATTAAACGGTCTAAACCTGATTCTTCAATACCGAAGTCCTCTAAGAATACAGCTTTTTCTTCGTCATCTAATTCAGCAATTTCTTCTTCTAAACGCGCGCATACCGGAACAACTTCTGCACCTTGAGTTGCAGCTAATTCGCGAACTTGTGCTAAGTATGGATTATCGCTTGAATCCGTCACTTCATCTTCACCAATATTTGCAACATACAACATTTTTTTACGTGTTAACAAGAATAAGTTACGAACGAACGGTAATTGTTCATCATAGAATTCAACAGAATTTGCTAATTGATCATTCTCTAAAGCTTCTTTTAATTTTTCTAAAACTTCCATCTCAGCAACGGCATCTTTATCTTTAGTACGAGCTAGCTTACCAACACGTGCAATACGTTTATCAATCGTTTCTAAGTCGGCTAAAATTAACTCTAAGTTGATTGTTTCAATATCTGAAATGGGGTCAACTTTACCAGATACGTGCGTAATATTACCATCATCAAAACAACGAACAACATGACAAATCGCATCTACTTGACGGATATGACTTAAGAATTTATTCCCTAAACCTTCACCACGGCTAGCACCTTTTACAATCCCCGCGATATCCGTAAATTCAATTGTTGTCGGAACTGTTTTCTTAGGTTGAACTAATTTTGTAATTTCATTTAAACGTTTATCTGGTACTTCAACGACACCGACGTTTGGATCGATTGTCGCAAATGGGTAGTTCGCAGCCTCAACGCCTGCTTTAGTAATTGCATTAAAAAGTGTAGATTTTCCAACGTTTGGAAGACCAACGATTCCTGCTGTTAATGACATGGGGTCACTCTCTTTCTTCTCAATAAATATTTTTACTTTTATTTCTGTGTGTTATGCGTCTGCTTCGTGTTTCTCTAGTACTTTTTTCATTTTCTTTTCAAAATCACGACGTGTCATAGTGACAATGTGTCCACAGTTTATACACTTAATACGGATATCCATCCCCATACGTATGATTTGCCAACGATTAGTTTGACACGCATGTGGTTTACGCATTTCTACGATATCCAATTTATCATAATTTTTTTCCATCGTAATTCCTCCAATAAGCTAATCCGCGAGCGTTAATTATAACTGAATGTCCAACATCTCAAGAATACGAATCAAGTCAGACTGAGAGAGAAATTCTATTTCAATCTTACCTTTGTTACCCTTTTGATTAATTGACGCACTCGTACCGAAACGCTCTTGCATTTGATGTTCAATTTCAATAATATGCGGTGCTTTCGCAACCTTATCAACTTTATCAGCTTTGTTCGGTTTAATTGGCAATTGTTGATTGTATTGTTGCACAAGTTCCTCTAATTGTCTAACCGTCAAGTGCTCTGCGACAACTTTCTCAGCCACTGAGACCATTTGACTCTTATCTTTTAGACCAAGGATTGTTCTTGCTTGTCCCATCGATAATTGTTCATCTGTCACCATTTGCTTAATTTGTTCCGGCAGAGTCAATAAACGAAGATAGTTGGCAATGTAAGGACGACTTTTTCCCATACGGTCCGCAACCTCAGCTTGCGTTAAATTCAATTTATCCATTAACATACTATAAGCTTCAGCTTCTTCTAAGGGGCTTAAATCTTCGCGCTGCAAGTTCTCAACGACCGCAATTTCGATCATTTTCTCTTCGTCTAATTGACGCACAATCGCTGGAATTGTTTCCTTACCTGCTAAGCGACTCGCGCGCACACGACGCTCTCCAGCAATTAATTCATAGCCTTTAATCATTGACTTGCGTAGAATAACTGGCTGGAACACGCCACTTTGCTTAATCGAATCCGCTAATTCTTGTAAAGCAAGTTCATCGAAATGTTTACGTGGTTGATAAGGGTTAGGTCTAATCTGATCTAAGGCGATTTCTTCTACAATTTCATTATCAGTTGGAGCTTCCTCATATGCTGTAAATAAAGCTTCCATCCCACGACCTAAACCAGTTTTCTTAGGTTTACTCGCCATTTGAAATCACTTCCTTTGCTAAATCCAAATACATCTCGGCACCACGCGAACGTGGATCATAGTCTAAGACAGACTGACCATATGAAGGTGCTTCAGATAAGCGGATGTTACGCGAAATAATTGTCTTATAAACTTTTTCTTGGAAGTATTTACGAACTTCTTCCACTACTTCATAGCCTAAATTCGTTCGTGCATCTAACATGGTAATTAAGACACCTTCAATGCGGAATTCTCGGTTATAACTGCGTTGCACAAGGCGGATTGTATTAAGTAACTGACTCAAACCTTCCAAGGCATAGTATTCTGCTTGCACAGGAATTAAAATCGTATCACTCGCTGTAAAAGCATTGATTGATAACTGACCTAAAGAAGGCGGACAATCAACTAAGATGTAATCATACTTGTCCTTCACTGGCGCAACGGCTTCTTTCAAGCGTTCTTCACGATTTTTAACATTGACTAACTCAAGTTCAGCCGCTGCTAACGAAATGGTTGAAGGCACAATATCCAAGTTTTCATTGGCTGTTGGTAGAATACAATTTTCTAGTGGTTCTTGATCCACTAAGATCTCGTATAAACTTTCCTTAACTTGTCCACGTTCTACACCTAATCCACTGGTCGCATTTCCTTGTGAATCTGAATCAATAATTAGCACTTTTTTCCCAAGTTGTGCCAAGGCAGCACCCAAGTTGACGGTCGTAGTTGTTTTACCAACGCCACCTTTTTGGTTACCGACTGATATCATTTTTCCCATCTTGCGTCCTCCTTGTAATGTACTTAAATAATTGGTTGTTTAGCAGGCTTACCTGCTTTTCTTGGATATTTCTTAGGCGTATCTAAGGTTTTGCGAATCAAAAGAATGTTCCGTTCGCTTTCTTCTATTGGTAATAACTCACTGGCTTGTTTTTCAAATTTAGCACCTAAAACCGTAATAGCCTTTTGTGCTTGTTCAATTTCTTCTTCAGCTCTAGCACTTTTGAGAACTAAGAAGTGGCCACCTTTTTTGACTAAAGGCAAACAAAATTCACTTAGAATATTTAAAGCAGCCACTGCTCTTGCTGTCACTAAATCAAATTGCGCTCTGTATTGGGGATTTTGTCCCACGTCTTCAGCACGACCATGTACGCAATTAACCTCACTTAATCCAAGTTCAGAAACTAATGTTTCTAAAAAATTAATGCGTTTATTCAATGAGTCAACAATTGTAACCTTTAATTCTGGTTTCGCAATTTTCAAAGGGATACTTGGAAAACCGGCACCAGCACCAACGTCACAAAGTTGAATGTCATAGCTGTCCAAGGGCATCATCCATAAAGGCATCAGACTATCGTAGAAATGTTTTAGATACACTTCTTTCTTCTCCGTGATGGCTGTTAAATTAATTTTCTGATTCCATTCGACCAATAATTCATAATACATTTCAAATTGGTTAACTTGCTCAGGAGTTAGATTAATTCCACGCTCACTTAGGGCTTGGATAAATTCTTCTTTTGTCATAAGGCACTCCTTTTTTTATGTTATTTCTGTGAAACAACAATGTTTCACGCCTCTTATACTTTACCCGAAAACAGGCTTAATAGCAATGAAATACCAATAATTTATCCCTAGTTTTTCAAGGCTTTTGAGACACTTTTTTGGTTGCCTTTCACAATCGATTTTGGAGAAGTTCACGATTGACAAACAAGAAAACCTCAGACTTTTTGTCCGAGTTCTATTTGGATCAGTTAAGCATCTTTGACTTAGCTTTTAGTTAAGCTAATGAGCGCAGCGAAGTAGTGAGCTCCTAGCTGATTAAGCTGGAAAAGACCGAAAAACGTGAAGCTTTGGGAGCGATCACTGTGGAAAACTAGCACGGTAAGCGAAGCACAAACTCGTTCCAAACGACTCTAACTTTATAACTTCTAATTTAATAAA
>Ga0194136_1001469_pt1 | contig 11710 bp, 8 predicted proteins | sample TARM_MetaG_T3A_1_FD_134023 | JGI IMG/M metagenome (GOLD analysis project Ga0194136, IMG submission 134023) | Freshwater microbial communities from Pennsylvania, USA, analyzing microbe dynamics in response to fracking - TARM_MetaG_T3A_14 (version 2) | ecosystem: Environmental > Aquatic >...
GACGTGTCAGGCCGTTCCCGCCCTGTTCAGGCCAGCGTAGACCTGTTCAGAACGAAGCAGACCGGATCAGTCCAGACCAGACAAGAGTGGGCTGGTTCAGACCGAAATGCCCAGTTCGTGCATTTTCCGGTACAGGGTGGCCCGACCTATGCCCAGTTGCCGTGCTGCCAGTGCCTTGTTGCCGCGGGCGGCCAGTATCGCTTCGCGGATAGTCTCCGGCGACAGGTCATGAAAGGCCGGTCTGGGTGGCATGGGGTAGGCTGCATGGGGATGATACCCCGTGGACATGTGGGGGGGGACAGCGTGTTGTGGTGTTCCGCCGGACGGGCCGGCCATGCTGTTTGCGCTGTTGCCTGCCGGTGCGGCTGGTTGACCCTGCATAGGGAAGGACGCTGGTGCCGACATGGGGGCGGGCATGTGAGCCGATATGGGAGCCTGATGTTGCTGGGCAAACGGTGAAGACAGCTCAAGCATCTCCGGTGTGAGGTGTTCCGTGCTTATAAGCCCCTGACGGGCGAGGATGCTGCCATGCTCAATGACATGCTTGAGTTCGCGCACGTTGCCCGGCCACTGGTGGCGCATGAAATAATGCATGGCATCTTCGGAAATACCCGTGATGCGTGTACCCAGCTCCTTGTTGCACAGGGTGATGAAGTGGCTGGCCAGAAGGGGAATGTCGTCACGGCGTTCCCTGAGCGAAGGCAGCTTCACATGCATGACGTTGAGCCGGTAATACAGGTCGGCCCTGAAGCTGCCTTCCTGTATCTTCTGTGCAAGGTTGGCGTTGGTGGCGGCAACAATGCGCACGTCCGCCTTGCGGGTGGTGGTGTCGCCGACCCGTTCGAATTCCTTTGATTCGAGAAAACGCAGCAGCAGAATCTGTATGCGCTGAGAGACATCGCCGATTTCATCCAGAAATATGGTGCCGCCCTCGGCAGCCTCGAACCGTCCGGCTTTGTCTGCCACCGCGCCGGTGAATGCGCCGCGCACATGACCGAAGAGCTCGCTTTCCAGCAGGCTCTCGGAAAGGGCTGTGCAGTTCACCTTGATGAGGGGACCGTGGGCGCGGGCTCCGTTGTGGTGCAGGGCATCGGCAATAAGCTCCTTGCCCGTGCCGGATTCACCCGTGACCAGCACGGTGGTGTCCACCTCGGCAAGGCTTTCCAGCAGAGTATAGAGTTTTTGCATGCGCTCGCTCTTGCCCACGATGCTTCGGAAGGAATGCCGGGCCTGCAGCTGTTTTTCAAGTGAGACTATGCGTGTGATGTCGCGGATGAGCAGCACGGCACCTTCGGCTGCTTCCTGACTGCTGTCTGCCTGCGACCTGAGCGGGGCGCAGCTCAGAACCAGCACCTTCTCCATGCCTTCGGCACGGTACTGGGTGCGGAATTCCCGCACGGACTGCCCAAGACCTATGGCACTGGCAAAAACCTGCCCGAAGGCGTCAATGGCGTGGGGAAAGGCACTGCTGAAGGGCATGCCCATCAGGGAGTCGGCACGCCTGTCGAAAAAGCGTTCTGCCGCCGTGTTCAGGCTTATGATGTTCAGTTCCCTGTCCACGGTGATCAGCGGGTCGAGCATGGATGAAAAAACCGTTTCCAGATACCGCCGGTAGTGGCGGTTTTCATCCAGCGCTCCGGTGAGCTGCGTATTGGATGCCGTCAGCTCCTTGGTACGCTCTGTTACCTGCTGCTCAAGAGTGACGTTGGATTGTTCCAGACGCTGGAACAGCCTGAAATTTTCCACCAGCGTTGCCGTGGCAAAGAGAATGACCGTGATGAGATAGTAGCCGATATCCGCGCTCGGTTCTTCCGCATTTTTTCGCAGCAACCCCACGAACATACCAATGGGACCTGTGGCGGTGGTCAGCGGGTGCAGCAGGAGCCGTTCGCCGTTGCTCGCGGAAACCACGGTGGGCTTGTTGCGTCCCAGCGCCCAGGCAAAAGAACGGTCTTCAATGAGAATGCCCACTTCATGCGCCATGTGCTCTGCAGAATCCGGTGCCGACGTCCACACGGGGGAAAAGGCGAAGCTCTGTTCATCCACCATGAAGAAGCTCTGGCAGGAAAAAGCCATCAGGCTTTCCAGCTTGCTTGCGGCATCGCGCAGAATGGCATGTTCGCTTTCCACGGCGTCGAGCGTTGCGCCGTAATGGCCAAGTGTGGCCGCCAGTTCCAGTGCGCGCAAGGCGGCCCTTCTTTCGGCTGGCAGAGTGTGCAACGGGTCCGGAGTATCGGTCATGCTAGGCTTCTCTGATGAAAATATTCATCATTTCGGACATCTGTCGTCCGTGCTGCAAGATAATGGATTCCAGTGAGCTCGGTGGCAGGCCTATGGCGTCCAGTACCTGCGGGGTAATGGTGGGGGTGTAGAACGCGCCGTAATCCTCGTTTCTCAGCCCCAGAGCCAGCGTATCGCCCAGCTGGACAATGGCCGCATCCAGCAGCGGCTGCCCGTTCAGTGGTGCATGGTGGTGGCGTACCATGTGGGTAAGGCTTTCGGGAATACCCCATGCCTCAAGCAGCAGGCCGCCCACTTCGCTGTGGTCGAAACCGCAGACCTGTTGTTCGGCCTGTTCCAGCGGAATGCTGTTTTCGCGTGATACAAGTATGGCCTTGCAGAACGAATGGGGCATGGCGCGCAGAATGAGCAGCATGCCTATGTCGTGCAGCAGGCCCGCCACGAAGAACCGCTCTTCCGAAAGACCGGGTTTTGTGCCGGCTATCAGCCGCGCCAGCGTGCCGCAGGAAACGGAATGTTCCCAGAAGTGCTGCATGTTGAGCACCGCAGAAGGAATGCTGGAAAACGTGTTTATGGCGGAAATGCCTATGGCAAGGGTGGTCAGCTCGTTTATGCCGAGAATGGTGATGGCACGTTCAATGGTGTCTATGCGGGAAGGAAAACCGTAGAACGGGCTGTTGACCAGACGCAGAATCTTGGCAGTAAGGCCGGGATCGCGGCTCACTACGTCGCCCATGCGGCGGGCGGAGCAGGCGGGCGATTGCAGTTCTTTGAGAATCTGGGTGTATACGGAGGGGAATGAGAGCAGCTTCACCTCGCTCTGCACAAGCGATGCGGCCGTGTGGCCGTTGTTGTCCGGCTGGGTGGCATCGCACTGCGTGCGCAGGTCGCGCAGGCGTTCTTCCGACATGGGAACATAGGTGTTATCCCGCATCCGTCTGGCCGTGCGGACAATGCACAGGCGGCGGAACTCTTCCAGAAACGGGTTATCCCGGTGTTTGTCCTGAAAGGAAGCATCCACCACGCGAACTGCCTGTTCCATGATTTCGGGGGCAATCTTCTCCGGCGACTGGTCGGAAATTTCCTTGCGGCTTACACCTGCGACTGTGGCTTCCGTCACACCCCATGCCTTCATAATGGCGATCTGCTCTTGTTCAAGCACAATGCCCGCAGGGAACAGTCTGCGGTTGTGCACGCCACGTACTTCGGCTTCCAGTTTCATGCCGGGGAGCAGTTCGTCGATATGCAGTGTGCCCACAGGAGACTCCTTGTCAAAATCGTGTGTGTCGATGATACAGGAAGGATGCCTGTTTTCAAAGTGTCGCTGCTGGATAAAAAATACTTCCTGCCGATGGTGGCATGGTGTAACAACAGTTACGCCTGAAATAGTCTCGTCATGAAGCCGGAAGGTGATGTTGAACCGGATAACCGTTTGGAGAAGCTATGCGCGCGCTAGTGGTGGAAGATGAATTCATAAGCAGAATCGTACTTGAGAAGATGCTGGCTCCAATTTTCGAGGTGGATGTGGTGGTCAACGGTGCCGAGGCGCTGGAAGCGTTCGAACTGGCACACAGCGAGGAGCGGCCCTACCGACTTATTCTCATGGATATCATGATGCCGGTGAAAAACGGTCTGGAGGCTCTTGAGGTCATCCGGCAGCGGGAGGATGACCGCACGCTGCCGAGGGCCAAGGTCATCATGACCACTGCCCTTGCCGATATCAAAACCGTGGTGAGGGCCTTCGATTCCGGGCAGGCGTCCGCCTACATAGTAAAGCCCATCGACAAGGACAAACTGTTCAGGGAACTGAAGACGCTGGGACTCATCGACGATTGATCGCTCCCGAACCGGGCCGGAGGAATCGCACATCATGCATGACGACGACCAGATTGAAGAATTCATGGGGGAACTGTACGACAAGTTCTACCCGCAGGTCATGGACGGACTGGACCGCATGAAGGAAGGAGATGTTCATGCCGGTATAGAAAATCTTTCCCGTCCGCTGCATACCATCAAGGGGGTGACCGGCTTCATGGGGGGCTTTGAAGTCGCGTCTACTTTCACGCACAAAGTGGAGAGTTTTCTCAAGAAGATTCAGGCCGGAGATGTGGAGCTGGACGATGCGGTGACAACCGCAGCCATTACCTCCGTGAACATGATATTCCAGGTCATTGAACAGATACGGGATACCGGCAGCGGCCCGCAGGGCGAGATGGACGGTGTGCTGGCCCGTATCCGTGAACTGAGCGAATCAGGCGAACAGAACAAGGTTGTCGTTGAAGACGGTGTGCGTCTTTCCGTTGTGGACGGTGTTATCGTTGCGACTGTGGCCATGCAACGTGTGCATCTGCCCGCGCAGAAACAGTTGCTGCTTGATGTGATGAAGAAGCAGAGCGCGGGGGTTCCCATTGTGCTGGATCTCTCGACGGTGCTGTCGGTGAGCACATCTGTCTGGGATGTGCTTGAACCGTTTGCGGAAAAATTTCCTGTGCACGTGGCAGGCATGCAGCCCTTTGTGAACGGGCTGTTCCACAGCTGGGGATACGGAGCCATCTTTACGGCCCATCCCAGTCTGGAAGCGTTCTTCGAACGGGAAACCGGCAGCGGAGGTAACGCATGAAAGACGTGATTCAAGCCAGCATAGAGCAGATGGAAGCTGCCGTTGTGGCACTTGAGGAACCGGCCTCCGGGCCGGAAAACGTGTCCAATGTGCTGAGCATGCTCGGGCTTTCGCACCTCAAGCTGCCTTCTGCCCAGCTCATAACACTTTTCGATATGCTGAAGGACGGCATTCAGCCGGTCACGCCTGAGCTTGTTACTTCGCTGCTGGGTATATGCGAAGCGCACAAGCGCCTTTTGTATGCCCTTGGCGGGTTCGTCTCCAAACGGGCGGAAGAAATAGAGGCCAAGGCTGCGGCGCTGGCTGCCGCAGGGCCTGCTGTTGCTGTGGTGCATGAATGCGTGGGTGAAGACCCGTGCGAAAGTGTTGATGAAGCCGATTCCCCTGCAGATTCCTTCGCAGATGCAGAACGGGACGAAAGTGCTGCAGGGGCTGATGACGCCGCAGCGGCACAGGCCCAGGCTGCAGAAGCTCCGGGCAAGGCGCAGGATGGCTCCAACGGCAACGCCCCCGCACGCGGCAAGCGCGAAGGCATATTCTCTGTCCGCGTGAATACGGAAAAGCTGGATAACCTCATAGACTGGGTGGGCAAGCTCATGGTGAGCTATGCGGTCATTTCCCAGAACAAGAATCTTGATTCGGCCACCATTTCCGGCCTGCGCGAGATGGACCTTGTTATCGACCGCATAAAGTCCGAGGTGGACCATATCCGGCTCGTGCCGCTCAAGCAGATCTTCATTCCCCTGCACCGTCTTGTGACCAGCACGGCGCAGAAGGTGAACAAGAAAATCGAGATGGTGGTGGAAGGCGACGATCTGGAACTGGATAAGATGATCGTGGAGAACCTGAACGAGCCGTTGGTACACATGCTGCGCAACGCCGTGGACCACGGTGTGGAACCGCCGGAAGAGCGCACAGGCATAGGCAAGCCCGCCACAGGCGTGATACGCCTGCACGCCTACCGCAAGGGAGACCATGCCTATATTTCCATCCGCGACGACGGACGCGGCCTGAACCCCGAACGCATTCGCAACAAGGCCAGAGAAAAGGGCCTGCTGGAAGAGGGCAAAACGTACACGAATGAAGAACTCTATCAGTTCATCATGGCGTCGGGTTTTTCCACGGCCGAGACGGTGACGGATATTTCCGGGCGAGGCGTGGGCATGGATGCCGTGCTCAACGCGGTGAAGGAACAGTTGAACGGCGAGGTGCGCGTGGACAGCGAACTGGGCAAGGGAACTACCTTCCTCATCTCCATTCCGCTGGCCCGCTCGGTGAACGAAGGTATTGTGGATGCCCTTATAACCCGCGTGGGTACGGAAATCTTCATCATTCCCAGCCGTGACGTGCTCGAAGTGTTTGCGGCGAAAAAGTCGGATACCGTGGAACTGCCGGACGGCTCCAGAGCCGTGAGCGTGCGGGGAGAAACCTTCCCCATCATTCCGCTGGCAGACTATTTCGGCCTGATTGCCCGTCCCAATGCGGACGGCTACCTGCACACCATTGTGGTGCGGGTGGGCGATGCCAGCGCGGCCCTGCTGATAGACGAGGTCATCACCCAGCAACAGGCCGTGGTGACGGGCTTCACCATACCGTTGCAGAGCATCTACCAGATTCCCATTCTCGGGTTCGGCATGCTGGGCGAGACGGATGCCCTTGTGGTGGATGTGGAAAACCTCATAGACCGCCTCAAGGCATCGGACGGAGGGCTTTCCTCCAAGGTACGGAGGGTTTCATGAGTGCCTATCGTTCTCCCGACCGCAAACGGGTCGTCATAGCCGGAGGCGGATTCGCAGGATTGTGGGCAGCCCGTGCCCTTTCCCGCTCGGCTGCGGTGGACGTGCTGGTGCTGGACAGGAACAACTACCACACCTTTTTGCCGCTGCTGTATCAGGTGGCCGCGGCGGAGCTTGAACCGGAGCAGATTTCCTATCCGTTGCGAGGGGTGTTCCGTTCGCTGGACAATGTGGATTTTCGTCTCTGCTGCGTTACCGGAGCGGATTTTCATGCCCGCATCGTGCATACGGACGGGGGCGATGTTCCCTACGATTATCTGCTGCTCGCCATGGGCAGCAATACCGAGTTTTTCGGCGTGCCGGGGGCGGATGAACACGCCTTCCGGCTCAAGTCGCTGGAGCAGGCCATAGGGCTGCGCAACCACATTCTCACACGGTTCGAGATGGCGGCCCATGAGCCGGACCCGGATATCCAGCGGCGCATGCTTACGTTCACGGTTGTGGGCGGCGGCCCCACCGGTGTGGAATATGCCGGAGCGCTGGCAGAACTGATCCGCAACCCCATTGCCAAGGATTTTCCCGACTTCAATACCGGTCAGGCCCGCGTGGTGCTGCTTGAGGCAGGCAGCGGGCTGCTGGCGGGGTATCCTGAAAAGTTACGCCAATACACCTTCCGCCGCCTGTCGCGTATGGGCGTGGATGTACGGCTTGAAAGCACGGTTGCCAGCGTGGAGCCGTATCAGGTGCTGCTCAAGGGGGCATCGCCTGTGGCAACGGAAACGGTGGTCTGGTCGGCAGGCATACGGGGCAACAGAACGGCAGACGCCATGAAGCTCCCGCTCGGGCGGGGCAGACGCGTGACTGTGCTGCCATCGTTGCAGCTTGCGGAGCATCCGCATGTGTTCGCAGCGGGCGACCTTGCGCTTCCGTCTTCCGGTGAATCACCCATGATAGCTCCCAATGCCACACAGCAGGGCGCATTGGCGGCGGAGAATATTCTGCGTCATATACGAGGGGAAGAAGTCCGGCCCTTCATGTATCGCGACAAGGGAGCCATGGCGACCATCGGCAGATCCAGCGCGGTGGTGCGCATAGGTACGCACACGGCAACGGGCTTTGTGGCCTGGGGGCTGTGGCTGTTTGTCCATCTGGCCTACCTTATCGGGTTCCGCAACAGACTGTTCGTCATGGTCAACTGGGCATGGGACTATCTGTTCTTCGAGCGGTCCGTGCGGCTTATTCTTCCTCGTATTCCGTGGATTGAACGGCAAAGGCACTCTCCGGCTTCCTGCGTGGGAGATGATGAGAACAGGTCACAAGGCTCCGGCAAATGAGCGGGGCGTAGCAGGGACGGTCAGAGAAAAAGGCATCGCCAAAGGCAGGATATGTTCCTGCCTTTTTTTATTTTAATTCAGACTGTTGTGTTTGATAGGAACAAATTGGGGAACATTTCTGTTCCCAATGTGCGGATTTGATGCGGAACAGGCAGAAAACAGGCCAAAAACAGGTGCATGGTATCCCTGTTTCAGACTTTTGCGTTCATGAAGCGCACATATGTTGTTTGAAACTAATGCTAATAATTTAGCGAGTTGTTGTGTTATGAACATTTTCCACAGGCAGAAGCGAACAGTCTTCTGGCATATACGGTTGCTGAAGGCAGATTGACCGGTGCAGGCTGTGGAAAAAAGAGAAAGCCCTGAAGTAATTTCAGGGCTTTTACCTTGTGAATGCAGATGAATAGCTATGTTGCGAACACTACAGAAGAACGAGCCGCACTCCCCACAGGGTCATCATGGCGTACAGGCCTGCAATGGCGTCGTCGACCATGACACCCCAGCCGTCGGGGAGCCAGTGTTCGGCATCGCGGATGGGATAGGGCTTGAAAATGTCAAAGAAGCGGAACAGGGCGAATGCCGCAATAATCCACTCCCAGCCGAGGCTGGCGAAGGGCAGCATGGTCAGCCACATGCCGAGCAGTTCGTCTATGACAATCTCGCCGGGGTCTTTTTTACCGAGCATTTTTTCAGCACGGGTAACGATCAGGCTGCCGAAAATGAAGATAAGCCCGAGAATGAGCACCCGCCATTCAAAAGAAAGCGGCAGAAAGAACAACGGGGCAGTAAGTGCGGCTGCGGCAGAGCCGACAGTGCCGGGAGCCTTGGGCGAAAGCCCGCAGGGACCGAGCCTGCTGGCCTGCAGGCAGAGTTCGTCCGAAAAAGTACGTTCATTCATGGGAGTGTTTGCTATCCTGTAAGCGTGAGTATCGGTAGAGAAAAAACGTCTATGATCCGTATGCTACAGATGGCGGGCGGAAAGTCAATCCGGCACATGCTCAAGGTGAGTGAGGGCAGGTGTTCCTGCTCTTGATCGTGCGAGTGTTGGTGTGATCTCTTGTTGTGTCATCTGACTTGTTGTACTGAATATGTACTGGAGTCAGTTGTATTTCCAAGAGAACAGCAAAGCGGTGGAGGCGTGGCTTGGATAGCACCCGCATCTGGTTGACCTCTCTGTGGCTTCTATTGGCCAGCCTTTCTCTGGTATCCGGAAGTCCGGCCCTGGCAACGCCGCCCGGCGCAACGCCTTTGGTCACAAAGCCTTTGGTCATCGTAACGGGTGAGCGGCCTCCATACGTATCTGAGCATATGCAGGAGTTCGGCCCTGCAGCGCGCATCATACACCGGGCTTTTGAACTGGGCGGCATAACCGTGCAGTTCCGCTTTTTTCCGTGGAAACGATGCGAGGCCATGCTGGATGGCGGAATCGCCTTTGCCTCATTCCCTTACCCCATTTCCGAGCGTCACAAGCGACGCTGGAATTTTTCGCAGCCCCTGTTCAGGGGTGAAACACATGCCTTTTTCATGGAACAGCGCTTTCCCGGTTTTGAATACCACGGCATCAAGTCGCTCAGGGGCTACACCGTGGCCGGATCGCTCGGTGATTTTCTGACTGACCGCCTGTACACGGCGGCGGTGGATGTGGATCTGGCACCGGATGAGGAATGCTCCTTCAAGAAGCTGTACTCGGCAAGATCGGATATTCTGCTGACGGATAGAAATGTGGGGTGGTACCTTATCCACAAATATTTTCCGCAGCAGGAATCGTTGTTTCAGATGAGCCGGAATACCGTCATCACAATGGAATACGCCCTGGCAGTCTCCCGCAGCTATCCCGATGCCGGAAGGCTGCTGGATATCTTTAATGCGGGGCTGGCTGAATTGAAGCGGAACGGCGAGTTTGACAGCATCTGGAATGAATCTTTCTGCCCCGCAGAAGACGTGCGAAAAGGCACCAGCCTTTACGGTTCAGGAAGGGGAAAGCTGGCCCGGGCAGATTTCTAGAACGTGGTGTGAGAGCCCAGCACTTCCTGCAGTTCCGTTGCAATCTTGTCCCGGTAGTGCTGCACGGCTTCCGGACTGGACATGACCATGTCCAGCTGGCGTGTGTGCATGGCGAGATAGCCGAGCACCTGCAAGGCGCGCAGCATGTGCTCAAGCGGCAAGCCTTCCATGCGCGCGGCAAGGCTGTCGCGTATTACCTGCACACGGAAGTTGTTCTCTTCCAGAATATCCGCAATGAGCCGCACGCGCATGAGCCGCCTGTCCGCATCGGCTGCCCCGCCCTTGAAGCGGAACGCCGCAAAGTTCTCTGCATCCACATCGCCCGCAAGGGTTTCCACTGTGCAGAAATGGTAGCCGAAGCGCGATTGCAGCGTGCAGAACCGGCTGCTGACCAGAAAATAGTTTTTCATGCTGTAGATGGACGCGCTGGAAGGCTCGAAACCGGGGTCCAGCGCCGACTCTGCCAGCACGGAAAGGAACCCGCGCGCATGCACCGGAGGCGGCCCCTGCCACGGTATATGCATCATGCCGTGCCACAGGGCATGCATGGGCGGCGAGGCTATGTTTTCGAGCGGAATCAGCTTGCCTGCGGGCGGCGAGCGGAAGGCGTCGTCCAGATCAACAACCCAGAACTGCAGCGGCCTGCCGTGATAGAGCTGCCGTGCAAGGTGTTTGGGAAAGCGGGCATCCTTGCCGTCGCGGAACATTTCTTCAACCGCCTTCTGATGGCAGAAGCGGGTGATGTCGTGCATTGTTTTGCAGTTCACAGCCCGAAAGTCGGGACAGTCGGGATCGGTGAGCGAGAGCGGGGCTATGTGCGAGAGCACCTGCTTCAGCGTTGCATGGACAGAGGTGCCCTGCATGACGTTGCGCGGCTTGGGGGCCGTGAGCAGCGATTCCACACGCCCTTCAAGCACCAGCCCTGCGTCGGCGTCCACTGTGACGAGCGTGCCAGTTTCAAGCGAATCTGCCTTCCAGCCTGTCCCGAAGAGAGCCGGCACACCGAATTCGCGGGCGACATTGGCAAGATGGCCTGCGGATGACCCCGTACCTGCTATGACGGCGGAAGCGCGCGAGAGCAGAGGAGCCCAGCGGGGGGCGGCGTAGGGGACGACCAGAACTCCGCCTTCGGGAAAGGCAAGTGCCTCGGCCTGCTTGCGGATCTGGACTATGGGGCCCGCCCCTGTTCCGGGAGAGGCGGTTTCGCCCCCCTGAACAAGAACGACAGTCCCCTCCGGCAAGGTGGGCGGGGTGAGGCGCCGTGCAATGGCGTCCGCCGAGGGCATGGTCAGGGGGCGCGACTGCAGCAGCATGAAGCTGGTATCCGGCAGCATGGCCCATTCAACATCCTGCGGGGTGCCGTAGTGTTGTTCCACCCGTTCGGCCAGCGCCGCCAGCTGCTGCAACTGCTCGTCCGTCAGACTGGGCAGTGCTGCCTCTTCCGGCGGGGAATCCACCTTGGCCACACCTTCACCGGGGGCGGTGACATAGCGTTCTTTTTTAAAGGCTACATGGCGTTCCACAATAGCAAAAGGGGCGGTGCGCTGCACGGCAAAGCGGTCGGTGGGCAGCCTGCCGTCCACCACGCCTCTGGGCAGGCCCTGCACGGCGTGGATGATAATGGCCTCGCTGCGCACGTCCACGGGGTCGCGGGTGTACAGGACGCCACCGGCAACAGAGCCCAGCATGGGCATAACGGCAACGCTCACGGCCGTGTCCCTGTCGCTCAGGCCGCAGCGCAGGCGGTAGGCCACGGCTTCTGCGCCGTATTTGGA
>Ga0194136_1001472_pt1 | contig 11701 bp, 11 predicted proteins | sample TARM_MetaG_T3A_1_FD_134023 | JGI IMG/M metagenome (GOLD analysis project Ga0194136, IMG submission 134023) | Freshwater microbial communities from Pennsylvania, USA, analyzing microbe dynamics in response to fracking - TARM_MetaG_T3A_14 (version 2) | ecosystem: Environmental > Aquatic >...
CCCTATAGCTGGATTGTTTATACCGGTGTGGAGACGAAAAGGGCTGTGAATATTCCTGTAATAGTAGTTAATGGCATTCGTTTACCTGAAGAGGCAGAGCATCTCATAGCGGATGAGCTTACGGATTTTGTTGCGGTTGGTCGCGGACTGCTTGTGGATTCAAAGTGGATTCTTAAAGGGGAAAAGAGTCAATCGGTAAACCCCTGTCTTCGATGTAAGCCTCGATGTTTTTATTTATCCGACGGTAGACAGTGCCCACAGTATTCCATAGCATAGCTTAGTAATCACAATTGATATTTCCACTTTCATAAAAAAACTTTGCTAAAAAATACTATCATAAAATCACTATCAAAAAAAAGCAAGGATCCTTAAGATCCTTGCTTTTTCCTATTCTACATTTCCCGAAAAATCTGTGTACCCAGCACAAACTCTTCATTTATAAACTTATCGTACTGCTTCCGCACCTTTTTCCAGTGCTTCTTTATTCATTGGTACTAAGTGTTCCTTTGCCGGTCCGAATACTTTTTTCAACGCTTCAATAACCGACTCTACCTTTACAACTTTCGTAATTTCCAAGTATGCACCAAGCATTACCATATTGGCAACTTTTCCATTTCCTAGTTCGTTGGCAATTTCATTGGCTTGAATATAAAACACATTCAGGTCATCCCGTGTAGCTTTTTTCTCAATTAAAGAGGCGTTGATCAAAAGGTTTCCCCCTTTGTTAACATCCGCTTCAAATTTATCCAATGAAGGAAGGTTCATAACAATCGCAGCCGTTGCATCACTGGTGATGATTGGAGAACCAACCTGCTTATCAGAAACAATTACTGCACAGTTCGCAGTTCCTCCTCGCATTTCCGGTCCGTAAGAAGGCAACCAGGATACGTTTTTCTCTTCTATCATTCCTGCGTAGGTTAACAGTTGTCCCATGGACATTACTCCCTGTCCACCGAATCCTGCAATAATGATTTTTTCTTCAGCCATATTATTTTCCCTCCTCTGGTGTTCTAAAGTTTCCAAGCGGATAGTACGGAATCATGTTTTCTTTTAACCAAGTCAATGAATCAACCGGTGTAATACCCCAGTTGGTAGGACAGGTTGAAAGAATTTCTACAATACCGAAACCTTTTCCTTCAATTTGTACCTGGAAGGCTTTCTTGATTGCTTTTTTCGCTTTACGAATATTTGGTACATCGTGTACGGATACCCGCTCAACAAATGCTGCTCCGTCAATGGTTGCAAGCATTTCAGATACTTTTAGAGGCATACCGGTGGTCGCTTGATCTCTACCATAAGGAGAGGTGGTGGCCTTTTGTCCGATTAAGGTCGTGGGGGCCATCTGTCCTCCGGTCATTCCGTAAATTGCATTGTTTACAAAGATTGTTGTGAACTTCTCACCACGGTGCGCTGCATGAATAATTTCTGCAGTACCGATGGATGCTAAGTCTCCGTCTCCTTGGTAGGTAAATACCGTATGGTCCGGTAACACTCTTTTAATCCCTGTGGCTACTGCCGGTGCACGACCGTGTGCCGCTTCATGCATATCACAGTTAAAGTAATCATAGGCAAGTACGGAACATCCTACCGGAGCTACTCCAACACTTTTTCCCAAAACTCCAAGCTCCACTAAAACTTCCCCTACGAGCTTGTGAATCACTCCATGGGTACATCCGGGGCAATAATGAGTTTGCTTATCCGTTAATCCTTTAGTTTTTTCGTATACTACCTGCATCATTATTTTGCACCTCCTAAGATTTCCTTAGCTTTTTCCATAATATCCTCAGGAACCGGAATCATTCCGCCGGATCGTCCGTAATGGTATGCCGGGAGTCTACCTTCAATTGCGATCTTTACATCATCGATCATTTGTCCTTCACTCATTTCCACAGATAATAATGCTTTCGTGGAAGCCGGTACATTTTGAATGGCTTTCGTTGGGAAAGGCCATAGGGTAATCGGACGAATCATTCCCGCTTTAATGCCCTCTTCTCTTAGAGCATCCACAACATTTCTTGTAATTCTCGAAGTGGTACCGTAAGCCACAAAAACGATTTCCGCGTCGTCCACTTGATAGTCTTCATGTCGAACTTCATTTTCTTCCATCTCTTTATACTTTCTGGAAAGCTTTTGGTTATGCTTTTCCAGTTCTGCTGGATCTAAGGCCAAAGAGTTGATAATATTAGGCTTTCGCTCTTCATTGGTTCCCGTGGTTGCCCAATCCTTAGCCGGTAAATCCCGTTTTTTCCGTTCTTTAAATTCTACCGGTTCCATCATTTGTCCAATCATTCCGTCACCGATTACAATTACCGGGTTACGATAGTAGTCGGCAACATCGAAGGCTTCCATAACTAAATCTACAGCTTCTTGAATGGTCGCAGGAGCATATACTAAATGTCGATAGTCTCCATTTCCACCACCTCTGGTAGATTGGAAATAATCGGCTTGTGAAGGTTGAATCCCTCCAAGTCCGGGACCTCCTCTTGAAATATTTACAATTACTGCAGGTAATTCCGCCCCTGCAATATAAGAAATTCCCTCTTGCTTTAAGGCCATCCCCGGAGAAGAAGAACTGGTCATACATCGTGCTCCTGCACCGGCGGCACCATAAATCATATTAATGGCTGCCACTTCCGATTCCGCTTGTACAAAAGCCCCTCCTTCAATATTTGGTAGTTCTCTTGACATGTATTCCGGTAACTCATTTTGTGGGGTTATAGGATATCCGAAGAAAAACTTACATCCTGCTTGAATCGCAGCTGCTCCTAGTGCTTCGTTTCCTTTCATTAACGTTTTAGACATTTGTTTATTCCCTCCTAACAATTTTTTTATTTTTTTTCTCTCTCTACGGTGATCACGGAGTCCGGACAAATCGTTGCACAATTGGCGCAACCGATACATTTATCCATCTCTTTTACTGTTGCAGGGTGATATCCCTTTGCGTTGATTCTTTCCTTGTCCATTACTACAATATTAACGGGACATGAAGTCGTACAAAGTTCACAACCTTTACAAATATCTTCATTAAAGTACACTTTACCTTTTGCCATTGTTTTACCCTCCCTTAATTTACATCCATTTTTCTCGCATATACATCTTAATCGGGAAAATTTCCCCATCTATGTCAGAAGGTAGCTTCTTTGCCACCTCTTCAATAGCCGCAACATACTTGATCGGCACATTCAGCTTCTCAGCCGCTTTTTTACAGATCTCCTGCCCTTTTAACACGTCTTCTACGGTAGTGTCCCATAACAAATGGGTGTTGTTGATAATTCCCGTAACTTTTGCCTTTGCCGTTTTTTCAATGGCATAGACGTGTCGAAGAATCCCATCCACCGTGGAAGTTTGCTCCCGATTTGCATTTACCACACAGAACATATCATAGTTCCCTTCGGTGAAGTATTCTTCATAGCGTCCCAGGGTTCTTGCCCCGGCGGAGTCTCCCCCAACATCGAGAACCACTTGCGTGTCCGCACTTTGCAGGGGTCCTAAAACCCCTCCTGAAACCGCAGGAAGATCCGAGCCCGAACCCTTAATACTGCTTCCGATCACGGTGATTCCCTTAGCTGTCAGCATTTCTTCCTGTTGACGGGAACGGAAATAGGGATTCACCACATCCAAATCCGCTAAGGTGACTTTATCAAATACTTCTTTTAATTTAATGGCATAATTAACGGAAAACTCGGTTTTTCCACTGCCGTAATGTCCAATTATGATTCGAATTCTATTATTTTTCACAAGTACCACCTAACTATATCGTTTTGCGTCTTCTTCTCCATTGAGTACCCGAAGTCCACCTTGAGCTAAGGCAATCATTTCATCTTCTCCGGGATATACTAATACTTTAGAGATAAAGGATACACGGTCTTCAATCCATTTTACGAAGGTTTTATCGTATGCGATGCCTCCGGTAAGCACAATGCCGTCCACTTTCCCTTTTAACACTGCAGCACAGCTACCGATTTCTTTTGCTACCTGATAAGCCATGGCTTGATAAACGATCTCCGCATTTTTGTCGCCTTCTTTGATCATTTTTTCTACTTCTCGGCCATCACTGGTGTTTAGATAGGCAACCAAACCGCCTTTTCCGGTAATTAGTTTCTTGATTTCCTTATGGGTGTATTTACCGGAGTAACAAAGCTTCGCCAAATCTCCTACGGGAAGGCCTCCGGATCGTTCCGGAGAAAAGGGGCCTTCTCCATCCAAGGCATTGTTCACATCCACTACCTGACCATTTTGATGGGCTCCTACAGAAACTCCACCCCCTAGATGGGCAACGATCAAGTTCATTTCATTGTAGCCCTTGCCTAAATCTTTCGCGGCCCGTCGAGCCACGGCTTTTTGATTTAAGGCATGGAAAATACTTTTTCTTTCAATCTCCGGCATACCGGAAATTCTGGCAATATCATGCATTTCATCCACAACTACGGGATCTACAATAAAGGATTCGATATTTAACTGTTCTGCAATTTCATAGGCCAGTACTCCCCCTAGATTCGATGCATGTTCGCCCAGTACCCCAAGCTTTAAGTCCTTCAACATGTTTTCATCCACTCGGTAGGTACCACCGGCGATGGGCTTTAATAGCCCTCCACGGCCTACAACTGCTGCAAGTTTCGTTAGGTTGATGCCTTTTTCATTCAGGGTCTCCAGGATAATATTTTTTCGAAACTCGTATTGATCAAAAATGGATTCGTATTTTGCGATTTCCTCGGAAGGATGTCTCAGTACTTCCTCAAACACCGGCTTTTCATCATCAAAAATAGCTATTTTGGTTGATGTGGAACCGGGATTGATGGTTAATATTCTTTTTGCTTCGTTCATAATTTCACCTCTTTTTAAATTTTAACACGTCTGACAATTTTATTTATCAAAGAATTCTGCTGCACATAAAACACCTAGTGCAATAGAATATAGCTTTGCTTCATCACTATCGGCTCTGGATGTTAACACGATCGGAGCTTTGGCTCCCACAATAACACCCGCATTTTTTGCTTTTCCGAAGTAAATCATGGATTTGTATAACACATTACCGGCTTCAATATCTCCGGTAAGTAAGATATCTGCATCTCCTGCTACCGGATGGTCAATTCCTTTGATTTCCGCAGCTTTTTTCGATACTGCATTATCCAGTGCTAAGGGTCCGCCGACGATACAGTCCTTGATTTCTCCTCTTTCATTCATTTCCTGTAAGGCTCGGGCATCCATGGTATCGGGCATTTTCGGATTCGGTTTTTCCTTCGCACAAATTACGGCAACCTTTGGCATTTGAATATCTAAAGCTCTTGCCACGGGAACCACATTATTAATTAATGCTTTTTTTCTTTCCAAGTCCGGTGCTATGGTCATGGCAGCATCGGTTACTAGATGCATTTTATCAAAACCCGGAACCTGGAAAAGGGCCACATGGGATAAAGGGTTTCCGGTTCGAAGGCCGATTTCCTTATCCAATACCGCCTTTAGAATAATCGAAGTGTCCACCAACCCTTTCATTACCATATGAGCTTTGCCTGTAGATACTAATTCTACCGCTTTTCTAGAGGCCTCTACCATATCCGCTTCATGTACAATCTCATACTGGGATAGGTCGATATTTTCATTCTTAGCATTTACTTTGATCTTTTCTTCGTCTCCCACCAAAATCGCTTCCACAATGCCTACTTTTTTTGCTTCATTAATCGCTTTTAAGGCATCAATGTCCTCGGCACAGGCCAGGGCCACTTTTTTGGGTCCTCTTTTTTTAGCAATCTCTATTACCTGATCAAAATTTTTAATCATTTACATTCACCTCTTTTTCGTAAATTTTCGATTCCTCTTCACCTTTTAAAACTCTTAGAGTCCCTTCATTCAAAGCTTTCATTTCATCTTCTCCGGGATGTACAAAAAAGTTTCCTAAAAATTCCACATGCTCCTTAATCAGATCCATTAAATAATCGGAGTGGGCAATGCCGCCGGTAACAACCACAGCGTCAATTTTTCCTTCCAGTACCGTTGCCATACTTCCTATTTCCTTTGCAATCTGATAGCCCATGGCATCATAAATCAGTTTTGCCTTTTGATCTCCTGCATTCATCTTCTCTTCCACTTCCCGGGCATCGTTGGTGCCAAGGTAAGCACTCATTCCGCCCTTACCTCGAAGTTTGGATTTTAAGGTTTTATGGTCGTATTCCCCTGAAAAACAAAGCTTGGCCAAATCCCCAACGGGTAGTCCTCCGGTCCTTTCCGGAGAAAAGGGTCCCATTTCATTGGCGTTATTGTAATCTAAAATTCTTCCTTTTTTAACCGGTGCTACGGAAATACCGCCTCCTAAATGGGCCACTACCAGGTTTACTTCCTCAAAGCTCTTTCCAAGTTCCTTTGCTACCCGGTGGCCTACGGCTTTAATATTCAGGGCATGTCCCAAGGATCTTCTTTGGATTTGAGGGATCCCGGAAATCCTAGCTTCCTCGGTAAATTCATCTACCGCAACAGGATCTACAATAAAGGAGGGAATACCTTCCTCATCCCCTATGGCTTTGGCAATAAGACCTCCAAGGTTTGAAGCATGTTCTCCCTGATAGCCGATCTTTAAATCTTTCACCATGGCTTCCGTTACTTTGTAGGTTCCGCCGGGCATAGGACGTAGAAGTCCTCCCCGTCCAACCACAGCTTGAAGTTCCTCTGTGCTGATTTCGTTTTCGGTCATCCACTGAAGAATATTGTTTTTACGAAGTTCATATTGTTCTGCAATGTTTTGAAATTTTTCCAGTTCCGTCGTCGAGTGATCAATCGTGTTTTTCATCACTGATCGTTCCCCTTCAAAAATAGCAACCTTCGTAGAAGTAGAACCGGGATTAATCGCTAATACATAGTTCCTCACAAAATTCACCTCTCTCGTAGAATTTAATCATTCCATAGTTATATTAGAAGCAATTACTATGCCAAGTTTTGCTATTCGATGGTTTTATTTAAAATCCCTAGAATTCCCCCATTATCAGGTGTCAAATTCAATCCCGGAAAAATGATTGAGATGCTTTAACCAGACTATGCAATTTTTTGCATTGTAAAAACGAAAAAAATTGCATTATAAATGCAACTTTTTTCACTGTTTAGATCTCGTATTTTTCCATTTTATAATAAAGATTTCGAAGGGATAGCCCCAAGACTTTTGCTGTAGCACTACGATTCCCCTTCATTCTATCTAATGTCCTCTGTATGACCTTTTTTTCTTCCTCGGCTAAAATTTCTTTTAAAGATTTGCTGTTCTTTTCGGGATCTACCTTTTCTTCCGGTAAAGCCTTTTCATTTTGGGAAGCTGTCCCCTGATCATTGTCAAAAAACTTTGGTAAATGCTTTTTTAAAATCAAATGCTCCTGATATTTGATATTGACTAAGGTTCTTCCAATAAAGTTTTGCAGTTCCCTTACATTTCCCGGCCAGTCATATTTTTTCAGATGGTTTAAGGCTTCCTCTGAAATCTCATCCACATTCCGTCCATATTCCAGGTTAAACTTTTTCACCAGGTACATTACCAAGGGATAAAGATCCGCTTTTCGCTCTCTTAAGGGAGGTATTTCAATCGGAAATACATTTAATCTGTAATACAAGTCCTCCCGGAATTTCCCCTTTCGCATCAGATCTTCCAAATGAGCATTCGTAGCGGCAATTACGCGAACATCAATAGGTATGGGTTTCGTTCCTCCCACTCGCATGATTTCCTTTTCCTGAAGCACCCGAAGAAGCTTTACCTGAGTACTGACCGGTATTTCTCCGATTTCATCCAGAAATATCGTGCCTCCGTGGGCTTCTTCAAAGAGTCCGGTTTTTCCGCCTTTTCTTGCACCGGTAAAAGCCCCTTCCTCATAACCGAAAAGCTCACTCTCCAATAAACTCTCACTAATCGCTGCACAATTAACTCTGACGAACTGATTGTATTTTCGTTCGGAAAGGTTATGAATGGAGTGGGCAAAGAGTTCTTTTCCCGTACCGCTTTCTCCTCTCAATAAAACCGTGACCGGGGTGATTCCCGCTTTTTTTGCTTTTTCCAGTATCTGAATCATGGTTTCATCGTTGGCGATAATGTCGTCAAAGGTGTATTTTGCTTCCAATTTTCGAATGATTTTTTTGGCTTCCGTGAGTTCCTTCGTAAGACTTTTGATATCCGTAACATCGTGAAGCACCCCGACACTTCCTTTCAGGGCTCCGTCTACTATGATCGGTGCTGCACTGGATATTACTTCCCGTTTATACTTTCCTACCCGAAGTCGAGTTCTTTTAGCAGCCTTTTTTGTGTTTAAGACTTCCAAATGAACACTTTTTCCTTCAACAATATCATTTACCGTATGTTTCCCAATGATTTCTTCTTCCTTTAATCCCGTAAGATCCGTATATGCAGGATTCACCATTACCACAATCCCTTTTTCATCACATACGGATATGGCATCCTGGGTTGCATTAAAGATTGCCTCTAACATACTTTGCATTTCTTTGAGTTGGTAGATTTCGTAATTCAAATCCGCCATTTCGGTAATATCCCGAAAAATGGCTACCGCACCGATAATTTCCCCTTGATCATCTTTTACCGGCATTCTGCTGGTAATGATGATGGTATCTCCAAGGGCCTGCCTTCGATTGAGCTCTGATTCCCCGTATTTTAGTATTTCAGGCAGTCTAGTTTCTTTAATGTAGTCTCCTACCTTTTTATGCAGTACGGTTGATGCCGGATACCCGGTAATTTTCTCTGCTGCAGCGTTAAATAAAGTGATTTTTTCATCACGGTCCACAGCAATGATTGCATCATTGGTACTTTTTAGTATTACGTCAATTTCTCTTTTCAATTCCTCACCTCGAGGCTTCAGTTTTAATTATTGCTACCTTCTTCATCATTTCCATCTTCATCTTCTTCTGCGTTTCCATCTTCCCCATCATTCACACCGTTTTCTTCATCTTCCTGATCTTCACTTAGTACTTCAATGGATATCTCCTCAGGTTCAATACTTATTTCCATCAATTGATTTTCTAATCCGTTTAACCCTTGGATAATCGGTTGAAGCGTATGGACACCCGGTTCTAAATCTAGAAAGTCCAAGGAGACCCTTAATGCTTCCCGGTCGATGTTTTCAATAATGTCTTCCGGTCCCCGTAAAACGAGGGTGAGTAGAGTCGGAAGCTCTTCTCTGTTAATTGCTAGACCTTCTCCTAAATTTTCAATTTCTACTTCCTCCGGTGTAAATTCATGTTCTTCTTCCACCATCTCAGAAATCTCAATTTCTACAAGGATGGTTCGTTCATTATACAGACTGACCCCTTCCGGAAGTATCAATTCAACTTCGATGCTTTCGTTTTCTGTTAGCTCACTACGTTCAATCAACTCCGTGTCAATTCTTGTTAGTTGTTCTAACTGGCTCTCCGGCCCTTGGATCATAATGCTTCTCGGAGTAATCCGCGTACTTCTAACCACATATCCTTCTGCAGCTTCCAACTCCAAGTCCGGTTGAACAATCACAGTTTTCGTACGATTAACCGGTAGTACGACTTCCACAACCTCAGACTCTAGACGTACACCGGATACTTCATTTCCTCTGGAATCCACCGCTTGTAACGTTAGGTTGGCCACAACATCACTGCTGTTTTCTTCTAATTGTAGTTCGGCTATAACGGAATCCACAGCATTAACGCTACTCTCAGGTCCTTCAATCCAGATTGCTGAAGGCGTAATTCTCGGTTCTCCAAGGACGTAACCGGTTGCCGGCTCTCCCAGAATGTTTATATCCACATTCTTTTGTCTTCTGATGACTTCTTCTAATTCCACCCGTATATAACGGGGACTGTATTCCACTTCCACATCTGCATCCACCTCTACGGTCACCTGAACATTATTGGCTCCGATATTTCGATGCCCGGATAAGTCCGCAGTCGCCACTAGATCTTGACGGGATAGACGGTATACCTGATCACTTCTTCCCGTTACTTTTATATTTACCGTATGGTCTTCTTCCCCTTTAATTACGATGCCTTCATTTTCCAGTTCTTCCACGTTTAATAGTTCTACGGATATATTATTCACATTGTCACTAATTGTGGGATTAATAACACTCATCACATAAATCCACATGAAAAGAGCAAAAAGAATTGCCATGACTTTTGCACCTAAATTTTGGCCGAACCATCCTTTAATATTATTTTGCATCCGGTTCATCATGTTCATGATTTTGCCTCCAATTCAGCTTAAAGAATTTCCATGATTTTTTTGATCTTTCCGGTTTCATGGTATTTACGATTCGAGTCTTTAAGGTTTTCGTATCTAAGAATCTGCTGAGTTTTCCATGCTGTGCAACGGATATGGCTCCGGTCTCTTCCGATACCATGATTACAAAAGCATCGGACTTCTCGGAAATCCCTACTCCTGCCCTGTGTCTGGTTCCTAAGTCTTTGCTTAAACTCGGATTATCGGACAAAGGTAAAAAACAGGCCGCTGCCAGTATTTTATTATTGCGTATAATAATTGCCCCGTCATGTAAAGGGGTATTGGGCATAAATATATTAATAAGTAATCCACGGGATATATCCGCATCCAAAATTGTTCCGGATTCTGCAATTTCGCTGAGACCCGTATCTTTTTCAATCACGATTAAGGCACCGATTTTTTGTCGGGACAGGGAACTTATGGACTCCATCATTTCATCTACAATATTCTCTAACTGTTCGTACTCAAGATCTTGCAAAGACTTTGACAACAGTTTTGTCCGTCCGATGTATTCCAAAGCCCTTCGGAGTTCCGGTTGAAAAACGATTAGTAGGGCGATCAAACCTACGGTCATGGTATTGATTAATATCCAATTCATCACATGAAGTTGAAACCATTCACTTAACTGAGTTACTACAAGCAGTACCATAATCCCTTTTACCAGTTGCTTTGCCCGGGTTTCCTTAAGGAGCATGTAAATTTTGTAAAAGACATAGGCAACGATTCCTATATCAATTAAATCTTTTATCCCAATGTTTTGTACGGTTTCGAAAACTTCTCTCAAGTTGAACACCTCTTATCTATAACTTCAGTGAATAATCACCACTTTATTATATTATTTCACAAAACTCAAAGAATCTCAATAGCCTACCGGGGCTTTAGCAAAATATTGCACGATTAATTCCTAAGTTCTGTTGAAAAATTTATATTTCCATACAAAAAAAACAAGGGTTTATCCCTTGTTAATTGGTGCCCAAACGCGGAATTGAACCACGGACACGAGGATTTTCAGTCCTCTGCTCTACCGACTGAGCTATTTGGGCTTAGGTATTTGCTTGTTAAATAAAAATGGTGGGCTCAAGTGGACTCGAACCACCGACCTCACGCTTATCAGGCGTGCGCTCTAACCAGCTGAGCTATGAGCCCTTGTGTGTTTGTTGAAAAAATAAATGGTGCGGGTGAAGGGAGTCGAACCCCCACGCCGGAGCGCTAGATCCTAAGTCTAGTGCGTCTGCCAGTTCCGCCACACCCGCATGTGTGTGGAGCTGGCGATGGGACTCGAACCCGCAACCTACTGATTACAAGTCAGTTGCTCTTCCAATTGAGCTACGCCAGCTCGTGTAAATGAAATTGTATTGGCGACCTGGAAGGGATTCGAACCCTCGACCTCCAGCGTGACAGGCTGGCATTCTAACCAACTGAACTACCAGGCCGCGTGTAACTTACCATCGATCTGCTTAACAAACCGACGAGTTA
>Ga0194136_1001475_pt1 | contig 11689 bp, 8 predicted proteins | sample TARM_MetaG_T3A_1_FD_134023 | JGI IMG/M metagenome (GOLD analysis project Ga0194136, IMG submission 134023) | Freshwater microbial communities from Pennsylvania, USA, analyzing microbe dynamics in response to fracking - TARM_MetaG_T3A_14 (version 2) | ecosystem: Environmental > Aquatic >...
GAGTATACCAACGGGTGTATTTACGGGCTTAATTAGTAAAAAATTGATTCAAATTTTAGAACATAACATCGCTTTAGAGCGATATTAAAAAGAACAAATCAGAGCATTATCTGATTTGTTCTTTTTGTTTATAATTCTTTATAAGCTTTAATAATATCTTCAACGGCTTGCTTCCCATCACCAAATAACATTAAGGTGTTATCTTTTGCAAATAACGGATTAGGAATGCCTGCAAAGCCTGGACTTAAGGAACGTTTAATTACAACAACACTTCGTGCTTTATCAACATCGAGTATAGGCATTCCAGAAATTGGACTATTTGCCTCACGCGCAACAGGGTTAACCACATCATTTGCGCCAATCACGATTACGATATCTGTTTTATCAAACGTTGGATTAATTGTCTCTAAATCAAGTAATTTTTCATAGGCAATGTTTTCCTCAGCCAATAATACATTCATATGACCAGGCATTCTCCCAGCAACAGGATGAATCCCAAAGATCACTTCAATATTGGCTTTTTCAAGTTGGTCGGTTAATTGCCTTACTGCGGTTGCAGCACGCGCGACAGCCATACCATATCCAGGGACAATTGCTACACGTTGAGCGGTTTCTAAAATCATTGCGACTTCGTCTGCGTTAGTACTGGTGACTTTGCCTTCATAGATATCATCAGTTTGTTCAGTGCTTTTAGATCCACCAAACCCACCAAAGAAGACATTCAGAAGTGATCGGTTCATCGCTTTACACATAATGAGTGTTAAGATAATTCCACTTGCCCCTACTAATGACCCAGCAATAATAAGGACTGTATTGCCTAAAACAAATCCTGTAGCAGCAGCAGCTATTCCTGAATAAGAGTTTAATAAAGAAATAACAACAGGCATATCAGCCCCACCAATACCAATAACTAAAAAGACACCTAAAATGAATCCGCCTAAAACGACTAACCAATAATAGATTGGCATGGTTGAATTAACAATCATTAATCCCCCAAGGACTAATAACACCACTAATAATAATCCTTTAAAAGCTAAATCCCCTTTAAAAACAAGCGGTTTATCAGGAATGATTTTTAACCCTTGTAACTTTGCATAAGCGATAAAACTACCTGTAAAAGTCACTGCCCCAATAAGACCTGAAAGGAATGTCGCTATGAGTAAAGGGACCCCTAAGGTGTTACCAACAGCAATTTCAAAACTATAAAAAACACCAGCAACTAAAAATGATGCTGCGCCACCAAAACCGTTAAAAATCGCAACCATTTGCGGCATGCCTGTCATTTTTACTTTAATGGCTGAATAAACGCCTATAAAACTCCCAAGGATGATTGCAGCTAATAATATGTACCAATACTGAAACTGAGTCATAATCGTTTCACTAGCAGGATCAACAACAACGCCAAAATCAACCAGTGCAGTAAGAAAGGCAACTAACATCCCAGCAGCACCTAGCATGTTTCCACGTGGGGCTGTTTTAGGTTTAGATAAATTCTTTATACCAAGAACGAATAAGATAGCACTGACTAAGTAAAAGAGTGCTACTATGACATCTTTTGCATTTGCGAGTAGTGTATAATCCATTATTTTTTCCCCCTAAACTTATCAAGCATACGGTGACTAACGACAAACCCACCGACTACATTAATAGTCGCAAATAAAAGTGCAATTGCGGCTAAGATAAAAGGGAAGATTCCAACCTCACCATAAGTCAGTTGTGTCAACAAAACCCCAACTGCCCCAACAATCGTGATCCCACTAATTGCATTAGACCCAGACATTAAAGGTGTATGAAGTGTGGCAGGGACTTTAGTGATAAGTTCAAACCCTAAAAAAACTGTCATCGCAAATATTGTTATTAAATAAATAAGTGTCATGCTTTATCATCTCCTAAATCATCCATTAATGGTTCTGCGAGTATTTTATTATCATGTGTTAAAACGGTTTTAGCTACAATCTCATCATCAAAATTAATCACTTGCTCATCTTTTTTCCATAAATTGTTTAAGAATGTCGTAATGTTTTTAGAATAAAGCATACTAGCATTATGATTAAAAGATGCGGCTAAATTTAAAGGCCCAACAATGGTTACACCATACTTGGTTACTGTTTTACCGGCTTCTGTTAAGGCACAATTTCCTCCGCGTTCAGCAGCTAAATCAACAATCACACTGCCTGGTTGCATGGTTTTCACCATCGCCTCAGTGATTAAAGTCGGTGCTTTTTTACCAGGGATATTAGCAGTGGTAATGACTACGTCTTTTGTTTTTAATTCATCTTGCATCAACAAACGTTGTTTCTCATAATAAGCCTCATCCATTTTTTTAGCGTATCCACCTTCACCACTAGCACTTTCTAAATCAAATTCAACAAATTTAGCCCCTAGTGATTGTACTTGTTCTTTAACTTCGCTTCTCACATCATAAGCACTGACTACCGCACCAAGACGCTTGGATGTCGCTATGGCTTGTAGTCCTGCAACCCCAACCCCTAAAATAAAGACTTGTGCAGGTGGGATTGTCCCAGCGGCTGTCATCATCATCGGAAAAATTTTAGTAGAATGTTGTGCAGCGATAATACTCGATGCGTATCCCGCAAGATTTGCCATTGAGGATAATACATCCATACTTTGTGCACGTGTAGTTCTTGGAATGCGTTCCATAGAAAAAGCAGTAACAGCTTGATTTTTATAATGATTGAATGCTTCATGTTTTTGATAAGGCTCCATCATCCCAATAATGATTTGTTTTGCCTTAAGCTTTTTAGCAAGTTCAACCCCATCACCAGCTGCAGCGCCTGCACGCACAGTTAAGAGAATGTCCGCGTCTTTAATAATGGATTCTTTGTCTTTAACTATAGCCCCTTTATCAAGATACACTTCATCTTGATAACCTGCGGTTAATCCAGCCCCTTTTTCAAGATACACAAGATAATCCTTTTTTTTAAGCTGAGGGATATGTTGTGGGACTAAGGCAACACGTGTCTCACCTTCAGTACGTTCTTTTAATACACCTATAATCATTCGAATCCTCCTTAATTACAATCTTAAATTCATTATAGTATAAGTTAGAAGAAAACACATCTAATGTACTTATGCAATAAAAAAACACAGTTTTCACTGTGTTTTAACGTTTTCTCACTTTAAGAAAATATGATACAGCTCCAATCGACCCCATAATCACAATAAACCCAACAGCAATAATAATTACCGCGCGGTTTGCGTTGTCATCATTTTCAACAGGTTCTTCACCTGAAGTAGACGGATCATCTTGTTCTAAATCACCGATATCAATGGTTAGTTCGACCAAATGTTTATCTTCAAAATTTTCGCTCATATAAGCTAAATTATCAATCCCGTAAATCAGCGCTTCATAATCATCGATTGCGTTAATAAAATTAAGCGCATCTTCAACATCCATCATAAACATCGCTGTTGCATAAATATCACCAATTGCACCATCAGGTCCAACCACAGTAACCGCGCGCATCGTATTTGCTGGCCACAAGGTAAAAGGATCAATTAAATGATGATATTCTACCTCATCCACGGTATAAAAACGTTGATAATCACCACTTGTCATGACATTATCGCCACTAAATATTTGAATGCTCGCAAATGTTTCTGAAACAATAGGGTTTGTACTGTTAGGATCAGATAGACCAACACGCCATTCACCGTTTACACGTTCTGGATTAGGGTGATCGCCAAAGACTTCAATATTAGATGTTCCTGCATTAAGTAAGAACTTTTCTACAGCATGGTGGTCTTTTAATAAATCTCCAACAACTTTAGCGGCATACCCTTTAGCAATCCCACCAAGGTCTAATAACGTCCCATCAGTTACCATAATGGTTGAATCTTCTTCATTAACGACAATATTATCAATATTAACATACTTATTAGCGTTTTCTAATTCACTTTGTGAAGGGACTGCACAATTTCCGTTTTCTAAGCAATCCGTGCGGTATGAATCCCATACATCAATCACAGGGCCCAAAGAAACATTGAAAAGTCCGTTAGTTTTGTTATAATAATCTAAACTTAGTAAGGTGATATCTAGTAAAGCAGGATCAACTTCGTGCGCAACATCAGGATTATCATTAATGGTTTTAACGTTGGTTAATCCATCAAAACTTTCAAATCGTGTTGCGAGTTCATGAAGCTTTTTAAATTCTGAATCCACTATATCCCAAATAGGATCAGGATTTACGCCTTCTTCAAGATAGATTTGAATGGATAAAGATGTGTCAAAGTAACTGGTATAAGTCTGAAAATGACGTTGGAGTTCTGTATCCTCTGCATGCAGGGTGTTTGATTCTATATTAAATGATAATAATCCTACTAAAATCATCATACTAATCATTAAAAATCGTTTCAAAATCATCATTCCTTTCGCTATCTATTGAATTATAGCACACGCGATAAAATATTCAATATGTATTACAACAAAATGCAAGTTTTTAAGGGTAAGTTTTGGTATAATAGACATGTAGGAAAAAGAGGTGATTCCGTGATATCTAAACGAAAAAGCTTAAGACATCCGCGTGTAGTAGAAATTCCGCTGCACACGACAAACAATAATCATTTAAAAATTAAGGTTAATGACACGGTTACAGTCGGCCAACCTTTAACTCATAAAACTTATGGCGCATATGCGACTGTCAGTGGGACTGTGAAAGCCATCGAACAAATCGATACAATTTATCATGCGTTTATAGAAAACGACCGAAAAGATTCGAAATATCCCCATCTTAAACATTTTAGTGCCCAAGATTTAATCAAACGATACTTTAAAACCTATGAACCTTTTGAAGCGTGGCATATTAAATCATTTAAACAATTGATGGTTCCAATGTTTTCAAGAAATGAACCCTTTGTAAGTTTAGACCAGGTTGCACTCAATGATTCCATCGATATTGTTAAAGAAACGCTTGATGGATTGGTAAAACTATATAAACTAACATGTGTGATATTATTAATTACTAAAGATATGGACACAAGGGTATTAAGTGAATTTAAGGAGCCAACCTATCAAATAAAAGTAGTTGATATTACAGAAGAAGATCATTTATATCAAGCCATCAACCATTATTTTAACGGAGCGTTAATGACAGAGTCTGACTATAATTTTATAACACTAGAACGTGTCTTTCATTTATATGATTTGATGATTAACCATCATCCACCGGTGATTAATACCATTATCGTCAGTGGCGATAGTATTAGTGTCCCTTCCATGATTGATGTGCGAATAGGGACGCATTTTAAAGACATCTTAGAGCTACTTGGTGGGCTTTTAGAAACACCAACACCAACCATTTTATTGAATCATCTCTTACAAGATGAGCGGATTGAATCGACGAACTTTCCCATTGAATTAAGTATGCACAGTTTTCACATCACTGAAGCCATTGATAGAGATAGATATGAGTGTATTGCCTGCGGTGAATGTAATGATCATTGTCCGGTTGGAATTATCCCTTCAAAAATCTTGCACACGATGGATCATCACAAGATGGTAGGATACTTAAAACCAAGTTTATGTATAGAATGCGGACTATGTAGTTTTTATTGCCCTTCTAAGATTCCTGTGATGGATGCGGTTAAAGAGGCTAAAAAGATTGTTAGGGGGCGTAAGTTATGATAAAAACGCCGATTCTTAGTACAATCGAAAATACCTATAAAAAATCTTTAAGCATGCATATCGCACTATTAATAATTACAGTGATCTCTCTTATCATTGCTTTGTTGTTGGATCATATGTTGTTACTTTTTGGGTTAGCACAACTATCCATTAGTGTTTTATTTATGATTGCATATAAAGTTATTATTAGTAAAAAAGAAGAAAAACCGCTTGTGTTTGACCATTATCAGCCCTTTATTGAACCGATAAATACTGCGATTATTATTGCACTATTAACGCCGTTAAGGGCTAATATATTGGTGCTAATATTGGCGCTGATTATTACTATCTTATTTAAAAGTATGTTTGCCTCGGTCTTTAAAGAACAATTAGTTGATCCTATTTTACTTGGCCTAATTTTTTCACAAATGGCATTTGGCGAACGACTAAATATCTCTGATACATTCATTAGTATGTTTGAAGGGACAATAGAAGATGTTTCATTCATTCGATTACTGATTGGTTTTTATGAAGGATTTACCATTTCAAGTGCAGCATTTATCTTTTTAGCGTTTGCGGCGATTTACTTAGTGATCGCTAAAGCGATTGACCGGATGATTTTAAAAGCGACTATTGTTCATCTCACGCTTTTTACAGTTGCACTGTATCTATTTAAAGATTATACCTTTAGCTTTTTATTTACGAATTTATGGCTCGGACCGACCGCCTTTAGCTTAGTGTTTTTGATTCCTGAATATACCACTTCACCTGAAACGAAAGAAGGCAAAATGATTTATAGCTTTTTAGTCATAGGACTCTTTATCGTCTTTCGTTTAACGTTTAAAGTTGTTGCAAGTATACTTTATGCTTTAGTATTAGCACAACTTATTATCTGGGTTGTTGAACGCTTTAAAGTAAGAACAACACCCAAAAGAAGGACACAGGTGGTCTATGGGACTGTGATTGTATGGCTCATCATTATTACCGGATTGATTGTGACATAAAAAAAAGAGGATTTTTCAATCCTCTTTTAATTTGGTTTAAATTATTCAGCTTCAGGCAGTGCTCTTGTAAGTGCCATTTCAGTAGCCGCTAAGTAAGCATCTACATTAATAGTAACACCAGCAACAGCGTCATCAGCATCTAAGTCGAATTTAGTATCATTAAATGTATAATCAATAACCTCTTGGTTTTCAAGTACATCTTCAATGACTAAATCCACTTGTTGGTGCCAAAGTAAGTTACCCTCAGTTGGTGTACAATATTCATCACTAAGATGCATACTGTATTCACATCCACCATCCATAGAACGTTTAGTCGTGTTAATTTCTCCACTAACATAAACGCTATCGATGAATAAATCTGCTAAGTAACCATTGTCATTAATATAAGCTAATGCATAAGTGTTTCTATGCCCATCAGTATACCCTAAATATAATCCAGGTGTATATTCTCCACGCTCACCAGCGTAATCTGCTGATGGACGTCCTGAAGTTCTAAGTCCGTTTTCCATTGCTGCATCAACGGCTGCTAAGTAACCATCGATATTGATTGTTACCCCTGCAACAGCGTCATCAGCTTCAAAATCAAACTTAGTTTCATTCATTGTATAATTAGGCATTGTTTGGTAACGCACTAAATCGGCAGCTAACTTATCAACTTGTTGGTGCCAAAGTAAGTTACCCTCAGTTGGCGTACATGGTTCAGTAGCCTCTTGATCTAAATGCATTTTATACCCACAACCATCAGCTAATGAACGTTTAGTTGTTACGTTTTCACCTGATGTATAAACACTATCAATAAAGATATCAGTAATGAATCCTCTTTCATCTACAGCGATTACTGCATGCGTAGTAGAAGCCTCATCATCGTCATCTCCAAAGTGTAATCCTGGAGTATATTCACCATAATATGATTGTTTAAGTGCCATATCAGTTGCTGCAATATAAGCATCAACATTAATTGTAACACCAGCTACTGCATCATCAGCGTCTTGGTCTAATTTAGTACCATCCATTGAGTAAACAGGAATCATTTGATGTTCTAAAATGTCTGCTTCTAAACGATCAACTTGTTGGTGCCAAAGTAAGTTACCCTCAGTTGGTGTACAGTATTCATCGCTTAAATGCATACGGTACTCACACCCACCATCCATCGAACGTTTTGTTGTATGAGTATCTCCATTAACATAAACACTGTCAATAAATACATCTTGGATGAATCCATCTTGTGCAATGTAAGTTAATGAATAAGTATTTCTATGTCCTTCAGTATATCCGAAGTATAATCCTGGTTCATAAGAACCCTCAAGTGGATAATCTTCAGTAAAGTCAGTAGGGTGTTCACCATCTTCAAGACCGGCTTCTTCAAGCGCCATTTCAACAGCAGCAATATAACCATCGACATTAATCGTTACACCCGCTACAATATCATCAGCAGTAGCATCAAATTTAGTTCCATCCATTGTATATGAAGGCATTTCTTGATGTTTTACAATGTCTTCAGCTAATAGATCAACTTGTTGGTGCCAAAGTAAGTTACCCTCAGTTGGTGTACAGTATTCATCACTTAAATGCATACGGTATCCGCATCCACCATCTAAAGTACGTTTTGTGATTGTATCATCACCTGATACATAAACACTATCGATGAATACATATTCAATATGCCCTTGCTCATTAACAGCAACAACAGCGTGAGTAGTAGTATCTTCATCTTCATCTGTACCAAAATGCAATCCTGGTGTATACTCCCCATATGATGCACGTTTGATTGCCATATCTGTTGCATCTAAATAAGCATCTACATTGATGGTAACACCAGCAATTGTGTCATCAGCTTCTGCATCAAATTTAGTCCCATCAAATGCATAAGTAGGAATTTCTTGGTTTTCAAGTACATCAGCAATAATTAAATCTACTTGTTGGTGCCAAAGTAAGTTACCTTCAGTAGGTGTACAGTATTCATCACTTAAATGCATGCGGTATTCACATCCACCATCCATAGAGCGTTTTGTCGTGTTAGTATCACCGTTTTCATAAACGCTATCGATGAATAAGTCTTGCATTACACCTGCACCATTTACATAAAGTGCTGCATAAGTGTTTCTATGACCTTCTGTATAGCCTAAATGTAATCCTGGAAGATAATCTCCCTCATCAGGTAAAGAGTCATTAACATAATCACTTGGTGTTTCATCATCTGCAAGTAACGCAGCTTCAAGCGCCATTGTCGCAGCTGCAATGTAACCATCAACATTGATTGTTACACCCGCAACGATATCATCCGCGCTAGAATCAAATTTTGTTCCGTCCATTGCATACTCAGGAATTTCTTGTGCCTCAACGATGTCAGCTGCTAAGCGATCTACTTGTTGATGCCATAATAATTTTCCTTCAACTGGTGTACAGTATTCATCACTTAAATGCATGCGGTATTCGCACCCATCATCTAATGAACGTTTTGTTGTAACGTTATCACCTGATACATAAACACTGTCGATTAACATGTATTCAAGGTAACCATCGTTATCAACGGCAACAACTGCATGAATTGTGTTGTCATCTGCACCATCAGTACCAAAATGGATACCTGGTTTATATTGACCTACCGGTTCTGGGTCTGGATCCGGGTCTGGATCTGGATCAACAGGCTCAGTTACTCGTACCTCAATATATGCACGATCATCGCCAGCTGCAACAGTTACAGTAGTAACCCCAGCTGCAACAGCAGTAATCGTACCATCCTCAACAGTCGCAACACTAGTGTTTTGCGATATCCATGTAATTTCTCCCACAGCGTCACTAGGAACTAGTTCCGCTTCAACAGTTTCAGTTTCCCCAGGTTCTAGTTCAACTAAACCAGTGCTAATACGCACGTAATCAACTTCAACATCACCGCTACATGCTGCTACAAACACAAACATGATAGCCGTTAAGAAAAGCATTAATTTTTTCACTTTGTTTCCTCCTTTAATATTAATAATTCTTACAGTTGTATTATAAGTGTTGTAATACAAAAAAGTCAACTTAAAAGATGTCATACAACCATCTAAAGTTTCGCATACAAACCGCTATAAATTACTTGACAACACCTTTAGATATTATATGATATAACCCGAGTTTTATAGTTGAGTATCGAAAAAAATAAAGTTCACAACTTAATACAACAAAGAGAAAAACCACTTAAAGCTTTTAATAGAGCGATTTAAGTGGTTTTTAATATGTTCCAACTACAAAACTAAAATAATATAAATATATGTTGTGAACTAATGTGAACTATGGTATAATAGTTTCAGGAGTTGATAATATGTATATTCGGTTATCAAAAAGCGAATCAACTAAAGATTATATTGTTTATCTCGTTGAAGGCTATAGAAGTAAAGATGGTAAAACGAAACAGCGAACACTAAAATCTTTTGGTTATTTATCAGAATTAACAAAAGAAAACCCTAATGCCTTAGAAGAGTTAAAGGAATGGGCAAAGGAAGAAACAAAAAAAATAAAGCAAGAAAAGTCACTACCGATTACGATTGAGCTCGATCAGTTACAAACGGTAGATAAAAGACTACTTAACTACGGCTACGTTTTCTTAGAGCGTCTCTATAATAGAATTGGACTATCCAAGTTCATGCAAAACTATCAATTAAAAGTGAAATGCCATTATAACTTGGATGACATCTTAAAGCTACTTGTCTTTTCGCGTTGTTTAAACCCAGGAAGTAAGAAGAAAGCTTATGAAGGTAAGGGCAACTACTTCTTTGAGTTTAGTGATTTCAAATTAGATGATATCTATAAGTCGCTCGATTATTTAGCGACTATTAAAGATGACTTAACCTTAGCGATGCATGAAGGGATTAGCGAAACATATGGCAGAGACTGTACACTTGTCTTTTATGATGTGACGAACTATTATTTTGAATCCGATGAGACGAGTGAATTAAGACAAAGGGGTGTCTCTAAAGAGAAAAAGAAAACAGGGATTATTCAAATGGGACTCTTTATCGATCGAAACGGGATTCCCATCACCTATGAACTCTTTCCTGGACACACCAATGATTTATCAACCATGAGACCCATCTTAGAGAAAATTAAGAAACAATACAATTTAGGAAAAATCACGATTATCGCTGATAAAGGTAATAATAGTGGTAATAACTTAGACTATATTGATAAGCAAGAAGATAAGTACATCATCAGCCAAAAGATAAGACAAAGAGGCAATCAGTTAGCCAACATTGTCTTAGATCAAGAAAGTTACATTACGAATAGTACAGGCACTTTCAAATATAAAACAGTTGAAAGAGAACGTGAGATTAAAGAAAATGGAAAAGTCGTCTCAACGATTAAAGAACACTTACTCTGTTTTTGGAGTTTAAAAGAAGAACGTTACCAACACGGCAAACGTGGCTTACTTGATGAAAAGATTGATAAGTTTATTAATGATCCATCACTCTTAAACGCCTCAAACAGCTTTGGTGTTAAGAAATACTTTAAGAAAACCACCTACGATAAAACCACCGGAGAAGTCATCAAAACGAAAAATCGCTATGAGTTTGATCAAGCTAAGTATGAACGTGACATCGCACTCGATGGGTATTACGCGATAGTGACCAATGATTTAGAGCTTACACCCTTTGAGATTATTGATCACTACAGACAACTATCAGTCATAGAAGATTCCTTTAGAGTGACAAAGACAGACTTAGAAGGAAGACCAGTCTATGTATGGACAGATAACCACATCAAGGGACATTTTCTAACGTGTTTTATCGCATTAACACTCTACAGATTACTACAGCTAGAAACCAACAATGAATACTCTGTGAATAAGCTCAAAGAGGCTTTAAACAGTGCAAGTGCTGCATCTTTAGAAAGAAACATATATTTATTACATCAAACTGACGACATCTTCAAAAAGGTTGCGAAGGATTATGAGCACGTTCTAAATAGAGCATATATATTAAAAAAAGACTTAAAAAAAGAACTCATGAAAATAGTTCACAACAAATAAAAACAACAAAAAAGAGACCAAAATCCACTAATAAAGCGGATTAGGTCTCTTTTA
>Ga0194136_1001477_pt1 | contig 11680 bp, 10 predicted proteins | sample TARM_MetaG_T3A_1_FD_134023 | JGI IMG/M metagenome (GOLD analysis project Ga0194136, IMG submission 134023) | Freshwater microbial communities from Pennsylvania, USA, analyzing microbe dynamics in response to fracking - TARM_MetaG_T3A_14 (version 2) | ecosystem: Environmental > Aquatic >...
CCCCAGCCACGCCAATAGCGGTAAGACTGAGGCATAGAGCAAGCCGTAAATGCCCACCGCACGCGCCACCGCCAGCAAGGCTGGCCAGCCGCTATAGCGGAAGATGGCGCGGTACAAGCCCGAAACGATGAAGATGGGCAGCGCGATACCGACGGAGGCAGCCACCGCCCACAAAGCGGTGCCAGACAAGGCAACGAACTCCCCCAACCGCAAATAGAAAGCCAACCAGACGGTCAGAACGCAGAGGCCCAGATCGACCGACAAAGCGACGAATCGCTTCGCTGCGCGTGGTAAGGCCAGGATGGGGATGGCCAGCTTAAACAGAGGCTGTTTCATGACATCCACCCCCCTGAGTCCTGAGTCCTGAGTCCTGAGTCCTGAGTCCTGAGTCCTGAGTCCTCAAGATGATCTGTGTTTTTCTTCAATGTGACACTCCGTCCCTTGCCAGAACCTTCAACGCCGTCATCCAAAGTATCTTGATATCGAAAAGCAACGTTCGGCGCTCAAGGTACTCCACATCCAGCTGTACCTTCTGAGGAATCGGCAGTTCATCCCTTCCATTGACTTGCGCCCACCCGGTCAGGCCGGGCACCAGTTCGTGCACGCCCTTTTCTGTGCGAAGGGTAATCAAATCGTCCTGATTGAACAGTGCTGGTCGTGGGCCTACAAAGCTCATATCGCCTTTCAGAATGCTCCACAACTGGGGCAATTCGTCCAGGCTGGATTTGCGCAAAAAAGAGCCGATGGGTGTGAGCCATTGTTCAGGGTTTTGCAACAGGTGTGTGGCCACCGCTGGTGTGTCGATGCGCATGCTGCGGAACTTGGGCATTTTGAAAATGCGGTTGTGGCGGCCCACACGATCGCTCCAGTAAAGAGCGGGTCCTGGCGAAGTCAGCCTGACGGCCAGCGCCGTCATCACGATCGGCAGCGCAAGAAACACAGCCGCCACCAACGCCACAACCAAGTCAAACAAACGCTTCATGGGCGAAAAAAGCCTTCAGCGGCACGACGCAGCCCTTCATCCACCGACACCGGTGGAGTCCAGTCCAACAGCTGGCGGGTTTTGGTAATGTCTAGCTGCAATGAGCCGCAAAGGCGCTGGTATATACCCGGCTTATTCAATACGGCCGCCCCCAGCTGCAACAGTGCAGGTGGCAGGTAAAACAGACGTGCCGGGTGCCCCATCGCGGAACCCATACGCTTGAGCAGCTGTGCCGTTGAAAGGTCTTCACCGTCACTCACCAGGAATGTCTGGTTGGCTGCTGCAGGGTGGTGCAAGCACGTCACGATCAAGTTCACCAGGTTGTCCAGCGCCACCAGGCTGCGGCGGTTGCGTGTCACAGCAGCCAGTGGCAGCGGCACACCGCGCGCCAACCAACGCATCATGGACTCGAAGTTGGCTTTCACGCCCGGTCCATACACCAGAGGCGGCCGAATGATCACTACCTCCATGCCCGTTTCAGCGGCAATCTGTCGGAGCAGCTGCTCGGCCTCGTGCTTGGAGACGCCGTAGGGGTCTTCTGGTGCAGGCGCATCATCTGCAGTGAACGGATGCCCCGCTTCCGTGAATTCACCGTTCACCTTGACTGAGCTTAGATAAACAAATCGCCTCACCCCCGCGACCGCTGCCTGGCGAGCAAGAGCAGCTGTGCCTTCAACATTCACGCGACGAAATTCTGCCAATGGGTCCGAGCACTTGTCGTTCATGACGTGAACACGAGCAGCCAAGTGCACGATCTGGTCCACATTTCTCAGGGCTGCCGTCCAGTCGGTTTCTGACGAAAGGCTGCCAATCACGACAGTTTCAGCACAATCTGGCGGTGAGCTCAGCGCTCTCACAGCACCTCGTACAGAGACGCCGTCTCTACTCAATCTTGCGCAAAGCGCAGAACCGACAAATCCGTTTGCGCCCGTCACCAACGTTGTCATGGGTTCACAAGGCCTTGCGCCACACCGTTCGGTTCACGTAATCGGTGTAGCTTTCCACGACACGAAGCACCTGCCTGGATACTGAAGGGTTTTCGTAGTCCTGCACGGGGCGTGCAGCGGCTTTCTCACGAGTGTGTTGCGCTACTGTTATTCGAACTGCATCGAGGACACGGTCCTTCGTCAGGCCCGCCATGATCAGGGTACCGGCATCCATTCCTTCGGGGCGCTCGTGGGCATTGCGAATCGTGATAGCGGGCAGATTCAACAGCGATGCTTCTTCAGTGATCGTGCCGCTATCGGAAATCACGCATAACGACTCCATCTGCAGCCGGATGTAGTCGCAGAAGCCGAATGGCTTCATGAACTGAATTCTGGCGTCAGGTTCCACCACGGACAGGGCATCCAGCCGCTTGCGGGTTCGGGGATGGGTTGAGACGATCACGGGCACATCGTAGGTTTCGGCCAGTGCGTTCAGGGTAACCAGCAGGTCCCGGAGGTTTTCCTCGGAATCCACATTTTCTTCCCTGTGCGCACTGACGATGAAGTAACGCCCTTGCTCAAGTTGCATACGCTGGAGCACGTCAGAGGCCTGGATCTTGGGCATGTAGTGGTCCAAGACTTCACGCATGTGCGATCCGGTCTTGATGATCGTTTCAGGACGGATGCCTTCGGCAATCAGATAACGGCGTGCATGCTCGGTCAAGACTAGGTTGATATCGCTCAGGTGGTCCAGCACCTTGCGATTGAGTTCCTCGGGCACGCGCTGGTCGAAGCAACGGTTTCCTGCCTCCATATGGAACACCGGCACCTTCCGCCGTTTGGCCGAAATTACTGCCAAACAGGAGTTCGTATCGCCATACAGCATCACGGCGTCCGGCTGCTCTGTGGCCAACACCTCGTCAGCTTTTTCTATCACCCTCGCAATGGTTTGCGCCGCATTGTCCCCCACAGCTTCCAGAAAGTGGTCAGGCTTGCGTATCTCAAGGTCGTCAAAGAAAACCTGATTCAGCTCGTAGTCGTAGTTCTGGCCAGTGTGCACCAGTACATGCTGGGTGTGGCGGTCGAATTCGGCAATCACCCGACTCATCTTGATGAGTTCAGGTCGAGTGCCCACGATGGTCATGACTTTAAGCATGCAACTCGTCCTTGATGTAGTCCAGAGTCAGCAGCAAGGACTTAACCTCTTCAACGTTCAGACGCTTTGTGTTGTGGGAGGTGTAGTCGTCCAGCGTGGAAATATCGGTCTCACCCTCGCTGAAGTACTTGGCGTAGTTCAGATCGCGGTTGTCGGCAGGAATGCGGAAGTAGCCACCCATATCGATGGCGTGCGCCATCTCCTCACGCGATATCAGCGATTCGTAAAGCTTCTCACCGTGCCGCGTTCCAATCACCTGCGTCTGCTTTTCGGGCTGGCCAAACAGTTCTTTCAACGCTTGTGCCAGGTCGCCCACGGTGGAAGCAGGCGCCTTCTGCACAAAAATGTCACCTTGCTGACCATGGGTAAAGGCGTACAACACCAAGTCCACAGAGTCTTCCAAAGACATCAGGAAACGGGTCATGTTCGGGTCGGTGACTGTCAGCGGCCGCCCCTCCTTGAGTTGCGATACAAAAAGCGGAATGACAGATCCACGCGAAGCCATCACATTGCCGTAGCGGGTGGCACAGAACACCGTTTCACCCGGTTGCTGCAAACGGGCTTTGGCCACCATCACCTTCTCGGCCATCGCCTTGGAAATACCCATGGCGTTAATCGGATAGACCGCCTTGTCGGTGGACAAGACCACCACACGCTCAACACCCGCATCAGTCGCTGCATTCAGCACGTTTTCGGTGCCCATCACATTGGTGCGCATAGCCTCCATCGGGTAGAACTCGCAGGACGGCACCTGCTTCACTGCTGCCGCATGAAAAACGTAGTTCACACCCTTCATGGCTTGGCGCAGACTGGCTTCATCGCGAACGTCACCAATGTAAAACCGCAGCTTAGGATGATTGAGCGCAATGCGCATGTCTTCCTGCTTTTTTTCATCCCGGCTAAAAATGCGGATCTCTCTGACATCCGTATCCAGAAAACGATTCAGCACCGTCTGTCCAAAGGAGCCGGTGCCACCAGTGATCATCAGGGTTTTGTTGTTGAACAATCTCTTTCCTTTCACCGGAACTCGTGCATTTGCGCGATCAAATCTGGCCATGCAGGCGCCACATAACCCGTGGCTTCCCTGAAACGTGAGGCATCCAGAGATCGATTTATTTTGACTTGGTCATCAGTCTCGATCTGTAGATTTTTGCCATACTCACGGTTAACGATTTGGAGCAGATCGTGCTTGGATATGGGCTCGGCAGCCACGTGGTAAACGCCGCGCAGGCTGGCATGTGGAATGACGAAATCTCGCACCACCCGGGCCAGCTCGCAGGTCGGCAAGCCGGAGAAGACCGCCTTGGTATAGCCTTTGACCTGCGCCTGCTGCGAAAGAAACCAGTCGATCAGGCCGTGTGCGCTGCGCAGTTCGTGCCCGATGATGGAGGTGCGCAGCGTCACCGCATGCGGGTAGTCGACCTCGCCGAGCAGCTTCGAGCGTCCATACACATCCTGCGCATCGGCTAAATCGGATTCCGTGTAGCTACCCTGCTTTCCGGAAAACACGCAGTCCGTGCTGACATGCACCAGCCGTGCCCCGGCCACCTCGCACATCCGCGCAAGCCGATGCGGCAGCAGGGTATTGATCGGCACCGCGACCAGCGGATCCTCTGCGTTCGACAACTGCTTGACCAGACCGACGCAGTTGATGACCACGTCGGGTCGCGCCTGCGCGAAGGCGGCCAGCAGGCTGTCCGGCTGGTCGGCGTGGACACCCGGAATCAGCACCGCGCGCGGCGCAGCCATGTGCAAGGCTGGGTCGGCGTCGCGAACGGTACCGAAGACAGACCACCCCTCTTGTGCGCTCATGACCCTCAACATGGCGTTGCCGAGCATGCCGCTCGCGCCGAGCACCAGAATTCTCATGCTTCATGTCCTCGATATTGGTGTGCGCACTGATCAAGACGGGCGATCAGTTCATCCACAAGTTTCTCGTGAGAGAAATGTTCTTCGTAGTATCGGCGCCCGCGGGCGCCCATGGTCGCCCGCGCCGCCTCAGGCTGGGCGTGGAGTGCCCGGATGGCACGCGCCAGCGCAGCGCCGTCCTCCGCCGGCACGGTCACGCCTGCACCGGCCTCTTCAACCACTTCCGCCCCTGCGCCATTCAGACAGGCGACGATCGGACGTCCTGCGGCCATGTAGGCCTGCACCTTGCTCGGGATAGTCAGGCGGAAGATCTCGGTGTCCGCCAGCGTCACCAACAGCGCCGACGCCCGCCCCATCAGGACTGGCATCGCTTCGACCGGGAAGCGCCCCGGAAAGACCAGGTTGCCCAAGCCTCGTGCTGCCGCCTGCTGCATCATCCAGTCGCGCCTGCTGCCGTCACCCACCATCACGAAGCGGATATCCGGCTCATCGCTCAGAAGCGTCGCCGCCTCCAGCACCACATCCACCGCCTGCGCGGTACCAAGGTTGCCCGCGAACAGGACGGGGAAGCCGCAATCAAACCCCGGGCAGTCCACATCCAGCGCCACGCCGGGTTCATCTTCCAGAAAGGAGTTGGGGTAGTACACGACCGGCGTGTCCGCTGCCAGCACCTGCACCCGGGGCATGAATGCGCGCGACTGCACCAGGAGCAGGTCCACCTTCCGGTAGATCCATCTGACCACATGCTCAACGGCCTTCAGCGCGCGTGGATGTGTCACATGCCCGGTGGCGGATAAACTCTCTGGCCACAGGTCCTGCACCCACAGCAGCACCGGACACTTTTTCAGCCAGCCCAGCCATATGGCCGGAATGGCCTGGAGAATTGGCGAGGGCGCGAACACGAAGATGGCATCGAAGTGCCGGCCGCGGAGCAACCACGGCGCAAACACGAGTCCGGTCAGGATGAAGGACAGATAGTTGAGGGCCAGGCGAAGCCCCCCCCTGCCGCGGGGCATCAGAGGCACCCGATGCAGCGGTACACCCTGGAACAACTCGCGGGTACAGCCCCATGCACGGTATCCCGCAAAGACCGTCCCGGCCGGGTAGTTCGGCTTGCCGGTGAGCACTTCGACCTCAACACCTTTCACGTTCAGCGCCGTGACCAGTTCGTTGATGCGGAAACTCTCGGGCCAGAAGTACTGACTGAGGACGAGCACCCTCATGTCACTTCCCTCGCCAACACATGGCCAAGCAGCGCCTCCGCACCGCGCGGCTCGGGCGCTTGCGTGCGCCCCTCAAGGTGGCGCCGCACAGCCCGCGCGATGGAGATAGGCGAACGCGGATCGAAGGTCTCGTCCGGGTCGGTCACATCCCGCACATAATCCAGCTCCGGCGCCAGTACCGGCAAACCGGCCTGCCGGGCCTCGATCAGCGGCAGCCCGAACGACTCGAAGCTGGACGGATAGATCAGCGCACCCGACGCGCGGTACATCGCCAGCAAGCGGTCATGCGGCAAGATGCCGACATTCTGAATACGCAACCCACGCGCCGCCGCCTGCGTAATACGGGCGCACAAGGCCGGCGTGGCTTCGGGCGCAATCGTCAGCGCAAGCGACGGAAAAACGCCCTCATCGGCGAGCCTGCCCCAGGCCTCAATCAGCGCCGCATGGTTCTTGTGCGCTTCACCCGAGGCCACGTAAAGAAAATCGAACTGCTGCCCGGTATGCCCGCCTACCTGGTCCAGAACGCCAGCGGGAACGAATGGCGCACAACTGACCTGCACGCCTAGATGCTGCACCACCAGGCGTTGCATCGATGGCGTCTGCACGATGTACCGGCTGGCATTGAGGCGCCGCCCACGAAGCCAGGCACGCTCTAGCCAGAGCCGGATACGTTGCTTGAGCGGCAACGCCCCCAGCGGCGCGCAGGGGTCGACGAGATAACGGTTCTGCAGGAACACCACCGCTTCTCCGCGCAGCCTGAAAAGGGGCGGCAGATTTCCAAAACACAAGACCCGATCATCCGGCGCCACCGTGCCGGCAAGGCGGCGTTCCGCCGCAAACCGCCCGCGCAGCGTCGGCTCGACGCGCTCGACGTAAACATGGTCCGGCAGATCGGCCGGCACACCCATGCGCGCATCAACATGTACGATCGTCTCGACGTCCGGCGGAATGGCCCGCAGCAGGTCGCACAACAGCACCGCGCCACCGCCCTGGTGCACATTGATGGCATGGACGAACAACCTAGGCATGGTCGCGGGCCGTATGCGCCAGCCTGCCCTCAGGGAGGGTCAGAATCTTGTTGCAGTAATCGAGCGTTTCGGCACGATGGGTGATCATCAGTACCGTGCGACCCTTCATGCATTCGGCCACCACGTCCATCACCCGCGCCTGCGTGTGCACATCCATGGCACTGGTCGCTTCATCGAGGATGAGCACCTGCGGGTTACGATACAGCGCACGGGCAATCGCAAGTCGCTGCCGCTGCCCACCAGAGAGACGCGCGCCGCCTTCGCCGATGCTATCCGAAGCGTCCTTGAGCGCGTCCGGCAGATCCAGCAGGCCGATCAGGTCACGGGCGCGCGCCAAATCTTCATCAGTGTGACCGACACTGCCCAGCATGACGTTTGCGATCGCGCTGGCATCCATCAGGAAGGGTTCCTGGGGCACATAACCTACACACGCCCACCATTGCGCCTCACGGCCCGCCAGAGGCGCGCCGTTGAGCATCACCTGCCCCTGCGTAGGCGGCAGGAGCCCGAGAATGAGGTTGATTAGCGTGCTCTTGCCCGAGCCCGACCCACCAACCACGGCCAGTGTATCGCCCGCCACGATCTCGACGTTGAGCGACCGGAGCACCAGCCGCTGATCGTAGGCAAAGCCCACCTGCACTAGGGCCATTGCGTCGAACACGAGCGAGGACTCACCTTCGCGCCCAACCGGTTGCCCCTGTGCAACCGGCTCAAGCAAGGTCTCGGTCACCGCCACGACGGCGGGCCTGGCATGCTTGAGCGACTGCAGGTGACTGACCACCTTGCTCACCGAAGGCAGAAGACGCATGGCCGCCGCGCCAAAAACCGCAAACTCGCCTGCCACCTGGTTCAAAGGCGTTCCCTGCAATGCATAGATCATGAAGACCAGTCCGAGGCTGATGTAGATCGCCACCTCGAACACGAAGCGCGGCAGCAGACCAATGAACAACGCCTCATTGATCGCGCGGCTCGACGCACTGGTGAACGACTCAAAGCGTTGCTGCGCCCACGCCTGCAGGTTGTAGACCGTCAGCTCACGCAAACCATGGAAGGCCTGCTGGGCCGATTGCACAATATGTCCATCCGCCGTCTGCTGGGCCTGGCCCAGGCGAACCAAACGGCGATGGGTCGCCAAAAACACCGACACCCCAACCGCCGCGAAAATACCGATGGCCACGAAGAACGCAGTCGGATTGACCAGTAACAGCACGCCGCAGACGAACAGGGCTGGAATGATTTCGCCGAGCAGCACCAGCACAGGCATGAAGAAGCGCCCTTCGAGCGCATCGCAGTCAGCGGTGACGCTGCGTACCCAGTCTGCCGAGCGCTTGTCGGCCTGAGACTGGAAAGGCGAGTGGAGAAACCGTTCGAACAAACGCTCCTGAAAATAGCGCTTGACCGCCGTTGCCGTGTGATAGGAGTGTCGGCCGACAATGAGGATGACCAACGCCTTGACGACAAAGAGCCCCAGCGCGACGAACAGCAATGCCGACGAGGGCGTCACGCCGCCGGCGCCCATCCAGGCGGTCAGCGCCCCCAATTGCGAGTTCTCCCCGCCGCTGAGCCCCACGGTGAAAAACGCGAGTAAGGCCGTGAGTGAGAACACCTCGAGCACGCCGACCATACCGACGAGCAGAAACGCGGCGTAAAAACGCCGGCGTATCGCCAGCGGAATCAGCTGGACGATCTTTTTGTAGGGACTTTGTGTATCCATCTGGCAAGACTCAGACCGCTGCCGAAAAATTGATTGATTGATTGATTGATTGATTGAGAAGCGCTTGCGTCCGAATTGCTGAGCGGAGAGGTGGCGGCGCTCACCCGCTCGCCAAGAAGAAGTTGGTGTCGTCCTCATCGCCCCGGATTTTCCGGTATCCCAGATCTTCGAGAAAGCCGATGATGTCGGCCCTCACATACGGGAAACCACCGTTCTTGAGATCCTCGTCGCGATGCATCTCGATCCAAATTGCCGGCTTGAGGCGCGCAAGCGTGTCTTTCGCGCCGCGCAACACACGCATCTCGGCACCTTCGACGTCGATCTTGAGCAACGTTGCCCGCTCCAAACCAAAGCTGTCAAGCGTTCGGGTCTCCACTTCGCACACCTTGGCGTTGTCACCCCATGGCTGAATCTCGCCCGAAAAACTCGAGATCAGGTTCGAATTGCCCATGCAGGAGCCATAGGTCACGAAGCGCTCGATGCCCGCCTGGTCGGCAAGAGCGCAATTGTGCACTTGCTCGTCAGGGGCATTCTTCTGAAGCAGCCGGAAGCTGTCCTGACTAGGTTCGAATGCCACGCATCGAGCGCCCAGGCGGGAGAAGAAATGCACGTGGTTCCCGATGTTTGCCCCCACGTCGACATAGCTGGAGTAGTCGAACTGCTCGGCACACCATACGAGCAGATCCAACTCATAGTAACGACCCGACGTGCGGATGTTGTCGGAGATGAACTCGCCGGCAGGATGCAGCTGAAGATTCGGCGACCTGCATTCCGGATGCCGTAAAAGAAAGCTCTGCGTACGAATCGCATGCCGAATCTTGTCAATCGTCTTCTTCATAGTCAAATCACTCTTCTACGCGCCCCGAAACATGGGTAATCAGGCCCCAGTGGCCTTTGGTGCTGCAACGCTTCAACCGCGTCCGGAAACGTTGCGGAATTTCTAACACGGCCGGCATGCGCTAATGTCCGCAAGCCATCTCGCCGGCCATGCAACATGCCTGGCGCAACTCAGATCAAACAGCGGGCTTCAGGCTGCGTCCAAGCTCGACATACTCGTCGGGCACGCCACAAAAGCCGATCTCAGCTACCGGTACCAGCTTGTAGCTGACTGGCTGGCCAAGTTCGATCAGTTCGTTGTACAAAGGCGCTACATAGAGTTCCCCCGCAACACCCTTGCGTTTCTCCCGATAGGCATTCAAAGCACTTGCGAAAGTGCGCACGGTGGCAAAGTAATATAGTCCGTTTGAGCACAGATCCGAGATCCGTTCCTTCTCCACCACACGGGCGGCATGACCGGGCCGGTCGGGGCTTGGCTCAACGAAGGACCAGTGCGTCCCCTCGCCTCTGAACACTTCCAGATAGCCGGCCACCGTGCCTCGCGCGGGGTCTTTCTCGAAGTTGTATAGGACGGTGTCTATGTTGAAGATGAACAGCTCCTCTTCCTCTGGCGCACGCGCGAGCGAAAGCTCAACCGATTCGGCTTGGCCGCCGGTTTCACCCGCGTGCTCGATCACCTCGAAGCGCCGCACGCCGAGCGCGTGCATGCGCTCGACCAGGAAGGCCCGGTCGTGGGTATCCGCCCGGCACAGCAGAACGAACAGGTCGGTGTCGAAATAGCGCCGGAAGGCACCCAGCACATGGTCGAAGACGATCTGCGCCTCCTCGCCGAGCGGGAGTTTGTACTTGGGTACGGTATAGCCAGCATTGAAGAAGCGACTGGAGCGCCCCAGCATCGGAAAAACAAACATGTCAGTTCAACCTGTATTCGAAGGTGTTGGCGTACAGCCGAATCGCGTTGGCCAGCAGGGCGGTTTGGCGACTGGCTGAGTCCGCATGCAGTGGCAACATAGCGATGAACAGAAGCGGGAGGGTCTTCTCGATCGCTGCCGCACTCACGCCAGGCACGAAGCTGTGCCGCCTGAACTCGCCCTGGATCTCCTCGACGTCGTCGGCGCCGAAGATGCGGAACGAGAAATGCTGACCATCGACGGACAGAGCATACTGCCCCGCCACGATATGGTCGTACAACCCGAGAATCGAGTGGGCGAGCTTGGCAACGTCATACAGCTGGCTGCCGTACACCATTCGCTGGCCGTCTTCGTCGGCGCCGCGCGGGTCGATCAGCTTGATCGCGCGCATCCGGGAGTCATAGAGGATGTTGCTCAGGCACAGATCGCCGTGCACAAATGCAGGAACATCGCCAAGCGTCATCAGGTGCGCACTCGAATCGGCCAGGATCTGCCTGAGCGACGGAAGGCGGACGCCATTGAGCACCAGCTCGGCGTCCGCGTCGAACCCGGTCTGCCGCATGAATTCCTCGAGGCGGCCATGCGCCTTCCGTACGAAAAGCGCCTCGTTTCTCGCCCCTTCTGCGCACGCCGGGGCATCTGCAGCGCGCGAAGCGTCGAGAAAACCTGAGATCTTCATGAACACGCGCTCCCAGAAGACGACCGTCTGACGCCCATAGACGAAGCTTTCGTTGAGCGGGATCGCGCCGAGATACTCGATCGAGTAGAAATAGGCCTCCTCCTCGACGCCATCGCCCAGGTACTGCGGTGTGAACCTGCGCAGGGGGGCCGGCGTATGGTCGAACCAGTGCGCCTCGGCACGGATCTTTTCTCCGTTACTGCTGAATTTCTTCAGCACGGTGTGATCGATCTTTAGCCGATTGAACGCCCGCTCCGTGGTGAATGACGAGCGGGCGTGAAAGTAGCAGGTTGCGTTGGTGAGGATGTAGCAGCGCTCAATTCTCGAATGCGCGACCTTCTGCCCGAACGAATAC
>Ga0194136_1001478_pt1 | contig 11678 bp, 11 predicted proteins | sample TARM_MetaG_T3A_1_FD_134023 | JGI IMG/M metagenome (GOLD analysis project Ga0194136, IMG submission 134023) | Freshwater microbial communities from Pennsylvania, USA, analyzing microbe dynamics in response to fracking - TARM_MetaG_T3A_14 (version 2) | ecosystem: Environmental > Aquatic >...
GTATTAGTCCTATGGCAATCATATTAGAAAGCATAAATGTACCCCCATAGCTTACAAAGGGTAAGGGTTTCCCTGTAACAGGCATTAATCCTATAGTCATTGCAATATTTGCAAATATATGAAAAGCTAACATAAATGTTACACCAGTAGCTAGGAATGATCCAAAATCATCCTTTGCCTCCCGGGCTATATTTGCGCATTTATATAACATAGTAAAGTACAAGAGTATCAATATTGATACCCCCAAGAAACCTAATTCCTCCGCCATAACTGAAAAAATAAAATCGTTATGTCTCTCTGGGAGAAATCCTAATCTATTTTGAGTTCCCTGAAATAAACCTCTTCCAAAAAATTTACCTGAACCTACGGCTAATTTAGATTGTATAATTTGATAACCCTTTCCTGAAGGATCTAATTCCGGATTAATAAAGGTTAAAATTCTATCTTTCTGGTAATCCTCAAGTACTCCTAGCCATAATAATGGGAAACTTAAAACCGCTACAATTCCTGTAATTGCAATATACTTGTACTTTAATCCAGCAATAAAGAGCATACCAAAACCAAATACTGCAAAGGCCATTGTAGTTCCTAGATCTGGTTGAGCAGATATTAGAGCCATAGGAACAAGCAAAAATCCTATTACTTTTATTAAAGTCTTTGGCTTATTAACAGTACTTTTATTATCACTAAGAATCTTCGATAGAAAAATAATAATTCCTATTTTTACAAAATCTGCCGGTTGAAACTGAAATCCTCCAATTCTTAGCCATCTATTTGCACCCCAACCTTCAGCACCTTTACCAAAAATCAAAACCGCTGCCAGTAAGGCATTACATAGCACGTATATTGGGATATAGAATTTCGCCAACAAATTATAATCTACTAATAAGATACACATTATCGCAACAAAACCAATAACAATTGATCCAATTTGAGTCTTAATAAATCCAGCACTACCAAGGGGATGGGTATTCGTTGCACTGGCTACAGTAAGAATCCCAATGAAACATATTAATAATATAACCCCAATTAGTTGTAAATCCATCTTTTTCAATAATTTATTATTTTTTATTCTCAAGCAAACCACCTCATTCTAAGTGCATAATTGATTATGCCACATAATTAGTTTACTCTAAGACTTTTTCTTTTGCAATAGTGAACTACCTACACTTATGGAGTGGCAGGCTTAATCGTCGGCATACTTATATTTATTTTTTATTATTTTATCTATGTTTTCGTCAATACTATATGTTAATTTGAATAGGAATACTTAATGGCTACTGATCCTAACCCCTTTTGATATAGCCATTTTTCTTAAAATACTGATTTGCAATTTCCCTTCAAATATGATTGAAGATTTCTACTTTTTTTGGACACAAATAAAAGCGAAGTATTATACTTCGCTTTTATTGTTTGTTGTAATGATTATTGTTGTTGTCCACTCATGCTTCTTTGTGCTTGCTCAACTAATCTTTTAGTCATATATCCACCAACATAACCGTTTTGTCTAGCTGATAAATTTCCTTTATCGATTTGTTCATAATTTGATAAACCTAATTCGCTAGCAATTTCAGTTTTCATTTGGTTTAATGCTTGACGAGCAGCAGGTACTACGATTTGGTTACTTGAATTATTATTGTTACTTGGCATTTTTACGTCACTCCTCTGTTTGTATTTTGTAGTTTTTAGCTACAATAATATTATGTCTAGTCAAATCTAAATTAATCATTGAAATATCATACTTTATATCTATTTTCTGATAAAATTACTATAATTTAGTAAAAAAAGAACCGTCATATACTGACGGCCCTTTCTAACATGTCACTAGAATCTAAAGAATCCACCGGATCCAAATAAAACTAGTAATATAATAAGTATAAATATTAAGTTTTGGTCTCCAAATAATCCACCAATTCCGCCGCCGATTCCACAACCTGATCCACCACTTAAGCAAAGAATAATAACTAGACATATTAGCCAAGTGTTGTTACCCTTACCTATTCCACCAAAAAAGTTACCTAAAATATCATTTTTAGCTGTTTCACTCATAATTAAACCCCCTATATACAATTTTAATAGAATTCACTCTTACTCTATATTATGAATTACTCAAAAAGATGTTCCGATTAAATATTAAAATAATTTCTATATTATTGTATTAGGGTTTCATTACCTTGCCCTCATATTACATTCTCGCTGGTAAATTAGAGTTGCTTGTAATAGTTTATTAAAAGCCTGTGTAGCCAATCCTAATTCCTCATACTTAGGCTCTTGAACAGTTATATATTGAACAATATTTATATACCTATCAAATCTAGTATCTTTCTTATTTAATATTTTCATAATCTGAATTGTAATCAGCATTAAAAATCCAATAACCCATAGGGATTCCTGCCCTAATGCCCACATTATAGAAAACAGTATTAAAAATATTAAAACTAGATTTGAACCACACCTTTTATTAAAACGGGAGGTTATTTTTGCAATATCATAACTTACATACCCATTTTCAGTAAAGCAATTTATTACTTTATGCTCAGCACCGTGAAACCTAAAAACACGCATTATAGTCCTAAAATTGATAAGGAGTAACAGGGCTAAAATAACATATACCCACTTATCATTGATATATTTATAGCTAAAATTTAATCTATTATCTACTATTATTAAGAGAAGTAAGAATATATAAATAAATTTCATTTTTTTACTAAATATTTTCCATTGGTAATAGAGCATAACTATACCTCCCAATATAGGGATTTTTTCTAATCTACTAAACCACTTTGGAGTTATAATCCATTCAACTTCATTTATTATTTCACCGTTTCTATAAAAGGAATTAACTTTTAAAATCTTATTATAAAAAGTTATTCCTCTACTATTAGAGTATCCGCCAACCTTCATATTTTTTTCACACCCTTTAATCTACTAACCATATTAATCATTATTGACCATGTACTTACAATTATATATTATTTTGAAAAAAAACAATAATTAATTAGTTATTTTGACAAATATCACTGCTTAAAACTTATCTATAGGTTTATACTAATGATAATAATATAAAAACTATATGAGGGAGTTGGATAATTATGAAAGCAACAGAGGTGTTGGTATCAGAACATGTAAATATTAAGCGTATGCTAAAGATTGTAAGAAAGCTTTGTACACAGGTTTTCTTTAAGCACGAGGTGTACTATGAAGGATTTTATGATGCTATTGACTTTATAAGAAACTATGCAGATAAGTTCCACCACGGTAAAGAGGAAGATATATATTTTCTATCCATGTCAACTGAACTAGGTCCAGCGATTAAACAAGGGCCTATATTTGGAATGTTAGCAGAACATGACCTAGGTAGATTATTTATAAAAAACCTTGAGGAGTCCTTACATAAGGCAAAGGATGGAAATGATGAAGCAAAAATTGATATCGTATCAAATGCTATCTGTTATACGGATTTACTTTACCGTCACATAGATAAGGAAGATAATGCAATTTTTACTTATGCAGAAAGTAGTCTTAGTCAGGAAGCTAAGGACTTAGTAGACGTTGATTTTGAAAATAGTGTTGAGAGACTGAATAGTTTGGAAACTGAACGTAAATATATGGCCCTTTTAGAAAAGCTTGAAAAATACGTGGAGTCTATTTAATTCTGTAATACGAAAATATGGAAATATGTTATAAAAATAAAAACACAGAAGCGACTGAAAACAGTCGTTTTTGTGTTTTTATAAACTATTAGTCCATTTGCTACATCTATCTCCCCACATAGCAACAACTTCCTTATTAAGCTCAACTTTGATAACCTCACAACTATTGGAGCAGTCTTCACAGTTAAATGTAGAAGGTACAAAATCAAAGTCAGCAGCCTCAAAACCTCTAAATTTGGTTGGTACCCCACTTTCTTTTATATAGTCCTTTGCTAACAATGCGGAACCTAGAGCCCCCATAATATTAAAATGAGAAGGTATAATTACCTCGTGACTAATTTCCTTTTCAAAGGCACTTCTTATACCCTTGTTTGCGGCCACACCACCTTGGAAAACGAAGGGAGGCTCAATCTTTTTTCCTCTACCTAAGTTATTTATATAGTTACGTACTAAGGCCTCACATAATCCCCTTATAATTTCTGATTTTGAAAAACCAAACTGCTGTTTAGCAATCATGTCTGATTCAGCAAAAACAGTACATCTCCCAGCTATACGAACGTCTCTTTCAGCAGTAAGTGCCATATCACCAAATTCTTCGATAGGAATACCAAGGCGCTCTGACTGATGATCAAGAAAGGATCCGGTACCTGCAGCACAAACGGTATTCATTGCAAAGTCTACAACCATCTGATCCTCAATAACAATTATCTTAGAGTCCTGACCACCTATTTCAAAAATAGTTTTTACATCCGGTACTTCATGAATAGTTGCGGTTGCATGGGCCGTAATTTCGTTTTTTACAACATCTGCCCCAACCATCACACCAATTAATTGTCTTCCACTGCCGGTTGTACCAACACCCTTAACTATAATCTCATTACCTATTTCTTTGTTCAGTTCCTTTAGTCCATTTTTAACAGAATCTAAGGGCTGACCATTGGTTCTTATGTATTTACTGTATAAAACCGCTCCATTGTTTTCGATAAGGACAATGTTGGTGCTTACAGAACCCACATCTATGCCTAAATACACTTCTTTCATGTATTTCATCCCCTTAAGATATTTTTTTAGCTCTTTTTCCCCTTATTAAGTCTAAAAATGCTTCTATTCTTGTTAAGTTATTTGCAGCTCCTGTTTGTTCATCAATTGAAAGTGTCAAAACAGGGATCCCTAAATCCTCGGTTATTCTAGGAATAATACTCTGTGATACTAGTTCCGGCAAGCAACCAAAGGGCATTAGGTGAATAACCCCGTCAAAACCACGTTCACTAAAATCTACAATTTGACCTAGGGTTTGTTTTGCATGTCCGCCTATTTCAATCGGTAGATACTTCTCTCCCTTTTTATGAACCTCTTTTTCATGGGTATAATTAATGAATTTAGGCAATACATTATAATCTACCCACTGGGACAGGTATTGTGAACGTTCTACCTCAGCACCTAATCCACCAAGTAATTCCTCCATCTTCATATTTATAGAGGGTTCCATAACTACATAAATCTCACCTACAATACCAACCTTAATCTTCTTTTGTTCTTTTATTTCCAGTCTTCTAATTTTAGATAATAACTCTTTCCCTTTAACAAAGGCGTCTTTCATTTCCCTTTTATTGCTGGCACCATCAAATAGCCGTTGTATTTGTTCCCATGTTCTTGTTGTTTCACCCTTTTTTAGCTCATATGCCCTAGTAACTTGAACTTCCTTTTCTAAGTCATCAAGTTTTTTCATCATATCATATACTAATAGAAGGGATCTAGCGACCTTTAGCAATGAATTATTTGCCTTAATCCTCATAAGGTTTTTATAAAAAGTCTTAAAATCTCTAAACATGGAGTCAAATACTATAAATTCTACATTATGACCCTCTTGTTTTAATATTCTACTATGTACTTGTTCATAAAACCCTGCTCTACATGGACCATGGCCTCCTGATGTTATGATAACCTCTGCTCCCTTATCAATAGCTTCCATATAGCTCCCCATAATTACCTTTAAAGGAAAGCATGCAAATTCCGGACTATATTTAACACCTAGATTAATAGTCCGTTGACTCGGAACAGGAGGCATAATTACCTGGTGTCCTAACAATTCTAGAAGCTTTTTATATATCACCGTTGTTCCCATATGTGGAAAAGACACCTTCATAGTTTAGGCACCCCTCTTTATTTTCATTTTTTTTCGTTTAATCATATCAATGAATGCCTCTATTCTCGTTTGTAGGTGGTTTTCACCCGTGTGTTCATCCACCCTTACGGTCATAAAAGGTTTATTATATTCGACAGAATCCATATCTAATAATTTACCAAGCATGGAATCAGGACCACAGCCAAAGGCAGTAACGTGAATTAGGCCATCTACCTGCTGATCCTTATAAAATGTATAGCCCGCAGCTAGTAATTTATCACTAAAGGTCCAAAACATTGTCTTATTCATACTCTTTAATTCACTTTCCAGTCTTTCATCCTGGACCATTTCAAAGGTTAGAACCCTTACGCCCATCTCTCGAAGTCGGTTTAATATATCCATACTTATAAAAGAATCATAAATATTATATACATATCCTATAAGGCCAATAGTTATGACTTCTTTATTATTTGTATCTGGAGCAAATAGGGCCTCATCACAGCCGTCTAAAACAATTTTCATTGCTTCTGTAATTGTATATCCCTTTTTCGAATAATCTCTAAATCTTACCCAAACTTCCTTTGCTTTTGTCAGTGCCCTTTGATTTGCTTGTCTTGAAATACCAAATTTTTTTTCAATCTCCTTATAATCCTTTACCGAAGTTCCAATATTATCACTATTTGTATTTATCATAGGAGATATTAATTTTTCTTCTATGCCATTAAAGGAGTGGCGTACCATATCCGGTAATCCCATAAATTTAGGACAAAAAAACTGTCCCTTTCTTATGGATACAAACCTTGGAACAAATATATAGTCAACTTCCTGTTCTATCAAGGTTATGATATGACCTAAATATATTTTTATTGGAACACAAATTTCAGGTACCGATGCTTTTACCCCCTTATCAATAATCCCCTTAGTCGTCATAGGTGTTGCAACGATTTCAAATCCCAATTCTTCAAAGTACGTCTTCCAAAAAGGAAAATAATACGCATATAACAGACTATGTGGTATACCTATTCTCATCTTTGCTTCCCCCTATAGTTAAAAATATCACAGTCGTATATAAAAAAATATTACTTGAAATAATACCACTATTAATTATTTCAACAGAAAATTTTAATTTCCTTTTATTCTCAGTAAAATTTTCTTATTATTATTCAGGTGAAACAGGATACTTCTTAATTAGACTATCCTCAGTATCTACGAGCTGCAAAGTATTTTGCTTTGAGTTATTTATTCTCCATAATGTATCCTTAGATAAATTGTAGGGAACTTCTCCATTCTCAGTATATTCAAACACAGGTATTACCTCATATCTTTGTTTACCCGTTTCTGTATATCGATAAACCCAAGTAGGCATATAAAATACATTATTTAAAGTGATTTCATTATTATTTAAATCTTTTTTGAATTCAACCGTAACTAACATACCATCCTCTGTATACCGGTTATTAAGTGTTTCATACCTTTGATTCGAAATAAAATTACCCAAAGAATAAGTGATTAAAGTTTTTTTCCCACTTTCTTCTGACTCTATTATTTCAACAGGTTGTAATACATGGGGATGACTACCAAAAATTACATCAACCCCGTAGTCAGACAGTCTTTTGGCAATATCTATTTGATACTTGTTTGGGGTTCTTTCATATTCTACACCCCAATGCACGTAGAAAACAATTACCTCTGCTCCGGCCATTTGCATCAATTCAATTCTATCTTTAATCTTCAATAAATCCATTTCTAAATGTTCTAACGAAAAGCTATCAATTAGACCCTCTGCTACCTTTGGAATCTTGACACCATTTAATGTTCTAAAATCGCCAAAGCGTGGTGTCTCATAGGTATATCCGGTTATACCAACCTTTATTCCATTAACATCCTTTATAAGGAAACTATCCTCTTCTACATTTCTTTTAGTCCCTATAACGGATAAATTCCTCTCTTTTAAGACATCTACTGTCCTTAGAAGTCCATTTACCCCTGTATCCATTGTATGATTATTTACTGTAGATATGACATCAAATCCTGCCCCAAAAAGGGCATCAGCTAATTGATCCGGACTATTGAACATAGGGTATCCCGAATACCCTCTACTCTCTCCACCAAAGGTTGTCTCTAAGTTTGCAATAGCAATGTTTGATTGTCTAATATATGGAGCAATTTTAGAAAAATTGTTTGTAAAATCATAGGTATTACTTTGCTTGGCGGCCCATATTTGTGGTTGATGTACCATTACATCACCAACTGCTGATATCGTAACATGGACTGGTTCAAGTTGAACAACTTCCTCTTTAATATCATCTATTGTAGTTACCTGGCCCCTATAGCTGCATCCCACAAGCAACTGAAGTATAATAAATATGGCCAAGACCCAAACTATTACTCTATAACCCTTTGTGCCCATTTTATAGTTAAACATTTTATCATCATCCCTAACTTTTATTATAATAGTACTGGCTTAGAGTTCTTTATTTTTTTCAAGGCTCCCTCTAATAATATAACTCCAGGCTGTAATGTCTCCTCTAGTTCATTTTGATTATCATCTGTCAATTGAAGTTGAGCCTTTAAAAAATTAATATCTTTTATCATATATGCAATGGCCCTTTCGTGTAATCTTTGAGCCCTTGTATACACCATTTCTTTCAATTCATTTTCATTGCTGACTTTTTTGTTTAATAGAAATTTTGTCAAGCTATAGGATATAAACCCAAGGGATAGTGCCGTTATTAAATCACTTATTCTGACTTTTGTCTGTTTTCTCTTAATTAAACCTAGTCTTTGAAGACTTAATAATAGTCCCTTTCTTTTCCTATACTCCAGAATCTGTTTCAAATACCCTCGATAGCATAAATATGATGTAGGAATGCCTAGAGAGGTACTGATGGCTAATTGATTCTTAACATGTTTTAAAATCAATGTTTCGTTGTAATCTTCGTTAAATACTACTTGATCATTTTCATATTCATCGACGAAATAGCTCATATATTCTTCTGGTATTTTTAATAACTCCCTTGCTTCGTTAAATAAATAGTGTTCCGTCTCTAATGTTTGTCCTCCAGCTCTCATAAGAATAATTAAGTCCTTTGTTAAGGAAAATCTAATGATATTATATTCTTGATCAACTAACCCTTCAACAAGCCCCTTGCATAAAATATCTAACTCCTCTGTTGGATTTATTACAAAGTCATGAAGTAGCATACGACTTTCTATATCTAGCCTAATTTGTCCTAGAAGCCTGTAGTAAGACACCATCTTCTCCTCAGTTATACTAATAGATAACATAAGACCTAATATTTTTGCATATATAATCTTTCTTTCTACAGACATAAATTCAATAGGTTTAATCTCTTTATTCATTTTATTTCCTCCATTTAAGATTAATTATATTTCGTTATTTATTATGTCAATTTATTCTCTAATCCTTTTGTTAATACCTCTATTTATTTTATCACATAAAAAAAAGAAAGGCATAATTTACGCCTTTCTCATTTATTAATTATAGTAATAATATATTTGCACTTTCACATTGTTCAATCATTTCCTCTGACCATATGGATGATTGAACTTCACCAATATGTGCCTTTCTTAAAAAGTACATACATATTCTAGACTGACCTATACCTCCACCTACAGTGTACGGAAGTTTTTTATCTAGGATTAGTTTATGGAATAATAATCCCTTTCTTTCTTCACAGTTTGCTTCTTTTAGTTGTTTCTCTAAAGCATCCTCGTCTACTCTTATACCCATTGACGATAACTCTAAGCCAATACCTAAAACCGGATACCATAAAATAATGTCTCCATTTAATGTCCAATCATCGTAGTCTGGGGCTCTACCATCATGCTTTTCGCCAGAGTTTAATAATCCACCAATTTTCATTATAAAAACTGCTCCCTTTTCCTCTGCTATCTTACTTTCTCTATCCTTAGGCGTAAGGTTTGGATATAGGTCCTCAAGTTCTTGAGTCGTTATAAAGAAAATGTCCTCTGGTAAAAACTTCTCGTATCCCTTATATGTTGAAGCTAAGTAAGATTCAGTATTTTTAAAAGCACTGTATAAAGTTCTTACTACGTTTTTTAATGTATCTTCTGTTCTGTCTTCTTTCGCAATAATTTTCTCCCAGTCCCATTGGTCTACATAAATAGAATGTATGTTGTCTAAATCCTCATCTCTTCTTATGGCATCCATATCTGTATAAAGTCCTTCACCAACTCCAAACCCATAACGGAAAAGCGCCATTCTTTTCCACTTAGCTAAGGAGTGTACTACCTCCACCTCTTTATTATCAATTCCCTTAACCTCAAAGGATACTGGCCTCTCAACGCCATTTAAGTTATCATTAATTCCTGTCTCAGGTAGAACAAATAAAGGTGCTGATACCCTAGTTAAATTTAAAGACTCTGCCAGTTGCTTTTCAAAATAGTCCTTTATTCTTTTAATTGCAATTTCTGTGTCCTTAATAGATAGATCTGATTTATAATCCTTCGGTAATATTAATGTTTCCATTTTAAATCTCCTCTCCTACTCTCATTTTTATAATAAATTAATTTTTTGTAAATAAAAAACCCCTCGCCCTATATATAAGGGCGAAAGGTTATAGTTTCCGCGGTACCACCTTGTTTAGTAAAAATACTCACTTTGCCAACACGGAGAATTTCTCGATGTTGTTCAATATTAACGGTTTGAATCCGCCTAAGCCTACTAATTATTTCGGTTAGGAACTCCGAGATGTTCTTCAAGATAAACTTCGTATTGACCTCTCACCACCGTCAACTCGCTATAACTACTTTTCATCTCTACTCTTCTCTTCTCAGTCTTTATTTATATTTTTATATTATAGATATAATAAATTAAAACACCTATAATGTCAATAGAATATTTTACTATAATCTTCTATGGAAATCTGACTTAAATCCCATACCTCTGTCTATTACACCCTTAATCTGATTTAGTAAACGGGTTTTGTCCTCAGGCAATGTTCCTTCCAATGGAATATAGTTTGATGCATGGTTACTTCTAAATACACAACCCTTAACCTGTAAATTTTCAATTAACAGTTGTGTCTCAAGCATTACTTGTTCCGGTGTTAACATTTTTAATTTACCACTTTTTATCTCCTCATGCATTTCAACAGTTGGCTCTACCATAAGTGTTAGCAACCCTAAATAGTGAGGGTTAATTTCATTAACAACTTTAGCTGACTCTAATGCATGCTCTTCCCATAGGTCTTGACCACCTAAGCCAGAAATTAGAGTAACCGATAACTTAATACCTGATTCAACCATCTTTTTCCCTGCTTCAATCATTTGCTCCTGTGTTACACCCTTATTTATACTCTTTAGTATATTCTCACTTCCGGACTCTATACCTAAATAGGCAATACCTAAACCTAATTCATGTAATTCCTTTAACTCTTCCTTAGACTTTCTTAGAATATCCCTAGGCGCACTATATATTCCAACCCTCTCGCACTCCGGAAACAATTCTTTAATCTTTACTAATATTTCTTTTAAATATTCTGTTTTTAATGCTAACGCATCCCCATCAGCTAAAAATATTCTTTTAATATGTCTGTATGATTTTCTTGCCATCTCTAAGTCTTCAACAATTTCAGTTAAACTTCTCATTCTAAAAGTCTTATCTTTATACATATTACAGAACGTACACTTGTTGTGTGCACATCCAATGGTTGCTTGTATTATTAAGCTATAGGCTTCACTTGGTGGCCTATACACTGCTCCTTCATATCTCAAAACATTACCTCCTCTATATAATTGCACAACTCGACATATTTAATATATTAATAGTATTATGCCATAAACCTCAAACAAATTTCAACAATTTATTATGGATATAATTGGTTTCATGAGCATCTCTTAATTATACCATAAGA
>Ga0194136_1001482_pt1 | contig 11659 bp, 10 predicted proteins | sample TARM_MetaG_T3A_1_FD_134023 | JGI IMG/M metagenome (GOLD analysis project Ga0194136, IMG submission 134023) | Freshwater microbial communities from Pennsylvania, USA, analyzing microbe dynamics in response to fracking - TARM_MetaG_T3A_14 (version 2) | ecosystem: Environmental > Aquatic >...
CTTTTTCTTATAGTTAATACCACTCCCAATGTCTGTAATTATTTCAAATGGTTTACCTTTGGAAATTAGATACATTCTCATACTTTCAACTTGTCTCTCTAAATCGTCTTTTTGCTTGTTACTTGATACTCTACAGTATCCTATAATCTTTCTATCTAGGTTAGGCTTAATGTTCATAACCTGATTTAACTGCTCGTGAGAATAGTACCTATAGCCATTTGAAGATGTGTGATGTGGCTTAAGTTTTCCGTTTGAATCCCAATTTCTCAACGTTTGTGCTGAAACTCCTAATATCTTTGAGAATTCTCTTATAGAGTAATATTTACTCATTATTTATCACCTCAAAGATATTATTCCATAAAAACTTATAAAACTCAACATATATTTATAACTTTTTATAAGTTTAAATTAACAGTTGCTGCCCTTCTCAAACCTCAGCAAAAGCCCTAGGGCACTACTTCTCGTCTAAGATCTTTTTCAAATCAATCTTCTGATGAACATTCAGTGCCTCTTTGTGCTGCTCAATCCAAACCAACTGTTTGGGCGTCACCTTCTTGGTACCCAGCAGTTGAAACCTCACGGAAGTAGCCCCAAAGATGACCGAACCTCCATGGATGTGTTTTCGTAGATCCCGCACTTTCCCACTTTTAAAGGCTCCCTCAGGACTCAGCACCCCAAGAAGTGCTCTGTTATTCTCCATACTCCATTCCTCACTTTCCATGGTCCATTTCCTTCCATGAGTGCCAAGAAGGAAACTGCTGCCCTTCTTATACACAAGTTCTTTTTATCTTACCATGAAAAAGGATACAACGAAAATGTTGTACCCTTCTTTATTGAGCATTGAGCCGGTACTACATAACAGTGCGCTCTGGAAACACCTTTCACTTCCATCTCCATCCCACCGCTTCTGATCATGTCCATTTGAAAGATCTACCAAAAACTACTAACGGATTAACCAGTGTCTTACAAAGCTACTCCATGACTTTTCTCATGATCATATGATGATCTTTTATCCAGTACTTCCTTAGGATTCCTTAGGCAACACCAATGGCACTCCACCCACTTATACGAAGAAGCTTACTTGTCCCCTCAAGAAATTAAGTAGGTAGGGGACTTCTTTAAAATCCCCACCTACTTTTCTCAAGTGAACTCTTTTTTCCCGCAAAGGCTGTATAAAGTTCTCTTCTTCGTCATGGATCTTATTTCTCAAAGGCAAACCGCAGGGCTGTTTGATAACTTTTGAGGTAATGCATCTCAATGTCTCTCATCTCTATGGGCATCCCATAAACCAGACTTCCTTCAAAGGTTTCTCCCGGAAGGATGGTCTCTCCACCAAAAGTATCTGGGTCTGCCTGAACCCCAGTGGTGCGCTCATAGGCTTCTCTTGAACCTGTATCATTGACCACATACTGAAAATCCGATGCCCCAATGCTTTGTTCTTCCCCAGAGATGTTTTTCACTCGAAAACTCACCACCACATATTCTCGTCCTTCTTTTGGCCCATTGATCCATTCACTGGCCTTTTCTGCCTTGGTAATGGTGATCTCCAACCCCTCACCTATGGCTACCTCTCCTAGGCCATAAATCTTCTCTTTTGTCTCTTCAGTGGGTCCCTCCACAAGGCCTCCTGAATGAGGAGCCACCTCCCCAGTTGGGCTCTCCTTAGGGGCACAAGATAGAATCAGCAAAAAACTCCCTAGAATCATACTCAAAATACCTACCCATTTCTTCTTCATGGATTTTCCTCCTCTCTTAGAAGCTTCCACCTCTATTCTTGAAACCCCTCAAATACCGCCAGAATTTCCGCCGCCCTAGGATGATTCTCCACTTCATAGGTGGTCTTCACGGCCCCTGCTTCCAACAGACTATAGGTGTTACTTAACACAAAGGGTCCACTGATCCACGCCGAATCTGAAGTCTTGGCATCATACCCATTGTCCTCAATGAACTGCCTATAGCGAAGGGCTGTATCATTCAGCACATCAAGATTGTAATAGAGCAAGGTCGCCATCTCTTCATCCAGGGTTATGACATATTGCCCCTGGGTGCCATACAGGCTATTTAACATACTGCTTTCTCCATAGGACACCACCTCCGAAGACAACCCTATGGCGTGAAAGGATGAAAGTAACCTTTGGATATCCTCTGTTTCACCTTCTTCTTTGGTAGCTGGCGTTTCAATTTCTGGTCCAGGGGGTGTCACCACAGGGGTTTTATCCTCTTGGGCACCAGCGCATCCCAGAAGAAACAACCCTACAATCATCGTAAAGAGCATCCCTAAAAAGTGCTTCTGTCTCTCTTTGTTCATCCTCTTTTACACTCCTTTCCTGTCTCTTTTATAGGCCACATCCATGACCTTACTCTCTCCTCTTGAAATAGAGTCTTGCACCAGTGGTCCCCACCGTGAGTTCGTCTCCTTCTTCCATATAGTGTAGAAACATGCCATCTCTCTCCATACCAAAGTACAGGGCAAAGTTATAATCATCCATGGCATTTCCCGTATTGGGTTCTAGTTTGAAGGCTGGATTTTCTGAAGCATCGGTGTATGCTCTCACAGAGCCTCCCCCGGACCAAGGATCCGATCCTCCCCCAGTTCTCGTCATGGTGAAACTGCCTCCTTGAATGCTTAAGGTCACGTCAATGGATAAGGTTTCCATGTCTCCTCCTCCATAATAGATGCCATAATTCACCCAGGTGCCTTCCATGCCCTTGCCTGTAGATGCTTTCTTTTCTTCTTCCTGTACCCTTAAGGTCACCTGATCTGTGGCCACCGCTTTGCCTGTGGCATCATGAAGCGTGACTTTGGCCTCATATGTACCAAAGGCACTATACTCCGATGCCACACGAGAGGTTCTTCCGTCGTTGGCCTCTTCTACTCGTCCATTGCCAAAATCCCATGAGAAGGTATAGTTTCCTTCCATGGAGGCCACTGCTTCAAACTGATGCCAATAGGGTAACGCATCCTTCGTTACGTCCACCACCACATCTTTACCTCCTTGGATGCGCACCGAAAGTTTTTCTTCCCCCAACTGATACTCATGGACAAGTACCTCTCCTTGATAGATTTTCACATTCACCAGGAGATTTTCTGGAGGGAGCTCTTTCATGGGTGGGGCCACTTGAAACCTCTTACCATGTTCCACTTTGGGTATCTCTGTTTTATAGTCTTCATTGTTGTTTAGTAAGACCACCCCATGGAAAGGCGTCTCTGAAGGACCCAGCACCGGCAAGGTGGGGGTAAAGGAAAGTAAATCTTCCTTAGATAAGGTGGTATTTTTCACCTTCTCCAAAATCTTTTTCTCATTGTCAAAGACAAGGTCCGTAGCAGACAGCTGGACCTTTGCTTCCAGCACCTCTGCCCCCAGATGATGAAACACTGCCACTAGGCCTTTGGTCTCTCCTTTGACATAAGGCACCAAAAGGCGAGGAAACTTCCCAGTCCCATCGTTCACACGCCCCACATGAGGCTCTTCCATCACCCGGTGCTCCATGTCTAATCCCTCTAAGAGATACACATCCCCTGGCAAGGTGGATGGCTCCGTATCCACATAGAAGCTTTGAGATACCGTGGAGTCGCCCATTAGGACATAGGTAGGCATCAAGTTATAACGCAGCACCGCCACACCCCCATTTTGGATGGTCACGGTATTCCTTTGGATGCGATTTTTTAAGGTCATCACATCCACTTGTCCGCCGGCAATGTGATGCACTGGGGGCATATAGCGTCGGGTATAGGCTTCTCTAAAAAAGTTTGCATAGGCCGCCTCGGCGGATTCCTTGTGGACACTATGGACATACCCATCAAAGGACACATTGATGCTGGAGGCCATGCTATAGTTTTGGGTCACCGTCTCACACATCTCTTTAAAGGCCAACGCCGGGTCCTCCACCTCTGGCTGCCGTGTATCAAAGAGATAGGCCAAGAAAGAAGACACTCCATAATCGTGATATCCATTGTAGGCATAGTAAGGCTTACTGGCATCAATGCTGGGGTGTATCGGGGCATCATAGCCTACTTTTGTCCCGATGAAGCGTCCCGCATATTCTGCTGTGGCCTCAAAGAACCACATGTTGTTGGCAAAGAAGCGATACACCTCCGTGCGGTTTCCCGTGAAGGTATTGTCCACCAAGCTCTTCAACCCCGTGGTGCCCATATAGAGCTGCTTTACCCCAAGCTGATGATACTGTACCACATGGAACAGTTCGTGGGCTGCCACCGCCGCCATATCCCCTTCTCGATAGGTGGACGGCATGATGATGTTCCCTGTGGTGGCGGTTTTGGCCACGGCACCAGAATACCTGGGGTCAATGTACACGCAAATGGGATCCGCCACCCTTTCTTCTGTGCCAGATTCTGAAAGGATTTTTCCCCGGGTGGTTTTGGGCACCCCTTGTTCCCCAAAGAGCGCTAGATACTCCTCATAAGCTGCAGAAAAAGCCGCAGCCATCTCATGGGCCAAAGTGGGTATGCTGGGATCGACTTTGGCATCCTCCACCCGGTAATAGACCACAAAGTTTTCATGCTCATCCTTCACCGCCACAAACTCTTCCACCAAGGCATCTTTCACCGCCACATAGGTTTCCTCCGTGAGTTTCACCACAGCATTTTTCACAGACTTGGCTTGATTGTATACATACTCTATCTTCTTTTTTTCCTTCTCCACCTGCTCGCCCACCATTTTCTTGGTCCCTTGATACATGACGCTGACAAAGCGGCGGAAGCTGCTAAAGTGGGTGGTGCTAAAATAAAGCTTTCCTTCTTCTTCCACATAAATGGCCTCGGTTCTTACCCAAAGTCCTTGGAACTCGTCAAAGATCTGATAAGCACTTTGCATCGCTTCTTCTTCATCTACAACGTCTAGGCCAAAAAACACCGGGCTTTGGAAAAAGACATGGTCTCCATTTTCCAAGGTGATCTCAAACTCCTCGCGTACTTCAATGAAGGGATTTTCCTCCCTGGCGGGCATCTCATAGCGAGAGAGGAGAATGGTGGTCTCTTCCGCCACAGCCCCTTCTGGCACGATGAGGCGAAAGCCCTCACCCTCAAGAAAATTGTCCTCAAAAGGAGACAGGGTGCCTCGAAGAAGCACTTGTTTTTCTTGGGCAATAAACTCCACCTCCAGGACTTTTTTCCCCGCCAAGGGATCCTCAAAAACCACCTCATGAACCCCTGGAGACAGGGTTTCTGGAACCAACACCGTCACTTCCCCTCCTTCGAAGCGAAGAATGGGCGCAAAGATGCCCCCAATGGTCACCTGGGTCTCTGCTCTAAAAACCTCACCGAAATCTTCTCCGTGAAGGGTCAGGGCACGACCTGGATAGGGTTGACCAGTCACACGCTGAAGGGCCAAAGGCTCTTCCTTGGCTGAAAGGAAGCGAAAGAGAAAGTACACCCCTCCGCCCAAAAGTAGGGTCAGGAGGAGTACCACGGCCACACCCTTCCTTGGGCTCTTTTTCACTTTTTTCACAGAGATCACCCCAGGGTGCTCCCCACTAGTCTCCCTGGTGGTGCCCACTGCTTTTCCACAATGACCACAAAATTTCGTTTCCATGTTCAGCGGTGCGCCACATTGACTACAGAATTTCCCCATGAAAGACGCCTCCTTTATTGGGTCTGTTAGAAGCTCCTCCTAATAGACCTAAGTTCTTACTTACAGTATAGACCTCTTTGGGAAAAGTCCCTTCACCCATAGGGGGTAGCTTGCAAAATAATGACCCTACCCTTTTTGGATAGGCACCCACGGCCTAGCAAATAGTCCCCTTTTGCAGGGGGTTTTCCTTCCTTGCACATGAAAAAGAATCTCTAAAGAAGGTTGTTCTTTAAAGATTCTTATGGTGCCCAAGGTTTAGTTTTTCAACAGTCTTAGTCCATTTAAGATCACAAGAATGGTACTGCCCTCATGGAACACCACCCCTAAAGGAAGGTTCACAAGGCTTAAAAAGTTGGAGGCGATGAGAAGAATAATCACGGCCACAGAAAACACCATGTTCTGACGTACAATGCGATTCATTCTTTTGGATAAGCGCACCGTATCGGCTATACGGGGCAAATAATTTTTCATGAGCACCACATCCGCAGTCTCCAAGGCCACATCCGTCCCTTCGCCCATGGAAATGCCCACGGTGGCTGTGGCTAGCGCTGGAGCATCATTGATGCCATCGCCCACCATGGCCACCTTGCCATAGGTGTTCAAGAGGGTTGCAATTTCCTCCGCTTTCTTCTCCGGAAGGCAGCCCGCAATGTATTCATCGATGCCACTCTCCTTGGCAATGGCCTCTGCAGTTTTTTCATGGTCTCCTGTGAGCATGATGCTTTGGATCCCCAATTTATGTAGAGCCGCCACTGCTTCTATGGCCTCTTCCCGCACCACATCTTTCAAGGCCAACATGCCTAAAAACTGGTTTTCAGAACGCACATAAATGACGGTTTTCCCCTCCGAAGCCAAGGCTTCCATCTTTTCTTTCATAAAGGCTTTGGTGCAATCCATCTGTACAAAGCTGCTGTTGCCCATTTTGATGGTGACCCCATTGTGTTTTGCCGTGACCCCAAACCCTGCGTGGTCTTCCATCTCCGTCAAGGTGCCTTGAAAGGTCCCTTGGGCTTCTCTTTTCACATAGTTCACCACCGCCCCTGCCAAGGGATGGTTGGAATACTTTTCAATTTCTCCAATGAGTAGTAGGAACTCATTCTCCTCCACATGAGGGCAAAGAACCACATCGGTGACTTCTGGTTTTCCTTTGGTTAAAGTCCCTGTTTTATCAAAGGCCACAGCTTTAATTTTGGCCAGATTTTCAAGATGTACGCCCCCTTTAAAGAGGATGCCATTTTTGGCCCCATTGGCAATGGCTGCCAATGTAGCAGGGGTTACCGAAGCCACTAAGGCACAAGGCGAGGCCACCACCAGCATTACCATGGCTTTGTAAAAGGCACTGTCAAAGGGTTGGTTTAACAGTAGCCAAGGCACAAAGATCATCAGGGTCACCACCAAAAGCACCCCCTTCACATAGGGTCCTTCATAGCGCTCAATGATTTGCTGAGAGGGTGACTTTTCACTTTGAGCCGATTGTACCAATTCAATGATGCGACTAAAGAGGGTTTCCTCACTGGCCTTGGTCATCTCCATGTGTAAGGTCCCCTTGAGATTCACCGTTCCAGCAAAGACATCTGCCCCAACGGTTTTAAACACCGGTTGAGATTCTCCTGTGATGGCTGCTTCATCAATGGAGGATTGGCCCTCTAGAATCTTCCCATCTGTAGGGATTCGCTCTCCTGGTTTCACCAAGAGGATGTCTCCTTTAAGAAGATCTTTCACGGACACACGCTCTTCAATACCCTCCCGAATTCTCAGCGCATCTTCAGGCTGCAGATTCATCAACGCGGATATTTCTTTGTGACTCTTATTCATGGTATAGGTTTCTAAAGCGCCACTGAGACCAAAGATGAAGATGAGGATGGCTCCTTCCATCCAATACCCGATGAGCGCTGACCCGATGGCCGCTAAGATCATGAGTAGTTCCACATTTAAGGTCCGCTGAGACAAGGTCTCTTGGATGCCCTCTTTGGCTTTATAATAGCCCCCTATGACGTAGGCCAAAAGAAAAATCACTGGAATCAGAGAAGACTCTGTGGTTTCAAGCAGTGTCCAGCCAAGAAGGATCAAGAGGCCACTGACCACGGCCGCTAGAAGCTCCCCGTGGGGTTTTAGTTTTTCCCATATTTTTTGTGGTGCCATTTTCATGCTCATCTCCATTCTTACGCTCTCCTTTTATGATCCATTCATTTCAATTCCCTGACTTTTTCAGGATTTCTATGGTAGGTTTATCATACCTTATAATGTTTTTTCTGTAAATAGAATCTTTCTAATTTGATACTCATTCTTATTAATTGAGAGTGACATTCATTTTCAATGAACATACTTCTCCCTACAAAAAAACCTTCTTTTCTCCGAACCATATCCAAAGGCCTTAGGCTATGGTATAACTATAGAAAAACACCTTTGGAGGTACTATGCCATGGACATTGCCGTGATCACGTGGATTCAACAGTTTCACAACCCCTTCTTGGATGCCTTTTTTCAAGGCATCACCATGCTGGGGGAAGAACTTGTGCTCATTCCCCTGTTAACCATCCTCTACTGGGCGGTGAACAAGAATTTTGGAGAGAAACTAGCCTTTACCATTTTCGCCAATTTTCTACTAAACAACAGCTTAAAAGAGCTTTTTTCCTTTGACAGACCCATTGGAGAAGAAGGTGTTCGGACCCTTCGCCCTGAAACAGCCACCGGCAAAGCCTTTCCCAGTGGCCATAGTCAAAATGGCGCTGCCACCTTTGGTGCCTTGGCGCTGCAGGTAAAAAAAAGATGGTTCACGCTCCTCACCATAATACTTATTGTGCTCATTGGTCTTTCAAGACTCTACTTAGGTGTTCATTATCCCAAGGACGTTTTCGTGGGCATCCTCTTAGGCCTTTTCATGGCCAAAGTCTCCTCTGTACTCTTTGAAAAGATGGACAAAACCAAGCTCTATCTCTTGGTGCTCCTTCTCTTCATCCCCGCCTGGGCCTTTTCCTTTTCCTTGGATTTCATCAAGAGCTTTGCTTCCTATCTAGGCTTCTTCTTGGGGATCCTCTTGGAGAAGAAAGTGGTACAGTTTTCTGTGGAGGGAAGCCTCTTTAAAAAGATCCTTCGGGTCCTTTTGGGTATTGCCCTGGTCCTCCTGATCAAAGAAGGGCTGAAAGTGGCTTTCCCAGAAACCCATCTCTTTGACTTTATCCGATATTTCCTCTTGACCTTTGTGGCCATCGGGGTGTACCCTTGGCTCTTTCAAAAGCTTCGATTGTAAAGAAGTCCCTTCTTTTATGACGCAATTTCTCTCAAGGGCACTGACGTATAAACCAGGGCCATCCTTTAAGTCGGCATTCCTTTTTGACTAATACTATGAATGATGGAGGGTAAAAAAATGATGCAGAATACACACCAACAAAACCACTAAAATCCCTTGCCTTCCAAACACTGCTTAGGCAAGGAGCACGAGGTGATAAACTTGCTCAAATGTCAATGTCATAATGTATCCATTGCGTTCCCTGAAAAAGATCTTTTTCAAAAGATTTCCTTGGAGGTCCATGATCGTCAACGCGTGGCCATCCTAGGCCGTAACGGCTCAGGGAAAACCACCTTACTGAAAATACTATTGGGGGAAGTGATGCCCATTGAAGGCGTCGCCAGCATTCCTGCGTCCTATGGCTACATGCCCCAGGGAACTTCCCCTTCCGAAGACACCTTACAAGAGCTCCTGTGCGATGCGAACAGCTACAGCAAAGAAGTTCGTAAGCTACTAGAGGACTTTCACCTCACAGAGCTCCTCCAAAAACCATTGAAAGAGCTCAGTGGCGGCGAAAAAACCAAAGTGGCTTTCTTGAAGGCCATCCGAAATGATCCTGCCTTCTTGATTTTAGATGAACCCACCAACTATCTGGACGTGGAAAGCATAAAGGTTATGGAGGCCTATCTGCAAAGCTATTCCGGGGCGGTGCTGATGATCTCCCATGATCGGTCTTTCTTAGATACGCAAGTGGAGGCCATCTATCATCTCCATGAAGGCACCCTGAAAAAATATACGGGCAACTACACGGCCTTCAAAAAGAAAAGGCAAGAAGAGCTAAAAAAACAACAAGAAGACTACATGACCTATGTGAAAAAGAGAAACGCTTTAGAAGAAACGGCCCAAGGCATCGCCCAACGGGCCAACAAATATGAAGGTCTTTCTCAAAATGACTATCTCAAAGGGCGCAGCAAAAAACTTCAAGCCAAAGCCAAAGCCATGAAAAAACGTGTGGCCATGATGGCGGTGAAAGAACGTCCCCCCTATGAACGAGAAGTCCACTTGACCTTTGAAAAAGCCCCGGACAAAACCCCAGGGGTGCTTCTTCGGGGCGAAGCCTTGGGAAAATCCTATGACAGGCTTCTTTTTCAAGACCTCCACCTACAAGTACAAGAAAAAGACAAAATTGCACTCCTGGGGGCAAATGGGGCTGGGAAAACCACCCTGATGCGTTTACTTTTAGGAGAGATCCCCCATGAAGGCCAGGTGCACCGATCGCCCTCTGTGAAAATGGCCTACCTGTCCCAAACGCTCACAGGCCTTCAAGAGGACATGACCCCCTTAAGTTTTCTCCAGGATACCCAAAAGGAGGAAGGCGCGTTAAGAACCCTTCTTGGACACTTAAAGATCCATGGAGAGAAGGTCTTTCAGCCCCTTCAAACCTTTAGTTATGGGGAAAAGCTCCGAGTACTATTAGCAAAGGTTCTTCAGTCTCCTTGTCATCTACTCATCTTAGATGAACCCACAAACTTTCTAGATGTGGAGACCAAAGAAGTCTTCGAAGAAGCCTTAAAGGCTTATGAAGGGGCCTTGATCCTCATCACCCATGACCGCACCTTCCTCTCAAAAGTGGCCACGAAAATTTGGCACCTACAAGAGCAGAAGCTCACGGTCTATGACGGCTCCTTTGAGGCCTATGAAGCACGGAAAGCAGCCCCTGAAAAGAACAAGGATGAGATTCTTCTTCTAAAAATGCGCCAAGCCGCCCTATCTCAAAAGCTTCTCACCGCCTCGAAAGATCAAGTCCCTTCTTTAGAAGCAGACTTTTTTGCCTTGGCCAAAGAAATCCATGCCTTGAAAAAAGGCACTCCATAACCTCTAAAAGCATCCAATCCACGGCGTCCAAAAACATGCGCATCTTTTAGGAAGCGCATAAGAAGTCCCCTGCCAGCAGCAAACTGACAGGGGACTTTCTCCATTTTCTATGAGTTAAAAAGTCTAAGGATGTTTCCAAGAAGGATCCCAATGATCCCAAAGTCTGCATCGCTAAAGGTGGTGTTGGCAAATCCTAAGTCTCCTAGTACTGGCAGGAGAAGCACAGGCAAGAAAGTAATGAGGAGTCCATTGGCTAAAGAACCAAGCACTGCCCCTCTACGTCCACCGGTGGCATTGCCAAAGACGCCAGCCGCTGCCCCTGTGAAAAAGTGGGGTACTACGCCGGGAAGAATCACCGGTGCATTGAGGGCAATGAGGGCTGCCATGCCAAGGATTCCACCCAGGAAGCTGGACAAGAACCCGATGATCACCGCATTGGGCGCATAAGGGAAGACCACAGGACAATCCAAGGCAGGTTTTGCATTGGGTACGAGCTTTGTGGCAATGCCCTTAAAGGCTGGGATGATTTCACCCAGGATGAGACGAACTCCGGCCATGATGACGAAGACACCACCGGCAAAGGTAATGGCCTTTAAGAGGGAGAAGATGATGAAGTTTTGACCATCGCTCAATTGACTTTGTACAAACTCAGGACCTGCTGCCACAGCAACAATCAAGTAGAGAATCCCCATGGTGATGGAGATGGCCACTGAAGTATCCCTCATAAAGAGGAGCCACTGGGGGAAGTTCATCTCTTCTGTAGATTTGGATCCCTTTCCAACGAGTTTCCCCACTTGGGCAGAAAGCCAATAACCTGCGGCACTGAAATGACCCAGAGGAGCACTTCCTGAAGAAAAAAATCTTCAAGAAGTGCTCTGGGTCTTTCTAGGCTTTTACCCTTTTTTGGTTTTAAGGCGCTACTTTTGTCACCTCTTCCAAAAGAGCCAAGCCATAGTCATGGACC